>ORJL010820533.1_pt1 | contig 12735 bp, 18 predicted proteins | sample 1779941 | NCBI WGS metagenome assembly ORJL01 (sample SAMEA104232317, study PRJEB22302) | groundwater metagenome | biome: forest; feature: aquifer; material: groundwater | place: USA | collected 2011-08-07 | depth 5.8 m
ACATCTGGGCCGGAAAAGGGGGAACGGACAAGGTTTATGAGTACGATTCGAAGCTGAAGCTGGATGGTCCATCCGACCCGAGGCATCGAGGCTCGCTCTATTTCGAGGTCAAGGGTGACTCGATGGAACCGAAGTGGGAGGAGGGTGACTTTGTCCTGGTGAATCCGGCAATCAAGCCGAAGAACGGGGGATATGGCGTCGTCTGTTGGGCAGACGAGACGGGAGCGCTGAAGAAAATTTTTTATCAAAAGACCCGGCTATTGCTTCAATCATTGAACGCGAAGCATGAGGCGATCGTGGTCGAGAAAGAGGAGATCTGGTTTATGGGTAAGGTTGTGAGCACGCTGCACAAATAGGAGCGGGGCATGATGGAACAAACGAGCATCAATTGGAAGGAGGAGATCTCATCGGTCACCCCAGAACCGATGAGGTCCTTTCTTGTAGTTGACGGCCTGCCGTTCCCGCGCAGCTATGAGTGCATAGTAAGAGCCTTCCGCGAGGCAGCTGAGGAAATTAATCCCGTCGTGTCAATTGGCCACCGGTTTGGGGTTATATTTTCAAAGGCCCCATTTGTTCTCAACCTAGCCAACAGCAAATTTACTTACGAACCCAAGCGAAGGGAAATCATCAACTTCCACGTGGAGAATACCATTCTCTTGGATTGCGAAAAGATGATGCGGTATCCATTCCCCATCCAGGTGGCCTGTATACTCGAGGAGCTGGTGCATGTGCTTATGAATGTCTCGGACGAGAGCTTCGTGACCGAGGTTGTGGGCCTGCTTTACCAAGGCGTATCGATCGTAGAGGGAAAATATTCCCCGCGATCTTGACTGTGAGTTCACAGTTCTTGACAATTATCCCCATTACGTCGGTGCGGTATGGCACACCAGGCAATCGAGGGCTCATCCTGACTTTATAACATTTCTCGACCCTGGCCACCGTCAGCGCATAATCTCGCAGCAGATTCGTTGTCATGCCTTGGACGGATCCGGTTCCTTCTCTCTCCGATGGTTGACCCTCGGCCTTATCGAAAACTCTTGGTCGATATGGCGGCACTTTCGCGAGCGTCAACGGGCGAAACGAATCGCGGGGAATGGTGATGAGCGGGGCTTCACCGGAACAAAGGCTATCAACGCCGGTCTGAAGATCGCGTAAGAGGGACAGGAGCTTCGTCTGCATTTGTTCTTGCGTCATAACCGAAGGTAGTATATTTTTCTGAGAATTGCTGGAGGGAAAATGTCATGAATAAAACGTATCTTGAACTCGCCTGTGAGATCGTTACGGCAATGATCAACAAAGGACAACTCTACGCCGTGCCGGATAAGACTGACACCTGGCAAACGAAGAACCGAAAGAACCTTCACACGGTCGGCTGGGCGATTGCGGAGATGTACAATGAGGTGAGGAATGCTCCGGAGAAATCGAAGTCACTCAAGAAGCCTGAGCAGAAAAAATCAAATGTCAAGCCCGTCCGATAAGTATTGAGGAGGAAACATGAAGTGGTGCCTAGCAATAGGATTATTGACAGTTCTTGGATCGTGCGCACGGCTCGTTCCCTATTGGCGCGGAGATTACCAGCTCAATGTTTGGCAGGAAATCTCTGTCGGCTCAAAAGTCATGTCGTGGGCTTACGGTAGAGAGATAGAACGCACGGGGGAGAAATTCGGCTATATAATGGAGCTCATATACTCTGGTACAGACCATTCGGTGCTCCTCTTTCGGTACAGGGAATATAATACCGAATTAATGAGCGATCTCGCGCGGCCTTCCTTCACACAGGATCTCCGTTACGATCTGGCTCTTTCGAAGAAGATAACCTTCCAGGACATCGTGATAGATGTCGACACGGCGACACCCGAACGAATGCGATTCAGGGTGGCGCAAGGACCGATCGTTATAGAGGGGGCGCCGCGGCCGGGATTAGTGGGAATTTGGGTGAACAAGGAGGGCGTCATATTAACTGTGGACCGCGGCTGGCCAGCCGCGCAGGAGGGGCTGAGGCCTGGCGATAGAATCATCAAAATCGATGGAATCGAAGCGCCGACAGGCGACGCCGAGAGGATCGTGGGTAGGGTTTCGGGAAAGCCGAACACGGAGGTAGCGCTCCAAGTCGATCGCCAGGGAACTCTTTTGGACTTCAAACTTATGCGTCGAGCAAGATGAACTGGTCTTGACAATCCCGATCCAAGGTCGTAAGTTTACAGATGACGATGCAGGGAGAATGAATGGCTGAAAACAGTTCTATAGAGTGGACGGATTCAACTTGGAACCCGGTGACGGGTTGCAGCAAGGTGAGCCCCGGGTGCAAGTATTGCTATGCGGAGACATTCGCGGAAAGGTTTCGTGGAGTAGAAGGGCATCCTTATGAACAGGGTTTCGATTTAAAGCTTTGGCCTGACCGACTCATCCTACCCCTTCGATGGAAGAATCCACGGACGATTTTTGTCAATTCGATGTCCGATCTTTTTCATGAGCGGATCCCCGATCGCTACATCCAGGACGTATTCGATGTGATGATTCGGGCCGACTATCACGTGTTCCAGGTGCTGACAAAGCGTTCTGAAAGATTAGCATCGTGGACGCGCGAACGCTATCGCTTCGTGAATGAATCAACGGACAAGACGCCGCTTCCGAAGCACATATGGCTTGGCGTCTCAGTCGAATCTCAGAAATATACCTCACGGATCAAAGACCTTCAAAGATCTCCGGCGCGAGTACGATTTCTCTCGGTCGAGCCACTCCTTGACGAAGTGCGTCTCTCCGGCGGCTTACTCCAGGGCATCCATTGGGTAATTGTCGGCGGCGAAAGCGGCCCGAGAGCGAGGCCGATGAAGCCACAGTGGGCGAAGGCAATTCAAAATAAGTGCGGGGAATACCAGGTTCCCTTCTTCTTCAAACAGTGGGGCGCTCACAATGAAGATGGCGAGAGAGTTGGGAAAAAGGCGGCAGGTCGGGAACTTCTTGGTCGCACCTGGGATGAAATGCCGGTGATCGAGCAGCGCGGTTGAAAATTCAGATTTTTCCCCATTGATGTCTACCGAGGACACAAATTCCGATTCATCCACCTCCTCAAAAGAAGACACAGAACCCTATCTATTTCCCCTTCCTCCACCAAAGCCGCCGCGGCCCTCCTTTCGTCCAATTTCTGAGCCCATCTGGACCAAAAGCAAAGCACGCTTGATTGAAGAATACCTTCATCTTTTTACCTTGGTGACAAAGCACGGCACCTACATTGACGGATTCTCAGGCCCACAGGAGCCCGACCGGCCAGAAATGTGGTCGGCGAAGCTGGTGCTAGGGAACAATCTCCTGCAGCATTTTTACCTATTTGAACGTGACAACCAAAAAGTCAAAGTTCTCGAAGCACTGAAGAAGCTGCATCACAAGAAGCACGTGGAGTTGTTCCCCGGCGATTTCAATATCGAAATTCACAAATTTCTTGGGAGCGGAAGGATAAAGGATAAGGAGGCCGCGTTTTGTCTGATTGACCAGCGCACGTTCGAATGCCACTGGAAAAGCATTGAGGCCATTGCCGCCCATAGAAAAACCGGCTACAAGATCGAACTCTTTTACTTCCTTGCAAATCAATGGCTGCCCAGGGCCTTTTCTGGATTAAGGGACGATAGCATTCCGGAGCGATGGTGGGGAAGGACAGACTGGAGAATCCTAAAGGAGATGAACTCGCATGAGAGAGTGATGGCGTTTGTGAAAAGGTTTGAATCGGAGCTCCACTACAAATATGTCAATCCCTGGCCAATCAATGAAAGGCTGGGGCGCGGGCATCTAATGTATCATATGATCCACGCCGCGGATCACATCGAAGCGCCGCGCCTCATGAGGCGTGCCTACGATAAGGCTGCGCGGCCCGAGGGCGCAGCGAGCCAGATCGAGCTGAATTTGCAACCGCCCTCCCCTTGACAATCCCGACATAATATTGTAACTTTGCCATAGTTCTGGGATCATTCTGGTCCCCCCGCTACAAGCGGGGCAAGAAAGAAGTCCCGCCATATCGCTTGAGGGCGATGCGGCGGGATTTTTTATTTCATAGCGAGGAGAACACCTGTGGCAAATACATTATTTGATAAGGGGCGAGAGAGCTTCGCAGGTCAAAACCCGGCTCTTGATTGGGACACGGACAACATCAAGGTGATGCTGGTCAAATCAACATATACGCTCAGCCAGGCCCATCAGTATGTCTCAGACTTGACGCCCGGTACGAATGACAACGGACGATCGGCGAATCTCGGGACAAAAACCGTGACATCGGGCGTGTGCGATGCTGCCGACACGAGCCTGGTTGCGACCGCCGCGGCTGCGTGCAACGCTCTGGTCATCTTAAAAGACAGCGGACTCGACTCAACGTCGCCGCTCATTGGATACATCGACACCGCGACCGGTCTTCCCTTTACGCCGGGAGCGGGCCAGACGGTGAACATTCCGTGGGATAACGGGACCAATCGAATTTTTAAGTTGTAGGTATGATGCGGCACAAAAAGAACGCACGACCGCGAAACTGTGAACGCTGCGGAAGGGAATATCTACCCGAACATCATGCGAGGCGCTGTTGAAGCGACAGGGTGGCACATGCGCAATATGCGGGTGGAGACCGAAAGAAGGAATGAATAAACTACACGTCGATCACGACCACCGGACGGGAAGGGTGCGCGGCTTGCTGTGTTATTCCTGCAACGCGTCGTTGGCTATGATCGACGAATTTGGGATCCAGACAATAGGCAAGTATATCGGAGAAAACAGATGAACGAACGCTTGAAAGAAATCGAGCGGCAACTCATGGAGCTGCAGAACGAGAAAGACAAATTACTGGCCGCGCACAAATTGAAAGCTCAGGCCCTTCAGACGGAGCTTGACCTTATGGCAGCCAGGGAAAAGCTTGAGCAGATGAGCGAGAAAGAGCGAGCGATGCTGATACATACGATCAGCCCACAGGGAATTCCCTCGGCTGAGAAATTCGGCAACGTTTAAACCAACAAAAATAGTCGAGTGATCACAAGAGCCGGCGGCAGTTAGAAGACTCCGCCGGCTTTTTTAAGAGAGGGGTAGACGATGAAACAGAGCTGGGGTGAAAAAATATTCGTAAACGCCGCCGATCAATCGGCGGTTACAAACACTACCACCGAGACCGTACTCGTGTCGGACATCCCAATCCCAGCCGATCTGATGGAATTCAAACAAACGCTCCTCCTTATCGCTAGAGGGAAGATCTCAAACGTCGTCACGACGCCTGGGACCGTCACATTCCGTCTTCGGTGGAACGGCGTGGCCGGAAACATCATCGCGCAGAGTGCTGCGCTTCAGTTGTCGGCGACCGCATTTACGAATGCGATCTGGGCACTCTATGCCGAGATCCAGGTAAGAGCTGAAGGAGCCTCCGGTTCGGTGCAGGGACTGTTGGAGGTCAGCGCGGGCAACCTCTCTACGGTTGGTCCCAATTACGGGGGATCTGCGGGCGCGACCGCGCCGGCTGCGGTAACGGTCGATCTGACGGGAAGCAAGACGCTTTCCTTGACCGCGCAGTTCTCGATCGCCAACGCGTCGAACTCGATCACAGCCATAGAGGTCGTGCTTCTCTCATTAAACTGAGAAGAAGCGCGTGTTCAAATTGGACAAGGACAGCGACGTTAGATAAGGAGCTCACTTGCATATCGCAGGCGTAAGAACAAGCGACAATAAAGTTGTAAGCATACAACAATCGCCATCTCTCCCTCAGAATCAAACTGATCGAGAGTACGTGGAGATCACCGAAGCCCAGTACGCTCAACTCTCCAATCTCATCCATCCATCCGGCGGTGATCTCAAGTGGCAATGGAATGGGGTCACGTTCAGCGCGCTTGCCGATGTACGCAAGACGGTGCGGATCACGACCTCACCCATCATCGCCTCCGGCACGTCGCTCTCAATAACTCTTTCAGTTCTAAAAGCGGACGGCACAGTCGACGCCGCCTTCAATGGCCAGGTGACGATCAATGCCACCGTCGGCAACCAAGAAAGAGCGTTCAGGGTGACCTTCGTGAATGGAATAAAGACCTTCAACGTTCCGACGACGAACATCTTTGGCCTGATTCGCCTTTATTCATCGGCAAATTCCTTGATTGAGACCGATTCACCGACGGTTATCGTTCAAGACGTATGAGGTTGAAATCGCTGCAGCGGGGCACGACAGTTCTTGCGGCCGGAACTGCATCGGTGACAGCATCCATCGCGGCGGTCGATACCACGAAGACGATCGTATTCATCAACTTCAGTCTGAGCGATGCGAGTCCTGGTTTTGGGATGGTTACTCGCGAATTAACAAATGCAACTACACTGACGTTTGCACGTCTCACTGCCACCTCCTCGCCAGCCATCACGATACGATGGACGGTTATGGAGTTTGATTCTGGTATAAGTGTTCAACGAGGATTTTTTCTGTTCGATGGTATTGAGACAACGCACAATGTGCCCATCTCAACAATAATTTTAGCAAATTCCTTTGTTTCAATAACGAGTAGAGATACGGGTACTCAATATGGCGATGACGATCTCTACAGAGCTGAATTAACGACTACGACGAATCTTGCAGTTTCATCGACAGGTGTCCCGGCTACAAGTAGCAGGGTATATTGGGAGATAGCTGAATGCACTGATTGGACATTTACGACGCAAACCGGGAACATCTCGTTTGGAACTGGTGATGCGAGTTTGACGGCAGCCCCTACGAGTACGCCTTCATCGTGGTTGATTTTTTCGTTCGAAAGCGCGCTGGGTACAGTTGCAAATATCGGTCAGAAGTTGTTGCACGGCGTCGTGACCTCATCTACCGTGTTGACGTTCAGCCGCAACAACACCGGTCAGACGATGGTGCTGACGTGGTTCCTGGTGACAATGACCGACGCATCAAACCTCCAGCGCGGGAGTCAGGCCTTCACGACGACCGATACGGCTTTAAATGTGACACTCAATCCGATAAACCCACTGAATGCTCTCGCCATAGCCGGAGGCATTTACAGCAAGGGCGGAAAATCGGCCTATAGCGCCGATGATAACCCTGGCGTTGGTGGATGGACCGATTTGAACTTGACGAGCGGAGTCAATCTCACGATCACGCGAGCCTTGACCGGGACGGCGACAGCAGAGGTGGGTTGGTTTGTCATCGAATTTATGCCGGTAACGAACGCTCGACGCCATCCGATGAGACCGAGCGTATTCACACCGTGAGTGATTGATGGCGCGCGCCCATTTTCATCAATGGCGTCACCGAATAGTTCAGCCGGTAGCGGCTCCCGCCGAAGCGACAATTTCACCCGTCGGCATTGCATCGGCCGAGGCCTTCGGATCACCCGGCGTCGAGCCATCCCTTAATCCAAGCGGAATCGCAAGCGCGGAGGTTGTTGGGGCGCACTCCCTTCTGCCAAACATCAACGCTAGTGCTATCCCAAGTGCCGAGCAATTCGGTTCCCAGGCCGTTTCGGCCGAGCTCAATCCAACGGGCATTCCCTCCGCCGAAGTCATAGGATCACATGCCCTCCAGGCCTCTATTGCCGCTATCGGTATAGTGAGTGCCGAGAGTTTCGGTTCAGTTGTCCTTATAGCCGTCGTCTCTCCAGCTGGGATAGCGAGCGCCGAAGCATTTGGCATTCCCACGGTAACGACCGACGCCGTGATCGTTCCGATCGGCATCGTATCCGCCGAGGCGTTCGGTAGTTGCGCTCTAATAGTCATCGTCGCCCCGCCCGGGATTGCAACGTCAGAAAGCTTCGGGCAAAGCTCCGTAGAAGCTCGGCTATCACCCGCCGGTATCGCGTCAACGGAGGCGTTCGGCGCCGCCGCCGTTGCGGCTGCGATCAATGCTGTAGGTATCGCGACAGGCGAATTATTCGGCCTCTCCTCTTTAGAGGTGGCGGTTATGCCTCTCGGCATCACATCCGGTGAGGCCTTCGGTACGCCGGGTGTTTTCAATTTTATTCCCTTCACGGTCGTAAAGCGAATCAAACCGTCGAAGCAATCGGCGCGGAGATCTGTGCCGAAGGATCCGGCTCGTGTGAGACCAAGCCCATATTTCAGAAGCAAAACGAAAGGCGAATGATGACCAGGTACAAACAGCCCAATGAAATCAAGCCGATTGGCATAGATTTTAGCCCATGGCTCCCGGTAGGCGAAACCTTGCTTGGAACAAGCAACGTAAAGGTCTATGACGCAGCCAATCAAGATGTCTCATCTTCAATGCTTCAATCCCAGACGATCAATAGCCCGTATCTGGACGGGCTCATTAAGGCGGGGACGGACGGGCAGGATTACAAGATCACTTTCACGGCGGTCACTCAGAACGATAAGTGGGAATACGATGTCATCCTGAAGGTCCGCGAGCAGTAAGCTATTGACATTCAAAAAATAATAGCGTAAATTTCTCCCACGAGAACAAACGTCCCGTGTATTGAAGCGAGGACGGGGATCATTCGACGATAAGAAGTCCCATTCTCTCATGCGGCGCACTCTGGTGAGCGCCGGTTGAGGGGATGGGATTTTTTTATGCCCATGCATGATGAACGATGAAACATATCTTGATAGCTTTTTCTTTGGGATGCGTCCTTGGAGGGACCCTCTCACTCTTCCTTCTCATGCAGCTTGCGCCGCCACATATGGATTCCGAGGCAACCTTGGATGGTCTGATCCAGGAGTGGGTAACGGAGCGGCGGCAGGAGGACCCCATCTGGGCTATGATGGGTCCTTTGGAGCTGCCGGATGCGCGGCCGGGATATTTTTCACCTTTGGTCAGGAGCTTGGCTGCCCGCCTTGACTCTCTCTACCACATACCCGAAGGAGTGACACTCGCACAATGGGCACTGGAATCGCGTTGGGGCTTGAGCGCATTAGGAGCATCGAACTATTTCGGTCACACCTACAGCGCGGTGGCACGATATATGCCAACGCCATGCTTCGTTCTCGTGCGCGAGAAGGTCATGGTGGCGGGTGTGCTTGTCCTGGGGGACAGTGTGCGTTTTGCGCAGTACAAGGATATTGCCGAATGCTTCAGCGTGCACGGACTCTATCTCAGTCAATCGAGCGCATACAGGCGCGCGTTCAGCGAGAGTTCGCCAATGGACTTTGCCAGGGAAATAGCGAAGCGTTATGCAAGCGATCCTGATTACGGGCTGAAGCTAACGACGATCATGAAACGGTACCAATTATAGGAAATTCTGAAATGTCAGCTGGACGAGAACAGAGTATCGGCCGTCTCACCATCTTGAAGGAAAGGCGGAGAGAATACAGGATCGAGATCGATGCGCAGGTGAAGGCCCTGATCTACCACTTTGAGCCCTTCGATAACGATTGTGTGTACTGCGACAAAATCGAACCCTTCCGCGTCGAGAGCTACTGCAAGAAAATCGTCCGGGCCAAGGCGGATCTGGACCGTGTCAACGGGGAAATCAAACGGTTGGAAAAAGACCTGGGCGAAGATGAGTCGGTCGTATGATGATGGGGAAATATATCACCTCCTTGCTTGCGATTACGATGGGGATATTCTTCATCCCGGAGTTGGAGACGGCCATAAGAGTTTACATCGTTTCGGTCGTGGTCTTCACTACAATGCTGGTCAATTTGCTCTTCAATATCGAGAAGCTTAGGCAATGGATCGTACAGAAAATCATATCGGACGTCATGGCGGAGTTGTTCAAGAATGCGGACGTGAGACGCTTACTTTCGAAAAACATCTCCGATGATCATCGTAGCAAATAAGGGATACGAAGCGAACTCGCCGTTTACGGCATCGGTCAAGCTGCCCGAGACCTTGGGGCCCGCGCCGAATGTCCCGACTGAATTTTTGCTCTTACCCCTGGGGACCTGGAAAGGTTACGTGGATCCGGCGAGCGGTCAACAGACAACGTTCATAATCAGATCAAAAGAAATCGACGAGGCAGTCGCGGCTTTTAAAGCGATGAGGGCAAAGCACCCGGAGCGGGATCTCGTGATCGACAACGATCATCTGACCCTGAAGGAGGCTTTCGCGCCCGCCTTCGGTTGGATCAAGGACCTCGTTAAAGCTACAGACGGTCTGCATGCCGTGGTCGAATGGACCAAACTCGGCACCGATGCGATCGCAAATAAGCTCTACAGATATATCTCGCCGGTGTTCGGTTGGGATGTCATCGATAAGGAGAGCGGTAAGACTCTTCCTTTTATGGTCATGAACGCGGCCCTGACGAATGAACCATTTTTCGACCAATTAATCGTTGCAAAATATATCAACCAATCAACAAGAGAGGAAGGAATTTCTATGAAGAATCTCATTCAAAAGCTGATTGCGACCTTCAAGCTCGCCGAGTCGGCGACGGAAGAAGAGATCACGAGCGCCTTCGAAGGAGAGCAGCAGATCGTCGCGGGGCTCGTCGCCGCAAAATCGAAGCTCCTCGTGGCCTTAGGTCTCAAAGCCGAAGGGACCCTGGAGGAAGCACATCAGGCCGTCACGAGTTTGATTGCGGCGAAATCGGATCTCCTTGTGGCGCTCGGGCTTAAGCCCGAGGCCACGATCGAGGAAGCGAAGGGAATCATTGTCGCAGCCAAGACCGGCGTGACCTCGCTCCAGGCCGTCATGCAGGAGCTCACGCTCCTGAAGAAAAATCTATTCGATGAGAAGTTCAATCAAGTCATCGCCAAGGGTATCGCCGACGGCAGAATTCTCCCGGCCCAGAAAGCCGATCCCGAATGGCTCGGCACTCAGCGCGCGTGGGGAGAGAAGAACTTCGCTTCGTTCGAGCTGTATTTCACCGCCAAGGCGCCGATCGTCGGACCCCTGAATCCTCTCCCTGAGAGCGGGGATTCGCACCAGGAGAGGGATCCTCTTCTGATCGCCAAGGCTGCACGTCAGTATCAGTCGGAACAGGCCAAGGTCGGTAATTCCATCTCGACGACCGAGGCGGTCAACCACGTCATCAAAAAAGGAGTCCCGCAATGAATAATCCAATTCTGACCAAGAACTTTTCCGCCCAGGCCGCCTTGACCAAGTTCCGGATCGTCATGTTCGGTACGACCGGCGACGATTGGGTCACGCCGGCAACGGCGGTGAGCGACAAGCTCCTGGGCGTCACGACCGACGTCGATACGTCGATCAATGCACGAGGCGACGTCGTCGTCTCAGGCATCACCGACGTTGAATACGGCGGGACCGTAGCGCGGGGGGACAAGCTGACGAGCGACTCGTCAGCAAGAGCAGTCGCTGCCGCGCCGGCCGCCGGCACCAATAACCAGATCATCGGCGTCGCCATGGTCTCGGGCATTGTCGGTGACATCGGAAGCGTCAAGATCTCGCAAGGGACCGTGCAAGGGTAAGACTAGAATCTAAAACTGTCACCGCGGCGTGAGAGCGCCGCGGTGAACAATTTGTCAACAACATAAAGGAAAAAACAAGATGCCCAATGCACCATTTCCAATACAACCGGCCTTAACGGCGATCTCGATCGCCTACCGGAACGTAAGGATGATTGCCGATGGCGTGCTGCCCAGGACGCAAATCGCCAAACAGGAGTTCCTGTATATCAAGCAGACGCTTGCCGACAGCTTCACGCCCGTCGACGTCAAGGTTGGCAGGAAGAGCCAGCCGAACCGGATCGATTTTTCGGCGGCCCAGGTCTCAGATGCGACTGAGGATTTCGCGCTTGACGATGCCGTACCGCAGGCCGACATCGATAACGCACCGCCCAATTACGATCCCTTGGGGAGAGCGGTCGAAGGCATCACCGATTTGGTCATTCTTGCAAGAGAGCAAAGAACGGCGAATCTCGTTTTCACCCTCGCGAATTATCCGGCCGCGAACAGGGTCACGCTTTCGGGCACGGGACAGTGGAGCGATTTCACCAACTCGAACCCGATCGCAGACATCATGACCGGTCTGGATACGGTCGTCAAACGTCCGAATGTCCTGGTCTTGGGTCGCGCGACTTTCTCGAAACTCGTGCAGCATCCACGGATTGTCAAGGCAGTCCTGGGCAATGCCGGCGATAGCGGGATTGCACGTCGTCAGGATCTGGCCGATCTCTTCGAGCTGGACGATGTCTTAGTCGGAGAGGGTTGGGTCAATACGGCAAAGAAGGGGCAAGCTGCATCACTCGCCCGTGTGTGGGGCAAGCATGCCCTGCTCTTCAACAGGGATAACAATGCCGATACCCAGCGCGGAGTCACCTTCGGCTATACCGCCCAGTTCGGAACCCGGGTTGCCGGTTCGCAGGTCGATCCGAATGTTGGGATGCGAGGCGGCGTTGTCGTTCGCGCAGGTGAAAGCGTGAAAGAGCTCATCGCCGCGAACGATCTGGCGTATTTCATCCAGAACGCTGTCGCTTAATTTTCGTCCATCGCCAGGCCGAGCCCCGGCCCATCATCCGGTTGAGTGGATTGACCGGATGATGGTGCTCCGGGGATAGAGCACCTCATGGCTTATAGTCTGAAGGCTGACATATTGAATCAAATGTCGGATGATGAGCTCTCACAGCTCACTTCCGAGCAGGGCGATTTCATCGACGATACGGTCATCACGGCGGCAATCAATGATGCGGATAGCCTGATTGATTCGTATGTGGGCAGAGTGTACGTTGTCCCCATCTCACCGACGCCGGCCCGGATCAAGAATATTTCCGCCATGCTGGCCGTTTACAATCTTCATTCCCGGCGCTCAGGCAAACTTGGCGGAGTGAATGACGCCGTGCGACAAAATTGTGAGGACTGCGTCAGCTACCTGAAAGACAT
>ORJL011826888.1_pt1 | contig 12734 bp, 15 predicted proteins | sample 1779941 | NCBI WGS metagenome assembly ORJL01 (sample SAMEA104232317, study PRJEB22302) | groundwater metagenome | biome: forest; feature: aquifer; material: groundwater | place: USA | collected 2011-08-07 | depth 5.8 m
ATAACAACGAACGTTCCTGCCAAAATAAACCAATCGCGCACGGGATCTACGCGCATACCGGAGCGCATCCGTTGAGTAAGAGAGGCGATGTGGTTAGAAAAAAGCATGGGTAGTTTGTGGAGAAGTTTCAGTTGACGGCATTTCTGCCGTTTCATTTGTAGCCGGTAACGAGCCTACAAGCAATGTAAGGTTAGCCTGCCACATATTTTTACCATCCTGCGTTACGGTGAGTCTGGAGACGGACAGGTCGTACGGAACGTGTTCAACTGCACCGACTGTGCGCATAACAGCCTCGAATGTACCCTTGACCGTGAGTGATAGAGCGAGGGACGGCTGTTTTTTGACTTCCTCATTCTCGACCGATAATACCCTGACTACTGCACCCTGTTTCTTGCCCTGCGCTTCGAGTGCGTCAATGAAAGCAACTACGCCCGTCTCCGGAACGAAGTATCCGCGCACGATCTCCTCTTCGTTTGCAACGCTCGCCAACACAGTTCGAGTAGCAGCTATGCGATTCGCCGTCTCAGTTTTTGCTCTGATGTCATTTTCCAAATTCGCCACCTCCTCACTCTTAGCAGAAAGAACGGAGTACCAAACTCCGTAACCTATACTCGCCGCAACGCATAAGAAGATTGAGACGGACAAATGGGAAAGTGGAGGTCTCATGGTGTAAGAGTTACCGTAATTGTGAACTCAATATTTGTATCTTTCGCATACGCCGAAACCGGCAGATTTACGGCGGCTGCGAACGAAGAACTCTGAAGTGCGAGCTGGTAGGAACGGAGCGCGTCCCGCGTAGTAGCTATACCAGAAACCGTGAGAATCCCGCTAGTCTTGTCGCCGGCGCGCGTGTAGCCAAAGCCCGAGAGTGTTACGCCGGGCCTAGCCGTGGCGAGTACCACTCGAATAGTCGCGCTCGCAGACGGTGTCGTGCCGAGAGAGGACAGTCGTGCAGTCTCTTCAGCGAGCATGACGAGACGAGCGGAAAGTGATTTCTCATTTGCAGAAGAAAGTATGGACTCCACGTTTGCGAGCTGGGCTTGTTTAGCAGATGCGCTCTGCGTGAGAAAAATGTATGTTGGTACCAAAAGCGCTCCGGCAGTAACGATAAGTAACGTTACCAAGAATGTGACCGTGACGGCAACGCGTATTAAATATTCCCTAGACAGCACGCGCCGCCTCTCGGCTGGGAGAAGGTTGATGGGTTCGTTATCCATGGGGTATGACGTGGTCTCGCAGAGCGAGACCGATAGCCGTCGCATACGCGAGGGACTCAGTGTAGGTAAGCGACGGCACCCACGTGTCGCGCGGAGCGAAGTTTGTAAACACGTCGCCTGTGGTGACCGGAATCTGCAATATGTCCTGTAGATACTCGGGGAATCCTCGCACAGAAGCATTACCTCCGGTAAGAATAGCGCGTGAGACGGGCGCGTGTTCTCTCTTAACGGCCTCCTTTTCCTGCCAGTAAGTGAGGCGCCGAGAAATTTCATCGCGAATGGCAGAGACTGTTGAGAGCATCGCGGCGAGATATTCCTCGTTTCCTCGCCTTGGTACGATGCCGTGCTCGGCCTTTACCCGACGCGCCTCGGCCTCTGTAACACCGAAATACTTCTGAACTGCGAGGGTGAGGGCGTGGCCCCCTATGCTTATTGTTGTGGCGAAGCGGGGTATGCGATTCGCAACGACGGTCAGCTTGGTCGTCGTTTTGCCGACGTCTATGATGAGAGCCGTGGACGTGTCTCCGTCGGGAAGAAGCGCCCTCGCCATGGCGAATGTCTCCTCCTCAAGAGCTCGGATAGTAATTCCTGCTCGGTCGAATACCTCGAGAGTCTCGTCGACTACTCGCCGCGCGAATCCGACTCCAACTACAGTTTCCTCGTTATTTTTCGTTCGGCCGGCGCCGACTATATCGAACGCCGTTTCCGGCGGCGGCAAGGGGACCAATTCCTCAAGGCGCTGTTCTATAGCGACGCGCCACTCAGTCTTCACCTCCCCCGATACAACAGTTTCAAATAAATACGACTTCGACTCAGATAGTGATACGTTCGCCGACGAAATGCCTGTTGCCTTGGTCGTCTCAATAAGTGCCTCAATAATTGTTTTGTGGTCTACAATCTCTCCGTCTGTAAATACTCCAAGTGGAAGTCGCGCTTGGGCATACTGCGCCAATATAGGACCGCGAGCGCTCTCCGTCAGACGCACAACCTTGACTCCGCTAGTCGAGACATCAATGCCTGAAAGAGGAAGGGCGAGATAATGAGGTGGAGCGAACGCGGCACGCAAATGTTCATGAAAAACAAAAGTCATTGTTTATAGTATAACCCTACTCGGCCACTGCTTCGTAGGAAATGCCGGCCTTAGTGTGCACTGGTGCCGAGAGGTACGTCTCTGTCCGGAGTAAGAAATGCAAATGTCTCACCGAAGCCGACGGCGAACAGCATACCGTCGCTCTCCAGCCCGCGTATCATACGCGGCTCAAGATTCGTAACGAAAGCGAGTTGACGGCCAATGAGAGACTCGGGTTCGGCAACATAGCCCGCGATGCCGGACACAATTTGTCTCGGTCCTGATTCTTCTCCAAAATCTACAACAAGACGCAAAAGTTTGTCCGTCTCCGCCACACGCTCGGCACTTCGCACCGTGCCGACCTTTACTTCTATTTTATTAAACTCATCAATCGTTATGCGTGGCTTATCCATGATTCGCGTGAGAAAGATAGCTGGTAAGAATGAGCGCCGCCGCGGAGTCGTCAACGTTTGTGTGCTTCTTTGGGGCGCGCGACTTTTCCGCCTTTGCAGGGGCCCTACGCGCCTCGGCGCTCGTAAGCACTTCTGATTCATAAAACACCGGCACGCCACAACGGTCAGAAACCTCCTGCCCGAGTTTACGGGCGCCCGTCGCGATCGGGTTCGCATTCCCGCGATAATCAACTGAGTCACCGATAACTAGAGCGCGCACGTCCTCCTTCGCCATAATGCCGCAGATGTATTCGACTGCCTTAGGACTATTCGCAATAATCGAATGGGGGAAACCCATCGTGCCGCCCTCGTCAGAGATGGCGAGACCGATTTTTTTACTCCCATAATCCACGCCGAGGTGTCGCATACAATGGATTGTATGGTATAATCAGCCTATATGCCAGACTTCTCGCCGCTTTACTCTCCGTTTACACCGCAGTTCGCAGCTATATTTATTCCTCTTATATTGGTTATCGCACTCTGGACTATTGTCCTGAAAGGCTACTCTCTGTGGGCCGCCGCACGCGCCGGACAGAAGAAGTGGTTCGTCGCCCTTCTTGTTATCAATACGTTCGGCATTTTGGAAATCGTGTATCTTCTCTGGTTCCGTCCCGGCGCTCCGCTCGCGCCCGTAGATGCTTCATCATCGAAGGCGTAGTAATCTAACAGTCATGGAGGGGTCGCATAGTGGTTTAGTGCCCCGGTCTTGAAACCCGGAGTGTCGAAAGGCACCGCGAGTTCGAATCTCGCCCCCTCCGCCGAGATTTTTAACGAGCGAAGCGACTATAAAAATCCAAGTGGGGTTGCGTAATCGCAACCCCCAGCCAAAGTTTGCTTTTTTATGTATATCGTGTTAATTTATAGAAGTCGGACGCAGCATCGTCCATAACCGTTCTGGAGGGAGATTGTCGATGCGTAATCAAACAAACGAAGTAACTGTGGAGGATAACCCGCAGGGCCGCGATCCCGCTGATGAAAGCGGAACCGACGGCCAGAGAATACACGGCAGCCCCCACGATGAAAACCGGCCTGAGCGGATTCACGATGATCGTGTCTTCCGTTTTATAACCGGATTCAGGCACAACTAACAACGACACTCAATCGGCACCGTAAGGTGCCAATTTTTTTGATATACTTTCTGCATGCTACGCAATGCCCTCTTAGAGTGGGAAGGTAGAGAATATGACCATAATCCAAAAGGCGCTGATTGGTACTGGGCGCTAGGCATCGTCTCCGTCGCCGGCGCAGTCGCGGCCATACTCTTCGGCAACTACCTGCTCGCTCTTCTGGTCGTCCTCGCCGCGGCGGCTCTCGCCATACACGCGGCGAAGGAGCCGCCGGTCCATCGATTCCGACTCGTAGAACAGGGCGTAGTCATCGGGAACGACCTTCACCCGTTTGAGAACATGACTTCCTTCTCCGTTCTCGAGTCCGTCGACGGCACTCTCCCGCCGATGCTCTCTATACAGAACGAGAGTTGGTTTAGTCCGCATTTAATCATTCCTCTCGCCGGAGTGGACGCGGACGTTGTCTACGCATATTTCTTGGAGCGCGTGGATGAAGCCGAACATCGACACACGTTCGCCGACTTGGTGGCGGCGTGGCTCGGGTTCTGATACAGTCAAAAAACATTGCCCCTGTATGTAGGCATACGAGGGCTCGTTCGGAGAATTCGCCTACACGAGGACGTGCAGTCGCATTTCCTCACTACGCCCCCGTCGTTCAACGGATAGGACGCGAGCTTGCGGAGTTCGTAATCGAGGTTCGATTCCTCGCGGGGGCACCAGAACAGAAAACACCGCCTGCGCGGTGTTTTCTGTTCTGGTGCCGGGCGCAGCGATGTTTTGCCAGCAGGCAAAACCGCGAGCTGGGGTCGCGGAAATTCAATTGCGACGGCAATTGAATTATCTGTGACCACCAAATGCGTTAGTATTGAAACACTGCTCTCGTCGTTCAATGGATAGGATAGCCCCCTCCGAAGGGGCCGATGACGGTTCGACTCCGTCCGAGAGCACTGCTTCGCTAAAGCTACGCAGTGCGCGGCACTACTTAGCTTTTGCGCGCTTAATCGCGAGTGCGAGGCGGGACTTCTTGTTCGCGGCCGTGTTCTTCTTAATAACTCCGCGCTTCATCGCTTTGTCTATTGCCTTATATGCAGTGGGGAGTAGTTTCTCGGCTCCGGCGACGTCCTTAACGGAGAGGGCCTTGAGAAGCGCCTTGGTCGCGTCGGTAAGCGCCTTCTGGCGGCGCAGATTGAAGACGCGCTTCTTCGCAGAAGAACGAATCGCCTTTTTTGCCGAGCTGGTTATAGCCATGTGTACTCCATATATACGCTATCTCCCGTTTACTGGCAAATGGTAGTACGATGGTGGTAATGATTCGGCAGATTCGCGGAAAGGTGCTCAGCGTAGGTCTCGTCAGCGCCGTGGTAGAGGTCGCCGGCTTTGGCGTGTTGGTGCGCATGATTTCTCCGCAGACGCTCTCAGTCGGTCGTGAGGCATCGCTCGCGACACACTTGGCTGTTAAGCAGGACGGCATGGAGCTCTACGGTTTCCCTGATGAGGCCGACCGTGACTTCTTTGAACTCATCATTTCTGTGTCCGGTATCGGACCAAAAACTGCCCTATCAGTTATGCGTAAGGCGCCACGAGAATCTTTAGAGGGCGCCATCGGTTCGCGCGATCTGAATTATTTAACAAAGGTCGTCGGGCTCGGTAAGAAAAGCGCGGAGAAGATGTTGGTGGAGCTTGCAGACAAGGTCGGTCCTCGCTCACACTCGCGCGAGGACGGAGAGGTCTTTGACACTCTGGTCGCCCTCGGCTACACCGAGCGCGAAGCGCGTAAGGCTCTGCAAGCTATTCCCGAGGGCGTAACCGGCAAGGAGGCGCGGCTTAAGGCGGCGCTCTCATCCGGTCACTAAATATCATGTACGAGTTCGTCAACTACGCCGTCCGAATGTTGAAAAAGGTCGTGCCTGAATCGGCGGTACGGCCTCTGCGTCCGCTTTACCACCGAGCGCTCGCATTCTTCATGGCGCTCTCCTACGGCTTCCCCGCCCGAAGACTCGTAGTCATCGGAGTTACGGGGACGAAAGGAAAATCTACGGTGTGCGAGATGCTTTTTTCAATTCTGCGTGCAGCGGGCCACAAAGCGGCGCTCGTTTCTACCATTCGTTTCGCGATAGAGGACGGCTCGGAGCCGAATCTCTACAAGATGACTCTCCAAGGGCGCGGATTCGCGCAGGCCTTTATGCGGCGCGCGCTCGACGCGGGATGTACACATCTTGTTATAGAGGTGACGTCCGAAAGCGTTTTGCAGTATCGCCATTGGTTCTTGGGCCTGAACGGACTCGTTGTAACAAACATACAACGCGAGCACATCGAGAGCCACGGCTCGTTTGAAAAATATGTCGCCGCGAAACGCGCGATTGTTGATGCCCTTGTCCATTCACGGAAAAACTCAAAAATACTAGTCGCAAATTCTGACGTTGCGGAAACCAGAGAATTTCTTTCCGCGAGAATTCCTCGGGCGGTCGGGTTTGGCGCGAGCGAGCTGAAAAATATTTCAGGAGACGAGCGAAGTGTGCGTTTTGAGTATTCCGATGTACCATTTTCTCTTCCATTGCCGGGCGCCTTTAACGCGCTGAACGCTCTCGCGGCGATTAAACTATGCGAGGCTCTCGGTGTCTCAGTCGAGACCTCTGCGCGAGCTCTCTCCTCACTCCCGCCGGTACGCGGACGCGTTGAGCATGTCGACGTCGGTCAGAATTTTTTTGCCGTCGTTGATTATGCCCACACGCCTGATTCTCTACAAGCGCTTTATGGTGCCTTTCCAAATCGCAGAAAAATTTGCGTTCTGGGGAGTACCGGCGGTGGCCGCGACAAGTGGAAGCGTCCTGAGATGGGTCGAATAGCCGACGAGATGTGCGAAAAAGTATTTCTCACGAACGAGGACCCCTACGACGAAGACCCGCAAGCAATCGTTGACGCGATGGCGAGAGGTATGAAACGCCGTCCGGAAATTATTCTTGACCGACGAGGGGCTATACGCGCGGCCCTGCGGACTGCACAGACGGGAGACGCGGTCTTAATTAGCGGCAAGGGCACCGATCCTTTTATAATGGGTGCTAGAGGCACGAGAGTCCCGTGGAGCGATGCTGAAGTAGTAGGTGACGAATTAAAAAGACTTCTGGCAAAAGTTTGATACAATCGCCGTATGGAGATGCATGATGCGTGGTTTTTTATAGGCGTCTTTGTTTTCATATTTCTTATCTGGGTCGCGACCGGAGGCCCGCTACATCCAATTGCGTTCTCTGGTCCAAGCCTCGCCCAACCGGGGGCTCTTGGCGGCGGGACCTATCTACAGTTACCAAAGGCGAATCTAAGTGTCGGCGACGGGAACGTTGTCCTTCCGGGGTCATCAAACGGGTCTAGTGTCACTACAAATTCGGACGTGCCGCCGCCGTCTTCTCTCGGGGGCGGAGTATTTGGGCAGGTGTCTCAGTACCGCGGGATTGTGAAAATGAACCACTACATATCCGGAGCGGGCTCGTCAGACCCGAAGAATGAGTACATCGAACTCTATGTTGCACAGGACGCCGGCGCGCCGGTCAATATTTCAGGATGGAAACTCTCTAGCGACGTAACAGGGTCTATGTCAACGATACCGAAGGGAACAGAGACACCGATTTCTGGCATAGTAAATGCTTCGCAAGATATTATTATCACACCGGGCAAGCGAGCAATGGTTATATCCGGACGGTCACCGGTCGGAGCATCGTTCCGCGAGAATAAATGTATCGGATATTTCAGTACGTTCCAGCAGTTTTCTCCACCGTTGCCACAAAATTGTCCCTCTCCGTCCGATGAGCTCTCTACGTATTACGGCGCGGGATACCTCCGCGACATCGCCTGCATCGATTATGTAGACAGGCTCGCGCGCTGTCAGGTCGCCCTATCGCCTCCTGCCGGCGCAACCGGCGCATGCAAGAGCTTCATGACACAGTATCTAAACTACAACGGATGCCTCGGTGCGCACCAGAACGACGCCGACTTCAGGGGCGATACGTGGCGTGTCTATCTGGGCCGCACAACACCACTCTGGGGCACGCGACGCGAGGTCGTACGGCTTGTCGATACCGACGGTAAGACGGTGGACGCTTTTAGCTACTAGAGAATTTAGGTTGAAGGTGTAAGGTGTAAGTGGTAGAAGTATCAATCTGTGCCCCTAGCTCAATTGGCAGAGCAACACCCTTTTAAGGTGGAGGTTCCGGGATCGTTGCCCGGGGGGCACACAGAGTTCAGATTGAAAGGGCGAATTTTTCGAGGGAAAGAGACAACTCTAGGCCATTGCGACGGGAGGTTTGGAGGAGATTGATTAAGTCCAGAGAGAGCTTGCGGTCGCGCATATCGCGCGCTTTCCAGTGAAGGAGGCCATGGAGCATCTCGGGAGCATCGCCCGCGCGGAGCGCGCGATTAACCTCCAGCCAGAGTCTTTCGCGCGAGCGAGCCGCGAATGCATTTACTAAATTTCCGTTGAAGCCGCGCTTGTCTTCAAGCGCGGCTGGTTTGTCATACTTATATTCCATCTTCGCTTTTGCAATAAATTTTTTCGCCTTCACGGCTGCGAGTTTTGGCGCGAGAATAACTATCGCATTGTCCGATACTGCTAGTGCTGGAAGGTGTTCTTCGAGAATGTTCGCAGAATCTTCTTCTTGGAACGGGTCGTCAAGAAGAATCAGAAGTCTTTTGACGAATAAGCCGCCGGAGAGGGCGGCGTCTTCGAGCGAGGCGTCGGTGATTTCTTCGTGCGTAAGGCGCACGTATGCGAGATTCGGCTCTTTCGCACGCGCCTTCGCGACCCATTCAAACGCCTTCGTGCGCGTTTTCTCAACATCAGAACCATGAAAAAGATAAATCATAAGGATTTCATCGTACCCCAGTCTGGTCCTGATTTCATTGTGGCGATTATAGGCACGCCATTTGTCTCTTTTACAGACAAAACCGACTCCATAATTTCTTTTATTTTCGGCGCGATTTTATCAACACTCTCTTTCTTTATCTCATACACAAGCTCATCATGTACTTGTAACAACAAATAAGTGTTTACAGAACTCTCTTTTTCAATCATTTCGTTAATTCTCACCATCGCTAGCTTAACGATGTCAGCCTGTGTGCCCTGTATCGGTGCGTTAATCGCCATTCTTTCCGCCTGTGCTCTGACATATGGTAGGACCGATTTCATTTCCGGAAACTGGCGGCGTCTGCCAAAAAGAGTTTCTGTGTAGCCATTTTTACGCGCAAAACCTTTTGTGCTCTCAAGGTATTCAGAAAGAGTTTTGAATGTACTGAAATAATCTTCCAGATACTGGTGCGCCTCGGCAGTTGTGCTTCCGAGCTGCGCACGAAGAGCGTTCGCCCCCATTCCGTAGAGAATGCCGAAATTAATCGTCTTCGCTTTGTGGCGCATTTCAGCGTCAACCTTCTCCGGCGAGACACGGAACACCCGCGAGGCTACCTCAGTATGTACGTCTCTGCCGCTCTTAAATATTTCACAAAGCTTTTTGTCACCCGACAGTATCGCGGCGATGCGAAGCTCTATCTGAGAATAATCCAGCGCCACGAGAGAAAATCCCTCAGTGGCTATAAATGCATGCCGTACAGCGCGCCCGCGCTCACTTCTCATTGGAATATTTTGCAGATTGGGGTTCTGCGATGCCATCCTGCCTGTCGTTGTGCCGGTCTGGAGAAATTCTGCATGCAGACGGCCGTCTGGGCCGAGCATGAGAGGTAGGTTGTCAATGTAGGTGGAGAGAAGTTTCTTTAGTTCGCGATATTCCAGAATGTCGGCAATAATCGGGTGCATGTCGCGCATCTTCTCCAGTTCGCTCTCGCGCGTAGAGCGCTGTCCCCCAGCGGTCTTCTTCATTCTCTCGGGAACAATTTTCAACTCATCGAAGAGCACTTCACCGAGCTGTTTGGGAGAGCTAACGTTAAACTCTCGTCCCGCACTTTTATAAATACTTTTTTCAATATCTTCTAGCTCGGCGCGATATTTTTTCGCGAGACCGGAGAGAACCTTTGTGTCTATAAGAACTCCTCTTTCTCCCATTTTTTCTATAACAGGTATAAGGGGTTTTTCTATCTGTTCATACACTTCCTTTACTCGGCGAAGTCCGGACAACTGTTTCTCTAGAACCGCGAAGGCGGGTTCAAACGTTCGCTCTTTAGTAAATGCGAGAATGTCGTCGAGAGACGGGTTGGTGAATTCTGAAGATATGAGCCAGAGCATCGCCTGCGCTTCGCGCAGGCGCGTTGTGTCCACCTTTTCTTCTGGTATCAACTCAATGGTTTCTTCATCTTCTAAATCCTTTTTAAATAATGTTTTTATTCTTTCTTTCAAGGTTCTAAAGCCGAACTCGTCGCACATAGAGAGCATTTTTGATAATTCTATATTCTCTCCCCAAACTCTTTCTGGGAGAGTGAATGCTATAGGCGCATCAAGACGTATCGTCGCGAGCGACTTAGAGAACCGTGCGTCTTCTTCGTGTTCTCTCAAGAGTCCAACCATGCGCGCTTTAATGCCTTTTTTAAGAAACATTTCTTCACTGTTCTTCTTTTTTAGTGCCGAGTAGATTTTTTCAATACTGCCAAAGCCTGTGATGAGTTCTGTCGCTGTTTTCTCACCAATGCCCTTAACGCCCTTGATGTTATCAGAGGGGTCGCCGCGAAGCCCCTTCCAGTCTGGAATTAGTTTTGGACCGAATCCGAATCTGTTTACAACCGCCTTCTCGTCATAGAGAATAGTGTCGTTTATGCCTTTTTTAAGTGTGTATACTCGTACACGTTCATCGTCCACGAGCTGGAGAGTGTCCATATCGCCTGAGGCGATAATCACATCCGCCGTTTCCTTTATTTCTTCGGCGATAGTGCCGAGCAGGTCATCGGCCTCAAATCCTTCTCGCTCATAGGTAGGAATAGAAAATGCCTCAAACACCTTCCGTGACTCTTTTATTTGCGCGACGAGCGCATCGTCCGTTTTTATCCGAGTTCCTTTGTAGTCAGCGTATGCCTCATGGCGAATGGTCGGTTTAGGCAGGTCGTAGCAGGCGGCGATATAGTCGGGCTTCAGGTCGGTAATTATTTTCAACAACATCGCGACAAGGCCATAGAGAGCCCCCGTCGGCGCTCCAGTGGGGCCGGTGAAGTCTGGAAGGGCGTGATACGCGCGATGAATAATCGCGTGCGTATCTAAAAGTACTATTCGTCTCTTTCCGGAAACTTTTTTAGCCATATGAAATTATTCGTGAACCGTCTGGGTTGGCGATGATAGAAATACGCGCTGACGGTTCCGGCAACGCATCCGCAACTTTCTCCGGCCACTCAAGCAAAATAAGATTGCCTGAATCTTTCATTAGTTCATCAAACCCAAGCGGTGCTAGGTCAGCGCCTTTTTCTAAACGATACGCGTCAATATGAATTAAATATTTGAAAGCCTGGTTGGAGAGCATATAAATCTTTTCTAGAACGAACGTGGGGCTCGTAACGACCTCCTTAACGCCGAGCGCGTGCGCGACAGACTTGGTGAAGGCCGTCTTTCCTGCGCCAAGTTCTCCAGAGAGCATTATAAGCGTGGCTCTTCCAGCTTCTGGGACGAGGTCTCGAACAAATCGCCCGGCCTCTGCCTCTAGTTCTACGAGCGTTCGGACACCTTTCTCCATAGTGCTATTATACGCCAATGGATTCTCATTTTGACGACGCGAGCGGGAACGCCAAACTCGCCCGCGTGCGCGAGCGCGAGGAGGAGGACGTTGTACAGATTCTCTCCGAGAAATACGGCATGTCTTATGCGGACCTCTCACTGATGGAGATTGATAACGATGCTCTGCGCGTCATCACGGAGCCGTCCGCCAGAGAGGCCGAAGCGGCGGCGTTCGCGAAGACGGCAAAAATTCTCTCGCTTGCCATTCATAACCCAAACAACCAGTCTCTCCTAGGTCTACGCGAGGACCTCGCCGCGCGCGGATTCTCTCTGCGGGAATTCCTCGTTTCTAAGAAGAGTCTCGATAAGGTTCTCTCGCGCTACGCCGATCTCTCTCTCACTTCTAAATCAAAGGCCGGAGCTTTTGTCATTTCTTCTGAAACACTTACGAACTTGGAGCGCGACGGGGCAACTCTCGCGGCGCTCAAAAAAGGCCTAGACGCCGCTACCGAAGAACATGCGTTGGACCGTGTTTCTCTTATTCTCGAGGTTCTTTTCGCGGGCGTGTTCGCTCTACGCGCGTCCGACATCCATCTTGAGCCGGGAGAAGAGGGGGCTCTACTGCGCCTGCGTATCGACGGACTCTTGTCTGACGCATACCAATTCGACGTCGCGACGTATCACCAGCTCAACTCGCGTATTAAACTACTATCCGGAGCGAAACTGAACATCACCAACCGCGCACAAGACGGCCGTTTCAGTATTACAAAAAACGATACTCAGGTAGAAACGCGTGTTTCGTTCATCCCCGGCGGTCACGGTGAGTCCATCGTGCTAAGAATTCTCGACCCCGAATCGACAAAGGCCTCGTACGCAGAGCTCGGTATCCACCCGAAGCTTCTTGCGCGTCTGGAAAAAGAAATACGGCGTCCGAACGGTATGTTGCTCACGACCGGACCGACGGGGAGCGGTAAGACGACCACTTTGTACTCTTTCCTGCGCGAGATTCACACGCCGGAAATAAAAATTATCACAATAGAGGATCCGGTCGAGTACCATCTGGACGGTATAGTGCAAACGCAGGTTGAGGGAGATAAATACACCTTTTCTGAGGGGTTGAAGTCCATCGTGCGCCAAGATCCTGACATCATCATGGTCGGCGAGATACGCGACGGAGAGACCGCTGACATAGCTATACAGGCGGCGCTTACCGGCCATTTCGTCTTCTCTACCCTTCACACTAACAACGCGGCCGGCACATTCCCGCGCCTCGCTGACCTCGGCGCGGACCCGAAG
>ORJL010607125.1_pt1 | contig 12732 bp, 13 predicted proteins | sample 1779941 | NCBI WGS metagenome assembly ORJL01 (sample SAMEA104232317, study PRJEB22302) | groundwater metagenome | biome: forest; feature: aquifer; material: groundwater | place: USA | collected 2011-08-07 | depth 5.8 m
AGGAAGAAGATACCGGCGCTGTAGTTGTTGAACGAGCATACGATGGTCAAAGCGAAATACTAGAAGAAATGGAAGAAGCCATCCTCGCCCTCTCCTCCACCGCCATCGCTGACGAGGCGCGGCCTGTCGCGCAGGAGGCGGCTGATCTAGTAGTAGTTCCGCGCTATCCAACAATGGGGATGATGCAAGCGGCATGGAATGCTGCATCAGTTGGTCGCTCACCAGACGAAGATAGGAAGGTGTGGAATGCTATGCTTAATGCCGCCCCCGTCGCGCAGAGCGAGGATGACGAGGCGCGGAAGATGCGGGAGGATGCAGAGAGGTATCGGTATATGCGGAATAACGGAGTCTTTCGAGACAGAAACGGCCCTGGTCTTTATTGGCATCTTCCACGATGGATACATGGCGCGGCTGCCGAACAACTTGACACCGCCATCGACGAGGCTAGGAAAAAATGAAAACGTGTAGCGATTGCGGATATTATTTATTGGATAGGTCCTTTGCCGCCCATACGGTTCATCCCCACACGCGTGGGGAACACGGGGCCGTCCGGTGCTGAATACACCGTGACGGCTTCGTTATTTTACTACAGGTGCAGACGGTAATCCAATGGTGTTTTTGATCTGCATGCTCGCGTCCCCACAGGTTATCGTCATGTCTCCATTGCTTGTAACCCCTTTGCGGACATCATCGGCATTCAAAGCAATGGCGCTGGCCTTTCCGTATAGCCCTGCGTACTGCGTGCAGGTTGTGGTTCCAGCCGTTGCCTTGATCTGTTCGGCAGACATGCCGGAATAGCCTAGATTCTGACACCCGGCGAGTAGGATGGCGAGTAGCGAGTAGATCATTTTCATGGCGTTTGTGCTCCTGTGGTTGGTGAAGATGCTCCAGACGCTACCGCTGCCGTTTGAGCCTGCGCCGCGATGGTTGCGTCCTTAATTGAATTCGCACGGGTCGATCCGAACCGATTGCTATAGAGTCCTTGAGCCTGAGCCGTTGCCCACCCGATTATTCCGGTCAGCGCAGCCCATGATTCCGTGTTCGCTTCTCCGCTTACCAATATTTGGACGCCAATTATCAGGCACACGAACACGATCAGGATGAACACGAAAATAATGGCAGCGTAGGTAAGTAGCCTTCCGGGATCGTAGGATTCAGCGCGTCTATCTTCCATCACGTTCCTGTCCTCATCTTTTCTGCCAGCCTTACCGCCCTCTTTCCGACCTGTTGCGCCCACAGGCTATCCAGCATCGCATCAGCCGCAGCATCGAACTGTGCGGAGTCTATAAGCGCAATCGTGTTATGGAATTTGGAAAACGTACCGTATCCCATGTTGAATGCCATGTTCACAACTACGGCTTTGCGGGCATCGTTGAGCGCGTCGAATGACTTGACAAGTGCCCGCGCATCCACTTCCGCAACCGCCATGTCATCTTCGAATATGACCCGGATAGCGCGGTCGCTGATTACCCGGTCGCGTAGGTTATGTCCAATCCCAATCGTCTGGATACCCTTGGAATCGAGGTACATCTTATTGCGCTTGCCCTCGTCAATCGTGAGTTGGGCTTCGAGGATGTCTAGGTAGCTCATCGTTCGTTAAGTTTCTTGCGCAGTGAATATGGCATTTCCAGATGTAATCCTTCGCGCTTCCTCTGGTCCAGCGTCAGCATGTAAGTGACTTCGCCCACTGACTCCTTTGACTCTTGCCGTGATTCGTTGATAATCGCCGTCAGACCTTCGTTGCTTTTTGCCAAAGAGTTGATCATTGCTTGTGTGATCTTGTGCTGTTCGAGATAAAGCGCTCGTGAATCACGATCAAGCCTACGGTCCTCGTTCCAGTTCCAAGCGACCCCGGCTAGGCCGACAAGGAAAAGAACGGCGAGCAGTACAATCTTGGTATCGATGCCACGGAAGATCGCCCTCCAACTCCCCGCGCTCACTTCTACGCTTCCCAGTTCCTCACGTTTCCCTGCGTCCATGTTGCGCACGTCGAGGATGGCTCGATTCAAGGCGGCTATTGCTGCCTCTGAATCACGAGTATTAAAGCGATCTTCAAGCTCTTTGTCGGTAGCCATTATTTTACAATCGCTTCTACGGCCACTTTCCACTCTGGAATAGAATCAGTCTCAGCCTTAGTTAGTACAGGACGCGGCCTCTCATCAACCGTGACGTGCCACAGCGTGTCGAGCGGATTGCCAAAATTTGGAGACTTGTCATCCTGTTCTAAGTCTTGTTTCGGGAAGTCCCACCGAGCCGTACCAACTTTTCCTCCTGACGACACATACAGGTCGCAGGATTCCTTGTAGAGCGCGTTGGTTGCTTTCATTTGTGCGTGGATCGAGTCAGCACGAGTCTGCGCGGAGGCTTTGTCAAGGAACGTCAGTTTCATTTGCCCTTCTCCGGTAATCCGCCTATGTGGACTCGACCCAATGCGTGTAGTGCCTCGTCCCATCCGGCATCCGGCCCTAGCTGCTCCGGGGATACCTGTGAATAGGTAGTGCAGACACGGGACGCATCAAGCTCTCTGCAAATCGTACAGGCTCCCCACGGCAGCGCACGCCGGTCTGAGAGACACGCTGAATTGTCCTTGACCCAATTCCACATGACCGGCTTCTCTGGTCCATTGAAGACCTGTTCTACATGCTGCTGGCCTCCGACGCGAATGTATGAGCAGTTGGTAAGCAGCAGCACGCCCCCGACCATGAAAACGAAAATGGAGGTAGTGAACACCATTTGTTTGAGCAGCTTCATTTATTATGGCGTGCCATGTATCTGTTTGAGTTTGGTCCGTATCGCCACCTGCGTTGCCGCACTGTCGGCTGCGTTGCGAATGATGATTTCCTTTATTTGCAAATTACCTAATGTGCCTGCTCCTGCTGCATTTGATGCAACCGATAAACCACCTGCATTGCCATTTCCAGGATTGCCAGTTGTAGGAGCGTCTCCATTCACAGTTATTGATGACGATGCCCCGTTGAAAATGACAGTAAGAACAGCATTAGTTTGTAAGACCCAACCAGTGTTTGTGGCTGCGGTTAATCCAGCATACAGGGCAACATTTGGCGTTGGCACTTGTTGAAACAAGGCATTACTTCCTGCTTTCCCATCTATAATGGTGGCGTTTGATGCCCACGTTATTTGCTTCCCGACTAGATAAATACTTGTTGGTTGATTCGATGTGAAAGTCGCTTGCATAAAATGTGCAGTGCCATCAAACAGCAGACTTGGACTTCCGACGATCTGCGCTGGCAACGCTCCCGTGTTGTTCAGCGTCCATGTCTCGCCTGCCCCACCCGTGAACGTCGCTGCATTCGTTGTCGTTTCTGCGGAAAGAGCAGGGTTCATATCGTAGAGCGATCCGACCTGCACTCGGTACACTTTGCCGATGCTGGTCGTGCTGCCTATAGTCAGCGCAACAGCAGCATTCGTCAGCGTCTTCGCTGCTACTACCTGCGAACCGGACACCACACCGTCATAGGAGAATGTTGCCCCTACTCCATCCGCCCACGCAATCGTCACTGTATGCCGAGAACCATCAGCAAAACTTGATGCGGCAACAACGTCCACATTCGTCAGCGCAACACCGTCACCAATGACCAACCTGATCTTGTCCGTTGTGAGCCACTTAACAATGAAACCGTCATTGGCAGCGGTCTTCGTGAATAACGTCACGTCAGCAGCGGGCGTGTAATCATCTAAAGCCACGTCATAGGTAAACAACAAATCTCCGGTAACGACTTTGGTAGGAGTAGTAACCGTATTCCCTGCAACGTTGCTGTTCCAGACGTATTTATCACTGGCAAATGGCAAATAGATCGGCTGCGCAGCTCCAGCAGCAGTCAGGGACGGCGCGGCTCCCATCTGGTTCGCCCATGCTGAGGCGTTCAGAGTTCCGGTAACTCCGACTCCGGGTTGATACCAGCCAATAGTATTCCCGTCATTAAGTAACGAGTACAGTCCCTGCCTCGCAGATGGGGCTAAATCAAACGGTGGGAATATCATTGGGTTGTTCCGGTTTAGGTTGTTCTGGCTGCGGAAGGTTGTTGTCTATATCTCCGCATATCCCAATAGCCAAGGCGCGGGTAATCCTGTTCCCGGCATTGTCTGTCAGGGCTTGCCCGATCAGTTGGAGGACGAATTGACGTTCTTGAGAAGTCATTGTTATGCCCATGCGGTTATGATTCCGCCCTTTACTGTGACAGACGTTAGCCCTGCTGGTGTTATCGTTCCGGTTGCGCCTGCCGTGTTCTGACAGTAATAGATGCCTGTCCCGAGCGAACATCCGGCGTTGATGTTTCCTTGATTGTCGAAAGTTACCGCATTAGACGAACTGCCATTCTTGAAGGTTATAGTGGTGTTCATGTTGACACTTAGATCAGTTAATGTGCCAACACTGGTGAGCGCCGATGAAACTATGCCTGATGCCAGTGATGTTCCTGTCAATCCTGTTCCAGCAACATTGGTTGCAGTTGCTGCATTACCACTACAAGCTCCTGATGTTGCAACATTTAGATTCGCTACTTGTGTAGTTGATGCTATTACAAACGGTGCCGTACCTGTAGCAAGCGTACTTGCAATTTGTCCATTTGTTGATGTCTTTCCTCCTATTGAAAGTGCTAGCTCTGAACCACCAAGCGTGTGATAAGCAAGCATCCCAATAGCGCCAGACGTGCTGGTTATTCCAACAACCCCAGACGCCCCTGAAAACATCCCTATACCAGTAACGCCAGAATATCCAAGACCGCCTACAGAGTTGGAGGAATACCCAACCAAACCATTGGCAGAAGCGTAACTGCTATTTGCTACCATTGATGCATGGTAGGTGCCTGAAGATACATCTCCAGTCGCTTGGATGTACCCAGTAGTGTTGAATATTCCGCCACCAAGGATTGATACATCTCCTCCCTTAGTCACAGTAAACTTCGCACTAGCCGCAGTCGCGTTCCCTATCCATAACCTATACGTCGCATCCGTAGCAGACAGGTACACAACGTCATTGGTAGTGCCTAGGACTAACTGCCCTGCGCTGTCCAGAATGGCGTTATTCTTTGATATGGTAGTCGCGCCTAGCGTCCAGCCTGCAATCGTTCCAGAGGTCGCAGTCAAGGCTCCAGCCATGCTCACGCTGAACGGTGAAGCTGCGAAGTTAGCCCCTCCAGCCCATATCCCCGAGGCGTCTATGTTCGTCCAGTTCGGAGAAGTCCCTGCGGTGAAGGCATTAGCAGTTATGGACCCACTCGCGTTGTTCCCTAGCTTCGTCGTCCAGTTGTACATCTGGGCGAGCCACATCCTGAACTGCGGGTTCGGCGTATATCTAGGCTCGCCGTCAACCGCCTCCATCCGGGCCGGATCGGGCGGGGGCGGGAAAGAGAAGCCGGGGAGGGAGATGCCCATTATTGTGCCGATTGAACAAATTGCGCTATTTCATCGCGTAACTGTTGGTCATCAGATTGATTGTAGATAACACTAAGTCTAGACAAATGCGCGGCGGCTTGGCGGCTTGATGGGTTTACTGGAGTAGCCAGCCATTCAACTACCTTTGGATTCGTCAGCATCTTTGAGCCTATGTATGCTGTGCCAGCCGCCGTAGCAGAAGCACCAATAGCGCCAGGAACCCCTCCTAATCCGCCTCCTATCGCGGCTATTGGTCCCATATACACCGCGTAGGCAGCAAACGAACCAGCCGTACCAGAGGGATTTGCATAGATGCCTTTCCCAGCGCGAATTAACGACGCAGCTTTGGCGATTCTGTTCACATTCTCCCGCAACGGAGGGTCTGGAAATAGTTGCTGTCTGGCTCCTTTAGAAAGTTTGTTCCAGTTCGTAAGGAATGTTTCAGAGGAGAAGATTTCTCCTAGTTCGTTTTGATTTCCAGGGGAGGCGCGGCCTAATCGGTTCACTACTGCTTCCGATACCACTTGACGTTCGGACGGGTCAAGACTTCGCATTACGGAACGCAGCTTATTAGATTGATCTGGATCAGTTGGATTTACAGCTTTGAAAATGTCCTCCGGTTGTCGTCCTTTTCCGATAACTCTATCAAGCACGGTTTCAATCCTGTCCATGCGTGCGCGGTAATAATTGTTTTGTCTGGAAAACTCTTTACCCGCGCCAGCTTTATTCGCCGCATTACCTAAGTCTTCTGACAACGAAGCATAAACACGTTTCAGTTCTCCACCCGGAATTCCTGATACAAGTGCATCATCCATCATTGCGCCAACCTTAGAACGTAACGCCCGCAATGCTTCAAACGGTACTTGCCCATTATTCGCTTGTAGATCGGCAGCAAGATTGGTTTTCATATCCGCCAACTTCGGATTAACCAATGCAGACGTTGTTTGTTCTGCCCCTGTAACGGGGCGTGTTAGATCGTCCAATGCTTGTACTGTTGATGACGGTACAAAGGTCGAACCTGGTGGAATCTTAGACGCAACAGCTTGATCGAGTCTATTCCATGTCGCTTTTGTTCTATCGAGAAACCCGCCTGCACCCTTTATTCCCGTTTCTATAGCCCGTCCTGCGGCTTCAGTTGGAACGCCAGTTCTGGCCGTTGCTCCAATGTTCTTTTGCTGTGCTTCTATAAATCCTTTCATAACGCCAGAACCGCCCGGAAACTTAGCAGCTAGATTTTCCAGACCATGCAAGAATACGTTATCAGTTGCTTGCCCTACCGATGGCATAGCGCCAACAGATTTGAAAGTGTCAACAACAGGCGCAGCACGCTTGGCTATTGCGTTTTTCATTCCTACTGCTGCCTGAGATGCAGCACCTGGAGCTAACGCCCCTACGCCTGTCCATTCCGGTCCTAATGCCTCTCCTGCTATCGCGCCACCAGTTGCGGCCGCCAAGGCTCCTTTAACAGACGATCCAGGAAGAATGGACCCTCCAGCTATCACGCCTCCAGTATGCAGCATCCGACTTGCTGGATCATCAGGACGCGGATTAGTCGTTCCAATGTTGGCTTTGTTCATCAGCCCTGATATTGACTCCGATCCTCCCGGAGTGCCTTTGAACAATTCTGGCGCAAGGTCTGGATGGCCTAATGCCGTAGCGCCAGCACCAAACGTAGCTATACCAAGGTTAGCTACATTTTCAGCCGTATCAACTGGAAGTCCTAGAAGTCCAGCTATGCCCTTATTGACGCCTCCTAGCGCCGCCTTGCCACGTTCAAGGGCGGTAGGCTTTACTGGCACGGTAGGCTCTACTGGCGTTGCCTTTTCCCAATCAGAAAGCAACGCTACCGGAGTGGCGCTGTCCCACTCTGTAGAAAGATCGGCCATTACTTTATTTCCTCAATGGTGCCGTCAGCCTTTTTCCCGAGCGTGCGCCCGTCTTTTGTCTTGCGTGTCTCTACATAGTCAGACGTGCCTTTATTTGTTGTGTCGCTCCTTCTACCTGTAAAGGCTTCTATCTGTTCTTTGTTGTATCGTCCCGCCGTAGATCCTTTGATAAGCCTGTCAATAGCCCGTTGTTCGAGCGTGTCCCTACGAGATAGATTGGACTTGATTTGCCCTGCATCCATCCTCGGATTGATTGCCGATTTGTTCCATGCCTCGATTTCAGGTGCGGTAAGGGCGGAACCGAATAGCTTGTTTCTAACTTGCGATTGGTGTAATTCATAGTCCTGCCACCATTGCGATTGACCTGTGTTGTCTCCGAAATATCGTCCTTTTATATTCCCGAGTTCCCCGGTAATCGTCTTGCCGCCATAATCATCCTTAAATGTAGTCTTGAATCTAGACGTTGCATCAGCCAATTCAGCAGCATCAGTTAGTTGTTTCTGGAGCGCCACAGGTAACGCTTTTTCCATAACTTCTTTCGCTGGCGTTTTTCCAATAGCGTCAGCACGAGAAACAAGAACAGGTTTGCCGTCTGGTCCTACTATGGCAACTGGCGGAGACTCTTGTCTTGGCATTACAACCGTTGGGCTGATCTGCTTTGCAGTCTCCGATTCCTTTCGCATCGCATTCGCCAAGAATGTCGCTCTACGTGGATCATCAGGCCCAATACCTGCCTCATCCATGAGGCGAGAAATGTTGCTCTGATTCTGTGCTTTGGGTGGAGCTTTTGCCAGTCCTCTGGCTACCTCCTGATTATTCGGCCCCATGCGAACTGCATCTGGCGTAAGCGTGTACGGCTCAGCAGGCTTCGGCATGAACGAGTGCAGCTTCGCCGCCAATGCAATAGCCGTAGGATTCCCAGTCTTAAGCAACGCCTGAATAGCCTTTTGAGGATCACCGCCAGATTGCGCTAGAATTGGCTTAAGTTGTTCCATCTCCTGTTGCTGTTGCTGCGCTTGCCGCATCTTCTGTTCCTGCATACGCATGTTCGTCAGCGTATTGGCCTGATCCATCGCACCAGACTGATAGCGCATCTGCGCATCAGCAAAACTCTCTAGGTTAGGGGTAGGCATATCAAGTCCCCGCTGTTTTGAACGCTGCGTTTGTAAGATAGTTTTGAATGTATCTACTTATCGCCTGCTGAGTGGGGTCCATCGCACTACCAGCACTGTTGACCGTTCCTCCAGCTATCTGAGCATTGACGGCCCCTCTTGCCAGTTGGCTTCCGGCCTCCGCACCATATCTACTGAGTCCGAGTTGTCCCGCAACGTTGTTGTTTCGGTTAAGGCTATCGAACATATTAACCCCAAGCGTCCCGGCGTTCTGATTTGCCGTGTTCTCGGTGTTCCATCTGGAGGCTTCAGTCTGAGCGCCGCCCTGCAAAGTACCGGCGAGTTGCGGGTAATAGGTTGCCCAGTTTGCCTGTGCATTGTCGCCAAGTTGGCTAACAATATTCCCGGATGAGTTCATGCCACGAGCCTGCAAAGCCCTTTCAGTCGCTTGTTGTTGCTGAGTATTGAAAGCTGAGAACATCGGATTTCTCGCCATGTCCGCAGGGTTCTGGAGGAAGTTCTTATAGGTGTTATACAGGTCCGTAGGCATGGCTCCTATGCCACCCGGTCTGAACCCTGCATAGTTCATAACCTGCTGACCCATTTCTGGCGTATTCAGCCCGGTCTGATACCCGGCATTGGTCATAAACGATCCGGCCCCGCCTGCATAGGGTTCAGTACCGTTAAACGCAGCAGCTTGAGCGGCTCCAGTAGCGAGAGAACCTAGAAATCTTGTCCAATCAATATCGCCGGTAGGCAATCCAGTTGGAGTACCTGTCGGTGTTCCGGTTGGGGTTCCTGTAGGCGTACCAAGATTTCCCGTTGTGGGCGTTGCACCGTTGATATTGGGTATCGTTGTAGCAGGCGGTGCAAACACATTTCCAGCGGGATTAATGCCACCTGCTGCATTGACAGCCGTTGTTCCTGCGGCGATTGCTCCTGGTGCTGTTACACCTGTTGCGGCGATATTTGGAAGCCCTGCCGTTGCGGCATTGGTAAAGGCTCCTGTTCCACCAGGAGTGGCCTGAAGCCCTAGCGTTGAAGGTGTTGCAGGGTTAAGGCCAAGACCACCTGTATTGGCAGCGTTAAAACCTCCGGCAGCATTACCTCCAGTGGCTACACCGGCATTTGTAAGAGGGGCACCAGCAACCACAGCTTCTCCACTTGGCGCTACCCCGCCAGCAATCGCCTCACTAAGTCCGCCTTCTGTGCCACTCGCAGCGGCCGTTGATCCCGCCGCAGAAGCTGCCGCTGCATTAACAGCCATAGCTCCAGCAGCCATCGCCACGAATGTCCCAATAACGCTAAAGTAATCACCCCATCCTTGTTGATGAGCCTCGGGGTCATATTGCTCTGATCTTTGTACCTCGCCAGTTTGAGGATTGACAACATGGGCCATGTAGCCAGTTGGACTGCTCTGGTCTTGCAACACCATGCTGAAAGTACCGCCTACAGGATCGTATAGCGGCATTCCAGTCATGCCATTCGGCAACGTGACTATCGGGGTATTGCTTTCCGTATCATTGCGTTCGTAACCAAGCCTCTGAACGCCCGCAAACTCCCCTTGCCCACCAGGAATACGAGATTCCCGTTCAAAATTGGCGATTTCCTCTGGTGTCGCACCTGTAAATTGCGTCCCGGATTCGTCGTAATATCCAAGCCTCGGTGCAGAATAGTTTGCCATTACTCAATTCCTTCTTCTAGGGCTAAATCCAGCCCCTGAAACCTGAATGCTCCGCTATCTGTAACCCTAATCTCGAAAGCTCGACGCTGAAACTTGCCCTGTCTGTTCAGTCTCGACCGTTTCCCGGACAACGCGACCTTTCGATAATGCGAGAATGTCGCAAAGTCATCATCCGTGTATCGAACCAAAGCGTTGTTGGAAGACCTGTCAGTGACTAAATCCATCCAAGCGAGAAACTTCTGCTGATTCTTCTCGTTGTCGATTCGTCCCGTTCTCATATGCGAGTCTATGTAAACCGTTGCATCGGTATAGGTCGTGTCCGACAGAGTATGAATCCCACCATTGACAACACTCTGCGCGATCTGAGTCGTTCCGTACTGTGCTGCGAATATGAGCGGGTAGTAAGACGCTGTTACGCTGGTAGCGGTAATGGTCCCCGTAGCAGGAGTAGTAGGTATCGAAGGAATCTGATACGTGTAGCTACTGGAACTGACATAAGTGATATTCGTCGTGATGTTATAAGCAGAAGGACTCGCTCCGGCATGAGTGATTAAATCACCGTCCGCGAACCCATGACTAGCCTTGGTAGCGGTGGCCGTTACCGTAGTTCCATCGACATTCGTTACCGAGGAAACAGAAGTCAGAGTTACCGGAGCCGCTGCGGTTAAAGTAGTCCACACATACCAGTATTTCGTTTCAATATCCAAAGCGAGAGTCAGACTACTAGCAGGAAGACTTATCATGTAAAAGTTGTGGGCAAGAATTGAAACGACATTAGCGAAGCACACCGCTACGCCGTCAGCATTCAAGATGCGCTCTATGGTGTCATTGGAGACTTTCTCGTAGCGCAAATCCGTTATCTTGCCCACTTCAAAACTGTAACCTATAGCCTGTCCTTGGGCCTTGTTCTGAGAGATTATGTAAAATGACCCATCCCCATAAGCTAGGGAATTGGCATGGGCACAACCTTTCATAATTGCCCCGTTCTGCACCGGAGACAAAGGAGAACCTGTCGCATTCCCAGCGTCGTAAAAATACTCGGTCGTGTAGTTTCCGAAGGCTACGACGTATTGACCGGACTTCGCTAAAGCCACACCATTATCGGGTTCGATATTCGCGGAAATCTGATTAAGTCCCGCACTCCATGTCGTTGGGTCATTGGAAGCTGAGTTCCATATGGTTCCGTCCTTGTCCATGACGTAGTAAGTACCATCAAGGAATACCAAACCACGAGCGGTCAATGATGGGTAACTACTTGCGATCTTCGTCACGACATCGGTTACGCCGTGGATGGTATAAGCCGCAGAACCGCATTTCAGCACAACTACCGCAGTACCGTAATACTGCATCCAGTCAACCATTTCATTGGTGGCTACAGCAAAGGTGCCGTTGATTAAAACACTGGTCCCGGTCCCGCTAACCGCTGTGTAAGCACTCGACCCAAGGACGGCATAGACCTTCTGCGCCCCGCTGGTGGAGTTGGTAAAGACAGTGGCCCCATGACCCTGACCACTACCTACTTGGGTCGTTAAGGCAAAACCTGTGCGTTTCAGGACTTGAGGACTCCCGTTTACATCCTCGACAAAACAGTTTGTAAGACGAGAGTCTTTATTAGGCGCAGAGCCGTCCCGGATGGTCAACAAGTCTTTGACCTTCAAACGGGCGACTTTGAAGCCTTCGGATGCCATTAGTCACGACCGGGCTGGAAATACTGATAATTAACTTCCGTGTCCACCATCGCCGCAGCAGCCATAGCCTCATCGTAGTTCTGCTGCATGGTTTCGGTCCACGCCTTCCCAAACTTGGGGGAAAGTCTCTTAGCTAATCCCTTCCCCAAAGCCCCGTACCACTGTTGCGGAAAGGCCATTGTGTTACCTACCGCGTCTAAGTCGTCCAGAGGGTAGAGCAGCGTCATTCTCAATACGTCCGTAACCGATTCAGGAACACAGTTAATGTACAGGTTTCCTACAGACAGGCCCATCTGATACCAGTAAGAAACCGGAGAACTTGTGATGTTCTTGGTCGCTATGGACTCGTACTCGTAAATTCCAAGCATCCGGTCCATATCTTCATCAACGGCTTGAGAAAGAGTGGGATCGCGTCTTTTACAGATCAACACGTCTAAAGGCATGTTAGTCTGATTGGCTACCGCGAAGGAAAACACGTAGTTTCCAGAAGCCGCTGCCCCGGTAAGCCCAACGGTTAAGCCTATGTTCCCCGGTAACGTAATCGCCCCCGCAGGAGCTATCGTCCAGTGAATGGCTCCAGAATCCAGAACCACCCCGATATAGTCGGTCGCAACAGGGGCTGTAGCCGTCGTATAGGTCGGTGAGGCGTACATCAGACTTACGGCTATGGTAGTGGCCCCATTTGCCGCATCAGCCGTCAGCGTGCCTTGCGTGTACTCCGCAACGCAGCATTTATCCCCACCGTTAGCCGTAGTTCCTAGCGAATAGACATTTTTGTTCAGGGCCAAGAACAGATAAGCGGTCTTACGACTCCATCTTTTCAAACCAGGAGCGAAACCAGGCTTCCCCATCCATTGCTTTGCCAGGTAATTTAATTCACGCAAAGCAGTAGTTACGTCGTTGTTATCCGCAGTCTCCCCGTTCTGGATGACTTGAATATCCTCGAACGCCGACGTGATGACATCGGA
>ORJL010988968.1_pt1 | contig 12732 bp, 4 predicted proteins | sample 1779941 | NCBI WGS metagenome assembly ORJL01 (sample SAMEA104232317, study PRJEB22302) | groundwater metagenome | biome: forest; feature: aquifer; material: groundwater | place: USA | collected 2011-08-07 | depth 5.8 m
CACCTATGTAGGCAGGGCAACGACTGATACCTTGACCAATAAAACATTAACCTCACCTGTCATTGCTAACATTGCCCCCGGGGCTGACTTTACCCTGACCCAAAACTCTGTTGCAGCACTAACCTCAATCAATACCGGAGCCGTAGCCAATACCCTTTACCTTAGGACAGGTAATGTTGGAATTGGAACCACTGCTCCTTCAACTGCTTTGGATGTAAGTGGTACAGTCACAGCTACTGCTTTTTCAGGGCCACTTACAGGAAATGTAACAGGTAACGTTTCAGGCACTGCTGCTACAGTGACAGGAGCAGCCCAGACTGCCATTACCTCAGTTGGTACCTTAACTGGACTTACCATGGGCGGGACTTTGGCCATGGGGGCAAACAATATAACCATGACAGGGTCCCTGGCAGCAACAGGATCCAGGGTTACCAAGGGTTGGTTTACAGACCTTGAGTCAACTAATATGCCTACCGTAGGTGGTGTAGCCATGCTCACCATCTCCTCTACCGATACTTTAACTAATAAAACCTTAACTTCCCCTAAATTAAATGAGGATGTAGCCTTAACCTCTACCTCCACCAAGTTAAATTACCTGACCTCTGCAGGTGGAACAACAGGTACAACCACCACCAACATTGTCTTTTCCACCTCCCCTTCTATAACTACCCCGACAGTTAATACCTCACTCACTGTCACCGATGATGACTGGATTGGGTTAAGTTCTTCTGCAGGACAAATCGCCTTTGATGACCAAGCTACAGACTTTGTTAATATCTTAAATGCCAATGTCGGCATCGGGACAACTAATCCTGCTGCTAAACTGCATGTTCAATCCTCTGGGGCTGCTCAATATTTAAAAGCCGGTACAGATAATGCCCAGGTGTATTCACAAATCTATAGCGGGTACTCATCTAACAGAGGTCTTACCTACGTCGGTTCCGAGTCAAGTGTTGCAGGAACAACCTTTACAGGCACTATGGCTTATGCCGCCTACTTAATGTCGGGTTTTGCAGATCCGGTACAACTAGGAACAAGTGGTACTGTCAATATGACAATCTTAAGTGGTGGTAATGTTGGAATCGGCACTACTGCACCCTCTTATAAAGTTGATGTTTCAGGAGATGTAAATGTTACCGGGAATTTCAGGATTAATGGTTCAGTTTTATCCTCCGGCATTGGAGGCTCAGGCACAGCTAATTACTTAACCAAGTTTGTTACAGGAACAACTATTACAAGTTCCCTCCTCTATGATGACGGCACAAATATAGGCATTGGCACAGCCACCCCAGACTCCCTCTTTGATGTAAATAACCTCTTCAATGTCTTATCTGGCGGCAATGTAGGAATTGGAGTAACTAACCCCCTTAGCAAACTTGAGGTTATTTCAGGAAGTTCCACTACCCCGTCACTCACCCTGACAGATACTGTTGCAAACAGCACTAATAAATCCACCGGCCTGGCTGCCTATTCTTATGACAGCACCAAACGTATGGCGCTTATTTCAGCTTCCTCTACCTCTTCTACTAACACCATCCAAATTGGTGGAGGTGAAAGCGGCGTTGGAAATAGCCAATATGCGGCTACATCCATCCAGCTCTTTACTTCTTCAAACGGTACCTCAACCCAAAATGGTGGGATACCCAAGATGACAGTCCTAAATAATGGCAACATTGGCATCGGGACTGCAACACCTTTGGCAAAACTCGATATCTCTTATGGCGGATACGCCGGAGGAGCAGGTGCTTTGATGCTTGGAGCAGACGTGGGAGATAGTACTTCCCGAACTGACGGCACCAGAAAAACAGCTTTAATAGACGTGCCCCACTATGACAACGACGAAGAACCAGTCGGTCTTTTATGGATGGACACTGATCCGGCAAGCGGTGGAGTTAATAGCCTATCAATCGGAGGCGGAATAAGTGCAGTCAATACCGCTACGCATATTAGGTTCTTTACTGCAGCCAACGCTACCACTGTCAGCGGAACGGAGAGATTTAGAATAGACAACAACGGTAATGTGGGTATTAACGACACAACTCCCAGCTACACTCTTGATGTAACAGGAAATGTTAATTCTACAGGAGGCTTCTTTGTTAATGGTGTGGCTATTGGCTCCACAGCTTCCAATTTCTGGACAGCTGCTACCGGAGGGATCCAATACGGCAGCAATGTTGGAATAGGTGATTCTACTCCGGAATATGGCTTGACCGTACTAAGCAACCCCGGTAATGGCGCCGGTAACCATTACTTTTCCAAATTTACCCAAACAGATGCCGGGAATGGTATCTATATCGGCTATGTTGGTGACGGCAGTAATTACATGGGAGGGTTAATTTATACCGACAACAGTAAGCCAATGTTTTTTGGCACCAGCGCCAACCAACAGGCTATGGTCTTAACCAATGGTGGCAACTTAGGTATCGGCACCACTGCACCGAATATTGCCGGCTGGGGTAGGGCATTAACCATCAGTAGCTCACCTGCCCCAGGTATTGAGTTATCTGTCCCAAGTGATTCCCTGGCAGATGATACAAACCTTGGAGCTTTAAGGTTTCATGCCGGGGTAGCCGGAAATGCCATTGCCCATGTAGCCAGTGATGTGGAAGGCACTACTGAAAACTCAGGACAGCTGCGGTTTACGGTCTGGAACGGAGGTACCCCCAACAATGCCATGGTTATACGGCCTGACGGCAATGTGGGGATTGGGACAACTGCACCAATTGATAAACTGGAAATCAGAGGTGCCGGGACCCAACGGCTGTATGTTACAGAGTCCGGCAGCACGGTAAAAACCAAGCTGTTTTCAAGTACAACAACCGGCGGATTAGCAACAGAGACCAGCCATCCATTGGTTTTCCTTGCAGCTGATACGGAATGGATGCGGTTAACTACCGGTGGTGTCCTGGGTATTGGTACCACTGCCCCCAATCTTTATGGCTGGAGTGCTAATAATAAAATCGTCTCTATTTATGCACCTACCCAAAACAATGCCGGTATTTTGGAGTTGGCTTCATCTGATCTGACAGGCGCAGGCCAAGCCGGGCTTCTGACTTTTATCAACAGGGATGCAGGAGTAGCAAGCTACTATGCTGCTATTGCAGGCTTTAGAGATGGAGCTGACAACGCTATGGCTCTAGGTTTTTATACCACAACCGGAGGCTCCGGTTCCCAGAAAATGATACTTTATGGTAGCGGTGGATTGGTTGTGGGCTCTCCAACAGGCGGTGATAAAGGAGCAGGCACAATTAATGCCGGAGCAGTTTATTCTAACGGCACCCTGCTCTCTCCAGGGACCGGTTCAAACTGGTCACTTTCCGGATTAGATGCATATAGAAGCTCCGGTTCTGTAGGCGTCAATCTCAGCTCCTTCTATTCGGCTGATTACGGCCCCTACTTACAGCTTAATATAGCTGCCTTTGATGATGTTTATGACAGTAACCAGTTTGTCTTTGAAACCCAAAACCGGGCAAGCGGAGGAGGTAGGATCAGCTTTGGAGGAGTTTATACAGGTACCACCAATACAGTTTGGGGACAAATCAGCGGGGCAAAAACTAACGGTACGGCTGACCAGTATGGTGGAGGTTTAGCACTCTCAACCCGACCACAAGGCGGATCCATGACAGAGAGAATGCGAATTGATGAAAGCGGTAATATAGGCATCGGCACAACTGCCCCGGCTCAAAAACTGGAGGTAAAAAGTGGCAACATCCGGATAAGCGGTTCAAATTCATATCTTGAGCTTTATGATACAAGTGCCTGGAATGATTCTGTTTATATACAGCCTGCTGTCCAGCATGGTGGAGCAGGTGGTGGAAATTTCCTTTGGATGTATGTCCCAAGCGGGAAAGGCTTTTCTTTCCGTACAGGTACAAGTAACCCCCTTATTATCGACACTACGGGGAATGTTGGAATAGGCACTACTGCACCGGCATATAACCTGGAAGTTATAGGCACATTAAATGTTTCTGGTGCCCTATCTTGTGGCTCAGGATGTTCTGCCGGCCCATGGACAAGGTCAGGAGTTTTGACAACTTTAGCTAACATAGGTGACAATGTAGGCATTGGCACCGCCAGCCCGGCTTCTTTAGTGCATATTGCCGGCAGTGGTGACACTCCAGCTTTAACCTTCCAAAGAACAGGCAGTACTATCCCGAACGGCTGGCTATACTTTGAAGGAATAAGCGGTGCTGATCCTACCTATGGAGCTGCCATTAAGGGCTACTACGGAGAACTTCAATTTTATACTGATCCCTCCCCCACTAATACCACTAATAACTTAACTCAAATCATGACTATCACCTCAGGCGGCAACCTCGGCATCGGGACAACTGCCCCCGGGACTGCCTTGGTCCTTACTGGATCTGATACTTCAACTACGGGGCTAAAGGCTCAAATTAATAATACCTCCACCGCCACCAGATCACTTTCTATGTTACAAATTTTGGCCGGGGATTCAGCAGGGACTAATGTTACCAGCAGGATATATTCTGATTTGGCAGTAGGCACATCTGACTCTGTCTTAAACAGGGCAGGGATGGGTATTGGCACCTATACCAACCACCCAATAGGATTCTTGACAAATAACACCGAAAAAATGACCTTAACGGGAACAGGTAACCTCGGCATTGGGACAACTGCACCAGGAGGGGTTATTCAGGCAAATATCCCAACAGGCACCCTCCAACATGCTATCTTTTCTAAATCACAAGAAACAAATGACCGGGGTTACTATATGACATTGCAGGGCGGAACAGGTGGAGGTACAGCTTATGGTTACTTAGGAATAACTAAACACGGCACCGGAGCTGCAACATTCTGGGATAACGAGGTTGCAGATTATTTAGCCATTAGGGGAAATACAGGTATCCATTTTTCTGCTGCGGGAGGGGCAACCCCCCATATGACGCTTAATAGCTCCGGTAACCTTGGCATCGGTACAACTTCACCAACACATAAATTACAAACTGAAGGGTCAATAATTAGCAGGGCTACGATTCCGGCACTTGGTCTATATACTGATTCTGCTTCCGGGTCAGAGGATGGTTTTGACTTTATTACCGATACCAACAACCTTCTGCAAATCCGTGAGGTTACCGCAGGATCTGCATTAACGAGGATGGCAATTGACACAAGCGGCAATATTGGCATCGGTACAACTAATCCGAATAGATTACTTGAATTAAACCTTAATGCCGCAGCTGATACACCAGCATTAAGGTTACACAATAGGGATACCAGCGGGTATGGGGCCTCTATCGAATGGACTGATGGATACACCGGAGGTAATGCCACAGCTCAAATAGATTCCCAAGCATCAGGGACACAAGGGGGTAACTTCAACTTAAAAGTCAGGGACCAAACAGCTAATGCACTCGTTTCAAGAATCTTTATTAATAACGCCGGCAATGTCGGCGTCGGCAGCACTGTTCCAAATGCCAAATTACATGTCGGGACTTCACCTTTGTTAAATGCAAATATATCTACCACCGGTTTATTCGGAAGCACTGTTGCCGGGACTGCTTACCCGCTTACTGTTGCTAACCCTGATACCCAAACAACCGGAGATGCAGTATATTTAACCTTTGCTTTCGGGACAACCTGGTCTTCTACGGGAGCTGTTGGCACCGTCATAGAAAATTCTACCACCGCCCAATCGGGTCTGGCTTTTAATAGCTACCAGACTGCTGACGGCCTGGGGGAAAGAGTGAGGATTTCAGGTACTGGCAATGTCGGCATTGGTACAACAAATCCTGGATATAAACTAGAAGTTAATGGTAACTTTTATATTGCTGACACCTCAGCCCCAGGGAATACCACTGTTTGTTACGACGGTGCCGGTGGTTCAGCTATCGGAGGGTGTTCATCATTAAGAGAGCTTAAAACTAATATCCAGGATCTAGATATTGGCCTTAACGAGTTAATGCAGCTTAGACCAGTTTCCTTTGACTGGAAATCAGGCTTAACTAATGACTTGGGGTTTATCGCAGAAGAGGTAGAGGCAATCTCCCCAATTCTTACAACCTACAAAGAAGATGGCTCCCTCCAAGGTGTTAAATATAACACCATAACAGCCGTCTTAACCAAAGCCATCCAGGAGCAGCAGGCAGAGATTAATGAATTAATTGAAAGCCAGAATAATGCTTTAAGTTTGGATACTGAAGGTAAGCTTTTAGTGCCGGAAGTCAAGGCAGATAAAATCTTAATTTCTGCCGGGATTAATTTAACACCGGCTGAGCTTGATATCAACCTTATATATCAAACTGGTACAAATCTGGCAGGTGATACTAATTACTCTGTGGATGTATTGGCATCCCTCACTTCCCTCTCAGAAGTTATTTTAGGCATCTCCACCCAGGAATCTTCTACATCAGCGCAACTAGCTTCTTTGGAAACTGAAGTGGCATCACAATCAGGAGTTATTACCAGCCAATCCTCAGCCTTAGCAACTCTTCAGGCCAACCTGGCATCTGCTGCAGCCCAGCTTGCCCAAACCAAATCAGATGTGGAAGAGTTAAAGCTTACTCCTCCCGAGATTTTAATTGCCACCGAGTCAGCTGCTTTGGTTAACCTTTCAGTTACATCAGACGCCACCATCTCCGGACAACTGACGGCCTATTCTGCTACCATCTCTGATACTTTCAAATCTTTGGGTGACTCTTTCTTAGGCAACACTATGGTAGCCGGTGACCTATCCGTTGACGGTACATTTTCCATCACTTCCGGCAACACAATTAACGCTTTACCTGTCCTTTACATCCAAAACTCGCCTTTTGCAACCCTGGTAGATTTCTTCAGCGGACTGGTTAAAATCGATAACACGGGTACAATAATTGCCCAAATTATTGAAACCCAGGAGCTAAAAGTTGCCCCCGGAAAATCTGCCGGTAGCGGAACAATTTTGGTAGGTACTAAAACCGTTGATATCACCACTTCCCTGGTAAAGGCAAACTCCAGAATATTAGTTACCCCGACAACTGAAACCACCCAGGTATTAGTAGTTAAGACAAAAGTTGAAGGAATCAAGTTTACCGTGACAGTGACAAATCCGGCTACATCAAACATCACCTTCGACTGGTTCCTGGTTAATGAATCTAATTAAAAAGTGATAAGATATAGTTACCATATATGGTAGTTAAAACAATTGACGAAAAAGTTTAAGATTTTATAACATCCCTGGACAAACCAAATTATGCTAGAGTATCAAAAACCATAATTTTACTACGCACCTTTGGGCATAGGCTCCGTATGCCTTAAAGTAAATCTCTAGGGTCCAATCTCTTCGAGTTACGATCCAGCGGACAAAAAGAAATACGTATTTTTTATACTTTTCATAACGATAGAGCAATTCTCCTCCATGCTTTTGTTAAAAAATCACAAAAAACTCCTCAAAAAGAAATAGAGACCGCTAAACTGAAGATGAAAGTCTTGACAAGTGTATAACATATATGTTATATTTAGTGTGTTATGAGAGATTTTGATGACATTCTAAAAGAAGCACTTAAAGATCCTGAATTCAAAAAAGCCTATGATGATCTTGAACTTGAGTTCAGCATCATTGAACAGGTGATTAGAAAAAGGCTGGACAAAGGGCTGACCCAAAAGCAGCTGGCCGACAAAGTAGGCACCAAACAATCTGCCATAGCCAGGCTTGAAGGAGGCACCACAAACCCCTCAGTTGCCTTCCTGGATAAAGTTGCTAGAGCCTTGGGCGGCAAACTTCGGGTATCTATCTAATCTTCCAGAGTTAACTTGTAGATAAAATCTAAATCGTCTTCCTGACCTATAAATGACCGGTAATTGCCATCAGGACTAGCCTCTGAAAAACAGTTTAGGATTTCTTCTGGATGAACCCACTCTGCCTTCTGGCTCCCCAGGTAATTTGGGTAGGAACAAGGCTGCCCGGAACCCATCATACTGGGTATAGATAAAGCCTGCTTATGGATATATCGGGTTAAATGCAGAAGTTGCTCTAGAGTCTCAACCAGCACTGCTTTATAAGTCCCCTGGTAAAGTGGCCCTACCCTTTTATATTTTTTATTAAAATACATCGTGTATCTTGTGCCTATTGAGTTCATAAATTTATCTATCCCCCCGGCACCTTTTTGTTTTATTAACAAATGGAAGTGGTCCGGCATCAGGCAATAGGCTAAAAGTGTAATCTCATCTGAAAAATTGTTCATCTTTAAGGTCTTTAGGATTTTATCCTTTTCAGCCGGAGTGGTTAAGCGGTGGTCAAATCTAGCATGTAAGCCGTCCTCATCTTTTGGGGTAAGGTACTCTTTTAAGTAACTTAAAAAAACAGAGTAGTCCTGCTGGTCCTGGAAAATCTTCCTTTTTTCTACCCCCCTGTTATATATATGGTAATATCCCCCTTCCTTATAGACCTTGATAGAATTTTTTACCGGCATGTATCTACCATAACACCACCAGGCTACTTTTGCAAGGCGTCGCCTTATTTTGCAAGGCGTCGCCCTGTAAAACAAACTCTCTATAAATTTAAAAATCTGGGAAATTGACCTATTCGGGTTAATATTTGATATAGATGATCCTAGTTGTCAAAGGGATTTAAAGTAGGAGAAACTAATAGTAGGCTATGAATGAAAAAGTCTTAAGCTGGATTAATATTGTTTTTCAATTCGGGGTCCTTGCCCTGGTTGTTGCCACCCCCTTTCTCTTTTGGAATTTAACTTCCGAGTACTACGAGATCCCAAAGTTTCTATTCTTCCTTTTAACCACTGTCGTTTTATTGATCCTTTGGGCAGCACGCTGGGTAGTTGAGGGAAAAGTCAGCATTACCCGCACACCGCTAGACCTTCCTTTGCTTCTTATGCTGGTAGTCCTGGTAATTTCCACCCTCTTTTCCGAATCCCGGCCAATAGCCATTTTGGGTAATCTCCCGAGAATCCATGGTGGTTTGGCTACTTTTGCAGTTTATATTATTTCCTACTTTGTCCTGGTATCAAATATAAAAAATATAAATATAGTAAGCCACATTATAAAAATCTCCCTTTTCGCCGGAGTGGCCCTATCTGTACTAAGTCTTCTTTCCTATGCCGGGATTAATTACCTGACCCTGCCCTGGACCGCCGGGTTAAACTTCACTCCCACCGGTTCAACCTTCACCACCACCGCCCTGCTGGTTTTAATGCTTCCCTTCCCCTTAATTGCCATCCTGCAGGGAACCGGCAATGAAATTTTGGGAAATTTAGAATATCTGTCCTCCGAAGGCAGCGCCAAGGTAAAAGCCGTCTTAAATAAAATTGCTTTAAGCGCAATTTTGGTCTTGTTTGCCGCCGCCATTACATTAACAGGTTCAATTCCGGTCATTGTTGCAGCAGTGGGGGTTTTAGCTCTGACCTTTTTTGCCACTTCTCCAACCCTAATCCAAAAAAACCTGGGGTATATAATCGCTCCCGTTGCAGCCGCAGTAATACTGGCCTTTGTCTCCTTTATACCTTTGGCCGGTTCAAACAACATGTTCTACAACCAAGCCAAAAATTATCCCCGTGAGCTGCAGCTTCCTTTTGATATTTCCTGGAAGATCTCGGTCTCTGCATTTCGTGATGCGCCTTTCTGGGGTACCGGCCCGGCAACTTATCTTTTTAACTTCACCGCTTACAAGCCGGTTGAATTTAATAGCACTAAAGTCTGGAATATCCGCTTTGATACAGCCTTTAATGAATATCTCCAGGTCCTGGCAACGCTTGGTGCTACCGGCTTAATCGCCCTGCTATTTTTCACCGCTGTCTTTGTCTCAGCTGCCTTTAAAGCACTTTCCTCCCCCCGCGGGAGCCTGGGAATTTCTCTTGCAATCTCCGGCCTGGCCTTCTTTATATTATTGGCCTTGCACTCATCTACCGCCCCTCTCTGGATCATGGGAATTATTATTCTGGCTTCCTTTATGGCGGTCCATAAAGACCTGACCAAACAGATCCATATCGGGACTACTCCGATCCGCCACGCCACCGCCTCCGGAGAAGGGTTATACCTGCACTTTGATGCACTTCCTACTGTACTCGGTTTGGTAATTTTAGGGGCTTCCATATTTTCCGTATACCAAGCAGGTAATTTAACCCTGGCCGATTACCATCACCGCCAGGCTCTAAATTCCGTAGCTTTGGGCAAAGGCCTTGATGCCTATAACTCACTGATCAAAGCGGAAACTTTAAATCCTACGGCAGACTTATACCGGACAGACTTGGCCCAAACCAATTTTGCCTTAGCTAACGCAATTGCCGTATCGAAAGGCCCGACTGAGGCTTCCCCCGGCGGGTCCTTAACAGATGAGGACAAGCAAGACATCCAGGTGCTTTTGTCCCAGGCCATAAATGAAGGAAGGGTTGCCACAACCCTCTCCCCCAATAACCCTGTAAACTGGGAGATTTTAGGCTCAATCTATCGGCAGATTTCCGGAGTGGCCCAAAATGCCCTAACATTTTCACTTGACTCTTACGGCCGGGCCATTCAAAAGGACCCCCTTAACCCACTTCTTCGACTAACTGTTGGAGGTATTTACTACTCCACTAAAAACTTTGACATGGCAATCAGGTTCTTCTCAGACGCAGTAAACCTGAAACCGGATTATGCCAATGCCTACTTTAACCTGGCCGTTGCCCTCCGGGATAAAGGAGATCTGGTATCAGCCGCTTCAAGTGCTGAAAGAACCGTATCCTTACTTGATCCGGCAAGCCAGGATTATAAGGCTGCATCAGAACTCCTGGCAGCTTTGAAAGACCAAATAGCAAGCAAAGAAGCAGAACTGCAGGCACAAACTCAAACTCAGGCCCCGGCTGCCAAGTCCAGTTCTGCCTTACAGGATAAAAACCTTCCTAAAGTCTTAGACCTGCCAAAACCTGAAAATGTCGCTACACCTCCGGCAGTAAAGAAACAAACCCAGGAATAACAGGAATAATATGAATAAATTGTGGACCTGGGCGGAATCGAACCGCCGACCTCCTCAATGCGAATGAGGCGCATTACCACTGTGCCACAGGCCCGACAAACTGTCAGGAAAATCCCCTTTTTTCCTTCTTACCCTGAGGAGATTGATTATATACTGTGGACCTGAGGGGAATCGAACCCCTGCTACCTGACTGCCAGCCAGGAGTTCTACCATTGAACTACAGGCCCATATTTAAAACACGCTCGTAAATTATATCAAAGATGGCTCGTAACTCCAAGAACAAAGCAAGAACATAATAACCAACTACTTACTACTAAAATATTCCCAAACTTGCTTTGAAATCCCCACCATCGCCTCCACTGCCTCATCTTCATACTTTAGTTCCTTGCTCAGTATCACTAAAAGATAGGCCTTTTTAGGAGTAGCACTTTCACTAGAGACCTTTCCCGGATCTTCCAGGAAAACAATCCCGCCGTCATGGCGAATCCGGGAGAGCTCCCCTGTTTTATGAATTACCACTGTATCTTTAGGAAGTCCGGCCGGAATCCGGTTATTAATTTTAGAAAGAGCCAGTAAGCCAATTATTTTATCTGAAGCCGTTTTTGAGACCACCTGGCCCCGATAAAGCTTCTCAAAATAGAGAGCGACATCAGACGCTGTAGTCGTGATAAACTCATCACCCTTAGGGTTTAGATTTGTATCTTTCATATTAAGTTCTGTAACCATCCCGGTTAAAAGGTCCCCCGGGGCACTCTTTCTTAGCTTTTCCGTGAGCATTATCGCCGCAAAGTTATCCGAGATCCTCCCAACCCGGGTTAATGCCTCTTCCACCGTATACTCAATATTGCCGGAAACCTCCTCATAACCAAAATCAACACTGCCTAAAACATCGGTCAGATGGTCCTTAGAAGCCGAAACTGTATCCTCCATCTTCATCCCCCCCGACTCAATCTCTTTTAAAACCGCAGCCATCAGCACCAGTTTATAAAGGGAAGCCGCTGGATATACCTCATTGGCCGAAAGGTTAAACCTTTCCTCTCCGGCCAGATTTTCTACTACCACCGCAAAATTCCCCTCAACCCCCTGAAGATTCCGGTTAATAATCTCCTGCAGCTTACTATCAGAAGCTTCCAGATTAAAGCCCCGGGAAAAGTCAAAACGGTAGGTCTTCGAAGCAGAAACCCCGGAGAATTTAGCCAGGAGGACAACAACTACTATTATAAAAAGGGTCCAGATGCCGAGCTTGGTACGATTCATAATTAGGGTGCAGCCACTAGGATCTAGTAACTAGTTTCTCAAACATTTTAAAACAACTCTACCCTAAACCCTATACCCTATTTAAGAATGGCTAATGGGTTGACCGCTATCCCTTTGTATCTTATTTCCAAATGCAAATGTGTCCCTGTTGACCTTCCTGTTGATCCCATTTGACCTATTACCTGCCCTCTTGATACGATTTGGCCTATCGTCACATAGATATTTGAAAGATGGGCATAAGTTGTTTTATAGCCGTTTCCGTGATCAACCACTACCCTGTTTCCAAACCCAAAGTTATCCGGCCAGCCTGCCACCACTACCGTTCCTCCGTCTGAGGTAGCAACTCCCGGAGAAGCCCTGTTGGCAATATCAATTCCGGGATGGTACCAAGAAAAGTACTGGGTTAGCCCCCCGTTGGTCGGCCAGATAAAGTATCCTCCACCCGGCGCTTCAAAGGTAGGAGACGCCGGACCCTGGGCAAGATACTGAGGGGCGGGCCTTGGCCGTGCCGGAGCAGGAGCCTTTGGCGGCACACCCTCCGGAATAATTAAGACTTGCCCTACTTTCAG
>ORJL011173699.1_pt1 | contig 12732 bp, 11 predicted proteins | sample 1779941 | NCBI WGS metagenome assembly ORJL01 (sample SAMEA104232317, study PRJEB22302) | groundwater metagenome | biome: forest; feature: aquifer; material: groundwater | place: USA | collected 2011-08-07 | depth 5.8 m
CACGCTCAAGGCCACCCGGCTCGACGCGCTCGAGAACTGGCTGCGCGAGAATTCGTATAGGTACGTCGACGACGTCTACGCGCGCAAAGTGTTCCAGCAGTACATCGACCAGAAGTGGCTGTTCCTCGCCGTTCAGGTGCGCGTGGAAGCGCAGAACGAGGCCTTCAACGGGCGCTTCCGCCCGATGGGGGTACGCTTCCGCTCGCAGGACATCGTGATCCCGACCCGCGTGGCCAGCATCTATCCCAGCGGGATGCCGTTCGAGATCTACGTGCTGACCAGCCGCGTGGTCGATTTCCCGACCGCATGGGGCGGGCAGCGCAAGCTTTCAGTGCCGCTGGCGGTGGAAAGCCTCCTGCGCGAAGGGGACCTGATGCGGGAGCTGGAGGGGGAAGCCTTCTTCAGCGCGACCGACGACCTCTCCGCGATGGCGGCCCGCATGAAGTCCGAACGGGCGCAGGAATACGAGACCCTCCTGCAGTGGAAGCTCACGGGGTTGTACCTGAACGTGTTCACCGGTCTGTTCTCGCGCGAGCAACTCGCGACGGCCGACCTGGTGTTCCGGGGACAGGACGCGCTCACCGCCGGGGAGGTGGAGCGCCGGATCGCGGACTTCCGCTCGGAGGACCTCACCAAGGTGCGCGAGGCGAAGCTCGCCCTGCTGATGGCGGGGTCGGGGCACATCCCGACGCTCGTGAAGCACCTCGCGGACCCCGACGCGCAACTGCGCATCGCGATCGCGCGTGTGCTGGGCGGCCTGGGAGAGCCTTCCGCGGTGACCGGTTTGATCGAGGCGCTCGACCGGGAAAAAGAGCCCCTGACCCGCGCCGCCCTGCAGATTGCGCTGCGCGACATCACCGGCGTCGCCTCCGCGGACTTCGGCACGCAGGCGTGGCGCGACTGGTCCGCGCGCTGGGCGGGCGGGGGAAAGTAGGAGAGCTACCGCAGGCTCCGACTCAACCAGGGCAGAACTCGGGCTGCGCAGGGGGCGGGACCGTCGCCGAACCCGTGCCTTCGCCCAACGGCGCCTACGCTCCGCCTGCAATCGCCGGGATGATCGCCACTTCGTCCCCTTCCTTCAGGCTCGTCTTCTCCTGCTCGAGAAAGCGGATGTCCTTGTCGTTGACGTATACGTTCAGGAAGCGCCGCACCCGCCCGGTGTCGTCGCACACCATCCCGCGCACGCCGGGGTAGCTCTTCTCCAGGTTTCCGATCAGCTCGGCGACCGTGGCGCCGGCCGACTCGACCTCCCGCTGGTCCTGCGTCAGCTTCTGCATCGGCGCCGGAACGCGCACCTTGACGGCCATGGGTCTTCCTCCTCAAACGATCTCCACCGATTCCTCCGTGACCACGCGGCTCGACGTCTCGCGCACCGCCGCGCGCTCCTCCCCGCCCCGGCACACCGGCGCGAAGAGCACGTATTCCGTGTGCCAGTATCCTACCACCGCGCTCGCCGCCGGGTCGCCGGACCCGCGCAGCTCGACGTAGCGCGCCGCCGCCGGCTCGGCGAACAGCCACGACCGCGCCTCCGCCGGCTCGCCGTTGCGCACCGCCAGGATCAGGTACGAAAAGTCGGGACAGGCCAGCGCCGCGTCGGTCGCGCTCGGCAGCGCCGGATGGTCCGGATGCGTGTGGTAGCACCCCACCACCGTCTGCCCCTGCGCGTCGGCCTCCCGGTTCGCGCGCAGAAAGTCCGCCGGGTCCAGCTCGTACCGGTCCCATGGCCGGCTCGCGTTCAGGTTGCGCCCGCGCACCGAGCGGCGCACCCGCACCGGGACGGCCAACTCCCCGACCAGCAGCCCGCAGCACTCGTGCGGATAGGCCTCCCGGCCGTGGGCCCGGACCTCGTCGAGGACCGCGCGCGGGATCTGCAACGCCAAGGGTTTCCCCCTCCTGCCTGCGGGGGGGCCACTCTAGGCACGCCCGCCGGCCCTGTCAAGCATGGTGTCCCGCGTTCCGCGCGTTCCCGCGTTCCATGCGCCACCGCGCCTCCGCGTGCGGCTTCGGCGGCGCGCGCTCCCCGCCCACCGGGAAAGTCCTTGTACCGCCCTCCCGCCGCGGGCATGATAGGGGCGATGATCAGCGACGCAACGCGCGCCGAGCTCCAGTCCATGGTCCAACGGGTTCGGCGCCGGGGAGCATGGACCGCCTGGGCCGACGAAACCCTCGAGTTCCTGTTCTACGCCTGGTTCGTGCTCGCCTGCCTCTTCCTGGTCGACCGCATCCACGCCGGCGCACAGGCGCAGGCAGCGCTCTCGCGCCCCGCGGTGGTGCTCGGCGCGCTCCTCGGGGTCACCGCGCTGGGGGCCGCCGGCATCGCCTTGCGCACCTGGCTGCGGGTGCCGCGCGACCTTGCCCTCGCCCACACCACCGACCGGCGCTTCGACCTCGCCGACCGCTTCTCCTCCGCCCTCGACTTCGCCGATCGCCTGGAGCGAGGCGAGATCGGCGGCCGCCCCGCGGAATTCGCCCGCGCCCAGGTCGAGGACGCCGCCCGCTTCGTCCGCGTCCAGGACCCGCGCCAGGTCTATCCCGCGCGCCCGCTCGGCGACCGCTGGACCTCGCTGGTCGCCCTCCTCATCGCTCTCTGGATCGCCCTCCTCCCCGCCGAGGACTTCCGCGCGCGCGATCCCCGCTCGGCCCCGCCCGAACCGATGCAGATCAAGCCGGAAGCCGCCCGCTCGAACGCCCGTCCGCAGCCGCGCCTCCACCCGAAGCCGCGCGCCGACGGAGGAGGCGGAACCGCCAAGGCGTCCCCCGCGAGCGGAGGCGGCGGAGGCCGGAAGCCGCCGGAGCAGGAGCAGCCGGAATCCGGTCCGGGCGGCGGGGACGGCGGGGGCCGGAATCAGCCGCCTACGGGGCCGCAGGAGAGCCCCGAGGAGATGTTCGGCGAGCCGGAGCGCGCGGCGGTCAAGACCCGCCCCGAAGAGGTCCAGCCGCTGTTCGGCGAAGGCCCCACGCGCAAGGAAGACATGACCCTTTTCGCCGGCGAGAGCGCGGGCGGCGAGCCCGGCAAGTCGGTGCCGCTGGACCAGCCCGCCCTGGTCGAGAAGTACCGGCGGGTCGCCGAAGAGACCCTCGACCGCGAGCGCGTCCCTCCCGCGGACCGGGACCTCGTGCGGAAATACTTCTCGGCCCTTGGCGCGAAAGAGTGAAGGAAGCCCCATGCACGATCAGCACATCTCCTCCATCATGCGCATCAAGGTCACCACGGTCGACCGCGGCATGAAGGTGTCCCAGGTGGTCCAGGAAATGACCGCCAAGAACATCGGCGCGGTCGTGGTGACGGTGGACGGCATCCCGGTCGGGATCTTCTCCGAGCGCGACCTGCTCAAGCGGGTGATCGCGCGCGGCGTCAGCCTGGAGCAGACTCCGGTCCACATGGTGATGTCCCCCAAGCTGCTCACGGTCGGGCCGACCGAGACCATCGGTGCCGTGGGCTACATGATGCACCACAACAACGTGCGCCACATCCCCGTGCTGCTCGACGGCAAGCTCGCGGGCATGGTTTCGATCCGCGACGTCCTGGGCGCCCTCCTCGGCATCAACGAGGGCGGCGAAGCCTTCGACCTGGAGTGAAAAGCGCGTCCGGCCCCGGGACGTCCGCGCACGCGGACGGGACGCGCCGGCCTGCGGAATCGCATTCAGCCGTCGGGTGCGCCGGAGGCGCCGTATGAAAATCGGGATCCTCCCTTTCCTGCTCGTGTTCGCCGCGTTCCCCGCGCTCGCCGAGGACGAGTACCAGGTGTCGGTCGAGGCCGGGTTCGCCGGCGAGGCCCGCAGCGGCCGGCCCCTGACCGTCCAGGTGCTGATCGAGCGCAAAGAACAACTGATCGATCCCCCGCCGAACCGCCCGCGCGTGGCGGAGGGGGAACTCACGCTGATCGTGGTCGCGCCCAACGGGCATCGTGACGTGGAGAGCATCCCGGGCCTCGCGCTCGCTCCCGGCGATCGCAAACGCATCGACCGCGTGGTCCCGCCCGGCGCGCGCGTGGAGGCGGTGCTGCGCGTCGGCGACGTCGAGACCTCGGCCGATCCGGTCACCCCCGGGTCCAGCCATATCGACGCAGACCGCATCGTCGTTTCGATCGGCGAGCCCGGCCGTTGGCTGGCCCAGGCCCACGACTCCCCGCTCGAACCGGAGAGCGCGGAGACCTCCGGCAACCCCGAGCGGCCGGCCCGGATCCTGATCGCCCCCGCCTCCCTGAACGCGCTGCCCGTCCACCCCGCGGCCTACCAGGGAATCGACCTGGTCGTGGTCGGCGACCTCGGGGACGCGACCCCCGATCCCGGCGGGGTGGAGGCGCTCCTGGCCTGGGTGCGGTCCGGCGGCCGCGCGATCGTGCTCGGCGGGCGCCACGCCCTCCGGCGGCTCGGCACTCCCTGGGAGCAGCTGTTCCCGGGCGAACCGGTAGGCGAGGCCGCGGTCGCGTTCCCGGCCGAGGTGGCACGGAAGCTGGGCGTGCCCGGTCTCGCCGCGCTCACCGTCGGCGCGACCGGCTGGCGCGGGACCCCGACGACTTCTCGCTTCACGGGGAAGGAGACGCCGCTGTTCCTGGAGCGCGAGGCGGGCTGGGGACGCGTGCTTCTGCTCACCTTCGATCCCACCGGGCGTCCGATCCGCGGCAGCGAGCTCGAGACCCCGTTCTGGATCGGCCTGCTGCGCTGGGCGCTGGAACCGGGCGTGGCCCCCGTCATCGTGGACACCTGGGCCGGCGCGGGCGAGACCGCCCCGATCGAGCCGCCGTCGCCGGTCTGGGTGCTCTTCTTCACGCTGCTTTACGCCGTGGTGGTGGGACCGGGGAATTACCTGGTCATGCGGGCGCTCGACCGCGACCGGTGGTTGTGGGTCACCACGCCGCTGATCGCCTTCGGGTTCTTCGCCGCCTCCCTCTCGCTCGACCGCCAGGCGGTGTCCCGCCCGCTCGTGGTGCGACAGATCAGCCTGGTCTGGCTGGGCGAGGAAGGCGCACCCGCGGAGTGGACCACGTGGCTCGACTTCTTCTCCGCGTCGCGGGGGACGCTGCGCGCGGACGTGTCCGGCGGGGATGTCCTGGCGATCGACGCCGACGCGGTCGCCGACTCGCCGGCCGACTGGGCGGCATCGCTTTCCCACCGGGAGACCGCGTCGGGCCGCCGGTACGAGTTCGGCGTGGAGAAGTGGTCGCGCCGCCGGCTGGTGCTCCACGGGCGGGGGCAGCTGCCCTGGGCCTGCACGCTGGAGGGCGGCCGCATCACCCTGGGCGTCCCCGGGACCGCCCGGCACGTGGTGGTGCTGCGCGACGGGATGGTCCGGGGACGGGAATCGCTCGAAAAGGGCGAAGCCTGGGACCTGGCGACCGCGGCGCCCGGGACGGCGACCGAGCCGGCGCCGGTCCCCTGCTCCGGCGGGTGGCGCACGCTCCGCGCGAACGCGCCTCCCTTCCTCGCGGACGCGGACTACCTGGAGACGTCGCTCTGGGGGTACTTCGCGAATGAGGTGGTCCGCGCCTCCGCGGTGGACAGCGCGCGCGGCGGAGTCGTGTTCCTGACGGACGAGCCGCCGCAAACGGTGCAGGTCTCGGGCCTGGAGCACCGCTTCGAGGCGCGCACGCTGGTGATCGCCCGGTTCCCGGAGGCCGGGAAATGAAGTCCGCGATCGAGGCGCACCACCTATCGCGCGCATACGGCGAGACGCGGGCGCTCGACCGCCTGACGGTGCGAGTGCCGGCGGGGTCGATCTTCGGGCTGGTCGGGTCGAACGGCGCGGGGAAGACCACGACCCTGCGCATCCTGGCCACGCTGCTGACGCCGAGCGCGGGCTGGGCCTGCGTGGCCGGCTACGACGTCGAGACGCAGGCCCCGGAGGGGCGGCGCCGCATCGGCTACCTCCCCGATCCGCCCGGCGGCTACGACGAGCTGAAGGCCGAGGAGTTCCTGCTCTACTTCGCGCGCCTGCATCGGGTGAAGACCCCGAAGCGGGCGGTGGCCGACGTGCTCGCGCTCACCGGGCTCGAGGAGGTCCGGAGGCGCGCGGTGTCGGGTCTGAGCCGCGGCACGCAGCAGCGGCTCGGGCTGGCGCGCTGCCTGCTGCACCGGCCGGAGGTGATGATCCTCGACGAGCCGGCCTCGGCGCTCGACCCGCAGGGGCGGCGCGAGCTGCTGGCCCTGCTCCGGGAGATCCGCGACATGGGGGCGACGGTGATTCTATCTTCGCACATCCTGCCCGACCTGGAAGCGCTGTGTGACGAGGTATGCATCCTCGACGCGGGCCGCCGGATCGCCGGGGGAACGCTCGCTGCGCTGCGCGCGGAGTTGGCGGCGGAGCCGCGCTGGGAGCTGAGCGTCGGCGGCGACCCGGAGCGCGCGGAATCGGCGGTGCGGGCGCACCCGGGCGCTTCGCGGTTGGTGCGGGAGGGCGCGACGATCACGTTCGGGCTGACCGGCGGCGACGGATCGCGCGCCGCGCTGACCGCGCGGCTGCTGGAGGCGGGGGTGCCGGTCGCCGGCCTGCGCGAGCTTCCGCCCAGCCTCGAGCGGGTGTTCCTTGCGGCGACCTCTCGACGCAAGGAGAACGCGTAGTGCTCCATTTCACCCGTGCGCCCGCGCCGCCCGCCCGGCGACGGGAGAGGTTTTCAGACAGGGCCCAGCCATGACCCCGACCCTGCTCAAGGAGATGGTCGTCCGCGTGCGCCGGGGCCGCTCGTTCGTGTGGCTCTCGGCGTACGTGATCGCGCTCGCGCTCGCCTGCGTGCCCGCCTACGCCGCCGCGCAGCAGGGGGACACCGCCCGGGTCGGCACCGGCTGGATGTTCGGTCGGGAGGTGTTCGCGACCGTGCTGTACGTGCAGGCGGTGCTCTCGGCGATCGCCGCGCCCGGGCTGCTGTGCGGCGCCGTCTCGAGCGAGACCGACCAGGGGACGCTGCCCCTGCTGGTCGCCTCGCCCGCCGGGCCGTGGGAGGTCCTGTTCGGCAAGCTCGTTCCCGGGCTCTGCTTCCTCGCGCTTCTGACCCTCACCTCGCTTCCCCTCGCGGGCACCTGCATGGTGTTCGGCGGCGTCGAGGTCTCGGACCTCGTCGGGGCCTATGCCGGGCTGACGGCCGGAATGGCCTTCTACGGCACCCTCGGGCTCTGGGCGTCGACCCTGTTCCTGCGCACGACGCCGGCCGCGGTATTCTCGTACGCGGTGATGTTCGCGGTCGCGGTGCTGGGCTGGGTCGAGCCGATGCTGCAGAATGCGCCGGTCTACCTGGTCACGCGCGGTCTCCTGGCCTTTTCGCTCGCGCTCTGGGTCGTGGCTTCCCTGGTCCGGTCGGAGATCGCGCGGATCATCACCGGGATGAGCCACCTGGGGTGCGGCTGCCTCGTCGTGACCGGTGTGATCGGGGCCGTGTTCTGCCTGGGGATTCCGTGGACCCAAGGGCGGCTGCTGGTCTTCCTGAATCCCTTCTCCTCCTCGCTCCCGTTCTCCGGGTCGCTCGACTGGCCCGGGCTGCCCTCCGGAGTCAACCGTGACGATGCGATCCGCTCCTCGATCCTTCAGGTGGTTCTGGCGGTCGGGCTGTACTTTGCGAGCTACCTGCGGATGCGGCGCTTGATGATCCGCGGGGCGCGCTCGGACCCGCGGAATCCGCCCCCGCTGGAATTGCCCCGGTGAGCGCGCGGGCGGTCGATCGCCGGGGCTCGCGGGGGAAGGGGGAGGGAATGGGCAAGCCGCCGTAGCGCGGCTCCATGAAGGAGAGGCGCCGCCGGGGGCTTCCATGGGGAAAGGCGGCCTTGCGCCGGCGAAAGTGTTTCCCGCGCGAGCGCACGGGGCAGCCGCAGGCGTTCGGCGAATGGCTTCCCAAGTGAAGGAAGGTGCCGCCATGGTGCGGCGCGTTCCTGCGCTCCCGCACCCCCGGTTTGCGGCAGGGAAAATCGGACATTCCCTAGGGAAAACTCGATTTTCCGCAGGTGATATGTGCGCTAAGTCTTTTTGTCGTCGTCGTTTCCGCCCTTATCTTGCCGGTTCATCTCCTCGCGCAGCTTGCGGAGCCGCTTGGCCAGGGCCGTGTCCTTGCCCAACACGCCGACCATCGCGTCTGTCGTGCTGCTGGCTTCCACGTAGGCCTTGTTCATGGCCTTTACAGCGTCTTCCGTAGCCTTCACCAGCACCGCCTTGATGGATTCCTGCTTTGCGTCGAGAGTGCGCGCCTCCGAAGCGACTACGTCGAGTGCCGCCATCTTGGCGTCCGCAGCAAGCCCGGAAGTCTTCAGCAACTCCAGATGCAGAAAGAGCAACGACTCGATCGTTTCGCAGAAGCTGAACTTCTGCGCGTACGTGAGGGCCATGGGACGAATCCTCCTGCCGTGCAAGTGCATTCGCGTAACGGTCGAGAGATTACCCAGATGAGGGGGAATGTGTCAATGGAATTTGTCTCCCGCGCCGGCTGATGGGACGGGACTCGGCGGTCTTGTTGATCCGGCCGCGCCCGGGCGTCGCGCAACTCGCTCTAGGAATCTAGCGAATCTTGAGTCTCTCGTAAGAACCCCCCTTTTTCTAAGTCGTCGCCACAAGTCCTTATCCATCGGCGCGCGAAGCAACGCAATCATTGGACTTGCGACGAGGGCCCGACTTGTTACGAGAGACTCAATCTTCACAGCCACCCAGGAATCAATCGCGGCTTGGGTCGGACCTCCAACCGTGCTCTCTTGAGTCGTACCACTGGGTGACGCATCGCTGAAGCTGGCGACGAAGCCCTGCATCATCGCTAGAACCCTTCGACGTGAGTCATCACCGCATCTTTCCCGTTCTCGGGTTCAACGGAACCCTGCCTTTTTGCGCAATCGTGTTGATTGAGATTCTGCCGCTCTCGTCGAGGTACAGATACGGAAGATCGTTCGTCGTCCGTACCAATGTCAGTGCCGGTCCTCCATCGACAGCAGGGTGTAACCAGTCCACATCGACGGTCTTACCGGTCGAAGAATGAAATGTGAGATAGTAGGATGGTTCCCTTTCGTCGCATTCGTATTCTATGCGGCCCCCGGAACTTGTAATGTACTCGGCACCGGGGAGACTTGGATCCCCGTCGACGTGTCCCCCCAAACTCTCAAACCACTCAGCCTTGACGCCGCGTCTGACGAGACCGCAAACGATGCCTTCCCGTGGAGAGGGGATGCTGCCAGTGTGAACATAGCGCCATGCAATCTGGTAGTGAATCGTCTCAACATCGACTGGAGCATGGTATTGGACGCAACCAGAGAACACGCAGAACGCCGCGATCCATAGGTGTTCGAGAGTCGTCCGTACCTGTTTCATGCTCACTCTCCCCTCCCCTTCCGCCTGGGTGGCGACACGGGCGGGTCTTCCTTCGCAGCATCGCTCGCATTAAGTCCCCCATAGTCCGCTTCGGTCTGGATCATGTCGTCGATGTCGCTCTTCAGACGCGCCCGGTCCGTCGGCGGACATTTCGCGAATGTAGGGAGACTATCAAGAGTATCACGCACGGCCTGAAGAGCCTGAATCGTTCCCGCTGCTGTCTTTTTCTCTTTTGTCGCGCCGAGCGCGTGCCTGGACTCGTGATAGACTATTCGCATGAGATTGATGAAGTCACGCGAGCACGGGTTTGTGTACGTTCCCGAAAATGACTTCCCGTGAATCCAGATAACGACCGGAACGAACGGTATGCCAGATGGAATCGTGATCCCACCCCAATTGTCAGGCGGATTTGGATTGGTAGGGTCGTTTGAACCAGCGCGCACGTCACCCTGCGTCTTTTCCTCGTGCAGTTTCTTGGAAACGTCGAGGATCCTCGCTTTCAGCTTCACATCTTGGATGTGTTGTGCTGCTTCGACTACCGCGGTCATCGCATCCATTACCGCCCTGTTCTCCTGAGGCAGCAGCGGTCGCTCCCAGTCTGGGAGTTCCTTGCCGATCAAGCCAGCGACCGTGTCCGAGAAGCCTGTTACCTCTGTCCAGGCTTGACCATCAGCCCCAACGCGTGGTGGTGGGGCTGGGGGTGGCAGTGCACGGAAGATCTGCTCCTGGAGCATGCTTAGATTCTGCAGGAATGACGGGTAGGGCTCGAGAATGAGACCGGTGCTCACGAGGCGCGACCCCGCGGGCAACCTGTTCAATTCTGCTCCAACGGCACCAGAGTGGCCCGGGGCGTAACCCAGTGGAATCAAGCTACCCGCCGTGGCAGTTGCGGACGATTCGCTGTAACCGGAGGGAACTCGGCCAGCACCTTTTCCGCTAGCGACTGTCGTGCCGCCCCCCGCCTGGATGCCGCCCTGCACACCCTCCATAGCTTCCCCAAAGAGGGTCCCCGCCCCCATGGTCTGCATCGCGAGTAACCCCTGCAGTCCCCCTCCAAGTCCGGGCTCCCCCGCGCCGAACAGCGGGCCGAACCCCGGCAGCACTCCAGGCGCGGGCGGAATCCCGGGCGGCGGCGGCGGAACCCACCCACCCAGCGGCATCCCCGTCGGCGCCGGCGGCGGCTCGGAAGGCTGGTTGGGTGGTGGCCCTATCGGCCCCTGAACCCCGCCGCCGCCGCCAGTCGGGAAGAGCGGCTTGACCCCCGTGTCCTTGATCAAGCGATACAGCTGCGCCATGATCCCCTCCTGTTCGATCCCGCGAAAGCTACTCCGTCACCTGCACCGACGCCGTGCGCCCCGCCGACCCGGCAGAGCCTCCATTGCCCCCGCTCCCCGCCGCGCCGCCCGAAGCCGCGAGCGTCCCGACCCCGCCGCCCGAAGTTCGCGCATAGTAGAGGAACACCGCGCCGCCGGCTCCGCCGCTGCCGTTTCCGCTCTTGTTCGCGCCGCTGGTCTGGCCGCTGCCGCCCGCGCCGCCGTTCGCCTGCAGCTCGCCCGCATTGTTCACGACGAACGCATACACCGCGACCACGCCCCCGCCGCCCCCGCCCGCGCCGCCGCCCAGGCTCGGCGTTCCCGAAGAGAACACGGCGGCTCCGCCCGCCCCGCCGTTCGCCCCCAGCGACCCGGACCCCGCCGCGGCATTCGTGGCCCCCGCGCTCGAGCCCAGGTACCCGCCTCCGCCACCGCCGCAGCCGGCCAGCAGCGTCATGGGTCCTCCGTTCTGAACCCGCGCCACACCGGTTCCCGCGGCGCCGCCCGTGCCCGCCGTCGTCCCCGACCCGCCGGAGGTGCCGCCTGCACCGCCGGCCCCCGCGATCGCCAGGTACGGGCGCAGCACGGTCGCGCCGCCCGCGGTCCCCGCGGCGCCCCCCGTGGCCCCGCTTCCCGCGCCGCCGGCACCGCCGCTCGCCGAGATCTTCGCGCCCGACTCCAGCGTCAGCTCCTTCCGCACGGAAATCACGAACCCGTTTGGGTTCAACGTGACCCCCGAGGCGATCCACAGATTGTTGTAGAACATGTCGCGCGCCGCCGTCGTGTCGGAAAGCAGCCGCACGTCGCCATCGCTCCCATTGCCGAAGAAGTCGCCGGCCGGGCCGCTTCCGGCCCCGCCCGCCGGACACGATTCGGGTTCGTGCGACAGCAACAGCTGGCTCAGGAGATCTCGATGCAGCTGCGCGAACAGCGATTGTACCTCAGGAGAGTTCTTTTGGGCAAAGTCCGACTCGCCCTCTGGGAGACCCTCGACGGGCGTGCCGATCAATGACGGGTCCACCTGGAACGTTGCGATCGGCCCGCCGGGGCCGAACCCAACCACTCCCTTGTCCATGGACTGGGGATCGACCCACCATCCCGGGAGACCCTGGTAGGTCGTCTTCTCCCCGATCGCATTTTGGGGTCTCCAGCCGTCTGGCATTTGTCCCTGTCTCCTCCACGTCTTCCGGACCAGCCGACCCCGCGCGCTCACGCGTGCGAGGAGGGCGTCGGGACCGGAACCCGCCGATCACTCAAGACTGAGGTTCGACCGCCTCGAAACGCAGCGCAATCGACACCGTGACCCATCCGCTCGCTCCGCCCTCGAGCCGGACGCGCACTCTAACCCAGGTGCACGCCTTGGGCAATGTGGCGAGGCCACTCATCTGCCCCACGGTCAGCGATCCGAGCCAGAATGAACACCATGTGCAGCCATCCCGGCTCCCCTCGAGTTGGAACGAGACGAGTGCCGTGCGGCTGCCGGCAGGCATGCGGCAATGGACTCGGACACCGTTGTGCGTCGCCCGAATCGAAGCGGACAACGCCTCCGCCCCGCCGCCCTGGAGCGTCACGGTCTCCCAGCGCGGACAGCGCGGGTCGCGGGGGACGTCCCTCCCCGTTCTCTCGTCCGCCGTCCGCGGCTGCTCCGGCGACTGCTCGTTCGGCTTTTCCGTTCGCTCGTCCGCTGGGCTCGGCTGCTTCGGAAGCTCCTCACGCGAAGCCTCGCGCGCCTCCGGCTGCCGGTCCACCTCCGGTCGCTCATCGCCGGCTTCATGCTGGCCGCCCCGGTTCCGTTCATCGCTGTCCATGCGCTCCTCCTACACGTTCGACTGGTACGTCCGCACTACCCCGGCCGATCCGGCACCTGCAGTCCCGCCGACCGAACCCGCTGCCCCGGCGTCCGCCGTCACGCTGCCCAGGCCGCTGCCCATCACGGAGGTGTAGTAGACGATCGCGGCCCCGCCGCCGCCGCCGCCCCCGGCGCCGCCCTTGTTGGCCCCGCTGACCTGACCGTTCCCGCCGGCACCGCCGTTCGCCTCGATCGTGCCCGCATTGTCGATCTCGCGCGCGTATACGAGCAGCACCCCCCCGGCTCCGCCCCCGCCGCCCCCGCCGAGCTGGACCGAGGAGCCGTCCGAGACC
>ORJL010160974.1_pt1 | contig 12730 bp, 13 predicted proteins | sample 1779941 | NCBI WGS metagenome assembly ORJL01 (sample SAMEA104232317, study PRJEB22302) | groundwater metagenome | biome: forest; feature: aquifer; material: groundwater | place: USA | collected 2011-08-07 | depth 5.8 m
AATCAGAGTATCGGGGTCTACTCCGGTACCGGTGACTGTGCCAACTTGGGGATCAATATTAATATTGCCTTTAACATACAGAGCAAATAAGCCAAGATTGTCATCAAAATTAATATTATGATTTAGATTAGCATTACCTTCCACCAAGATGACGGTCTTATTACTGCCAAAATTCAGATCAGAAATGACATTCAAGTCTCCGCTAACATGGACATAGCTGATGTCCCCAGCTGGACTGGTTATTTGAGAAGCATTAATCAAAGTTAAGCCAGTGGGATATTCAGTGGGCTTGATATGGGCATAAACTCTGGAATAGGAAGTCTCATAATCATAGCGGTAATTCAAGACATTACTAAGAACTCCCACTGCATTTTTGGCCTGCCAATTGGCAGTACTGGCTTGCTGGCCATTGAGATTAATAATGCCATTGGCAGCGACCACAGCCGGAGCGTCTTTGATAAACAATTTACCGGTATTAACTCTGGAGGTAATATTTCCTCCGGCCATCACTCCCCCGCCTGAGACCTGCCACCAGGGTTGGTCTGAAAAGGTCCACCTTTGAGACATGGCCTTAGGTGAAGTTCTGGTTCCATTATTAGCTTCTACTGTCCAACAATAAGATTTTCCTTGAGTACCGGTATAGCTGTCGGTGGTGGCGGTGGTATTTTTCCACAAAGAGTTAGGAACAATCAGCCCGCCCGGACATTCCTGGACATAGACATTAAAACTACGTTGGGAAGCGCAACTGGTGCCCCAGCTGGGAACCATCCAGGAAAGAGACACTACATTTCCGGATAGACTCTGTCCGGACGGTGGAGACAGCAGGCTGGGGGTGGCAGGTGAAGTGTCGGTACAAAAGAAATTAAAGATTTGGCCCGGGGCCGCGGCTTGGGCCTGGTTGACCTCTACTGGTGGATTTCCACAAGTGTTGTTACATTCACAACAGTAGCACCTTCCCGGCGGAATACAGCCTGTTCCTGCTCCGCATTGAATAATATTGCAGTTTGGTAGGATTTGGACATTAGTATTTGGATCAGTACATTTAACCCATCCACTAGCAGAAACAATACAACTATTATTCAATATTTTTCCTTGAAACACCGGTACGGCGGGGGCAACCGGAACAGATATTGCCGCTGGGGCTTGGGCAGCCGGAGCAGCTGGTGCTGATTGTGCCGGTGCTGACTGGGCAGGAGCTGGGGCTGGTGCAGATCCCGACCGGGATTCAGATACCGGTTGAGACGGGGACACCTGCGGAGAAAGGTTGACAGGTTTGGCAGCTGCAGGTGGTGGCGGCAGAGGAGGCATTGGTTGAGGAGCTGCCCGGAATGAAGGGACAGGTGCGGGTGCTGGTGCTGGTGCTGAGACTGCAGGTGGACGGTATTCGTCATCCTTCTGTTTTGGCGCAGACCAAAATCTACACTTAGCACATGCCGCCGCTTGCACTTGAACATTAGCCAGTACCATAAAAATACTCAGTGTAATGGCTATGAAGACAACTCTGAACATAATATTAATTATGTTTTATTGGTGGTGGGATGTCAAGACAAAGCTGAATTTTAGGGAGTAGGTGTTGGATTGACATAAAATATTTGCTTTGCATCTAAAGTTCCGTCGGGATTCTTATAGCAAACAATTTTAGTTATACTTTTTGGGGTTTTATCTTGCGGATTCATTACGAGTCCTGGCCATTCTGGACACCAGTCTGTTGTCTCCGAGACTATGTAAGTTCCACCACTACCATCGATTTGAGATTTCCATACATCAAGAGCTCCTGGATCAACGGGGATTTCGGTATCTTTGGGGGTGGGGGGTTGGGGGGTGGGGGCAACTGCTTTTTTAGTAGATGTGGGAAGTTCTTTTGTGGCGGTGGCAGGTTGGGTAATGGTCAATTTACCATCGGGGGTAGCTGAAAACAAAGGCTTGGGGGCGGTTATTGAAGCAAGGGGCGTTTCAGTATTACGGGGAGTTCTGGATGGGGTTGGTTTACTTTCTGTAGGAGGTGGAACAATTAGAGCAGGAATAGGTTTTTGATCTAAATCTAAAGTCGAAGCAATTTGGTCTCTATTTACCCAACCCACGATAGCCAAGGCTGCTATCGCTAATGGAATCAGAATAATCTCTAATTTTCTTGCGGCTTCGTGGAGCTTTTTGTTAACCGTAGTTACTCTTTCCTGCTCTTTTAGTGCAGGACCTTCTAAAGGATATGGAATACTATGTTTCATGGTTTGCCAAAGAGGAGAAGTAACTGCACGCCACCATAATGGATTTTCTGTCGCAACCATATATTATGTACCAATCTCCCAACCATATTTTTGGGCAGGATATAAAAAATCCCCTTGAATCAACTATCCAAGATTATATCACTCTCTGGCAAGTTGTCAATACTATAGGGTGAGTTGGACGTGTGACATGTTAAAATGGATTTATGACATCCAAGCTAGTATTAAAATCTGCAGAAAAATATTATTCTGACATGAAATTTGGTTTAGCAGCTGGAGTCATCAAAAAACATTACGAAATCTTCAAATCAACCTTGTCAACAGATCTATTTCTATGTAGATGTTATGACCAATGGGCATTGATAACGCCAGACTTATCAAAGAAAAAAGGATTTCAGCAAGAAGGTATAAAGATTTGTAAAAAATTATTGTCAATTTATCCCAAATCAGTACTGTTATTTTTAAACTTGGGCAATATTTATCATCACATGGCTTTAGATAATCAGAAACACAACAAAAAAGCTATTTTTTACTACAAAAAGGCACTTTCTTTAGCTAAAAATAAATCTCAGAAGACAGACTGTCTAAATAATATCGCTAATAGTTATCAAAGGATGGGAAATTTAAACAAGGCTTTGAAAGTCTACTCTCAGGGTTATAATTTAAACAAAGATAAAGACATCGCCATTTTGTACAATCTCTCTTGTATATATTTCAAATTGGAAAAATGGACTGAATGTATAGAAATCAGTAATAAATATTTTGATTTAGCTTCAAAGTTACCAGACAGTAAAATGCAAATAATGTTTAGAAATTCTATCAAGAGTAATGTCTTAAAGGCCACTCTTGCCAGCAAGTTTTAATTACCGGATTTATTGTATTTTTGCAGAATCATTTTTGCAATTTCTGAAATATTAGGCTGGAGATTTCCTATGAATTTCTTCGCTTCCTGACAAATTCTTACCTTAAATTTCCGGGGAATTTCCGTTTCAAGCATCCTCGCTAGTAAATACAATCCTTTATTTATGGGCGCACTAAACGGCGAATCTAATAAACACAAGATTCGCTCAAATTGCCAACTTTTGGGTTTATCTAAATAGTCCCCCAATACATATGCAGCGCTATTTTGAACCACTTCATACTCACTTGATAAACAATGGTAGATGGTATTTAGTATTTCCTTTGTAGGTTCAATGAACTGCAACAATAACAGATGCTCTGCAATCTCTTCTGGATTATTAGAGTGTTTTATGATCTCAATTTTATCCTGCCAATCTTGTTTTAGTTTCTCTTTAACTTTTTGTTCATAGGGAACCAATTCATTTGGACTAAGTTGTCCTGACTTTTTGTTTCTGGTCACAATTTGACCATTCTTAACTAATTTACTTATCTTAGCTTGCAAGTTTCTCAAGAAATAAGCTGAACCCGAGGCTTTGGGTGAGGGCCACCTTGGTCTTTTACTCTGTAGAAACGTTACATCCACAAAAGCCTTTCCGTTTGGATATGTAATAGCATGGGCAACAGGGAAACTGCCTACCAATTGTCGTTGTAACCTTTTTTCAAAATTCTTCAAAAAATATGGATATAGTTTTTTCAATTTCTTACCCTGCATCTTTCTTAAAATTTTCATGGCAACCCCTTTCTGCACCTGGTTTAACGCAAACACATTACCTATTCCTAGGGTTATCATTTTCTTTCAACTAATAAATTAATTAAAGTGTCGGTAATCGGCATTCCTGTACAATCTTCTATCCACGCCCACTCTCCATTTGGGTTACATTCTAAAAAGATATATTCCCCACTTTTGTTAACGATTAAATCAAACGCCCCGAGTTTTAAATCAAATTTTTTTAAGAACACTTTTAATTTCTCCTCCAAATCAACAGGAATTTCACATTTTGTAAAGATCCCTCTTATATATTTGCCCTTTCTCCAATCTGTTCTTTTTTCCAAATAGCGCTGGGAATCAATTTTGGCAGGAAATACTTTGTTTCCAACAATAGTTACCCTTACTTCATATTGTTTCTCTATATATCTTTGAAACATGCCTGGACAATTCTTTACAAGCTTCATCTTTGCCAAATCTCCACGCTTAATAAGCGTAGAATATGTCATTAATTGGGTCCGAGAGAATTGAGAAGATAAATGTCCAGAGGTAATCGGTTTGTATAACATCGAACCATCGCATACTTTGAAAAAATTTTCGACGGTTACATAGTCGTTGGTTACCAGCGTTTCCGGCACTTGTAATCCCAACTCGCAAGCCACCTGCAATTGACGAAATTTATTAGAAGCATCTTTTATTGACCAAGGTGAATTTACCCAAAAACACTTATTCAGAATTCTCCATAACGTATCAATTGTCGCTAAAATCTCTCTTTCTGCGAATCTTTTTTCTATAACCGATTTAATTTTTGTTTTTGGCATTATTGGTCTTCTGTACCAAACAGATGTTATTTTGGCTAAGTCAACTGGTTTGCCGTATTGAGAAAGATGAGTTGATGCGTTTGAATTAACAAAAAAGCCAAACTCGCTATCATTCAGAAGACCGTCAGTATTTAGTCGAAAAAAAACCACTCCCGCCTTTTTTAGAGAGCCCACAAACAAATCAGTTACGCTGTCGCGCTCGTTGGAAACGATCAAAATCATACAATTTTTTTAGACCAAGCCAAATTCATCGGAATCCCACTGTCCAGCACTGGTTGGGTATTGAGTAGGCCTAGCCTCCTTTTTGGGACTGGAAGGATTTGTTTTACCGAGTTCTGGCCTGACTTTTTTCGCAAATCTACCTGCTAGTGTTTCAGTCTCTTTAAATGACATTATCTCTCACCTTCTTTCATAAAAAATCCCCTTAACATCAACTTAACTTTGAGCATGTATGCTTGTTATTATACCACCCGCCTGCAGAAGTTATTGCTTCAGCAATTGCGGGCAGGACCCAAGTCAAGATTTGCAAACTATAGGATGGGGAAGTGCATTTTGGTTTTGAAATTGATTATATAATGATCCCATGGATATTAAACATAATCCCCTGCTAGATCAATTTTTCTTAAACAATCAGGAGATTGTTAAAAAAATAGTGGATTTTGCCGGGCTAAATTCTAATGATATAGTGTTGGAAGTCGGAGCCGGTACGGGTAATCTGACCGCTGAACTGGCCAAAAAAGCAAGCCGGGTGATTGCTTTTGAAATAGATCCTAGGTTTAAACCCTTTTTAAACAAACTCCCCAAGAATGTCGAAGTCCATATTCAAAATGCCTGGGAATATATCCAGCTGCATGGCAAATTTAAAAAAACAAAGGAATACAACAAAATCGTTTCCAATCTTCCCTATTCGTTTGCCGAACAATTTCTCCACAATCTTACTTTTTTACAATACGATAAAGCTATTCTCTTAGTACCAATCAAGTTGGTGGATACGATATCCAAAAACGGTATTTTTAGCTCATTTTTCCAAGCCAAAATTTTGTTGGAAGTTCACAAAACAGACTTTTTCCCTATCCCCCGGACCAATTCTGCAGTAATAGATCTAATAAAACTCCCTGATCCCCTGGAGAACCATGATTTGGGACTATTTTTGAGACAATATATCTACCAACACGAAAATCAATTGGTAAAAAATTCTCTAACGGAAGGCTTGGTTAAATATTTTCAGTGCACCAAAAAAGAAGCTAAAAATAAAATACTGGATTCAAAAATAACTGAAGAATTAATAAATAAAAGACCGAATAACCCGGAAATCTATTGGGAAATCACAAAATGTTTTTGAGGGAGAAAAAATTATTGTCATTTGCGTGATTTATTGCGCGATTATGGCGCGATACGTGCTATACTTAAATTATGTTTAGTCCAAAATTTACAATTACAGCTAATATTGTCAAGAATTTGACCGAGATAGCTCAAATAAAGACGCTGGTAGACAAATCACCCCTACTGCCTGTCCGTGAGGCCTTTTTGCGGCGGTGGGCCACGATTAAAATTGCTCATTCCTCGACTTCTATCGAAGGCAATACCCTGGGTATTTATCAAGTGGAACAACTTTTGGAAAATAAACCTATAAAAGCAGAAGAAAAACAAATCAACGAGGTAAAAAACTATATTTCGGCTTTAAAATTAATGGATCAAATATCTAATAAAAAGCTTGGAATAAACCAAAAAGATATTTTGAATCTTCATAAAAATGTGATTTCCGAGCTTGTAGACCCAAATAAAGTTGGGATTTTCCGTTTGGGACCTGTCTATATCGTAAATGTGTTTCCCAATGGCACAGAACAACTGACTTACACTCCTCCAGACTCAATACAAGTACCGTCACTCATAAGTGAGTTGTTGGATTGGGTGTCCAAAAGCGATAACCACCCAATCATCAACGCAGGATTACTCCACTATCAATTTGAAACTATACATCCTTTTGTCGATGGAAATGGACGTGTCGGGCGCCTTCTGACTTTGCTGTATCTTTATCAAACGGGTTGGAGTTTCAGAAAAGTATTAGTCTTGGAAGATTACTATAATAACAACAAAAAATCATACTTTTCCGCCTTACAAACAGGGAAAGATTATACTTCTCGATTGGATGTGGACCTAACTTCTTGGTTAGAATATTTTACCTATGGTTTTTTAGAAGAAGTCAATAAAGTAAAAAATCAAATAATATCTTTCCAAACTTTTGGAAAACACAAAAAACTGATTGATGTTCTAAATACTGACGAATTAAAAATAGTGGATTTTGTTTTAACGGTTGGTAAAATCACAAGCAATGATGTAGTAGACATTTTGCAGACACCCAAAAGAACCGCCCAGAGTAAATTAAAGCGCCTGGAGAAAGTAAATATTTTAATCAAGAAAGGGGCTGGTCCATCAACCTACTACATTCTTTCAAAGAATTGAAAAACGTTATTCCATCCCATTTCAACCTGTCAATACTATAGGATGGGGGAATTGGTCATAAATCATAAAGACCCAAAGATTTAGCTATTAACCTGCCGTTATACATATAATATAGGACATATCCTCCTGCTCTCTGTTTAACAGATTTCATATCTAACCTTTTATGAGGATTATTTTGGTCATAAATAAGTGTATAATCCCCCACCCAAACATTTTCTTGACTGCCCTGAAGACGAATTAGTCTTTCCCCATCCACTATGTTGACCAAGTTTATAGTTCCGGTCATCGCTCCCAAGACCGGGGCCATATAAATCACTCCCACCGACGAAATCTCAACAATATCGCCCTGGGCCAAGCCGTCTATTTTGTCCCCCCGGTTCCAGAATAAGCCCGAGGGGTCTTGTCCATAAAATTTAGTCCCTGATTTTATTTTGATCTGTTTATCCGCCAAACTTATGTTCCAGCCCGTATTATCCGGCGCAATCCGGTCAATGACCCCCCGGATCAGGTCTTTGTTTTGGTAAAAATTCAGATAAATTTGATCCTGGGGCTGGAGCTGTCTGCCTGGGATTTCCAGATATTTACCATAGGTTTCTCTTTTAAATATTTTACCCAAAGTGATATCTTTTCCCTGCAGGGGATATCCGCCGGGTTCCAGTACCAAACTGCCATCTTTGGTCACTACTATCCCGCTCATAACTCCGGACGGCAAAGCCACGGTTGCCTGGGATTCTCTTGGTATTTCTTCTACCACCTGCAACACTCCGCGGACTACAAAGTTTTTGTCAAATTTTCCGCAACCAAATCCATAGAACCCGGGACCATTTTCCAAATCCAGATAAACAGACTTTGATCCTCTGGCGGGGATAAAGAAATTGTGGATTTCGGTAATCCAGAGAGTCTGGTCATTCCAACCGGAGTTTTTGACGGTCAGGGTGGATTTATTGGTCATTTTTACCACCAGCGGGCGGGCTCGGCAGTTGCCAATATCCAGCGTGTCTGTTTCCCGGGCCCAAGCAGAAATTTTGTCCTGATCAGTATCTTTGGGAAAATTCTTGACATACTGCCGGGAAGTATTCTCAGAATAATAGCGTTTAAATTCCGCAACTCCCAAGACTACAGCCATCAAAACCAAAAAAACAATCCCCAATTTAAATACAACTCTAAACATAATATCATTATGTTTTATTGGTGGTGGGATGTCAAGATACCATAGGACAAAGATGACGATTATTGAGCCAAATATTTATCAACTTCAGTTTTTATTTCAAACTTAACTAATTCCCAAGTAACTTTTGAGTTAAAAATAATAATCCTACCAGCTTCTGAATCGCTATCTGCCTCTTCAAAATAGATTAGTGACCTGAAAATAATCATGCTATTGTCGGTATACCAAGGATATTTTTGATAAACGGAATCGATTATTTTCTTCAGACCTAAACTTTTAATCAAATAATACAGATCTACAAAATCCCGTTGCTTGGCTCTTTGAATAACAGCGACCACTTTCATGGCGGCAATATCACAAAGTCCTGCCAATTGAATTCCTTCAAATTTCACTAGATTGTCTATCAATTTATAAGGATAATAGAAAATTGACAAACTAATCCCATTGACCACAACTTGGATAGTATCTTCTGTCCGGCTAATTGTCTCTGCCTCTACAAATAAATTCTTACTATCAAACTTTTCTTTACTATCAAAATCAAAATCCAATGATGTTCGATGCCCTAATTGCAAAGCTAATGCGGTACCTCCACTCAGATAATATGGCGGAAATTTCAGGAAGCTTATATCTTTAATCAGGCTTTCTTGATTCTTATTTAAGATTTGAGGAAATAATGTCATTTATGACCCTTTCTGTCAAAAAAAGCGTTGGTTAATTTTGGCCTTGGATTTAAATCGAGAATGGCTACTTCAAACTCCAACGGATCAAGCATCAGACTGAAATATCTCAGCCATTTTCGCAGTCTTTCCCTAAACCAGATGCCACGACTGGGATGGCTGACCACTTGCCTTATCTGGTCATCAGTATAATTTTCTTTAATCCAAGTGACAACCTGATCATTCCCGTAATTTAAGCCTTGGGTAATTATTAATTTTTGATCCCGATTTTGGTCAATTTTTGACAAATCATAGCTCCATAATACAGATTGTAAAAACTCCGGTAGCCTGTTTGACATAACTCTATTTTACCACAAAAAGACTTACTTTAGATAATCAAACGGGTTGACAGGGACGCCATTTTTACGGACTTCAAAGTGCAAATGCGGGCCAGTGGAACGGCCGGTTGAACCCTCGAGTCCTATTTTGTCTCCCCGGTTGACGGTTTGACCAACAGTAACCGAAATAGATGACATGTGAGCATAGAGTGTCACATAACCATTGCCATGATCAATCATTACCCGGTTGCCATAACCTTCACTGGCTAGCCAGCCAGCCATTATTATCCGGCCCGCATCAGCAGCTAAAATGGGTGTACCGAAGGCTGTGGCTATATCCACTCCCCGGTGATACCAAACAAAGCGCTGGGTAATTACACCGGAAATCGGCCAGACAAAGCTGCCTGTGGCCGAGACAGCACCGGCATTGGGAGTAGTTTGAGCCCGATAAACAACATTTTGTACTGTGCCATCCGGTACAATCAGCACTTGGCCCACTGCCAATGAAAAGATCTCATCATCAACAAAAGTATTAAACGGATAATCAACGATACCCTGACTACCTGTGGAATATTTTTTAGCAATTGAATAAATCGTCTCCCCACGGGCAACTTTGTGCAAAACCCCAGACACTGGCAAAATTTTTAGAGTTTGACCCGGCTTGATATCATCTATGCTACTCAAATTATTGGCCCAACGCACCGTGTCGGTGTCTATGCCAAAGTCAGCGGCAATTTTGGACACCGTGTCTCCCGGTTTTACTTCATATTCCTGGACCGAATCACGGACTTTGGCTGATTCTTGAGTCGAGGTATCGTCCGAAGTTATTTCCCGGATCATTTGCGAGGGTGTCAGCTCGGCTAGCGGATCGTTGGCCCCACTGGGAAGTGATATGGCCAAAACGGGAGCCAGAGCCACGGCTAGTGCCACGAGTCCTGCCATAGACATGTGCAAAAAAGGCTGGCTAAACCGGCCCCGTTGACGGTACAACAGCTTGGCTACTGTTCCTTTCCCCCACTCAAATACTCTAAAGGCGCGGTAACCACGCTGGAATAAAAAACTTCCAGACACATCCAAGAATTCCTTAAATATGAGAGCCTCTGTTTTGGCTAAATCTAACCATCTTCGTACCAGATCTTTCATGAAGTTATTTTAACATTGGTTATCAAATTTGAAACATTTTTTTCAATTCTCTCTTTACTTCTAATACTTTATTTTTAGGCAGGATCCCTATTTCACCCTTCAGATTTGAAGTTTCAAAATTTGCCAATTTAAAAAGTCTTATTGTGGATTTTTTGGTAAGTCCTGTTCCTTTTAACTCATTCAGAATTACATCACCGTCTAATAATTGAACTTTCTTTGAAGTAATATATGCGGCTATAATTACTTTAAATCTGCCTTGAGGTTGACTAAGTTGCAATACTGGCCTGCTCTTTTGGCTTGAATTTTCGGTAAATGGAAAGTTTGCTAAAAAGATTTTGTACATATCTAGAATTTAACCGGTTTTAATTTACTTTCATCCCAAAAAGGTTCTTCGTCCCCGTCCTCATCCAAACTCCACACTCTGGCTGTATTTATCATCATTTCTCTTGTTGTGGGTTCAGTATCATCATAGGCGGGATTATTTCTGGCCTTTTTTGCCCGAATGGTTTCATGGGAAATAGCTACTTTTACCAATTCGGCATCAGTCAAAATGGGATATTTAGCCAACCTCAAAAAATCTAGGCTGTTTCTTAATTCATCATTTACAACTAGTCTGATAGTGCTCATGAGGGATACTATATATCCCTAAGTGACATTTGTCAACAATAAGGCTTCCTTAACTGTATTTTGATCAGACCAGGGAATTTCGGTAGTCCCAAAACACATCGATTTCTCGTGTCCCTTGCCGGTGACAACTACTATGTCACCTTTACGAGCCATACTCACTGCAAGCTCTATGGCTTTTTGGCGGTTGTCTTCACGAATACTTCCCACCGCCGCAATATCCTTATAAATATCATCCAACTTTTCTGTTCTCGGATCTTCTGCCGTAATAATAATTTTGTCTGCATACTTGACAGCAACTTGTCCCATTAAAGGTCTTTTTGTTTTATCTCTTAGTCCCGCGCAACCGAACACCAATATTAATTGGTGTTCGTCCCGAGCGGAGTCGAGGGACTTTTTCAGTGTAGACAGAATTTGTTCAAGTGCATTAGGAGTATGGGCAAAATCAACGATGGCTCGGAAGTTCTGACCCCGTTTGATCTCCTCCATTCTCCCTGGTACACCCCTGAAGTTTTTTATCACTTCTTGGATCTGTGATCTAGCATCTAGGATCTCAGCGACAGCCGCAGCAGCTGCAATATTATATCTATTATAATCCCCGGCCAGTGCCAAACTACGCCTATTATCGGGCCCTTTAGTAAAAGGCACAATTTTTGTCACTCGATCTGCCTGACTGCTAAGCCAAGCAAATGAGGGGTCGTCATGGTTGAGTATTGCGTAGTGAGTATTGTGGAGAATCTTGGCCTTGGCAGCCATATAATTGGCCATATTTTTGTGATAGTCCAGATGTTCATGAGTAATATTTGTAATCACCGCTATTTTTATGTTGCATCCTAAGACCCGATGCTGATCTAGACCATGAGAAGTTGCTTCCAAAACCAAATGTGTCATCCCTGTATTTACCACTCTTTTTATAAACGGCTGAAGAAACTTGGCATCAGGAGTAGTGACATGGAAACCGGTATCTATCTCTTCTCCACCAATGTAGCCTGCGACAGTAGAAAGCATCGCCACTTTAAATCCGGAACTTTTTAATATTTCATATATTAAATGACAGGTGGTGGTCTTGCCATCTGTTCCAGTTACCCCGATCACTACCAGCTTCCTAGCCGGATATCCGGCTTTAACCACTTCCCAAACTGAATCAAACCAGTGTCTGATATTTTTATATTTTCCGATTAATTCCTGCTTGGTCACCTGTTCATTTTACAATATCGACTATAATTGGTATATGCGTATTCATTTTATGGGTATTGGTGGCTCGGGAATGGCATCGGCCGCGGCAATTGCCAAAGCCTATGGCTACGAAATTTCTGGTTGTGACTTAAAAACCAGAGGGCATGATGTAAAACATCTGGAAAATATTGATTTATTGGCGGTGTCTCCAGCCGTGTTTTATCAAAATAATAATCATCCTGAGGTATTAGAAGCAAAAAAGCGTGGAATCCTCATGACCTGGCAGGAATTTATGGGTAAATATTTGCACTCCGACAAATTTGTAATTTGTGTCGCCGGTACCCATGGCAAATCCACAACCACCACCATGGTCGGAAAATTATTGATTGACGCAGGTCTGGATCCGACTGTCGAAGTGGGGGCAATAATCCCAGAATGGGGCGGGGGTGACCGGATCGGTAAATCCAAATACTTTGTCTCCGAAGCCGATGAATTTTATAGCAACTTTCTCCA
>ORJL010214165.1_pt1 | contig 12730 bp, 14 predicted proteins | sample 1779941 | NCBI WGS metagenome assembly ORJL01 (sample SAMEA104232317, study PRJEB22302) | groundwater metagenome | biome: forest; feature: aquifer; material: groundwater | place: USA | collected 2011-08-07 | depth 5.8 m
AACTGGCTGCAATTTAAGTAACAGATACAGACAAGAATTCCTATCTACAAAAAAACAAACAGCTGGCAGAATGCTTCTACATTTCAAGCCAGACAGAAAGCTAACAAAACAAAGAAGAGGTGAAGGTGCCCTCGAGTTTATGGATGCGATATGGGAAGATCCAAATCCACAATTGCCTTTTATGAAAGGTGTGAAACATCTTCAGATTTCTCCATCAGAAAAAATGGAAGACATTGATAAGAATGCGTATAAGATCTTTGAAGAATTGGTTGATTTTTAATTTTTTAGTTCAGTCTCTATTTTCATTCCAGTTTTGGTTTAGATATTAAGCTTCACATTAGCCATCTAATAGTAATAAAAGCTTATAAACTGGCCTGATAAACATATACTGTCAAATTAGAGGAATTATGGCAGAATTAAGATATGCCCAGAATATGGAAGAGGCATTGAAAGCCTTGGAAGAAGGATTTGAACCAGTGGAATGTTCGTTTGGTCCGGACTCTGTTATTGGCAAGTATAAGCTCGATCATCATGGAAAATATTCAGGCGAAGAAGCAGTAAGTGTGAAGGCTGCGAAACTGGCTTTGGCTGGAGAGAGATGTGATAGATTTGTTGTTACCGGAGCTGCTGACTGTGATCAGTCTTATGCTATTGCTGCATTAAGCGGATATATCCCAATAAACATCGATGAAGCTATGGCTATAGCAGAAGTTGATATGGACCAAATAGGAAAAGATATGACTTCTGAAAGATACTTGAGAATTCTTCTTTTTGATCAAAAAACACTCAACCTTCCCAATTGCCTCGAAAGTACACAAGAAGCGCTTTTTGAATTCACAAATATTTTCAATGGAGACTATAGTGACACGGATATTAATGAAGCTGTGAAAAATGAGATTGAAAGGAGGGAAAGAGTAAAGGCTGACATAAAGGCTATAAAACCAGGTAAGATTGCCCTAGTAAGCACATCTTCAAGGGGATTTGATGTATGGTATAAATGTGCGCCCATAGTTGTTGAATTTTTTGAGCCGAAAAGTACAATCACTCTAGGCGTATGCCCAAAAAATGGGCCAAATGGTTACAAATCTGGCCTTGATATTCTCGGCTCAGAGGGACTGAAAACAATATATCCAATTTTGGGGGAAGGTTGGGGTGGAAGAGAAACTATTGGTGGCTCACCCAGAGATTTAAAAATGACTTTTCAGGATGCGAGAAGGGCATACAGGATGTTGAAGAGGATATTGTAAAATAGAGTGATATCACACTTTTACAGAAGCTATTAATTTGAGGATTATATGATCCGTGAATCTTTAACAAGAAAATTCCATCCAGCTGGCTTTGAACAGCCCGAAGGTTCGAGAAGAGAATATGTTAGACCTAGAGATGAATTGCAGAAATTATTTTATAAGTGGTTTGAAGGGTTGTGTAATGATTATCCTTATTGGGAAGAGGGTATAAGAGAATGGGCTTATCCGTTCAGAGAAGTGGCAGAAGAAGAATATATAAAGGCTTGCGAATTAGTCAAACATCTTGGAGAAATTCCATACATAGAGGTAAACTCACTATTAATCGATTTTGAACCGAAATCATTTGCCCAGCAGAAGGCTGGATTGTTCCTTTCCGCATGTTATAATAAATCGCCTCAACAAGTTATTGTTTTTGGCTTTAATGCTCCTCAAATATGGTATATAGGATATAAGCTTGAAAGAGGTAAAATTTTAGTAAACAATGGGGAAGTTGGTCAAGAATTTGGCGCTCTGTTTCCAGGAGTTGTTATAAATAACGGAGATGTAGCTTTTAGGACTCACTATAATCCTTTAGGTATTATTGTAAACAATGGTATTTTTGAGTGTTGTATCTCTGATGTTATAACCCCTAATTTTGAGATAGGATTCCGTGGGCAAAAAGGAGCTTATGGTTATCTCAGAAATATAAAAAAGTTTTTAGAACTTGCAGATTTTGATAAAATCCCTGAATTGAAAAAATATTTTAAAAATTTAAGAGAACTATCAAAATCAGTAAAAGATAAGGAATCCACCAAAAATTTTTTGGAGAGATATGGATCAGAGCCGAAAGAGAGAATTGAACAGGATATAGAAGATATTTTGAAAAAAGGGGGATTTGAAATCTGATATGATCCATGAATCTTTAGCTCGAAAATTTCATCCAGCTGGTTTTGAACAGCCTGAAGGCTCTAGAAGGAATTATGTTAGACCTAGAGATGAATTGCAGGGAGCTTTTAATAGATGGATCGGAGAGTTGCCCCGAGGATATTTCAGTCTTTCTTTCGATGAAGCAGAAAACCAATATAAAAAAGCATGTTATTTGGTACAAGCTCTCGGAGAAATCACATCCAGAGAGGCAAATTCATTATTGGCCGATTTTAAACCAGCACACGTTAATAGAGATGCTGGTTTATTTGTTTCCGCCTGTTATAAGTAATCAAATGAACAAATTGTTGTTTTTGATGTTGATGCGAGAGATGTGAATCGTATAGGATATAAATTTGAAGGCGTTTTGGTTAATACTGGAAAAGTCGGTGATATGTTCGGTGAGAATTCAAATAACCTTTTAATAAATAATGGGGAAGCAGGGGACTGGTTCGGCAAATTCTCCAGAGGTCCTGTAACAAATAATGGAAAAGCAAGACCGTGGTTCGGAGCATACTCAAAAAGCCATGTGATTAACAACGGAGAGGCGGGATATAATTTTGGTGTATTTACAAAAATAAACGGCGGTCATGTAATAGCAATAACAGAGCCTGAAGACTATGGGTACTCATCATCGATGTTCGGAAGACTTTTAACTTCATCAGAATGCAAAAGGATTCCTGAATTAAAACAGTATATTGAAGAGCTGTCTAAAATCACAAAAGCAATAAAAGACGAGGACTCTGCAAAAAGATTTTTGGAGATGTATGACCCAGAGCCGAGAGAAAGAATAGAAAAGGAAATTATTGAAATTCTAAAAGGGATGGAAATTGGAGATTTGAAATGATGAGAGAAATCTTTATATACCTCTTTCTACCATAATGTATAAAGAATGCAACCATAATATAGAACCATATACAGTTAACTATATAAATACCATCACCATAATATATAGCATGAAAAGAGACCCTTTGGAAATAATGCAGGCAATATTGAGCGCATTGGAAGAGAGGCATGAAGCAATGACCTTGAATCAGCTTGCTCAAACTACAGGGATCCACAACGTGACCATAAGAAGGTACGTACAGATGATTGAGATGGTAAGACAAGAACCGACAATAGAAGTCATCAAGACAAACCACTCTGTGATTGTGAGGATAACGAAGCAAGGCGGGACAATAGTTAAGGAGGAGGTAAGCTATGGTTGAAGAAATCAAAAACGAAAAAGATTATGTGTCTGTCAAGTATGGTGTTTTTATGGAAAAAGTTAATACAAAACTGAGAAGGATCATGCTGACGAATCCATTTGCGCAGAAAGGGGAGCTAGTTGATCTCTTAAAAGCAACAATTGAAATTGAAAAAAATATAGACGGAGATATTCAGCTTGAGGAAAATGTTAAAAAAGATCTTGTCACAAGATTGGATACTTTTGCGTGGTTTATGACATCAATGATTGATGAAATAGGCGATTTGGAAAGGGCTGCTAAAAATATCGAGAAAGAAGTTGAGTTTAAGGAGGAACTTGACTATTTTGGTTAATTTAAATTAGTTAGATACAATATCTAAGATTATTATGGCAGAAACTGAAGCTGTTACACTCAGTGTAGGAGAGCTAACAAATAGAGGGGAATCTGGAAGAGGGATTATTAGGGTTGACAATAACACGATGAAGAAGCTTGGAATAAAAGAAGGGGATATTGTTGAAATATATGGCCAGAAAAAGACAGGAAATATTGCAGTGAGAGCCTATCCGGCCGATGTTGGATTAAATATAATCAGAATGGATGGTATAACAAGGAAAAATGCTGGAATTGGGGTGGGTGAGACTGTAAAAGTTTCTAAAGCTATTGTAAGGGAAGCTGAGAAAATTGTTATGGCCCCTGCGCAAAAAGGTGTTGTTCTCCAAATGCACCCTGATTTATTAAAGAAAAATTTGTTTATGAGGCCTTTGTCAAAAGGGGATATAGTAGCCCCATTCCCTGTCGTGAGGCAAAGAAGGGACGGCCCTTTCGGCGAGTTTTTTGGGATTAGTTTTGAGGAAATATTTTTCACGCCAATACCAGGAGAAACAAGGCTTGCTGTTGTTTCAACTTTACCAGAAGGCATTGTTAGGGTTGGCGAGATGACTGAAGTGGAACTGAGACCAGAAGCTGTCATGCAGACAGAGGAAAGGATACCAACTGTAACTTATGAGGATATTGGGGGTTTAGGTGATGCAATAATTAAAATCAGGGAGATGGTTGAACTTCCTTTGAGACATCCAGAATTATTCACTAAACTTGGAATAGATCCTCCGAAAGGAGTTCTTTTGTACGGTCCGCCAGGCACAGGAAAAACGCTGTTGGCAAAGGCTGTTGCAAATGAATCAGGAGCGAATTTCTTGGTTATTAATGGGCCAGAGGTTATGTCAAAATGGTATGGACAATCAGAAGCCAACCTTAGGAAGATTTTTGAAGAGGCTGAAAAAAATGCACCTTCTATAATTTTCATTGATGAGATTGATGCAATAGCACCTAAAAGAGAAGAAGTTAGAGGTGAGGTAGAGAAGAGGGTTGTCAGCCAGTTGCTTACAATGATGGATGGATTGAAGGCTAGAGGAAAGGTTATTGTGATTGCTGCAACCAATATGGAAAATTCTTTGGATCCAGCATTAAGAAGGCCTGGAAGGTTTGACAGGGAAATAGAAATTGGCGTTCCGGATGTAAAGGGAAGGAAAGAAATTTTGCAAATACATACTAAAAATATGCCTCTGGAAAAAGATGTTGTTCTCGATGAGCTTGCCGCAGTAACCTACGGATTTACAGGAGCTGATGTGCATGCTTTGTGCAAGGAATCTGCCATGTCTTCGTTGAGAAGGGTTTTGCCTGTAATAAGCTGGAAGAAGAATGATGAGATACCAAAAGACATTTTGGAAAATCTGAAAGTTACAAAGAAAGATTTCCAGAATGCGCTAAAAATGGTCGGACCTTCTGCAATGAGGGAAGTTTTGATTGAAATTCCAAATGTTAAATGGTCTGATATTGGAGGTTTAGAGGATGTAAAAGAGTCCTTGAAAGAAGTTGTTCAGTGGCCTCTTCAAATGCCGGAAGCATTCATGAGAATGGGAATAAAACCGCCAACAGGCGTTCTTTTGTATGGACCTCCAGGAACAGGCAAGACTATGCTAGCAAAAGCAGTTGCCACAGAGTCTGGAGCAAACTTTATAGCAATTAAGGGACCGGAAATATTATCAATGTGGGTTGGAGAATCAGAAAAGAAAATAAGGGAAATTTTCAGAAGGGCAAAACAGGTGGCACCGTGCATAATATTCTTTGATGAGATGGATTCGCTTGCACCTAAGAGGGGAAGGGATGCAGGTTCTCACGTGATGGAGAATATTGTTTCTCAGATATTGGTTGAAATTTCTGGTCTGGAAGAACTTCACAATATTTCTGTTATAGCTGCGACAAATAGACCTGATATAATGGATCCTGCCCTATTGAGACCAGGGAGGTTTGAAAGATTGATACTTGTCCCACCGCCAGATGAAAAGGCAAGATTAGAAATATTAAAACTCTACACAGAAAAAATGCCCATCGCAAAAGATGTTGACATAAAAGAATTGTCTAAAAAACTCGATGGTTATACAGGGGCTGACATAGAGGCTTTATGCAGAGAAGCTGGAATAACTGCTTTAAGAGAAGATATGAAGGCTAAAACAGTCAACCAGAAGCACTTTGATGCTGCACTGGAAAATGTAAAGCCGACAATAGACCCAAAAATAATGAGCTATTATAAAAAGGCTGGAGAGAAATTAAGGAAGGCCAATACAGAAGAGAAAAGCGGGGAGATGGATTATGTTGGATGATGAAAAAGTAAGAAAAGCGATGAATGCAATAGTTAATTGGGGTTTAATTTTTATTGGTGGCTTTCAGCTGGATTTTTCTAAGGCTTTCACAGGTTTAGCAGAAGGCATTGGAAAATCCATGGCTAAATCTTTTGGAGGAGAAAAGGAAAAGGTTGATTTGAAAGAAGTGAAAAATCAGATGAATAAAGAGATATTAAAAATGATAACAGAAATGAAAAAAGAAGTAGCGGCTCAGATGACACCGGAAAATCTTGATCAGATGAAAAAACTTCTTACAGAGGAGGACTGCAATAAGATAATAAACATAATTGAAAAATATGACTTCGGACTTCCACCACTAACAGAGGAGCTGAGTGATGAGGCTCTTGTAGGATACCTTTACCTATCACAAAAAAAGAATAAAAATTATGAGAAGATGATGGATGAGTTTGGAAAATTTAATGATGAATACCAGAAAAGTAATGAGGCCAACACTAAAAAATCATCGCCCAAGAAGAACTAATGAGTTGATTATTTACTTTTATGAACACAACTGAAAACCTTTTTAGAATTCTGGATGAAAATGGTATTGATTATAAAAAATTAGAGCATGAACCTGCCAAAACCAGTGAAGAGGCGGCTAAAATAAGGGGAACAGACCTACATACTGGTGTTAAAGCCCTTTTACTGAAGACTACTGAAAAGAAATTTATAATGGTTTTGGTACCTGATGATAAAAAAGTTGATTTGGAAAAAATAGCTGGATTAGAAAAAACAAAAAAGGTTTCTCTGGCTTCCCAATCAGAGGTTTTGGAAGAGACGAAATGTGAAATAGGAGGAGTCCCGCCATTCGGTTTTACAAAAGATGAAAAGGATAATAGAATAAAAACTTATATGGACAAGGAAATCCTGAGTGTTGAAACTGTTAATTTCAATGCAGGAAACAAAACAGTTTCAGTGTCAATGAAAGGTGAGGATTTAGGAAAGGTTGTTTATTATATTGGATTTTAGAGTAACATTTAAACTTTCTATTCACTCTAAAACAAACTCATCATCGCCCTTGGCAGATTTCAGGTCGCCAAAAGAAGCTCTTATCTCACCAAGAATTACATCTATATCTTCTTCAATTCCTCTGGCAGGCCCCTCCTTTGGCTCTACATATCTGAGGGCTGTCCCTGAAGGAATGTCAAAAGATCCTATTTCTTCTGCTCTGTATAAAAGGGTTCCTGGATATGATGTGTCTATAGACAAAATGTGGAATATTGTATCAAAACCGCCTTGCCTAACACCAACATAACCATCTACAATAAGGCCATTGTCATCTGATTTTGGATCAACTTCAACAAGTTTTTTCCCGGTTTTGATGTAGTGGCTGTGCCTGCCCTCAATGCCTCTCTGTTCAAGCATCATTATGCTGCGCATCGCCATTAAGCTGTTGGGAGAATAAACACCTTCTCTCAGCTCCAAATTCAATTTTCTAAGAAATGGCTTGTATTTAACAAAATCCTCAGCTTCCATATGAAGGGCGTCTGCAAGCTCTTTTATATTATAGCTTTCTTTGGCCATGTTAATAATTGATAGAAAGTTTTAAATCCTTATTTATCCCTAATCTTTTTCGCCAGTTCAGCAAGCTCTCTATCATCTGCTCTTTTATAATCATGTGAAGAGATATAGCCTTCGTATTGTTCGAAATACTTTTTCTCACCACTAGAACTAAGTGGCCTCCACTCCTTCAATTTTGTACCATGCATAGGAAAGAGCTTTGCATGAATATGATCAACACCAAACCCCTCAAATATCAATCCTGTCCTACCAACATCCTCCATTTTAGCATCTAGCAGCTTCCCGACTTTTTTAGCTGCTATAATAAGGCCTTTTAAAACATCTTCTGGCAAATCAAATGCATAGCTCGGGTAATGTTGTTTTGTTATCACAACAGAAAATCCTTGCGTGTTAGGAAAGATAGACAAAAATGCCATGTGCTTGTCATCTTCCCATATTTTATGGCATGGGGCCTCTCCTTTCACTATTTTGCAAAATATACAGTTTTCCATAATTATCCAAGAGTTGAAATTGATATCAATTTGGGTTCTGAATGTTGGGTGTGAATTCCTCCTGTTGAGCATCCAGTTTCGGGGAGGTTTTTTATGAAATCTTCATATTCTGGTTTGTCCCAGTCATATTGCATTTTTCTGTCTATTCTTTCTTCTCTTGAAACTAAAGCAACTCTACTGTTGGCCTTTTCATCTATTATTTTCATACCGCAGATGTCAGCTATTTTTCTGGAGAATTCCATAATCTCTTCATGTGTTGCAAAATTATCTTTTGTCATCCTGTACTGGGCAAAACCGATAGGCATAGCAGCCTTTACTTCAAGCCAGTCAAATTTCGAATTTTTTATTATTTCTGCATATTTCTCTGGATTGTGCATGTTCATTTCTTTCCCAACAGTAAGCCTTATCACAGACCTTTTGAAATACTGAAGCAATTGGAGACTTTCCATTATTTTTTCCCAGCCATTTTCAAGCAAAGGATCGCACATTTTATTATAGGTTTCTTTATCAGGTGCTGGAAGAGTTATGTACATTTGTGTAAGAGGTGTGTCAATTAATTTTTTTACCATCTGTGGCACTGTTCCATTTGTTACAATAAAAGATGTCATGCCTCTTCTGTCTATTTCGTGAATTAATTCTGGTAATTTTGGATATAGGCAGGCCTCACCGGTAAGACTTATTGCGACATGCTTGGGTTCCATTGCTTCATAAAGTCTTTTCTTGTCCACACTCATATTGCCCCAGAAGCCCATTAGAAGTTCTTTATGCTCCCTGATAAAACCGTCTACAATCTCCTTCGGATCATCCATCTTCTCATAAACAAGTCCTGAATAAGCAATATCTCTCCAGCACCATTGACACTTAAGATTACAAATATCAACAGACACAGTTGCCTCTATGCATCTCCAGGATTTAATATTGTAAAAGGTGTTCTTGTAGCATGTGTCCTCGCCCATTACAGCCTTCTTGCACCAGAGGCACGTTTTAATGGCTGAATGATTTCCTACAAGCCTATATCCTTGCTTCTCCATTTCCTTGATACGTTCCGATGATATCATATTAACCAGTTAAAAATGGATTTTGTAAGTATTTATCTTTAGAAATGCATAAAAATATGGTTTTTATACGATAACCGGATGTATTATGACTCTCAAAGAAGCTTTAACTTACGATGATGTTTTGCTGGTTCCTAAAAGGTCTCCTGTGAAAAGCAGGAAAGAGGTTGAGATTTCCTCGATGGTCACAAAGAAAATAAAACTAAATATACCATTTATTTCTGCAAATATGGACTCTATTACAGAGTCTGCTATGGCTATTGCCATGGCGATGGAAGGTGGTTTAGGCATCATTCACCAGTTCCTGTCTGTAGAGGATCAGGTGAGGGAAGTCTTGAAAGTGAAGAGATCTGAAAATATTATTGTTGAAAAACCATATACAATTGGTCCACACAAGACTCTGAAAGATGTTAAAGAGACCATGGAGGAAAATGGAATTAAAAGCCTCCTTGTTGTCGATTTGTCAAAGAAACTTCTTGGGATGCTGACTAGAAGGGATATACTTTTTGAGACAGACAATTCGAAGAAAGTTGAAGATATCATGACAAAATTCTCTGATTTAGTGACAGCTCCTGAAGGGACAACTGTAGAGGAAGCAAAAGAAATATTGAGAGTAAATAAACTAGAGAAGCTACCTCTCGTGGATAAAGAAGGATATCTCAAGGGGATGATGACAGCAAAAGATATTATAAGGTCTGCTGAACATCCGATTGCTGCAAAGGATAAAAGAGGCAGGTTACTGGTTGGAGCTGCAGTTGGTGTAAAGGATTATTCAGAAAGAGTGAAAAAACTTCTTGATGCAGATTGTGATATAATTGTTGTTGATATTGCTCATGCTCATTCCGACCTTGCCATAAATACTGTGAAAAATATCAGGAGGGAGTTTGGAGATATACAATTGGCAGCTGGAAATATTGCGACTGCTGAGGCCGCGACTGATCTAATTTCTGCAGGTGTAGATGCTTTAAAGGTAGGTGTTGGGCCTGGTTGTTTTGGAGCTGGAACACGAATACTGATGTCAAATGGTTTTTACAAGAATGTTGAAGAGATTGCTCCGGGAGACGGTGTAATTAATAAATATGGGAAATCAGTGGCAGTATTAAAATCATTTAGCACCGGAATCAGAAAGGTTAGAAGGATCAGGAGCTCCATATTTCATGAAAGCACATGCGTAACACCTGATCACAGATATTGGGTTGGCGATTTGAATTCAACATCTAAAGCAACGCTTCAGAGTCGCGGATATGCCAGATTATTGCAGTTAGAAAGCAAAACAATACCCAAAATGTCAAAGTATAAATGGAAACAGGTTCAAGATTTTAAACAGGATGTCCTGTTAATGCCAAGCAAGATAAATTTTGAGCTGATGGAATCCTTTAATATCTGCTTAAAAAAGCGCTCAGGTGGAAACTGGAGAACGGGTTTCACTTATGAACCGGATATAAACCTAACACCGTGTTATGAACTCGGTTATATACTGGGCACCTTTTTGGGTGATGGATCAGCTTCAGTGAGCAAATATAAAAACAGCAGAAGGGGCTCAGTGAAGTGGTACTTTGGAAAAAATGAATTGGATATAGCCAACAAACTGGCGGGTTGTATAGAAAAAGTTTTTAATAAGAAATGCAATATTTATTTCAAGAAGAAAATAATACAGGTGATATTCTACTACAAACCTTTGGCAGATTTCCTAACATCATTTGGAAAGCATGAAAATAAAGAACTGCCTCATGAGTACTTTGTAAATAATAAGGATTACTTAAAGGGGTTATTGGAAGGTCTTATAGACAGCGATGGAAATTGTGAACCGGGGGGCAGAATAAGATTTACAAACACATCAAAAAAATTAATAGAGCTTTTTGGTGTTTTATGCTATTTGGTAAGAGGCTTCTTCCCAAATTCATCTGCTAGGGAAATAAGCATAGGCGGGCTAAAAAATGCAGATATCAGAAACTTTAATCTTTCTTATAGGTCGGATATAATAAATACAGGATTGAAGAGACTGACAGAAGATCATCAGGCAGTTAAAATACTTGATTCTGAAGAAGTTGATGAACCAGTTGAGGTTTATGATTTGGAAGTTGATTGTCCAACACATAGTTTTATAGCCAATAATGCGATAGTTCATAATTCAACATGCGTAACCAGATTAGTCGCTGGTGCCGGTGTCCCACAGCTTACTGCTGTCATGGATGTTTCAAAAATTGCAAATCTAGAGAAAATACCTGCATGGGCAGATGGTGGGTTAAGGACTTCTGGAGATGTTGTAAAATCTTTGGCTGCAGGAGCCTCTGCATCTTTCAGTGGATTCCTTTTTTCCGGAACAGAGGAAACTCCCGGAATGACAATAATAAAAGAGGGAAGGAAGTACAAAATTTACAGGGGGTCTGCTTCCTTTGGGATGGCCCTTACAAGAAAAAACAGGGAGAATAGAGACGATTTGAATCCATTCGATTATACTCCAGAAGGCGTAGAAGCAATGGTTCCTTTCAAAGGCTCTGTTTCAGAAGTCATAAAAGGCCTTATCGGCGGATTGAAGTCTGGTATATCTTATTGTGGCGGTAGAAATATCTCAGAGATGCAAAAAAATGCAGAGTTCATAAAAATAACTTCTGGTGGTTTAAAAGAAAGTGGATACCACGATGTAAATAGGGTTTAGATTTTTTATAATAAGCTCTTTACTATTCTAAGATAATTTTCTCCTCCCACAGGTTTTTCAACCCAGCCCTTTACATTATCTTCATTCTCAAGTTCTTTTATAACGTCATCTGTTAGAACTCCTGAGACAACAAATATTTTTACATTTGGATTTGTTAGTCCCATGGCAGCTATTGAATCCAAACCATCCCAGTCCGGCATTCTGATATCCATATGAACAAGATCGTAATGTTTTCTATTAACCATTCTATAAGCTTCTTTTCCATTGTAAGCTACGTCAACTTCATATCCATTCGATTCGAGAATTGTTTTAAAATAATCAGTTACTAATTGCTCATCATCAACTACCAGAATCCTCTTTCTGGGAACATTTTCAACCATACAAAATAATAGTAGTAAGTTATTTAAGGCCGTGTAGAAGGCTTATAACTCTTTGGGTGATATAATTTACCATGGGAGAATTGAGAGATAGCTTGCTGAAGCAGGAATTGTCAAGAGAGATTGAAATAGCAAGAAGGCTGGAGGCCGAAGGCAAACAAGACTCTGCAAGCCAGCATTATTTGAAGGCCGCATCAATTTCAAAGATGTTGGGATACAAAGAAACAGCCACACAGTATGAAACAGTCGGGCAAGCTGTAAAAGAGTCTTCTGAAGACAGCAAACAAGTTGAAGATGCAATAGATAGTTTGATAGTTACACAAAAGCCTGATACAAAATGGGAAGATATTGGAAATCTGGAGGAGGCTAAAACCACAATAAAGGAGGCCATAGTTTTGCCGTTTATTAAAGAAAAACCAGCTTTTGTTAAGTCTACAAGGACAATACTTTTGTACGGGCCTCCAGGCACTGGAAAAACAATGCTTGCTAAAGCTGCAAGCCATACTCTGGATGCCTCTTTTTTTGAGGCCCAAGCATCAAGCCTGTTAAGCAAATATTATGGGGAATCTACAAAGTTATTTTCTGCCCTTTTCAAAAAGGCAAGGGAGA
>ORJL010028409.1_pt1 | contig 12728 bp, 12 predicted proteins | sample 1779941 | NCBI WGS metagenome assembly ORJL01 (sample SAMEA104232317, study PRJEB22302) | groundwater metagenome | biome: forest; feature: aquifer; material: groundwater | place: USA | collected 2011-08-07 | depth 5.8 m
CCATCAGCCGCTTGCGGCTCTTGGGCCATTCGTCCGCCGTGGCGTTCAAATTGAAGAAATAGCTGGCGTGCACGCTCAGCGCCACTTTCGATTCGGCGGCCTGGGCTTTGATCGCCGCGCAGGTGGCCTCGGTGACGTTCACACCCCGCACCCAGCCGAGTTCGAACGCAAACAGGCCCAACTCCGCCGAACGAAGAACCGAGCCTACCGAGCCGCCGGGTTTCCTGGGGGTGGAAATGGGAGCGCCGACGGTGCCGAAGGTGAAAGAGGAGTTGGACATGTTTGGAATTCGGAAGTCGGACGGATGAAGGATGAAAATTAGCCGGCACGGATGATGGCTAGTGAGGGAGCGATGCAACTGTGGATGGGTTAGATGACTCCAAGTTCACGAAGTGCATGCACCGAAGCCATAGGGCCGGAGCCGGACTCAGGCCACAGCCAGTTCAAGCGCAGAAAAAATCCGGGGACGGCAACGGAATTGATTTGATTGTTCAACGGATCGATCTCGATCAGCCGGTCGTCGCGTTGCTGATAGAAGCGGCTTCCCAACGGGCCGTAGGGATCGATCAACCACAGTTCGCGCAGACCGGCCTGCTCGTATACTTCGCGCTTACGCCCCCGGTCGTAGCGGGCGGTGCTGGCCGAGAGAAATTCCGCCACGAAATCCGGAGTGCCGCGCACTTCTTTTTCGGTGACGATGCTTTTGTGTTCGGCGGCGATGAACATAACGTCCGGCGAAAAGATTTGTTCCGGCGCGATGCGAATCGGCGCATTGGGGCCGAGGACGATGCCCAGTTCTTTGACTTCGACGAAAAAGCCCAGCACTTTCAGAAGCAAGAGTTGTTGTGTTTCGTGAAGAACCGTCGCCGGTGAACTCATAATCATTACTCCATTAATTAACTCGGCCTTTGGTTTGTCGGGGGCGAGTTCCATGAAGTCGTCTGCGGATAGACGGTCACGATCTTCGACGCGGGGAGCGGGTTGTGCAACGGCCATAGCAACCTCCAGAAGTATTCTAGCACACCACAGTTAGCCTTCCGGCGGTGGCCAGCGCCTCGACGGCGGCTTCGGCCTCGGCCAGCCGCCAACCGAATCGTTGGATCGCTCTTCGCCGAACGCAGAACCGAGCCGACCGGGCCGCCGGGTTTCTTGGGAGTGGAAATGGGGGAGCCAACGGCGCCGAAGGTGAAAGAGGAGTTGGGTGTATGTTTCTTTGCGTGGTTATGCGGCGACGGGTAGAGTGCGCCGCAGAACGCGTTCCACTTTTTGTGGCAACTCGATTACGAAGAAGTAACTGGCTGGATACAGATAGTCTTCCCCCGACTCATCAATGACGCGAATGTGGCTTTCCTTCTCCGCCTTCTCGTCGGGGATCAGCGGATAGATTTTGCGGACAACCAAATCTTCGCAATTCTTATTCCTGAGGCAGACAGCGTATCGTGTGGGGCGCGTTGTCTTCATGGTGTTAGTAAATCTAGAAACCGTTAATGATTTGAATTTCGGTCATCTTGCCGATAATCTCGAAATACACAAGGCGGGATGTTATCAGCGATACGCAGAAAGCACAAGCGGCAATTTGCTTACAGCAGTAATTTGTTGCTTCTGGCTACGCGCTTTGCGGCTTTCTTCGGCTTGGGTGAAGGCCTGCCCAACGGCCACCAGCACCCGCATTGCGGATGCCGAAGACTCGCTCACGGGCGAGACCCGCTGGAACTGATCGAACCTTCTCAGGGGCGCGGCGACAAAATCCGTTTTTCCGCTTCCTATCCGTTGGAAAACTGGTTCTGAAATGGCGGCGGGCGGAGTGATCGGCCCGCCGACTATAACTTAGGCGCAAACTGTGCCAACTAAAATCTTGCCCGACTTTCTCGAACGGCTTCGAGGATGTCGAGTTTAGTTATCGGAAGCTTGACGCTTCGCACATCAAAAGGCGATATTCTGAGGGATTGCTCTGGGCGAATTATGAACACGCGCCCATCTCTGCTTCTAAGTTTGACTTGCCCCTCACTCAAGGCTCTCTCCAACAAAGCGGAAAGCCGTTCCCGGGCTTCGGCATAAGAGTAAACCATCATGGCTCCACCTCAATGACTTGAATACCTTCGCGTTTTGCGATGTCGATCAGATTCTTATCCAGCGAGATTAGCGGCAGGCTATGTTCGATGGCGCACTGAAGGACATATGCGTCATAGGCGTAAATATTGAACTTGCCTGCTAGCCGCACCGCATCTTTTAGATTAATCTCGACAATCTCTAACGAAATTTCTTGATAAACGTCAATAGCTTCAAGCGCCTGCTCAAGATTGATCCGAGACCGCTTGAGCATCGCTGAAAAAGCGTTGCCGACTTCCCAATCAATTGAGGGGGGCGCAACGATGGTTGCGTCTTTCGTTAGCTCAATCAACTTGGCTTTGTCGGCTTCGCCGACGATTACCGCAATCACGGCTGAGGTGTCAACTACGATTCTCATTGGTGGCAGACTGTCTCCCGCCTGAATTTTAACACACAGTTACTTTCGTGCGCACCAACGGTTGGCTTCGCCTGCGCGGCGGTGAACTGAAGCCTCCTTCGCGGGGATGACTGGCTGGAACTACCCGAAACCCCGCGAGGGCTGCGACTTGTAATGGACTTCGCCGAGGGAGCGCAGCCGCTCGGCTGCCGCTTCGGGCGTGAGGTCGCGCTGCGGCATGGCCAGCATTTCGTAGCCGACCATGAATTTTTTGACGGCCGCCGAGCGGAGCAGCGGCGGGTAGAAGTGGGCGTGCAAGTGGCTCTCCGTGTGGGGCCGGCCGTCGGTGGGGGCCTGATGAAAGCCCATCGAGTACGGAAACGATGTCTCAAACAGATTGTCGTAGCGGATGGTGACGCGGCGCAGGAGGTCGGCGAGGGAGGATGCCTCTGCGGCGGTGAGATCGGTGAGCGAGGCGGCGTGGCGGTTCGAGAGAAGCAGCACTTCAAACGGCCACACGGCCCAGAAGGGAACGAGGGCCGTGAAGTGGTCGTTGGCGGCCACGATGCGCTCGGCGCGGGATCGTTCTTCCGTGAGGGTGTCGCACAACAGGCAATGGCCGTGTTGATGCGCGTAGGCAGTTAGTGACGCCAGCTCTTTAGCCGGTTCGTTGGGGATGTGTTCCGAAGCCCACACCTGACTATGCGGGTGCGGGTTGGAACAGCCCATGATAGCACCTTTGTTCTCAAACACCTGCACGTAGTTGACGAACGCCAGCGCGCCGAGTTGGCGAGTCTGGTCGGCCCAGGCGGCGACCACGGCTTCCACGTCGGCGAGGGGCAGTTCGGGCAGGGTGAGGTCGTGGCGCGGCGAGAAGCAGACCACGCGGCACAGGCCGGGGGTCGGGTCGGTGACGAAGAGGCCGGTGGGGGAGGAGGGGAGTGTGGGAGTGTGGGAGTTGGGGAGAAGGGGAGTGGGGGAGACAAGGGGTAGGGGCGTGCTCTCCCTGTCGCCCTGGTCCCCAATCTCCGTGCCCGGGGGCAAGAGGGCGCTGAAGTCGTTGTCAAATACGAATGTTGAGATGTAGGCCGGGTTGCGCACTCCGGCGGCGCGGACGTTGCCGGGGCACAGGTAGCACGCCGGATCGTAGGCGGGCAGAAATTCAGCGGGCGTCTTTTCGACCTGCCCAAGCCACGGGCGTTTGGCGCGGTGCGGCGAGACGAGCACCCATTCGCGGGTGAGGGCATTGAAGCGGCGGTGAGGGCGGTTGGGTAGCATGGCGACCTGTAACATAATATGGGGAAGCCAATGGGCTTGTCAAGAAACCGGCTTTTTCCCTAATCTGGCGCGATGGCCGGATTTGCTTTATGCAAACTAATCACTATAATCTTGGTGGGGCGGTTACATTTTAGCGGCGCTCACTTGGGATCAAAAAGATGGATACAGCCGAACTCGCCAGACTCCAAATGATTACCACCGTCATCGTCATGGTGGCCAATGTAATTCTAGTTTTGCTGACCGCATCGTATGTTTATTTGACACGCGAAATGGTTATTGAGATGAGATCAACTCGCGACCCTTCCGTCTTTGTGGATATGGAGTTTCCGGAACAGCGAGGCCGGATCATCATTGGCAACTCAGGCCAATCAGCAGCAAAGAACGTCAAATTCAAGGTGCAAGACGAGATTCCTTGGAGAGGGAAGGATAATCACGCCGTTGGATTCGATGCAATAAAGGCTATTACCGACGGCCTCTTGTATCTACCGCCTGGCCGCACATTCAAATACTATGCAGGCATCCCTGACTGGAAGAAGGTCGAAGGTCAGACTTGCTTGTTGAAGGTTCAGGTCGAGTACGAAGGCGAAAACAGCAAGAAAAGGATCAAACGAGAATATGTAATCGACTTCGCCCAGTTTGAAAATGTGCTTTTCGAGTCATTCAGAGATCCAAACCGAGAAGTAGCGGAGGCCATTCGTGATGCCGAGCGATCACGCCAATCACATGACGCAAGCAGGTCATCGTCATATCCGGAGTTCGTTAGCAAGAAACCATGTCCTATGTGTGCAGAAATGATACCCAGAGCCGCCAAGAAATGTTCACACTGTGGGGAGTTCATCGATTCTGAAAAAAGCATAGGTAAGAATGAACCGGAGAACGCGGCCTAACCCTTCGCCGCAGCAGACGCGGCTTACGCCGCGAGGGTACTGGCCGGTTTCATTCGCAGGCATTTGGGTCAGCTACCGCTCGGGACTATCATCGCCCCGCCGCTGATCTCAACTGTTGGGCGGGCTTAGGCAAAAGATATTTCACTTTCGCATTATGCTTTGGCAATTCTGTAAAACATGAGCAAGCAAGCCGATCCTTCAGATTCAGACGTCAAGGAATTAAAGCGATTTGTCAGCCAGTTAAGGCAAAGCACCAAGGAGCTAAACCGATTGGTCAGCCAGTTAACACAAAGCGCCATTGCACAAGGCGTGATTGACCCCCGAGGCAAAACACCTGAACAAATAGTAAAAGAAGCCTACGACTTCTACACGAATCCACTTTACGAATTTAGTCCGATTATTGATCACACTGTTGTCATTTTGAAACAAGCTCGACTTTTCAAAAGAGCGGGTGACAAGGAATTGGCCTGTCTATTCTACGCTCTTTGGTTAGAACATACGCTCAATAAGTTGATTTCAATGCTGGCGAACAAGAAAAAAATGCCTGAGAAATACATTGAGTTGCTTGTACGTGATACCTCATACAAATCTAAAGCGTCCTGGATGTTGACTCTTTTAGGCGCTAAACCTATTGGGCCTACCCATGCGAATCTGATATTCAAACTAATGGAAGCACGAAATGCCTTTGTCCATTACAAATGGAAGCCCGACAGCGAGCAAATGGAAAAGGATATCGTATCTCTTCTTGGAAACATCGAGAACACTGTAAAGTATGTGCAACGTTTTGAGACGAGATATTTGCTTGGCGTATCCAAGCGGCAAATTGATAAGGCGGTGCGGCGTTAAATAAGCCACATGCAATAGAGTCTAAACGCTTGAGTTTGCCCGCCCAAGGTGGGTTTGCAGCCGACTCGCGTTCCGCCTCGCCCCAGCGGCTGAACACGACCGTTAGATTTATGGTAGACCCGGGGGCAAAGCAGGAGGCTTCATATGGAGCAATACCTCAATCGTTTCCTTGAGTCATTGGCGGCAGAGAAAGGCTACTCCGACAATACGGTTGCCGCGTACCTCAACGACCTGACCCAGCTTCTGCAGTTTCTGTCCAAACGCCCGGCGGGCGCGGTCACTGCCCCGGGCAATTGCACCCCGGCGGTATTGCAGGAATACCTTGCCGATCTCCAGCAGCGCGGTTATGCCTCGTCCACCGTGGCCCGCAAAGTGGCCGCTACCAAATCGTTCTTTCACTTCCTGGCCACTCAGGGCCTCGTGCCCGCCGACCCCACCATGGGGCTTGAGTCGCCCAAAATAGAAAAGCACCTGCCTCGCGGCCTCACCCGCGACGAAATCGAGCGCCTGCTGGCGGCCCCCGTGGCCTCCAACAGCCCCAAGGCCCTGCGCGATCGCGCCCTGCTGGAATTGCTCTATGCGACGGGCATGCGCGTCACCGAGGCGGTGAATCTCGACGTGGGCGACGTGGATATGGATCACAACCACATCAATTGCCGTGGGCGCAGTGGCAAGCAACGCCAGATTCCCGTGGCCGCCGACACGGTGATGACTGCGCTGAAAGACTATTTGCTCCGCTCCCGCCCCGGCCTGATCAAAGAACCCGGCGAAGTAGCGTTGTTTCTCAACCACCGCGGCAAGCGGCTCACGCGCCAGGGCTTGTGGCTCATCATCAAATCCTACGCCGGGGCGGCAGGCATCACCGCCGACGTGACCCCTCACACTTTGCGGCACTCCTTTGCCCAACACCTGCTGGGCACGGGAGGAGACATGCACCGCTTGCAGGAATTGCTTGGACACGCCAACCTATCCACCACCATGGTGTACGCCCAAACGGAGAAGAACGAATGACCGAGTATTTCACCCGCGCCCACTACGAGCAGGCTGCCGACTTCATCCGGCAACGCACGCGCCACGCCCCCGGGTTTGGCATCGTGCTCGGTTCCGGCATGGGCGCACTGGCCGACGAAGTGGCCGAAGCCGATGTCATCGCCGCCGATCAGGTGCCGCATTGGCCGCGCTCCACCGTGCAGGGCCACGCCGGGCGGCTGGTCATCGGCGTCGTCGAAGGCCAGACCGTGCTCGTCCAGCAGGGGCGCGTCCATTTTTACGAAGGCCTCTCCATGGCTCACATCACCCTGCCGGTGCGGGTGATGGCCGCCCTGGGCATCGAGCGCTATTTTGTGACCAACGCGGCGGGCGGGATCAATCCGGCATTTAAAGCCGGTGATCTCATGTTGATATCGGACCACATCAACCTGCTCGGCATGGCGGGCTTCAACCCACTGCGCGGCCCCAACGACGAGACCCTGGGGCCGCGTTTCCCCGATATGATGAACGCTTACGATCGCGACCTGCGCGCGGCGGCTCGCCGGGCCGCGGCCGAGGCCGGGGTGGAACTCAAAGAGGGCGTGTACATGGGCCTGTCAGGCCCGTCGTTTGAAACGCCCGCCGATCTGCGTTTCCTGCGCGCCGTCGGCGCCGACGCCGTGGGTATGTCCACCGTAGCCGAAGTGACCGTGGCCCGCCACGCCGGGCTGAAAGTGTTGGGCATTTCGGGCATCAGCAATGTGGCCAGTTTGGACGGCAGCACGCCCACCACTCACGAAGAAGTGCTGGAGAGCGGCAAAGTGCTCGGCCCCAAATTGGTGGCCGTGATGCGCGGCGTATTGCGAATGTTGTCGGGCAAGGGATGATCGATGTAATTCTCCTGGTAAGCCGCAATCAACGATGGCTGTACATGTTGCTGGCCGGGGGAGGGGCATGGCAAGTGTGGCTGTGGTGGCGGGCAAATCATCGGCTGCGTTACACCGTGTTCGGGGTGGAGCGCGGAGCATTGCTGGCCGCGCGCGGCCGCGCCACCGCTTTGATATTCATCATCGCCGCGCTGGCGGCGGCAGTGGCCCTGCTGAGCGCGTTTATCGCCCCCAATCTGACGGAACTTTTCGGCGTGCCGCCTACCCCCACGCCTCAACTATTTCCCACGCCCGTGGACACCGTCACGGCCACTCCGCAGCTTGTGCTGCCCGGCCTCGATACCGCCACCCCGGCACAGTCGGAAACGCCGGTTGCCACGCGCACGCCGGTGCCCGCCGGCGGCGCGAGCTGCGCGAACCCCAACGCCACCATCACTAGCCCCATCCCTGGCGCAATTCTGGCGGGTGAGGTGGAGGTGAGCGGCACGGCCAACGTGGACAACTTCGCCTTTTACGTCGTCGAGATTTCCACCCTTGGCGACAACTGGCTGGCCGTGATCACCTCTCAGCCCGACGCCATTGGCCAAATCCTCCCGGTGGTGAACGGCGTGTTGGGCAAATGGGATACCGGGTTGCAGCAGGCCGGCGACTATGCCATGAGGCTGGTGGTGTTCGACTCGGCGGGGCAACATCCCGACCCGTGCACCCTCCCCATCACCATCGCGCCCAGGCCGTAGGGCAGACCGACGCGGTCTCTGAGACCGCGTCGGTCTTGGCCGTTGGCGCAGTGCGGTATACTTCATCCAACCATGTCCGTCTCCGACCGTCTGCCCGTCACCGTTCGCCCTGCCGATTCCGACGATATTGCGCTGATCACGACATTTGATCACAGCTTCAGCACGGATTACGTGTGGCAAATGGATCTGCGCGAAGAGCAGGGGCAGGTAAGCGTCAACTTCCGGCAGGTGCGCCTGCCGCGCTCGCTGCGCGTGCTGTACCCGCGCAACAGCGAAGCCCTGGCCGCCCACTGGACCGACCGCAACCTGTTTGTGGTGGCCGAAGTGCTGGGGCAAGTGCGCGGCTACCTCAGCGTGGCCGAAGGCCCCATGCCCGAGCTGGGCTGGGTGGCCGACTTTGCCGTAGAACGCAAAATGCGGCGGCAGGGCATCGGCACGGCCCTCATCACCTCCGCCGTCGATTGGGCGCGGCATTCGGGCCTGCGGCGGCTGATCGTCGAAGTGCAATCCAAAAACTATCCGGCCATTTGCTTCTCACAGAAACATGGCTTTTCCTATTGCGGCTACAACGATCGCTACTTTGCCAATCGCGATATCGCCCTGTTCTTCGGAATGTCTTTGTAGGCGAAGCGTACTGCTCACGCCCTTGAAATGAGGTTTGGTTTGGCAATCTAATCCGCCCGGAAGCGGCTTCTTGATCCTAAACTTTTTTCTGCCTGCGCTCACGCGAACGCGAGCAGAGAAAGGTTGGGGTTGGATAACGGTCGGTGGGCGGATTAGACCTAGAAAAACGCCTTCCCAAAGTGCGTGGCAGTTACGGCAAAGCTATCTGTCGGCTTGCGCCCGAACCGCTCAACGTGCCGGGCCTGTTTGCAATCATGTCATTTTCCACCCTCACACTGCTTCTGGCCGACCTGCTCGCCTCGTTCAACCAGATTCTCACCGCAACCATCGTCATCACTGCGCTGTCGCTGGTGCTGTATGCCTTCACCTTCAACCTGCACGACCGCGCCGCCCGCGCTTCGCTGGTGATGCTGGGCGCGGTGGCCGCCGTGTTCACCGGCGATGTGCTGGCCTCGCTCACGCCGGGGGCCGCCTCCGCTGCCGAAGGCTGGCTGCGCCTGCAATGGCTGGGCATTGCCTTTGCCCCTCCGGCCTTTCTCCACTTCTCCGATGCGCTGCTCGCCACCACCGGCCTGCCCTCGCGCGGGCGGCGGCGCAACGCCATCCGCATCGCTTACCTGCTCGGCGCAGCATGGTCCGTAGCGGCCGCCTTCACCAATTTGCTGGTGGCCCAGCCCACCGTGGAGGGCCGCGCCCAGCATCTTGAGCCTGGCCCGCTCTTTGGGTTGTTCACTCTGCTCTTCATCGCCGGGTCGGTTGTTGCGTGGATCAACCTTTACCGCGCCTATCGCCGCTGCCTCACGGCCACCACCCGCCGCCGCATGAGCTACCTCATGGTGTCCACCGTGGCTCTGCCCATCAGCGTGTTCCCTTACCTGCTGGTGGTCGGCGGATCCAATGCCGTGCTGCACCCGCTCATCTTCTGGTCGTTCTCGGTCGTGGGCAACCTTGTCGTCGGGGCCATGCTCACCGTCATCGCCTACACCGTCGCCTTCTTTGGGTCGTCCCAGCCGGATCGGGTGATCAAAAGCCGGCTGTTCCAGTGGCTGCTGCGCGGGCCGTTTGTGGCCTCCGTCACGCTGGCCGTCATGGTCATCACCGGTCGGGCCTCGCGCTTCGTCGGCCTCGACAGCTCGCAGGCCGTGCCCGTGGCCGTGCTGGGGACGGTGCTGTTGCTGCAATTCGCCATTACGCTGGTGCGCGTGCCGTTGGAGCGCCTGTTGTTTTATGGCGGCAGCGCCGACCGGGGCGACCTGCGCCGCCTGCAACTGCTGGAGGAGCGCCTGCTCACTGCCGGCGATGCCCAACAGTTTTTGGAATCGGTCGTGGCCGCCGTGTGCGACATGCTGCGGGTGCCATCGGCGTTTGTAGCCGTGGTAGGCCCCGATGGCGCGCGCGTGGAAGCGCACCTCGGCCCCGACGCCCCGGCGGTGAATCAGGACGACCTCGACTCAGCCGTGACGCGGGATGACACCCTGCGCGGCTCCCTCTTTGTGTGGGGCCATTACTGGGTGATGCCCCTGCACGCCCGCGGCGACGCCGAAGGCCTGTCCCAACCCGGCGAAGTGCTGGGGCTGTTGGCGCTTCGCGCCCGCGCCCCTCGCCCCGACCTGACCCCTGACGAGATCGAAACCCTGCAAGCCCTTGCCGACCGCGCCAGCGCCGCGTTGGAAGATCGCCGTTTGCAGCGGCACGTGTTCTCTGCGGTTGACGCGCTGTTGACGCAGGTGGACAAGCTGCAACGCATCCGCGCCGCCTCGCGCTACGCCTCGGCCAAAGTGCTGCAATCCGACGCGGCCGCCGATTCGAATCTGGCGCAGTATGTTCGCGAGGCCCTCAGCCAATATTGGGGCGGCCCCAAGCTCACCAACAGTCCGCTGTTGCGCCTCAAAGTGGTGGAGCGCGCGCTGGCCGAGCACGACGGCAACGCCGCCAACGCCCTGCGCGCCGTGCTGCGCGACGCCACCGAGCGCCTCAAGCCGGAGGGCCAGCGCAAATTCACCGGCGAGTGGCTGCTGTACAACATCCTCGAACTCAAGTTCATGCAGGGCCGCCGCGTGCGCGAGGTTGCCATGCGCCTGGCCCTCAGCGAAGCCGACCTTTACCGCAAGCAGCGCGTAGCCATCGAGCAAGTGGCCCGCGCCATCGCCGACATGGAACAGGAAACCGAAGCCGCCGAATCCACGGCAGACTATTCCGTTTCGCGCTAAAATACACTCCAGATTCTTTGTTCTATGGCTAAATCGAAACCCAAGCAGTCTCAGCGCTTTCACGACGATGGCCCCGCCGAGCAGTTGCCCCTGCCCACGCTCTCGCGCTGGCAGCGGTTGGCCCTCGCCTTCCTGCGGTTGGCGCAGGGCATCGCGCGCCACGGCACCGATATTGTGGGCGTGCTGCTGCTGGCTGTCGCGCTCATTGCCGTGCTGGCCCTATTCAACCTGAGCAACGGAACCGTGAGCAATGCGCTGGCCGACGCCCTCACCAGTTGGCTGGGGTGGGGCACGGCGCTGGCGCCGCTGTCCATGGCGGCCATTGGCGCGGCCATGCTGGCGCACAATTTTGGCCGACCGATCTCCATCAATTGGTGGCGCGTCATTGCGGCCGAGGTGGCCGTGGTGTGCGCCCTCGGGTTGTTGCAACTGCTCACCCGCGCCCCGCTGAGCGAGGCGGTGGCGGGCAAAGCGGGCGGCATAGTGGGCTGGTCGCTGGCGGTGCTGGTAGGCGATTCGCTCGGCGCGTCGGCCCAACCGGCGCTGACTGCCGCCTTTGTGCTGGCGGTGGCGCTCACAATGGGCCTCACCCCCGGCGGCGTGCTGTGGGCGCTGCGGCAGTTGCAGTTGCGGCTGGGCGCCGAACCCGACGACGCAGATGAGGAGCATGTGTCCACCACCGTGGTGGCTGTTCCCACGCCCAAGGCCGCGGCCCAATTGGCCGACCGCCCGCGCGAAAAAATCAAGTTCACCAAACGCTTCTCCGTCGAACCGGCCAAAGATTCCAAACCGGCAAGGCCCAAAAAGCGCGACGACCGGCTGCCCGCGTTGGACTTGCTGGAAGACGGCGCGGCCGGAAAGTCGTCATCCATCGACATCAACCGCAACGCAGCCATCATCGAAAAGACTCTGGCCGACTTTGGCATCCCGGCGCGGGTGATCGATTTCAAGACCGGCCCCACGGTGACGCAATTTGCGGTGGAGCCGGGCTTTGTGGAACGCCCCGGCGCGGATGGCCGCGTGCGCAAATACAAAGTGCGCGTCAGCCAGATTTCCACGCTGGCTAACGACCTGGCGCTGGCGCTCTCGGCCAGCACCCTGCGCATCGAAGCCCCCGTGCCGGGGCATTCGTACGTGGGCATCGAAGTGCCCAACCGCAAATCCTCCAATGTGGGCCTGCGCGGCGTCATGGAGTCCGACGGCTTTGCCCGGTTCGCCTCCCCGCTGGCCATCGCCCTCGGGCGCGACGTGTCGGGCACGGCGCTTTCGGCAGATCTGGCTCGCATGCCCCACCTGCTCATCGCCGGAACCACCGGCTCCGGCAAGTCGGTGTGCATCACCTCGCTCATCGCCTGCCTCGTCATGAACAACACGCCCGAAGATTTGCGGATGGTGATGATTGACCCGAAGATGGTGGAGCTGGTGCGCTTCAACGGCCTGCCGCACCTCTTCGGCAAAGTGGAAGTGGAACTGGATCGCATTGTGGGCACGCTGCGCTGGGCCACCCGCGAAATGGAACGCCGCTACAAGCTGCTCGAATCCCTCGAAGCACGCGACATCGTCAACTACAACCAGAAAGTCAAACGCAACGGCGAGCGCCTGCCGCACATCGTCATCTTCGTCGACGAACTGGCCGACCTCATGCTGCTGGCGCCCGACGAAACCGAAAAGACGCTGGTGCGCCTCGCGCAAATGTCCCGCGCCACCGGCATCCACTTGGTAGTGGCCACCCAGCGCCCCAGCGTCGATATCGTCACCGGACTCATCAAGGCTAACTTCCCGGCGCGCATCTCGTTTGCCGTCGCCTCTTCAATTGATAGCCGCGTCATCCTCGATACGCAGGG
>ORJL010301860.1_pt1 | contig 12725 bp, 8 predicted proteins | sample 1779941 | NCBI WGS metagenome assembly ORJL01 (sample SAMEA104232317, study PRJEB22302) | groundwater metagenome | biome: forest; feature: aquifer; material: groundwater | place: USA | collected 2011-08-07 | depth 5.8 m
GGCCCACGTTGACGTCTATCTTCAACAGCCTGGTGGTGGCCTGCTCGGCGGGCCACTTGTAGGCGATGGCCCAGCGGGGCTCCCGGCCTACGGAGCCCAGCTTCTCCTGGAGGCGGTAGGGGTTCACCTTGATGACCACGCCGTCTGTGCCATAGTCGATGCTGCGGTGGCGGGTCTTCCACTCCTGGTAGTAGGCCTCCGCGTCCTCGATGTTGCGGACGCGGAGGATGTTGGGGTTGATGTTGAACCCCATCTTGCCCAGCCACCGCAAGGCGTCCCAGTGGTTGTCCGGGGCCCCCGCGCCTTCCACCCAGGCCAGGTGATAGACGTACATGACCAGGGGGCGGCTGGCGGTGATGCGGGGGTCCAACTGGCGGACGGAGCCGGCGGCGGTATTGCGCGGGTTGGCGTAGACCGGCTCCCCCCTGGCGACGCGGTCCGCGTTGAGCTGTTCGAAGCGGGAGATGGGGAAGAGCACCTCGCCGCGGACCTCCATGCGGCGAGGTGCGTCCTGGGGGAGGCGGAGGGGGATGGTGCGGATGGTCCTGAGGTTGCGGGTGACGTTCTCGCCGGTGACGCCGTTGCCGCGCGTGGCGCCCTGCACAAGGACGCCGTCCTCGTAGGTGAGGGTGACGGCCAGGCCGTCGAGCTTCAACTCGCAGACAAGGTCGTTGAGGGGCTCAGCGGCCAGGTTGGAGACGCGCTTGTACCAGGCGGCGAGGTCCTGGAAGCTGAAGGCGTTGCCCAGACTGAGGACGGGGATGCGGTGACGGACCTCGCCGAAGCCGGCCACGGGCTGGCCGCCCACGCGGTGGGTGGGGGAGTCCTCCGTCACGATCTCGGGGTACTGCTCTTCGAGCGCTTTCAGCTCGCGGAAGAGGGAATCGTACTCAGCGTCGGTGATCTCAGGGGCGTCCAGGACGTAGTAGCGGTAGCCGTGGTGGTGGAGCAACTCGCGGAGACGCTGCGCCCTCTCCCTGATGTCCTGAGACGCCGCCATGTGCCGGGCACCTCCCCCCAAAACTCCTCGCTGGAAAGTATAGCATCCGGCTTTTCTCTCGACCCCCGAACGGCCTGGAACACGCTAGAATGACGAGGACAAAGGGACTAACGGCACGCACAACCTGGGCTTGGAGGGAAAGATGGCTTCTAACGCGTACGTCCTGCTGACGGTGGAACCGGGCGAGACCCGGCGGGTGGTGGAGAAGCTGCGGGAGATCCCGCGTGCGGACGTGCACGAGGTGCTCGGCCCGTACGACATCGTGGTGGAGTTAGAGTCGGACTCGCAGGAGGGGCTGACCAACATCCTGCGCACCAAGATCCGGACCCTTCCGGGGGTTAGCGGGACGGTGACGTGCATCTGGATCTAGGGCTAGCGATGTATCGGTCCATCCGTAGAAACAAGGCCTGTTGACCCTGAGGGATCGTCGGAGCTCTCCCCCTGCCCCCTCCCAGCCGCTGGGAGGGGGTGAATACTTGCCAGAAACCACCGGCATCGCTAGCGATGCCGGTGGTTTCTGGCCTCTTCCTGCCTCCGGCGGCCAGAGTGGGCCTCCTCTCTGGACTCTCCCGAGGGGTTTGGAACCCCTGGGCACCCGATGAATAAGGATGGGAGGGCATCCTGGTTTCAGCCTTTCCGGCGCTGTGTTTCTCCTGCAACCTCTTCAAGAGGGCATTCGTGGCGAGCGCAGCTCGCCGCAGGTCCTGGCCGTATGCAGTCTGCGGCGGAAAGGGGCGCGGTGCGGGAGGGAGGCTCCCCCCCCCTTCCGCTCAGTGGGTCGGCAAAGCTCCTCTGCTGCATTGGTGATGCCATGGCGCGAGATTCCTCGCTGCCCCGATGCAACCGGGGGGACCTTCGCTCAGAATGGCAGGTGGGGGTGGAGGTCTAGAGCCCGCCCTGAAGGCTCTTGAGGACCAGGCCGGTGGGGAGCTTGGGGTAGAAGTAGGTGGACTTGCGGGGGAAGCGCTCTCCGGCGTCGGCCACGGCCATAAGAGAGGTCAGGGGGACCGCCTTGAGCAAGAAGGCTACCGCGCCGCCGGCGAGGGCTGTGCGGACCGTGTCGTCCGCTTCATGGAAGTAGTCAACCTTGTCCTTAGCTTCCGCTTCCGGTTGGGTGAGGCCCAGGGCCTGGGGCAGGACGGCCTCGGCGAAGATGCAGGGAGCGATAGAGCGCCAGGCGTCGGAGCGGCCGGGCATCGTCTTGCGGAGGGCGTCCGGGCGGCTGGACAGGATGGAGGCCTTGCCTTTGTCCAGGCCGATGACGGCCATGACGGAGTCGGGCCGGGTCTCCAAACGGCGCCCCACCGCGTCCAGGGTGGACGTGTCCAGGGACAGGTCCTCTTGGGTGAACAGAGTGTTCAGGGCGGGGCGGAGGCGCTGCTTTTCTTCCGGCGTGAGGTTCTTGAGGATACGGTTGTACGGGAGGCTCATCACTCCCGGGTCTTCCTTGTCCATCAGGGTGGCCAGGACGTAGCGGGCCGCCTCGTCCGCCGGGGTCACCGTGCCGTCCTGGAGACCGCGGGCAAGGTATTCCACGGAGGTCTCATACCGGTGGTGGCCGTCTGCGATGTAGACCGGCTTACCCCTGAGCGCGGCTTGCACGGCGGAGACGAGGGACTTGTCGCTCGTGGCCCAGAGGGAGAAGTCCTCCTCCTGGAGGGCGTGGGCGCGGGCTGTGGGGGCCTGCCTCTCCAGCCTGTCCAGCGCGGCGCCGATGTTTCCGGAGGCGTCGCTGTAGAGGAGCATGATGGGGCTGACGCTGGCTTTGGCGGCGCGCATGAGGGCCATGCGGTCCTCCTTGGCGCCCCGGCCCGTGGCCTCGTGGGGGCGGACAACGCCGCTGGCCAGGTCCTCCAGCTTCAGGGCCACAGTGAGCTCCCGCCGCCTGGCCGTTGCGCCCCGGTAAGGGAACTGGTGGCGCACCATGTAGAGGGACGGCTCCTTGTCCTGGGCAAGGACGCCCTTCTTGAGCCAGGAGTCATAGACGGCGGCGGCGCGGGTATAGGTGTTGTCCTGCGGGGTGTCCGAGGGCGCGGGGGTGGTCAGCTCCACGCGCACGATGTTGTAGGGGCTGCTATCCAGCAGCTTTCTGTGCTGCGCCGGGGAGATGACGTCGTAGGGCGGGGCAAGGACCTTGTCCAGGGGGCCTGCCAACGCCGTGTCGTACCGGATGCCGCGAAAGGGGCGGATCTCCGCCATGGCTAGAGCTCGACCACGCGGACGCGCTGCACGTCCTTGATGCGCTCGATGCGCTCGACCTGCTGCTCGCCTGCCCGCTCGTCGATGCCCAGCACGGTCAGGGCAGGGCCGCGGGCCTGGAGGCGGCTCACCTGCATGGAGCTGATGTTGATGTCGTTCTCCCCTGTGATAGTCCCGATGTTGCCGATCATGCCGGGCCGGTCCGTGTGCTCCACGATGAGCCATGCTCCGCCGCTGGGGACCATGTCAACGATGAACTGGTTTAGGCGGACGATATGGGGCTGGCCCTGCATCATGGTGCCGGAGACCAGCACGCGTCCGTCTTCCGTGGGAATCTCCATGGTGACGACGTTGGCGTATTCCTGCGCCTCTGTTGTCTTGCTCTCCGCGATAAGGAGGCCGCGGCTCTGGGCGATGATGTTGGCGTTGACCATGTTCACCCGCTCCTCGCTGATGCGGGAGAGGAAGCCACCCAGGAGAGCGGCCTTGAGGACGCCGGTGTCGTGCTGGGAGATTTCGCCGGCATAGGTGATGGTCATGCGGGAGGTAGGCCCGCTGATGAGCTGGCTGGCCAGCTTGCCGACGGCGGCGGCCACGTTGGCGTAGGGGCGGAGGAGGGCAAGGGTTTCCGGCGGGACCATGGGGATGTTGACGGCGTAGAGAGCGTTGCGGTCCGCCAGGACGTCAATGATCTGCTCCGCGATGTCCAGCCCCACGCGGGCCTGCGCCTCTTCCGTGGACGCGCCTAGGTGCGGCGTCACCACGATCTTGTCGCTCTTGAAGAGGGGGAGGTCGGTGATGGGCTCCTTGGAGTAGACGTCTAGCGCGGCCCCGGCGATGGTGCCGTTGGCAAGCGCTTCCGTCAAGGCGGTCTCGTCGATGATACCGCCACGCGCCACGTTGAGGACGCGGGCGGTCTTCTTCATTGTGGCCAGCTCCTTGGCCCCGATGAGGGCGCGCGTGGCGCCGGTCAGCGGAGTGTGGACGGAGAGGAAGTCCGAGCGGACCAGCATGTCCTCCAGGGTCACCATCTCGATACCGGCGGCCTTGGCGCGATCGGGGGAGATGAAGGGATCGTAGCCCAGGAGGTGCATCTCAAAGGCGCGGGCGCGGCGGGCCACCTCGTAGCCGACGCGGCCGAGGCCGATGATGCCGAGCGCCTTGCCGCGGAGCTCCACCCCCATGAACTTGGCGCGGTCCCAGCGGCCCCCGGTGAGCGAGGTGTGCGCCTGCGGGATCTGACGGGCCAGCGCCAGCATGAGCGCCATAGTGTGCTCGACGGCGGAGATGGTGTTGGAGGCGGGGGCGTTGACCACCACGATGCCCTTTTGGGTGGCGGCGTCCAGGTCTATGTTATCCACACCGACACCCGCTCGACCGATGACGCGGAGGTTCCGGCCCGCGTTGATCACGTCCTTGGTGACCTTGGTCTCGCTGCGGACGACGAGGGCGTGGAAGCCCCCGATCTTCGCGCACAGCTCGTCCGGTTTCAGGCCCAGGGCCACGACGACCTCGTGGTGCTTCCGAAGAAGTTCTACACCTTGTTCGGCGATGGGATCGGAGACCAGGATCTTCATACGCGTCCGCTCCTTGGGTGACGCCGTGCTTTTGGGCGCCTGTCTAGTCGTCTTCTTAAGGTGTGTAGGGGCGGTCCGATGTTATCAGACCGCCCCTACGCCATGTCCTGGATGTGCGGGCGGGGATGCAAACCCGACCTTACTTCACGCCCGCCGGTACGAACCCGACCTTGGGAAGGGACTGGCGAAGGGCCGTGAACACGGCGTCGATGTCCTCGTCCGGGACCCAGCCAAGGTGCCCGACGCGGATGATCTTGCCGGTCAGGGGGCCCTGGCCTTCGCCGAGGACGGTGTCGTGTTCGTCCCGGAGGATCTTGAGCAGGTCCTCGCCTTTGACGCCGTCCGGCAGGCGCGCGGCGGTGACGGTATTGGATGCGCGCTTGGGCTCCGCTAGGAGGCTCAGGCCCAGGGCCTTGAGACCGTTCCTGGTGCGCTCCGCCACGCGCTGATGGCGGGCGAAGACCTGCTGGTAGCCTTCCTTCTCGAGCATCTTAAGGCTGACGTCCAGCGCGGCCATGATGGAGATGGCGGGGGTCCAGGGGGTCTGGTTGCGCTTGGCATAGGTCCTGGCCTGTCCGAGGTCGAAGTAGTAGCGGGACATCTTGGCCGTGTCGTTGGCCTTCCACCCCTCGGCGCTGACGCTGACGAAGGCGAGTCCTGGGGGGACCATCCAGCCCTTCTGGGAGCCGCTGACCACGACATCGCAGTTCCAGGCGTCGACGGGGAGGTTGATGGAGCCGAGGCTGCTAACGGCGTCCACGACAAGGAGCTTGCCGGCGGCCTTGACCTCGCGGGCTATGGCCTCCAGGTCGTTGGTGACGCCGGTGGACGTCTCATTGTGGGTGACCAGGGCGCCTTTGACATCCGGGTTGGCTTGCAGCGCGGCGCGGACGGCGGCGGGGTCGGCGGCCTGGCCGAGCTCGGCCTTGACGCGGGTGACCTTGGCGCCGAACTTCTCCGCGATGGTGGCAAAGCGGTCCCCGAAGACACCGATGGTGACGGAGAGGATATGGTCGCCAGGGGAGAAGAAGTTGGCCACAGCCGCTTCCATTCCGCCTGTGCCGGACGTGGTAAGGAGGAAAATCTCGTTCTTGGTCTGGAAGGCCTTCTGGAGGCCTTGCACGAGGCGGCCATGCAGGGCGGCGAACTCCGGGCCGCGGTGGTTGATCATCTGGATGCCCATCGCCTTCTGGATCTCGGGAGGGATGGGGGTCGGACCGGGGATACGAAGATTAGACATAAACCTGCCCACTCTGACAAGAATCTTGTGTGACGGCGCTAGTGTAGCACGATTCCGGGGGTGGGCAAAGGGTTTGTGCAAATTTTCTCGAAGTTCTGGGGGCCGTGCGCCGTGCAAGACGATCCCCATCATCGCGGGGCAATCCGTGAAGCTGCCTCAAAATGCACAAGATGGAGGAGAAGACCCCGCCCCATCCGTTCGCGGGCCTCCTTCGAGAACCTCAGGACGAACGGATTTCCCCGCCCCAAGGACTCTTGGGACGGCTTTGATGGCTTCCTGACTCGCTCTGCCCTCTGGCTGCGGAAGAATGAGGGCAGAGGCACGGCGTCTATCCCGGGACAGGGACGTGACATCCCTGGCCTGGTTCGACTAAGCTCACGGCATATCGCGGTCCCAAGACCTCCTGGATGGTGAGAATTCTGCATGCCTCCTGTTCTGATCGTTGGACTGGGGAACCCGGGCACGAAATATGCCGGCCAGCGGCACAACGTGGGTTTCATGGCCGTGGACCGGCTCGCGAGCCTGTACCACATGACGGTGGACCGTCCGCGCAACAACGCGCTGGTGGGGGAGGGAGAGGCGGCGGGGAAGCGGGTGCTGCTGGTGAAGCCGCAGACCTTCATGAACCTGAGCGGCGAGGCTGTGGCCCCGCTCCTCAAGCGCAACGGCACGCCTCTGGCGGACATGCTTGTAGTCTACGACGACCTAGACCTCCCTCTGGGACGGCTGCGGCTGCGGGAGAAGGGCAGCGCTGGGGGGCACAACGGGATGAAGTCCATCATCCAGACGGTGGGGAGCGATGCGTTCCCGCGCGTGCGCATCGGCATCGGCAGGCCGGAGGCAGAGGGACGGACGGCGATCCAGCACGTGCTGGGCCGGTTCCTGCCGGACGAGGAGAGCGCGCTGGAGGCGGTGCTGGAGCGCACCGTGCAGGCGATCGAGTGCTTCCTACTTGAGGGCATTCAACAGGCGATGAACCGCTACAATGGATAGTAGGCTCTCAACAACGTTGGCCCAAGGACCGGCATCCGTGCAGGAAACAGAGCGGACGTTCCGCGCATCGGACGGCGTCACACTCTCCTACACATGCTGGACGGAGAGGCCGTCCGCACCTGTCCGGCGCATCGTGGCGGTCTTGCCCGGCATAGGGTTCCACTCCAGCCCGTACCGCGTGGTGGCCACGTCCCTGGACCTGCCGAACTGCCTGTATGCCGCGCTGGACTTTCGCGGCCACGGCCTGTCCGGGGGGCCGCGCGGGGAGCTGGCGGAGCCGGCCCGCATGGAGCAGGACATTGTGGAGTGGCTTGCCGATGTGCGCCTCATGGCGCCGGGCGCTCCGGTGGTCCTGATCGGCGAGAGCATGGGGAGCATCTACGCCCTGTGTTATGCCATCCACCATTCGCGGGAGCTGAGCGGGTTGGTGCTCGTGTCGCCGGCGCTTGCACCCTCCGCGCAACAGATCATCAACATGGAGACCATGCGGACCCTGGCCGAGTTCGTGCGAAAACCTTCCCGCAAGGAGCGGTTGGTGGACATCACCGGGCGGCGGCTGGAGGTGAGCTCGCGGGACGCGGCCTTCATTGAGATGCGCCGCGCGGACCCTCTGGCCCTGAATGCAGTGAGTGCGGACTACCTGGCCAAGGTGGCGCAGGCCATCCTCAACGTGAACCTCCACGTCAATTTGAACTTCGCCTGTCCGGTCTACGTTGCGCGCGGCGCAGGGGACACAATCATCAATGCTCTGGAGGCGAACGTCCTGCTGATGCGGATCAAGGCGCCCTCCAAGGAACTGCAGGTGGTGCCGGAGGCGTATCACACCCTGTTCTGGGACCCGGCCAACGTGCAGCTTTTCTCCCGGCTGCGCCGTTGGATCCTGGGCAATACGCGTGGCGCGCGCACGGCGCGTGGGGCGGTGGCGTGAGGCACGCTTTTCGGTCCGGCCTCCTGGGCGCGCTTTTGCTGGCCGTCATGGCCTGCACACCTATCGTTCCGCCTACAAGCACGGCGACTCCGATCAATACGGCGCAGCCGTCTCCCGTGCCCACCGCGACTGCACGCGGCGGGTCGGTCATCACGCCGCTGCCCAGCCCAACGCCGTCGGCGACTCCGTCCGCCACGCCGCTTCCGCCGCTGACCTCGGTTGCCGCTCCGCCGGACCTGGACCTTTTGGACCTTGGTAGACGGCTGACCGGGAAGGCATTGACGGGGACCCATCCGTCTGTGGACGGGGCACGGGTGGGGGAGATACGGGAGTTCTGGGCCGTGGACTTTGAGAAGATGCAGACGTTCAAGGTCATGGCGACGCTGCGGCAAACCTCGGAGCATGCGCTGTTCTACGTCCAGAACGACATAGCAGTGAGCGAGGCATCGCTGGAGGCGTCCGCGACGGCGCTGGAGGAACGCATCTACCCACGCCTGGGCGCGTTCCTGGGAAAGAGGTGGCTGCCGCCCAAGATAACCATCTTGCATGGGAGGTTCCCGCAGGTGGCTGGGTACTACTCTTATCTGGACGAGTACCCGCCGGAGCTGTTCCCGCAGAGCAACAACCGCTCCATGATCTACGTGAACGTGGGGGCGCTTGAGGTGGGTTCCACCCATTACCTGGGCACGCTCACACATGAGATCCAACATGCCATGCACTGGCGGGCGGACCCCACGGAGGATACCTGGCTGAACGAGGGCATGTCCGAGAACGCGGCCATGAGCGCGGGGTACGGTGCGTCATTCATAAAGCCGTTCCTGGACAGGCCGGAAACCTCGCTCCTCCTGTGGCCGGAGCAGACGGGCGCTACCCCTCCCGCGTATGGCGCGGCAACCCTTTTCCTGGACTTCATCCGGTATCGTTACCTTGGCGGCAGGCCGTTGGCGGAACTCATCGCAGAGCCAGCGGACGGTCTGGAGAGCGTCAACCGGGTCCTTGCCGCCTCCTCTCCGCCTGTCACCTTTGAGCAGGCGTTACAGGAGTGGTCGGTAGCGAACTACCTGGACTCGCGCGGTCGCCCGGACGCCTATCCGGACATGGAGATCCAAATACCGGACCGCACGGTCCTGAAGCCGGAGGTCCCAGCGCAGAGGGCGGTGGAGCAGTACGGGGCGGACTACCTGAAACTGGAGGCCCCGGCGGGAGATTACCGCCTCACCTTTCAAGGCGCGGCGGTGACGCCTTTGCTTCCGGTGACATCGGCTCCTACAGACACGTTCTGGTGGAGCAACCGGGGGGACGCGATCGATGCCACCCTGACGCGCTCCTTTGACCTCCGGGGCGTGCGCACCGCGACGCTTGAGGTGGACCTGTGGTACGACCTGGAGGAGCATTGGGATTACGTGTACCTGGTTGCCTCAACAGACGGCGGGAAGACGTGGACCGCGCTGCAGACCGCGCATACGAGCCCGGATAACGTGGTGGGCCAGGCGCTGGCGCCTGGCTACACAGGGCGGAGCGGAGGGGGGAAGGAACCTGCCTGGGTCACGGACCGCGTGGACCTGACGCCCTTTGTGGGGAAGGATGTACTCATCCGGCTGGAGTACGTGACGGATGCGGCGGTCAGCCTGGACGGGATGGCGCTCCGCCGGGCCGCTGTGCCTGAGACCGGCTACGTGTGGGAGGGCCAGGGGGACGGCGGGTGGCAGGGGAACGGGTTCGTCCGCACACCCAACCAGGCGCGCCAGACCTACTGGGTGAAGCTGGTGCGGTTCCCGTCCACGGGGCCGGCTGAGGTGGAGGACATCTTGCTCGATGCCACGGGAAGCGGGAGCGCGATGCTCCGCGGGCTGGGGAAGGATGTCCGGGCTGCAAGCGTGATCATCATCGCCGCTGCGCCGGGGACCTCTCAGCCGGCGCTGTACACGCTGACCCTGCAGCCCGGTCCTTAGCGTTGCACTGAGGCCTGAACGGCCCGATCCCTCCTCGTACGCGACCTGTTATTCCCTTATCGTTTGCCTCACCGTCATGGCTAGCCTGTTATGCAAGGCACTCCCTCATTTCGGCTAAGAACGAGGGTGGCGGAGAGTACAAAGACCCCGGCGTGCAAGCGGGCCGCGTTTGCACAAGGCGAAACAGGGTGAGGGCCGTCCCCTTTAGAGCTAATTTCCCATGGCGGATGTCCCCTGCCGTTGATTCAGCGCCGCTCCTGGTTAGGGTTTGAGGAAGGGGAGAGGGTGGACGGCGCGCCCCCATGGGATAGCGTAGCGCGCGGGCTACGGCCACGTGCGGCGCTCCCACCTCTTCTCAGGAGACGCGAACGCAAAGGGCGTCCGCGTCTCCGCACATCATTGACAGGAGGTCACGTCATGCCGGAGAGGGAACAGGACCAGGAGGGCAGCGGACGGATCGGCGGGTCGCAGCAGGGGAGACGCGGGCAAGAGGGTGAGCACATGCGGGGCCTGCATACGGGCGAGAACGCGCCCAACGCCGGCTTCTACAAGTCGGACAGCGGCACCATTGTGCGGATGGAGAAAGGCAACCACCTGCCGCCGGACCCCAGATCCCGGAAGGCTACGCAGTGGGAGTACGTGGGTGAGAAGGCGCCGGAGGGGTACAGCAAGGCGGCATGAGAGGGTGTACGGAGCACATGGTCTTCAGAGCCCTCCCATAAATGGGGGTTGAAGAGAAACAGGAGACACGCGCCGCGTGTCTCCTGTTTCTCTTCCAGGGGAGGGGATGGTCCGCTGTGCTGGCCGGGGGTGTGGGGTGGGGAGAGGGAGGAATGGGCAATTCGTGAATTGCCCCTACGATGATGGAGCCTTGCTGTACCCCACCTGATCGCCTTGGGGCGGGGAGCGGATGCCCCACCCGGTATGAGGCAAGGCGGGATGACGGCGGCAAGAAGAAGGGAGGCCCCGCGTTCGCGGGGCCTCCCTTTGCTATCGGGGCAGAGGGTGGTCTAGGACCCGCCCAGCTGCTTCTGCTTGTCGGGGTCGAGCCAGACGCGCTGGAACTTGGCGAAGGTGTTCTGGCTGTTGGTGGGCGCTCCAGGATAGGCGTCCATCACCCATGCCGCGAAGGGGGATGCGGCGTAGGTGTGGTTCACGATGATCTTGGCGTTCTCCTTGGTGAGCGCCGTGATGACCTCGCGGATGATCTTGACACGCTCCACGGGGTCGGCGGTCTTGGACTGCTTGTCGATGAGCGCGTCCGTCACCGGGTTGGTGTACTTGGAGTACATCCGGTCCGAGGTGCTGTAGAACTGCTCATATAGCCAGTGGTCCGGGTCGCGCCGGGAGGTGGCGTAGGAGGCCGGCGTGCCGATGTCGAAGTCGCCCGCGGTGAACTTGGAGTAGATTTGGGTGTTGGCGGGGTATTCGACCGTCATCTGGAGTCCGATGGCGCGGAGGTCCTCCTCAATCGGGGGCCAATACTCTTTCTGAGCGTCGCCGCGCCAGATGACCTTCAGCTTGGCGGGATTGCTGGCGGTGAAGCCCATCTGGGCCAGCAGGTCCTTGGCCATCTGCCGCCGCTGGTCCATGTTGGTCTCGGAGGCTGGGCCATGGCAGGGACCGATGGCCTTCCACTCTTCCTTGGAGATGCTCCAGGGAGAGCCGCCCGGCGTGGTGGGCATGGGGGCTGCAGGGCCTTCATATCCGAGCCCGCCGTACGCCGTCTGGATCACCTTCTCGCCGTTGATGGCGCAGCGGAGCGCCTGAGAGAACCGCGGGTCGTTCCAGGGGGTCCGCTGGCGGTTGACCTCCACGCCAAGGAAGCCATCGCTTGCTTCCTTGCCGTAGACGGTGATCTTCCCCTGTTGCTCCAGCTGGATCCTGGTGGTGACAGGGAGGCTGCCGGCCTCGCCGCGTCCGACGGACATGGCGGACGTCACCGCGGTGCCGGAGCCGACGTTGAGGCGGTGGATCTCATCCAGGTAGGGGTAGGGCTGTTGCCAGTAGTTGGGGTTCCTCTTGAGTTTGTAGGACTCCGTCGGCCGGTAGCTGTCGAACGAGAACGGGCCAACGCCCACCTTGAGGGGCTCCTTCACCATAAGGTCCAGGTGCCCTTCATAGATGTGCTTGGGCAGCATGGCGAAAGTGGTGATGGCCAGGGTTACCGGGAGGGAGGGCAGCGGCCCATCCGTCTTGACCTGAAGCGTGTAGGCATCGGGGCAAGAGATGTCCTTGGCCCGGCGGAGCCAGGAGGCGCGGGGGCTGGTGGTGAGGGTAGCGCCGGTGGCATCGCGGGTATCGCGGATGGTCTCCAGGGAGAACTCGGCGTCCGCGCAGGTAAAGGGCTTGCCGTCGCTGAACTTGGCGTTCTGCTGGAGCTTGAAGGTCCAGACCGTGGCTGACTTGTCGGTCCACCAGTCATAGGCCAGGCTCGGCAGGAGCTGCTCCACCTTCTTGGGTACGAACTCGTTCCGGTCAAGGAGCGAGTCGGTGGTGGGGACGGAGCCGAACAGCGTGTTGCCGTTGGCGGAGTCCCAGATGGTGAAGTTAATCGGATCGTCCGACGCGAGGCTGCGGTAGATGCCGCCCTTCTTGGCGTTGGGGTTGGGCGGGGGCGCCGCCACGACGGGGACCGGGCGGATCTTCTCCTCCGCCACCGTGGCTGTAGGGCCTGCCGGCCGGGTGGCCGTGGCCTGTCCGGTCGTCGCTGTGGACACGGCAGCGGTCGTCGCCGTGGGAGCGGCGGTGGTGGCCGTGGCGGCGGCGGGCTGGCTTGTGGCCGTGGCTTCCGCAGCCGGGCCGCAGGCAGCCAATACCAGGGATAGCGCCATTA
>ORJL010740537.1_pt1 | contig 12722 bp, 11 predicted proteins | sample 1779941 | NCBI WGS metagenome assembly ORJL01 (sample SAMEA104232317, study PRJEB22302) | groundwater metagenome | biome: forest; feature: aquifer; material: groundwater | place: USA | collected 2011-08-07 | depth 5.8 m
AACCCTAAACCCTAAACCCTTGACCCTAGACCCACGCCACAGGCGCTGCGGAGGTGACCGTATGAGCGAAAAAGCCGTCAAGACGGCTTCCTTGACCGTTTCCGGGATGACATGCGCCTCGTGTGTCTCCCATGTTGAAGAGGCCCTGATGGGCGTCAGGGGGGTGGACCAGGTCCGCGTCAACCTGGCCACCAGCAAGGCCGCGGTGGAGTATGAGCCCGCGGAGGCGAGCCTGGCAGCCATGAAGGAAGCTGTGGATGACATGGGCTACGAGCTGGTGCTCGACAGCGTCAATCTACAGGTGGCTGGGATGCATTGCTCTTCCTGCGTCGACCACATCGAGACCGGCCTGCGCGAGCTTCCCGGTGTGTCCTCTGTTTCGGTCAACCTGGCTTCGGGCAATGCGAGGGTTGAGTACGCGTCGGGAATAACCCCCCTCTCGGAACTGAAGAAGACCGTGAAGGAACTGGGCTATGATGTAGAGGAACAGGCCGGCGGTGGAGAAGCCCTGGACCGGGAACGTGAAGCCCGGCAGAGGGAGGTCCGCCGCCAGCTTGTCAACCTGCTGATAGCCGGGCCTATCGGCATGATAATCATGATAGGCACCTTCCAGCCCTACTGGATTCTGCCGAACATCATCCCGGAGTGGATGAACTACAAGCCTTTCCTCTTCTTGCTCACCACTCCTATCGTCTTCGGCCCCGGACGCCAGTTCTTTGTGAATAGCTGGAACGGGCTCCGGCGCGGGCTGACGGATATGAATCTACTCTATGCCACCGGGATAGGGGCCGCCTATTTCATAGCTGTCATCAACACGTTCTTCCCGGAAGCCGGTTTCGGAGGTAAGGAGGCCACCTTCTACGAGGCCGCGGCCCTGCTCACCGCCTTCATAATATTGGGACGCTACCTGGAGGCCGTGACCCGCGGACGCACCTCCGAGGCCATCCGCCGGCTGATGAAGCTTCAGCCCAAGCGCGCCAGGGTGCTGCGAGACGGGCAGGAGATAGATATCCCCGCCGAATCGGTCGAGATGGGGGACATCCTGGCGGTCCGTCCCGGCGAGTCGATCCCTGTAGACGGCATTCTGACTGATGGCTACTCGTCCGTCGACCAGTCGATGATCACGGGTGAGAGCATCCCCGTCGAGAAGCAGGCCGGCGACGAGGTTGTGGGCGGCACTATGAACAAGACCGGCGCCTTTAGGTTTCGGGCCACCCGGGTGGGTAAGGATACCGCCCTGGCTCAGATCATCAAGCTGGTTGAAGATGCCCAGACCACCAAGGCGCCCATACAGAGGGTCGCCGACAAGGTGGCTGGCCATTTCATTCTGGGGGTCCACGCCCTGGCCCTGGCGGTGTTCCTCTTCTGGTTCTTCGTGGGATTCGATCTCTGGTTCAGTCCGACCAGCCATCTCCTGCTGACGCCCTACTCGCTCACGGGCATGGGGGTCTTCGGCTTCGCCCTTCTGGTCTCGGTGACGGTGCTGGTGATATCCTGCCCCTGCGCAGTGGGGCTGGCCACGCCCAGCGCCATCATGGCCGGATCAGGGAAGGGAGCGGAGTATGGCATCCTCTTCAAAGGGGCCGACGCCATCGAGTCGACCTCCAAAGTCCAGGTCGTGGTCTTCGACAAGACCGGCACCCTCACAAAGGGTCAGCCGTCGGTGACCGATGTGCTGGCTCTATCCGGCGATGAGAGCGACGTCCTTCGGCTTGCGGCTACCGCCGAGAAGAACTCCGAACACCCCTTGGGGGAGGCGATCATCAGAGGGGCTCGGGCCAAGGGGATCGAGCTCCGGGATGCTGAGAGATTCCAGGCGATCCCCGGCCTCGGGGTCGAGGCGTCTTTGGATGGACATCTCATTCTTCTGGGCAATCGGCGTCTGATGGTGGACCGCGCCGTGGCCATGGAGTCCCTCTTGCCTGAGGCTGAGCGACTGGAGCACCAGGGGAAGACTGTGATGCTAGTGGCGGTCGATGGAAAAGCGGCCGGCCTAGTAGCGGTAGCGGACACGCTCAAAGGGACGTCGGCTGAGGCGGTGGAGGAACTGCACAGGATGGGGATAAAGGTCGCCATGATCACGGGCGACAACGTTCGCACTGCTCAGGCCATAGCCCGGCAGGTCGGTATAGACCAGGTCCTGGCCGAGGTGCTGCCGGAGGATAAAGCACGGGAGGTTAAGAAGCTGCAGGATGGAGGAAAGCAGGTTGCGATGGTCGGCGACGGGGTAAACGACGCCCCGGCCCTGGCTCAGGCCGACGTCGGGATTGCTATCGGCTCCGGCACGGATGTAGCCAAGGAGACCGGAAACGTTATCCTCATCAAAGATGACCTGATTGATGTGGTCGCCGCTATCCAGGTGGGCCGGGCTACCATGAGGCTGGTGAAGCAGAACCTCTGGTGGGCTTTCGGCTATAACACGGCCTCCATACCCCTGGCGGCCGGCATCCTCTATCCGTTCTTCGCCCAGATGGTCAGTCCGGAGCTGGCGGCGTTGCTTATGGCCACCAGTTCATTGTCGGTAACAATGAACACCCTTCGGATGAGGGGGTACGTGCCGTCTGTCCGCAAGCCGAAGACCTCGCTGGTGACTGGGACCCCCAGGGCCGCAGTAGCGGGGAACAGTTAGATGGAGATATCTTGTGAAAACGAGTAGGGCGGGTCTTATTAGCGGAATCAGCTACACCGCAGCTTCTCTGGTGATCGCCTCCCTGTTCTTTACCATTTCCTCTATGAAAGGGTTGGACTGGGTGGCCCGTCTTGGGGGCGCCGCCTGGGTCTTCATGCTTTGCATGATCGTGCTGATGCCCATCGTCACTCCTCTGGTCAAGCGAAGGATGGGCGAGTAGCTTGGGGCCCTCATCCTACCCTTCTCCCACGGGGAGAAGGAACTCCGCAAACATGGTCAGAAGCGCCAGCCATCGCGAGGGGTGGTGAAGGTGGACGGCAGATCTGGGTCCGCGGGAGGCCTCCGTGACTCCTCCACGGCGGCCGTTCTGCTTATCTTGTCGGTGGTCCTGCTGGTGGCGGTCGTCGGCGGACTCTGGTTTGTCCAGATGCAGCAGCCGGCGCTGTCTGACCGGATCCCGCCTCAGATATCCGGTTTGCGTCTCACACGTGTGATGACTGGTCAAGAAGCATTAGCCCAGCTCACGCAACTGCACGGCCAGGAGTTGGGTCTGACCGGGGGCTATGTCGCCTACTATGAAAGGGGAGCAACCGTTTGGGTGGGCGATACCGGCAGTGACCAACAGGCTGAAGGACTCATCTCCCTCATGGTCCAGAAGATAGGGGCTGGCAACAAGGTCTTTGCCAATCTCAGGGTCGTTACTATTGGAAGGACTGATCTTCACTCGGTTGACGGGCAGGGGCAGCAGCACTTCTTTTATGCCATGGGCAAAGCGACTGTCTGGGTCGCCGCCCCAATGGGTTCGGGCGACGCCTTCATATTGGAAGCACTGAAGCTCATACACTAGAGCTTGATGACCCCGCCATAGTCTGATAATATGATTATGTGAAAATCGCATTTGGGGGGCGGCGTCATGGTTAGTTGTAGACATCCAGGGAAACTCTCGAAGATAAGAGACCGCGGGCAATTCACGGTTCCCGCCGAAGTGAGGAAGGCTCTGTCGTGGCCTGAGGGTGAGGTCCTGGTCAGGGTCAGTCCCTTGCCCGACGAGGATGGCTTCAAAGTGGAACGCATAACCACGTCAATTCGGAAAGAGCCAAGGAGGATACTTGCCGAGGACGAATGGGAAGCGATATTCGAGAGCATGGAGAGAATCAGCCACTCGGGCCGGGCCGTTGATCTGACGGAATTCCTGGTGAAGGATCGGGAGAGCCATTGAGTGTGCGGTACGTTTGCGATACCTCGGTGCTCGTGAAGTGGTTCAACGAGGAGAATGAGCAATTCTTGGACCAGGCGAAGGCCCTTCGAAACGATTGGAAGAGGGGCAGCGTTGAACTGATAACTTGCGACCTCGCAGTCTGGGAACTGGCCAATGCTCTCCAAAAAGGTAAAGGGCTCTCAGCCCACGAGGTTAAGGATGCGCTGGCAGTCCTTTTCGATCTGCCCTTGGACCTCCTCCCGCCATATCACGAACTGGCGGAGATGACCGCGGATCTCGCTGCTGAGCACGGCATGGCCAGCTACGACGCTTCCTTCATCGCGCTGGCAAAGTTGGAAAGATGCCGGCTTATTACGGCCAATCCCAAGCATCAGGGCAAGGTCAAAGACGGTACGATTTTGCCGCTCGCGGGCTATCCAGTTATTCCTCCCAATTGAAGCTCACGAACGCCTTGAATCCCCTCCCGGTTTGGAGTATCATATCGGTTGGTGATTAGTGCAAGAAAGCAACGAGAACCGAACCGGGTGAAGCGCCAGCTTCACTTCGTTTTTCGGGCGGGAATTCAAGTAGCCTCTAGAGAAGCGGAACACTAAATGGTACAGCTTTGCGTGGTAGGAGCCGGGCACGTAGGCCTCGTGACTGGCGCCTGTTTCGCCGACCTGGGCAACCAGGTTACGTGTCTGGACATTAACGCCGAGAAGATCGGGAAGCTCCAGAAGGGCATGCTTCCTATCTACGAGCCGGGACTCGAAGAGATCGTCAAGCGCAACCTCCAGGCCGGACGCCTCAGTTTCACCACCGGCTACGCGCAGGCGGTTGAGCCTGCGGATTTCGTCTTTATCGCTGTAGATACGCCCTCGGGCGCGCACGGTGAAACCGAGATGACCTACTTCCGTAGCGCGGCGGAGATGGTGGGTTCTTCCCTGGTCAAGCGTACTATTATCGTCAACAAGAGCACGGTGCCCATCGGCACCGGCGACCTGGTGACGCAGATAATCCAGCGGGTGAACGGGCACGCCTCGTTCTCGGTGGTCTCCAATCCGGAGTTCTTGCGAGAGGGCAGCGCGGTCACCGACTTCATGCATCCCGATCGTATCGTTCTGGGATCCTCCGACCGGGCAGCCGCCCAAGAGGTGGCCCGGCTTCAGGGCGCCTTCGAATGTCCTATCATCATCACGGACCTGCGTACTGCAGAGATGATAAAATACGCATCCAATGCTTTCCTGGCAACGCGGATAAGCTTCATGAATGAGATCGCGGGTATCTGCGACGAACTGGGGGCGGACGTCAAGACAGTGGCCCGGGGGATGGGCCTGGACAAGCGTATCGGACCCTCTTTCCTCGACGCCGGGTTGGGCTTCGGCGGCTCTTGTTTCCCGAAGGACGTGCAGGCCCTCGCGCACATGGCCGCCATCCATGGCCGGCACCCTCAACTCCTGCGAGCGGTCATGGACATCAACCGGGACCAACGTCGTGTGGTGGTCCAGCGGCTCAGGCAGTTATTTGGCTCGCTGGAGGGACGCACAATCGGCATCTTGGGCCTGAGCTTCAAGCCCAATACGGACGACATGCGGGAAGCCGCCTCGGTTGAGGTCTTTGCCCTTCTCAAACAGGAAGGGGCCACGGTCAAGGCCTATGACCCCGAGGCAGCAGAACTGGCGAGGACTCTCATGGTGGGGATGGTCTCTTGCCCGGATCCCTATGAGGTGGCTCGCGACTCGGATGCTCTGGTGATTGTCACGGAATGGAACGAGTTCAAGCAATTGGACCTGGCCAGGATCAAGTCGCTGCTCAAATACCCCGTCCTATTGGACGGGCGCAACGTTTTCGAGCCCCAGGTAATGACGGAGATGGGGTTCATCTATTATGGCATCGGACGGGGCCATAAGCCCACGGCCCCCATCATTGAAGAAGAAACCGCGTGGGCGCCGGCCGAGATCGATGAGGGATCGGGTGGTCCCTTGATACCGGTCCGGCCCCTCCAAATTCCTCCGGGAGGTGGCCTTGGAGAAGATCGAACTTAGAGCACTCCTGTCCGAGTTCCCGCCTGAGCGGGGCTCACTGCTCCCCGTATTGAGGGAAGTCAACGAGGCCTTCGGGTATGTCTCGGAAGAGGCAGTGGACCAGATTGCCGACTATCTGAGGATGACAGCCAACCAGGTCTTCGGTACCCTCACCTTCTATTCGGAGCTCCGTACCAGGCCAGCCGGCGAGAAGACGGTCAAGTTCTGCGTAGGGCCGGCGTGCTATCTAAAGGGCATCGAGCGGATCGAGCGGGCCTTCGAGCAGGAGTTGGGCGTGGCCATAGGCGAGACCACGCCGGACGGCAAGTTCACCCTGGAGCCCACTCACTGCAACGGCACTTGTGCCCAGTCTCCAATGGTCACTGTCGACGACACGATATACGCCAAGGTCAAGGCCGAGGATGCTTCCAAGATCCTGGAGGAATGAAAGAAATGAAGGCCTTCGAAGATCTCCAGTCCAAGGCCACGGCGTCCTGGAATGCCCTCTCTTCTTCAAAGACGCGCATTATTGTGGGCGCCGCCACCTGCGGCCGGGCTGCTGGGGCGCTCAAGACCCTCGAAGCCATCAGGGCCGAAGTGGCCCGCCAGGGGCTGAATGCGCAGGTCGAGATTACCGGTTGCGTTGGCCTCTGCTATGAAGAGCCCCTTGTGGACATAATCAAGCCGGGCGGCGCTCGCGTTACTTACAGGCAGGTCACCGCCGATAAGGTTCCGGCGCTTCTGGAGCAGGTGCTCGTGAAAGGCGGCCAGGCTTCCGATCTGGCCCTGGGGGCCCACACCGATGGGGCCGGCCTGCCTTCCCTTTTCGATCTACCGTTCTTTCAGGGACAGGAGCGACGCCTGATGGCACGCTGCGGTCTGATTGATCCCACCAACATCGACCACTACATCGCCACCGGGGGTTATGCCGTTCTGGACAAGGCGCTCACCTCGATGAAGCCGGACGAGATAATCGCCGAGGTGAAGACCTCGTATATTCGGGGGCGGGGCGGAGCCGCCTACCCGACGGGGATGAAGTGGGAGCAGTGCCGGGCGGCGAAGGGTTCCCCCAAGTATGTGATCTGCAATGCCGATGAGGGCGATCCAGGCGTATTCGCCGACCGGACGGTGCTGGAAAGCGATCCTCATGCTGTGATAGAAGGCATGGTCATCGCCTCCTTTGCGGTCGGCTCCGATACCGGTTTCGTCTACATCAGGGCGGAATACCCTCTGGCCACTGAGATCCTCCATCATGCCTTGCAGCAGGCTCGAGAGCGAGGCCTGCTCGGTAAGAACATCCTGGGTTCTGAGCATTCCTTCGATATTCAAATCCGGCAGGGCGCGGGCAGCTATGTAGCCGGTGAATCTTCTGCCCAGATGTCCAGCATCGAGGGTGGCCGGGCCATGCCCAGGCTGAAGCGGCCTCGTAGTGTGGAAAAGGGGCTCTGGGGCAAGCCCACCAGCATGAACAACGTCGAGACTTTCGCCAATATCCCCCATATCGTCAAGAACGGGGGCGCCTGGTATGCCTCGATAGGCACCGAGAAAAGCAAGGGCACGAAGGTCTTCAGCCTGAGCGGTCACATCGTGCGCACCGGGGTAGTCGAGGTGCCTTTCGGCACTTCCTTGACCAAGGTGATACTGGGGATGGGTGGTGGTGCTCCCAACGGTGGGCGGGTCAAAGGGGTCCTACCGGGCGGGCCGGCCGGCGGACTGATATCTGCAGAGTTGTTTGACACCCCCATCGACCTGGATGCATACGACAAGCTGGGGTCCATGGTTGGGAGCGGAGGGTTCACGGCGTTCGATGATACCACGTGCGTCCTCAAGCTGGCCCGATACTGCGCCCTCTTCATGCGGGACGAGAGCTGTGATCGCTGTTCCACCTGTCGGGCGGGGAGCCAGAGACTGGCCGACTATCTGTCTTGCCTCGAGGAAGGTAAGGGTACTCCCCAGGACCTGGTGAAACTCGAGTCGCTTTGCAGCGTCCTCAAGCAGAATTCCCATTGTGGCCTGGGGCAGACGGCCCCCAATGCGGCCATGACCGGCCTGAAGTTCTTCAGGCAGGAATTCGAAGACCATATCAACAAGAAGCTCTGTCCGGCCAAGTCTGCTTGATGGCAGAGAGGTCGGACGCGGAGGCGTAGGATAGATGGATACCGTAAGTATTACGATTGACGGGCAGTTGGCGCAGGTTCGGAAGGGGTCCAATCTCCTCCAGGCCGCTGAGCAGGTCGGCGTCTTCATCCCCCACCTCTGTTACCTGGAGAGCCTGCCTCCGTACGTGGGATGCCGGATGTGCTCGGTCGAGATCGAGGGCTCCCGGGGTTTGGAGCTGGCGTGTTCCAGCAACGTTTCCGAGGGGATGGTGGTGCGAACCAACACCGAGAAGGTGCAGGAGTCCCGCCGCTATACCATGCTCGCTATGCTCTCGGAGACTCAGCCCAAGTGCCTCACGTGTCTGACCTGCTGGCGGGACAAGATCTGCACGCAAGGCATGACCTGTCTTCGCCACGTAAACGTGACCGAGCGGTGCCTCACCTGTCCCAAGAACGAACGGTGTGAGCTTCAGACCACGGGGGAATTCGTCAAACTCAAGGGCATGACCCGGTTCCCCGGGGCCCGTCCGGCCTTCGAGTTGGAGCTGCGCAACCCGCTCATCGAGATGGACCGGGACCGCTGCATCCTTTGCACCCGCTGCACCCGGGCCTGTTGGGAGATCATGGGCATCGCGGCTATCGAGCTCTGTAACAAAGGTGCGGAAGCGTCGATCGACAGCTCCTTCCACCGCCCTCTTCAGGATACTAATTGCATCTTCTGCGGGCGGTGTATAGACGCCTGCCCTTGCTCAGCGCTCCGTGAGAAGGGAAGCCCTCTCTGGGGTCTGGCCGACTATTCCATCCAAACCACCTGTCCATACTGTGGAGTGGGCTGCGGCATGATCCTGGATGTCAAGGATGGGAAGGTGGCGCGTTCCATCCCCAACCCGGCGTCTCCGGCGGGCAAAGGGCAACTCTGCGTAAAGGGCCGTTTCGGAACCGATTTCATCCATAGCTCGGAGCGAATCACTACCCCTCTAATCAAGAAGGACGGCGAATTCGTGGAGGCATCCTGGGATGAAGCCCTGGCCCTGATCGCCGAGAAACTGCCCAAGTACAGGGGCGACCAGTTCGCGACTATCGCTTCTGGGCGAATTACGAACGAGGATGACTACTTGATCCAGAAATTCACGAGAGGGGTAATGAACTCCCCTAACGTGGACGTCTGCGCACGTCTCTGACACAGCCCATCGGTGGCCGGTCTGGCCGCCAGTTTCGGTAGCGGCGCCATGACAAACTCTATCGACGAGGTTGCCGGCGCCAAGTGCATACTGCTCATAGGGTCCAACATCGCGACCTCTCACCCCATCATCGAGCTGGAGGTGAAGAAGGCGGTCCGCAATGGCGCCAAACTGGTCATTATCAATCCCCGTAGGATTGACACGGCCCTCTGGGCGCACAAGTGGCTGCAGTTGAGGCCTGGTAGCGACGTAGCCCTGCTGAACGCCATGGCTCACGTCATTCTCAAAGAGGGCCTCGAGAACAAGCAATTCATTCAGGACCGGACGGAGGACTTCGAGAAGGTCAGGGAGGTCGTGGAGAATTTCGACCTGGCCGAGGCCTCCAGGATCACAGGCGTGCCTTCGGACGATATTGCGGAGGTCGCCCGCCTCTATGCCACGAGCGACCCTTCGATGATCCTCTACACCCTTGGAATCACCGAGCATTCCCATGGCACGGACAACGTCTGGGCAGTCGCCAATCTGGCTCTGCTGACCGGTCAGATCGGGAAACCTTCCTCGGGCGTTAACCCGCTGCGCGGCGCCAACAATGTCCAGGGCGTCTGCGACGTTGGCTGCTTGCCCGAGTACCTGCCCGGCTACCAGAGCCCGGAGGACCCGGCCGCCATCGGCCGGCTGGAGAAGGCATGGGGCGTTCCGGTGCCCGGCAAGATCGGGCTGACCCTGGTGGAGATGTTCCAGGCTGCGGAAGTGGGCCGTGTCAAGGCCATGTATGTTGTGGGTGAAAACCCGGCTCTCTCCGAGCCGGATGCAGGCCATACGGAGGAGGCGCTGGAGAAGTTGGAGTTCCTGGTGGTCCAGGACATCTTCTTGACGGAGACTGCTCGCTACGCCGATGTAGTCCTGCCGGGGGCCTCGTTCGCGGAGAAGGACGGGACCTTCACCAACACTGAGAGGCGTGTCCAGAGGGTAAGGAAGGCTATCGATCCAATTGGGGATTCCCGTCCCGACTGGCTGATCACCAGCCAGATCGCCCAGGCCATGGGGGCCCAGGGTTTCGACTTCGCCTCGCCGTCCGAAGTCATGGACGAGATTGCGAAGGTGGTTCCACAATACGGCGGCATCAGCTACGGCCGGCTGGACGGCGCGTGCCTCCAGTGGCCGTGCCCGACTCCCGAGCACCCAGGAACCGCCTTCCTCCATAAGGACAAGTTCAGCCGAGGGCTGGGAAAGTTCAAGCCCGTCACACACCGTGGGCCTGCAGAGGTAACGGACCAGGAATTCCCGCTGGTACTGACCACGGGGCGGAGCCGTTACCACTTCCACACAGGAACCATGACTCGCCGGGTGCGTGGTCTGGACCAGCTTCAGTCTGAGGAGTTCGTCGAGGTAAGTCCGGAGGACGCCGGCGCGGCGGGAATCAAGGACGGCGATATGGTCAGGGTGGCCTCGCGTCGCGGCGAGGTGACCGCCAGGGCGAAGGTTTCGAACCGTTGCCAGGAAGGGGTCATCTTCATGACCTTCCATTTCTGGGAGAGTTCGGCAAACCGGCTGACGAACCCGGCGTTGGATCCAGTGTGCAAGACCCCGGAGCTGAAAGTGGCCGCGGTAAAGCTGAGTAGAGTATAGTAGTGGTATAATATTGGTGGTGGGGGCTCGCATGGGCCCCCGCAGGGTGTGTGGGGAGGGCGCCCGCCTGCAATTCTAAGAAGCGGGAGAATTATGTATAAGATCACCTACAGAGAGGACCTGGCCCCGAACATTCATCTCATCAAGGTACTGGCCCCGGCCGCCGCGCGCAAGGCGCTTGAGGGGCAGTTTGTGATGCTGATGGTGGACGAGAAGGGGGAGAGGATCCCCCTGACCATAGCCGGCTATGACCGCCAAGAGGGAACGGTGACGGTCATCTTCATGGAATTGGGCAAGACCACCAGGAAATTTGCCGCGTTGGAGGTCGGAGACAGTGTTTTCAGTTTCCTTGGGCCACTTGGTGTTCCGACCCATATCGAGAAGTTCGGCACGGTTGTCTGCGTGGGAGGAGGCTTCGGGGTCGCCACCACCGCGCCCATAGCCACGGCCATGAAGAACGCGGGCAACACGGTCATCTCCATCATGGGCTTCCGCAACAAGGACCTGATGTTCTGGGAAGACGAGCTTCGGAAGGTCAGCGACGAGCTGTACATAATGACGGATGATGGCTCCTATGGCGAAAAAGGTGTCGTCACGGTTCCCCTTCAGCGGATGCTGGAGGAAGGACGCAAGATAGACCTCGTGGTCGCTATCGGCCCGGCGATCATGATGAAGTTCGTCTCGAAGACCACGGAGCCTTTCAAGGTGCCTACGGTCGTCAGCCTCAACCCTGTCCTGGTGGATGGCACGGGGCTTTGTGGAGGCTGTCGTGTGTCGATCGGTGGCGAGACCAAGTTCGCCTGTGTGGACGGGCCGGACTTCGACGCCCATAAGGTCGATTGGGACCTGCTCATGTCACGGCAAAGGGTGTACCTGGATGAGGAGAAGCAGTCTCTGAATCTCTGGCAAGAAGAAGCGCACCCCTGCCGGAGCATGGCAGTGAAGGAGAGTTGACATGGGAACGGTTAACCTGGATCGGCAGCCGATGCCTGCCCAGGACCCCCAGCAGAGGATAAAGAATTTCGAAGAAGTAGCCCTGGGCTACACTCTCGAACAGGTCAAGGCCGAGGCCAGCCGCTGCCTCCAGTGCAAGAAGCCCTTTTGTAGGGATGGCTGTCCGGTGCGGGATGATATCCCGGCTTTCATCAAATCTTTGCAGAATGGAGACGTGGCGGATGCCTCTCGCATCATCAAGGCAGACAACAATCTGCCCGCCATCTGCGGACGCGTCTGCCCCCAGGAGTCCCAATGCGAGGCTCGCTGCGTCCTAGCTAAGAAGGGCGCCCCGATCGCCATCGGCCGCCTGGAGCGTTATATCGGTGACTGGGAGCTCAAGTTTGGAGACAAAAAGGAAGGCCCCAGGGCCAGGCCGTCCGGCAAACGGGTCGCCATCGTAGGCTCTGGGCCCGCCGGCGTCACCTGCGCCGCCGACCTCGCCCGGTACGGCCATGAGGTGACGATGTTCGAGGCCCTCCATGCCCCGGGAGGCGTCCTATTTTATGGCATTCCCAACTTCCGGCTTCCCAAGGACATCATGAAGGCCGAGATTGAGGGAGTAAAGGCCCTGGGCGTAGAGATCAGCATGGATACGGTCGTGGGCAAGACCATCGCACTGGAGGAACTGTTCGGCGACGGCTACTCGGCGGTCTTCCTGGGGACCGGGGCCGGGCTACCCAACTTCCAGGGGATCCCGGGCGAGAACCTGAATGGGGTCTATTCCGCCAACGAATTCTTGACTCGTACCAACCTGATGAAGGCATACCGTTTCCCCGAGTACGATACGCCCATCAAGGTGGGCCGCCGGGTGGCGGTCATCGGCGCCGGCAACGTCGCCATGGATTCGGTCCGATGTGCTCTCCGTTATGGTGTCGACGAAGGCCGTATCGTCTACCGGCGCTCCCAGGAGGAGATGCCGGCCCGGCACGAAGAGGCGGTGCATGCCAGAGAGGAGGGGGTTATATT
>ORJL011621747.1_pt1 | contig 12722 bp, 11 predicted proteins | sample 1779941 | NCBI WGS metagenome assembly ORJL01 (sample SAMEA104232317, study PRJEB22302) | groundwater metagenome | biome: forest; feature: aquifer; material: groundwater | place: USA | collected 2011-08-07 | depth 5.8 m
CGATGCAGAGGGCCGAACATTATGTCTACTGCACACCCCCTTTAGCCGCCATGACGCAGTGCGGCACCTGTAGAGCCTCGCAGAACGCCTTCCCGACCCCGAAGGGAGGCCCTTTCTGAAGTTGACATAACAGCCGATCTGACAGGTTTGTAATACAGGAGGGCCGCCTCGGCGAGTCGCCCCTCACCCGTCGTGTGGTGGATGCGGTGGAACCAGGAGCCCGAGTCCCGCCGCGCCGTGGCAGAGGCCCGCGTCGACGACGCCGGTCTCCTCGGGCGGACGCATGGCGGCGGCGAGGGCGAGGTCGACGGCCGCGCGCTCCCACGCGGCGTTCCGTGCGCACTTCGCCGCAACGAGCAGCGCCCCCGCGACGCCGAGGTCGCCGTAGCACCACGCGGTCCGCCCGCCCGTCGGCGAGTCGTTCGGGAGCCACCAGCCCGGGACCTCGGAGCCGCGCGCGCCGGGCACGCGCCTCGCGAGGATCCACCTCACCGCGTCGGCGAGGAGCGGCTCGGCGGCGGAGATGCCCACGGCGCAGGCCTGGCCGAGGAGCGCGACGACACCCGGCGCCCCGTGCGCGACGCCGAGGTTGCAGTTCCCGACCGGGTTCGCCGCCCGCGCCCACTCGGGGATGAGGTGCTCCCCCACTCTCCAGGCGATTCCGTCGCCGAGCCGTTCGCCCGCCTCCGCGAGGCGCGCGACGACCTGCGCCAGGCACTCCCGTGCCGCGGAGCATCGGGGTCCAGGGGACAGCGGGCATGAGGGCTGTCTATCAGAGCGTTGCGCGCCCGGCAAGTCTCCGGGCCGAGCCGGCCCCGAACTCGCCATTGTCAAGGCAAGCTGGGCTCCGTAGACTCGGGCGTTGCGCCATGCGGACGACGACCCTCCTGCTCGCCGCGCTCGTGATCGCCCGCGGAGGTCCCTTCGCGCTCGCGGAGGCCCCTCGCCCGGCCGATGCCCTTGGCGACCCCCTTCCCGAAGGCGCCGTGGCGCGACTCGGCTCCGCGAGGTTCCGCCACGTCGGAGGCGTGCGCTCGCTCATTTGGATCGACGACGCCCGGCTGCTGAGCGCGGGAAGCGGTCCTGCCGATGGGTACCTGCCGCCCCAGATCCGGATCTGGGAGGTCCCCTCCGGCAGGCCGATCGAGGTTTGCTCGACAGGGCCGGGCATCATCAACTCGGTTGCATGGTCCGCATCGGGCCACGCGGTCCTGGCGATCGAGGGCGAGCCCGTGATCGGCTTCTACGCCGTCCACGGGGCCCTCGCTGGTCGCGAATCCCAGGCGGTCCCCGCCGACTCCAGCTCCCGCTTCCGCACCGTCGCCCTTTCTCCCGACGGGCTGATCCTCGCCGCCGGGCGGTGGCCGGACGAAGTGGTTCTGTGGGATCGCTCCGCAGACGGCTCCTTCGTCGAACGCGATGCGAAGCTCGAGGGGGCCGAGTGGATCTCGTTCGCGTCCGACGGCGCGCTCTTCTCCGCCTCGCGGCAGGGATCGATTCGCCGGTGGGATGTCGGAAACCTCGAGGCGGAGGAGATCGCTTCCGCGGCGGACGACTGGGCCTTCCCCGTCGCCCTGTCGCGCGATGGAACGACGATCGCGGCCGCGACGCTCTACGGACGCGTGCTTCTGTGGTCGGTGCGGAGCCGCCGGCTGCTGCGCGCCCTCACGGGAGCGGAGGTCCCCGTGACCGCCCTCGCCGTGGACGGTGACGGCAAGAGGCTCGCGTGGGCCGAGGCACGCGGCGGAGTCCACCTCGTCGAGGTTGCGGACGGTCGCGAGGTCGCCTTCTTCGACGCCGGGATGTTCGCCTCCGCCCTCGCCTTCTCCCCGGACGGCGCGACGCTCGCGAGCGGGAACGGCACGACGGAGGGAGCCATCCGACTCTGGAACCTCGCGAGCGGAGTGGAGCTCACGCGGGAGGCCGGGCATGCCTCCCCCCCGGCGGCGATCGAGTTCTCCCCCGACGGATCCCTGCTCGCGTCGGGCGGCGACGACCGGACGGTGCGCCTCTGGGAGGTCTCCTCCGGCCGCTGCCTGGAGTGTCTGCGGGGGCACCGGGGACCGGCTCGGCACCTTCGCTTCTCGCGAGACGGCGCGATGCTCGCCTCCACCGAACCGGGGCACTGCTCGGGTGTGCGGGTGTGGCGCCGCACGCAGAGCGGGTGGGCGGGCGCGGGGTCGCCGCGGAGCTGCCGCACCCGCCCGGCCTGGTCGTTGCGGTGGCCCTCTCCCCGGATGCGGGGACCCTCGCCACGGCGTGCGTCGACTCCACGGTCACCCTCTGGCCGCTCCGCGCCACCGCCTCGGAGGCCTCCTCCGTGACGGCCGACCCCTGGGAGGCGCTCAGCGGTCACGCGAAAGACGTCTTCGCCGCGGTACCCGAGCTCGCGGCGCGCGGCGATGCGACGGTCGAGGCGCTCGAAAAGCATCTCCTGGGCCCGCCCGACCCGGCGGCCTTCGCGAAGCGGATCGCGCAGCTCGACGACGCGGACTTCGAGGTGCGGGGCCGGGCGCAGCGGGAGCTGGAGGAGTCGCCCGAGTGGATCGAGGGGGCCGTACGCGAGGCGGCCGAGGGGAGCGAGTCGGCGGAGGTTCGGGCCAGGGCGCAGGCGATCCTGGAGGTGCGGACGGTCCTGCTGCCGTCGTCGGAGTTCGATCGTCGGGGGGTGCGCGCGGTGGCGCTCCTCGAGCGGATCGGATCGCCGCGGGCGCGGGAGGTCCTCGAGCGCCTCGTGCGGTCCGCGCCGCGCTGCGTGCGCCGGGAGGCGAAGGGCGCGCTCGCGCGGCTCTCGCTGCGGTAGCGCGACCCGCTCCGGGAATGCCGGCGGCCTACGAGTGGGAGATGCGCCAGGACTCGATCGTCAGGACGACCCAGAAGCTCGACAGGAGGAGGATCTGCAGCCAGATCCAGCGGAACTTCCAGAGGGGCGCTCCGACGAGGAGCCAGCGGATGTATTTGAGGAAGACGCGGTGCAGTCGGTAGCGGCCGAAGTTCTGCTCCAGGTAGACGTAGATGCTCCGGAACGACATCCACGCCTCGACCATGCCGTAGACGAACAGCACCGCCGAAACGACGGCGAGCAGGTAGCGGTACGAGATCAGCGGCTCGAAGAAGCGCATCGGACTAGCCTCCGAACCACCACTTCTTCGCGGCGAAGTAGCCGAGCGAGATCAGCGTCATCAGCACGACGAAGACGAGCGTCAGGACCATCGACTTCAGGCGCCACTCCATTTCCTTCGCGATCCGCTCGTCGAGCTTCCGCTCGATCTCGTTGATCTTCTCGTCGATCTTCGCCTCGATGTACGAGATCAGCATGTGGGCCTCGGCCTTGATCTCGTTCACCTTCTCCTTGGTGAACTCGTCGGCCGTGGCGCGGATCTCGACGACCTTCTTGTCGACGAAGTCGTCGGCGGCCTTCTGCGCGACGTCCTGGAGCATCTTCGCGACGGCGCCGCTCGGGGAGACGGAGTTCTTCACCTTCTGCTTCATCCGCCCCCACCAGCCGAGCTTTTTCTCGGGGGCGGGCTCCGGGGGCGCGGCCGGCACGAGCGCCTGCGGCGCCCGCACCGCCTGCTCGGGCGGAGGCGCGCTCGGCGCGGGATCGGGCCCCGTCGGCGCGGCGGGAGGAGTCGCGGCAGGGCTCGCAGGCGGCGATTCGGGTCCGTCGGGCATCGTGCTCATCCCTCCTTCACGAAGCAGCGAGCTGGCTTTGCCAGCCAGCAAGCTGGCTATGCCAGGGCGACGCCGCGCGTGGCGCGGACGCGCACCTGCGCCCCGCGCCGCGGCGGCGACTTCGACCGCATCAAGACCACAGTCCCGGCGACGTCGATCCGCCAAGTCCACTGGCCACCATGATACACGGCGTCTCCCACCGTGTCGATCAAGCACCCATCAAGTACGTCGGCGCCACGTAACCTGTCTGGACACATATACTAATGGGCTTCGCTGCACGCAGACGCTCCGCTTTCGCGAGGACCCATCAAGTACACTTGGGTCACTGGGCAGTTGCCCATCCGGGCATGTACCGCATGAGCTTGGGTGCCGCCTCCGTGTCGTATGGCACGATCAGCCGAGCTTCTACCGCCTCGCGGATCAGCCGCGAGGCAGTCGCCATATTCCTGACCTCGATTCCGAATCGTGCTCGCACCGACCCGTTGGTCAGGTACTCTCGATTAACGTGGCGCAGGCAGGCGTGGAGATAGATGGCTCGCAGCCGATCCGCCTTGTCCATCTTCGAGAGGGGCCGCGGGGCGAACAGCACGACCCGCGTATGGTCCTCGGTGGCCTCCGCCAACGGTCCGGGGAGCTGGAAAAACTCGGTCTGGAAAACCACCTTGTCCCAACCACTCCCGCGTTCCTCGCAGATCCCGATTCGGCGCATCAGCGATGCCACGGCCTCGTTGCGCGACTTGGGCGGCGTGTCGACGAAGCGCTGGGTCTCAACCAGTGGCGCGCCCGGGTTCGTCATCTCGATGCGGTCATCGAAAATCTCCACCATCGGTCCAACTCCGGTGAGGAAGAAGTCCTGGTGGATGAGCGCGTTGGCCACCAGCTCGCGCACGGCCAGCTCGGGGAACATGGGCACCGTCTTGCGCAGCGCCTGTTCGATGACCTCCTTGGAGGGCAGAAGGCCGTTGATGAATGCAATGAGCTCCTCGAAGCCGTTGGCGTATCCCTTGGCGCCGACCTGCTCTTTGATCGTCTGAACCCGGCTCGTGCCATGGTACTGGATCACCCGCATGGCCTTGCGCGCAAGCGAGCGGAATCCATCCAGCCGCTTCGCGAAGAGAATCGCCCCAAGGTTGGTGACGCTCCAGCCTCCGGCCTCCGAGCTGCGGATGAGGGCGTCATCGGCCAGGGCGTCCAGGGTCCGGCTGCGGCTCTCGGGCAGGGGGCGCTTGAGCAGATCGAAGTACGCGGGGTAATCCAGCAGACGCAGCACTTCGTCGTCGCTGATCCGCTCGACCGCGATGCCGTCCTCGAAGGGTGTACGATCGAAGATGCGCCACAGCGCTCGTTCCCTTTCGGGGAAGTCCTTCAGCTTCTTCTTGTAGGAACCGACTCGGATGAACTCCACCCCTTGGAACTGCACCGGATGGCGGAAGACGCGATCGATCTCCAGCAGCACGACCGGCAGTCCATCGATGGCCATCTCAAAGAACCGGAAGTTGATCTTTGGCGCGAGGAGGCGCAGCAGCCAGCTCTCCAGCTCCTCGTTTCCCAACTTCGCCGTGCGTGGGGCATAGGTAGTACCGACGATGGCATGGTCGCTGTCCCGGACGCCCCATGCCATGTACGCGAAGGCCTTGCCCGCAAGAGCCGCGGAGTTGGACAGTGCTGAGATGTACTCGCCGATCTGCTGCGGCTGGGCGTCGTTCACCTTGAACTCGGCCCATTCGGTCTCCTGCGGCAGCTTGCACAGCTCGCGCACCAAGCTCACGAGGTGATCGATGGGCCGATCCGCGATCATGCATCGGCCTCCTCAGAGGCGGTATCCGGATCCAATTCAGTGGCAATCTCGTCGGGCAGCCCGACCGCCGTCTATCGCGCGTCAAGCTTGCGGGTGTGCACGCGGGCAATCAGGCGGGTGCGAGAATCTCACCTCCACCAACCACGGCACGATCTACACGGCGTACGCTGGATGGGGATCGACCCCGCGGACCAACTCAGAGCGCCTCGAACCAGCCTTTGATCTTCTGCGCCATGAGTTTGCGACGCTCTTCGAGGAACTCCTCGTATGCGGGGATCTTGCCGTCGAGCATCGACGTCGGAACGCAGCTCACTCGCAGATTGTCGCGCAGTTCGTCGAGGTCGGTGATGCCGCCATACTTCTTCCTTCCGCCCGCGCATTGCTCCCCTAGTTCCCCGAAATACTGTTCGGGCGGCTTGTCGCCGATCGCGATATTGATCTCGCTCTGGGCCAGCACGAAGTTGGCGATCTGGTTGTAGCGGCCGCGCGAGAGGTTCTGTTTCTTCAGGAAGTTGCGCGGAAAGACGTGGTGCATGTCGCTGCGGTTCAAGAGCAGGTCCAGGACCGAGATGTCCCGCGAGAGGAAGCCCTTGTCGCCGAGCTTCACCTGCGCGGCCTTGTACGCGAGGAAGTAAGGGCTCTGCGCGGAGGAGGTGTCCATGAGCTGTGGCAGCATCCCAGTCCAGAAGCTGTCGGGCAGCTCGGCTTCGAGCACCGCCGCCGCGTAGGGGGCGAGCCCGCGCGCTTCGACCTGGCGGATATCGAAATCAAATGCGGTCTCGGGGCTCCCCGTATAGCGCCCGCGCAGGATGGACATGGCGTACCAGCGTCGCACCAGTCGCTCGAGGTCGGCGGCCGGCACGTTCTCGGCACGGCCCCGGAGATAGAGGATGTACGCGAAGTTGACGGCGTTCCGGCCGCCGATCAGGTCGCTCGTCACAAAACCCGCCGAGCGCAGGATCATCGTGATGCGGTCGAAGTGCGTCTTGTTGATGAAGGCGAGGATGCCCCGCTTGAGGCGGCCGAAGGACTCCTCCGCGATGGCGTCTTCGTACTGCTTCGTCTCGAAGTTGCGCCCCGAGAGCAATGCGACGAGATCCTGCAGCTTGCCGCGGCGGAACTCTGAGGTGAAGGCCACACGGAGCATGTCGGTGTAGGTCGGGTCGTAGATGTCGTCGTTGACGTCCTTGAGCCAGCGCATCGCCGGGAGGAACTCGGAGTCGGCGAAGGCCTTGTCCCCCTTCTCGATGCGTCCCAGGAAGTCCGGCGCCACGGCGAGGTGGCAGAAGTAGTCGATCGCCTTGCGCAGCATGTTGCCGCCGTACGTCTCGTTGGCGGCGATCTTGGACATGGCGAAGTCGGCTTGCGACAGCTCAGCGCCGGCGGAGTTGACGCGCATGAAGATCTCGGTGACCGTCGGGATGTCAAGGTCCTTGTCCAGCTCGATGACCCCGACGTGGTTGTTGCTGATCTTGCGGAGCTTCTCCAGCGTCCCGAAGATGGCGTCCTCGTCGACCCCAGGGTTCGAACGGGCATAGGCCCGGGTGATCTGGAGGAGCTTCGCCTCCGGTGCGAAAAGGTCTGCGACGTCGGAGATCCACGATGGGTCCTTCTGGATGGCCGGGTTCGAGACTTCGAATCGCTCCTCCACGGGGTGAAACGCGATCCGAATCCGAATGGTCTCGTAGTCCTTGGTCAGCACCTCGTGGCCGAGCAGCCCCGCCATCAGAGCCGTCGCCCGCTGCTGGCCGTCGATGAGGATGCGCTTCCCCGCCGATGTCGTGCCGTCCTTGAGCCTCACCGTCGGGTTGCGCCACGCGATCAGGTAGCCTACCGGATAGCCCCGGTAGAGCGAGTCGAGCAGGTTCCGGACCTTGATCGGCTCCCACACGAAGGGGCGCTGGATCTCGGGGATGGCGATCTCGCGGGAGCTGATCCATGTGAGGAGAGTTCCGATCGGGTGCTGAGTCACGGAGTAGCATTCGGTGGACACGATCTGACATCCTCCCCTGACAAGCTGGCCAAGCAGCCCCGCAGGCTCCCTACCGACCACCTCGCTTACGAGTTTCCGTCCCGAGGGAGGGTTGGCCCGCCTGTGCACCATCGGACATCGGGGTCACTCCTCCTTCGCGAACCAGCAAGCTGGCTATGCCAGGGCGACGCCGCGCGTGGCGCGGACGCGCACCTGCGCCCCGCGCCGCGGCGGCGACTTCGACCGCATCAAGACCGCAGTCCCGGCGACGTCGATCCGCCAGGTCCAGGCGTCCCCATGATACACGCCGTCCTCGACCGTGGCGACCACTCCCGAGGGGTCCTCCTCGACCGACTCGGGCCGCACCAGGACGCTGCCCTCGCGCCAGCCGTCGAGAGGCCCCGTCTCCACCGCGCCGAGGCAGGTCACTGCGCGGCCCCCCTCGACCCTCGCGGCGAGCAGGCTCCCTTGCCCCACGAACTGCGCAACGAACGGCGTCCGCGGCCGGTCGTAGACCTCGTCCGGCGTGCCGACCTGCTCGACCCGCCCGGCGCGCACGACGGCGACGCGGTCTGCGATCGAGAGCGCCTCGCGCTGGTCGTGCGTCACATGGACGAACGTCGTGCCGACTGGCATAGCCAGCTTGCTGGTCTCCCGATGGAGGGCGCGCAGCTCCGCGAGGAGCGCCTCCTTGAGCGGCGCGTCCAGGTTCGCGAGAGGCTCGTCGAGGAGGACGGCGGCCGGCCGCGTCACGATCGCCCGCGCGATGGCGAGCCGTTGCGCCTCGCCGCCCGACAGCTCGTGCGGGTAGCGCCCGTCGGGGACGTCGAGGCGCGCCCGCGAGAGCGCCTCGCGCATGCGCGTCGGCCACTCCACGCGCGGGACGCCTCGACCGCCGAGGCAGAATTCGAGGTGCCCTCGCACGGTCATGTGCGGCCAGAGCGCGAGGCCCTGGAAGACCATGCCCAGGCCGCGGGCCTCGGGCGCGAGGCGCGTGGCGTCGCGGTCGCCGATCCAGACCTTGCCCGCGTCGGCTCGCTCGAGTCCAGCGAGGGTGCGGAGCGCGGTCGTCTTCCCGCTGCCCGATGGGCCGAGGAGGACGAGGAGCTCTCCGTCGCGGACCTCCAGGTCGAACCCGTCGAGCGCGTTGACGGGGCCGAAGCGCTTGCGGAGGTCGACGAGGCGGAGAAGTGGCATGACCCAGCCGATGCTACCTGCGAGGTCCGGGGAAAGCAAGCCGAGGGAGGCTGGGGGGCATGACTGCTCCTACTGCAGCGCTCTGTCGCCCGCTCCGCGGGCTCGGTTGCGGCGCTCGCGAAGGTGTCTGCGGGCTGGCGCCCGCAGCTACTGTCTGTCGCCCGCTGCGCGGGCTGGTCGCCAGCCCGCGAAGGTGTCTGCGGGCTCGCGAGCCTGTCCGAAATCTCTGACCTCCATCCGATGGACAAGGGGTTGCGTCGTTTTCCGACCCGCAAGTCCTTTGGAATCGGTTGAGTGCCGAGATATCGGACAGGCTCTCGCGCCCGCAGCAACTGCCTGTCGCCCGCTGCGCGGGCGGGCGCCCGCCGCAACCTCCGGCCTCCGCGCGGCGGCGCGGGTGCCGCCAGCGGGGGGGGGCGCAACAAAGTGGCGCGGGACGAAAGCCCGCGGAAGTTCAATGCGCGAATGGGGAGGTAGCCCGCGAAGCGGGCGGTAGAGCGCCCGGGGCGCGCCATCGCCTACGCCACCACTTCGATCTCGGCCACGGCGTCACGCGACTGAGGCCGAGGGCCGTGGCACTTTTCGAGCGCTTCGCGGACGTAGAAGCGGAGCGCCGTCCGCAGACGACGGAGCGCCTCTGCGCGCGTCCGGCCGTAGACGTGGCCTTCAGGAATGCCGGGTGCGCTCGCAATGATCCGGCCGTCTTCCTCCGCGTCGAATACGACAACGAACTTGTATTTCTCACCCTTCACTCGATTCCCTCCAGCACGCATGAGGATGCCCGCGCGCGGCACGGGCATCAACGCGGGCATGCGTCAGCGCAGGAACTCCTCCTCGAGGAATCGGAAGACTTCGGGGAGACGCGCGGAGGCCTTGTCGAAGTCGACCTGCATCGCGCGGATCGAGCCGAGGCCCGTGAAGCCCGAGGGGACCTTCGCCGAGGCCCGAACCGGCATCTGCGCGGAGCGGCTCGCGGCGAGGCGCGACTCCACCTCGGGGCGCAGGAGCCAGTCGATCAGCTTCTTCGCCTCCGCCTCGTGCGGGGCGCCCTTCACGAGCGCGAGCGTGTCCGGCAGGAGCACGGTCCCGATCCCGTCCGCGTCGGGGAAGACGACGCGCACCGGCTTCCCGTCCACGACCGCGCCGTTCGCGTCGTCCGTGTCGGTGAGTCCCAGCGCCAGCTCGCCGCTCGCGACCTGGTCTCTCACCGTCGAGTTCCCGAGCAGCACGCGCGCCTCGTTCGCCTTCAGCGCGCGCAGCCATTCCTTCGCCTTCTCCTCGCCGAGCGCCTCGAACAGGCAGGCACATTGCGTGAGCGTCGTCCCGTAGAGCGGCTTCGCGATACCGACCTTCCCCTTCCACTGCGGCTTCACGAGGTCCCAGATCGACCGCGGCGTGTCGCGCTCCGGCACGAGATGCGTGTTCGCGAGGATCACCCTCGCGCGCACGGCGAACGAGACGAACTGCCGGTCGGCGTCGACCCAGCCGGGCGGGACGTCGCGTGCTGAGGGGCTCTCGTACGCCGTCAGCAGCCCTTCCTTCTCGATCATCCGCGTCAGGACGGGCTCGTGGTTCCACCAGACGTCGGCCTGCGGGCGGTCGCGCTCCTCGCGGAGGCGTGTCGCGAGGACTGTCGACTTGGCCGCCTCGCCGTCGTAGACGGTCTTCACCGTGACGCCGCTCTCCCGCTCGTATGCCTCGAGGAGCGGCCGGGCGAACTCCTCGTCCTGGGCGACGTAGGCGACTACTTCGCGAGCGGCGGGCTTCGGGGGCTCCTTCGAACACCCCGTCACGAACGCCAAGAGCAGCGCGAGCGTCGCGCAACACCAACACCAAGTCCCAACTCCAAGAAACGCCAACTCCAATTCCAACTCAAAGGCCCCTGGAGTTGGAATTGAAGTTGGAGTTTCTTGGAGTTGGCTGTTGGAATTGGAGTTCGAAGCCGTCGTCACTTCCCCTCCCCGTCCTTGTTCTCTTGCTCTGCAGGTTCCGCAGTGGGGTCGTCCGGTGTCACGCTTGCTCGATCGATCGGCATCGGCGTGACCATCGAGAGCGTCGCGCGCTTCAGGAACAGGATCGCGAAGCAGGTGTCGGTGATCGGGTCCTCCTCCTGCCAGCTCCCGTCCGGATGCTGGCCGTTGACCAGGAACCGCGCGCCCGCCTGGTACCAGTCGAGGCCGGCGATCTGCTTCTGCCCCGTAATCGTCCCCGCACGCTCGAGCGAGTAGAGATAGTAGTAGGTCCACGCGCCGCTGCGTGGATTCTCCTTCACGCTGAAGTTGTTCCCGAGCCAGCGGAGCCCGCCCGCGATGATCCCGTCGTTGCGGCTCGGCTCGCCGCGGGCGCGGCCGCAGATCGACATCGCCGCGATCCCCGCGCAGGTCATGCTGCCGTACGACAGGTCCCTGCCGCCGTACCCCCAGCCCAGGTCCGTCCCCTGCTCCTTCTTCCACCACGCCTCCGCGCGGTCCCACGCCGGGTTCGGGACCTTGACTCCCGCGATCGTCGCGGCCCACAGCCCCAGGAGCCCGAACTGCGCGTTCGAGTTGTCGCCGCTCACCCCCGCCGGGCCGCTCTGCGGCTTCAGCGTCCAGGTCGGCTCTGCCCCCGCCCCCGACACGACCCCCTTGACGGGCGCCTGCGGCGCGCCTCCGCCGTAGCTCCACTGCCCGTTCTGGCATTGCGCGTCGACGAGCCACTGCCCGCACTCCGCGATCCGCGGGCGGTACTTCCGCGGGTCGACGAGCGCGAGGAGCACCGCCTGGATCGTCGTGTTGTAGGTCGCGGAGAGCGGCTTTTTCAGGATGCGCGCGATGAGCGTCTTGAGCGGCTCCGCATCGGGACTCACCCCCGCGTGCGCGAGCGTGAGCGCGACCAGCTCCTCCGCGTCCCCCATCCCCTGCACGCGCCCTGCGACGTAGTTCTTCTTGAGGTACTCCGCCCCCTTCTCGATCGCCAGGTCGATCTCCTTCTGCGACACCTCCGCGAAGAGGCAGGCCGAGAGGGCGAGCACGATCCACACGCGCGTCATGGCCTGAGCGCCTCCAACGTGCCGTCCGTGGTCAGCTCCATCGCGAGGGCCCCCATCGCCGTCGCGTAGACGCGGCCGCCGACCTTGCCCCACGGGTCGACCGGGTCCCAGCTCCCGCGGCCGCACCCCTCCTTCACCTGGTGCCCCGCGAGGGCCTTCTTGAGCGCGGGGTCCCAGAGTGCGTGGAGGCCGAGCGCGCCGTTGCGGTCGGCGAGGGTGCCGAAGAACCAGTAGTACTCGTCGACCCGGCCGCCCTCCTCGTCCCAGACCGGGAGGCACCCCTTCAGGCGGTTCTGGACCGCCTTCGTCACGTCGGGGTCGCCGCCCTTCCTGCCGATCGCCGCGCGGCAGACGACCCCGCAGGCCGCCATCGCCTCGAGCGGCGGGAACTTGTCGACGCAGTCCGCGGGGCGCGACCCGCGGTCCCCGCGCTCCACGTAGCCCAGGCGCCCCGTGCCGAGGTCGAGCTTCTTGAGGAGCCAGACCCGGATGCCGCCGGTCGCCGCCTCGGGGACGGTGATCCCCTCCTTTTTCGCCGCGCAGAGGCAGAGCGCCACCCAGGTCGTCACCGAGGAGTCGCTCTGCTTCCGCTCGGGGAGGTAGCGCCACCCCGCGCCGGTCGTCTGCGTCTCCAGGAGGAATGCGACGCCGCGCTGCGCGATCTGCCGCAGCATGGGGCTCTTCGTCATGCGGAGGTCCTGGAGGAAGGCGAGCGTCGCGAGGGCCTGCCCGTAGGCGTATTTCTTCTCGTGGCCGCCGAAGCTGCCGTCGGGCGCCTGGCGGTCCTTGAGCCACATGAGGGCGCGGCGGACGGAGTCGCCGTTGCCGCTGGCAGGGCCAGCTTGCTGGCTGGCAGGGCCAGCTTGCTGGTCGGACATGTGGTGGAACCCCGCCCCCTCGAGCGCGAGCGTCGCGAGCGCCGTCACGCCGACGTCGTAGGCCTTGTCGCCGGGCCCGCCGCATCTGGCAGCGCCAGCTTGCTGGTTCAGATCGGGGCAGCCGGCGGAGAAGTCGGCGCAGGACCAGCTCCCATCGGGGCGCTGGTGGCG
>ORJL011163419.1_pt1 | contig 12721 bp, 8 predicted proteins | sample 1779941 | NCBI WGS metagenome assembly ORJL01 (sample SAMEA104232317, study PRJEB22302) | groundwater metagenome | biome: forest; feature: aquifer; material: groundwater | place: USA | collected 2011-08-07 | depth 5.8 m
AAGAGACGCCCGACGCCGGCTGCGAGATCGTAAACGGGGATACGCCGCCCGAGACGCTCAACTGCATGTCGTCCGCATTCACCCCGCCGCCGCCCGATCGGTTGTCCCGCACAGTCACTCGGAATCTCATCGTTCGTGACAAGTTCGGGAGCTTCTCGTCGTTCGTGTTGACGAAATTCAGAATGTTGCTGAGGCGCGGGAAATAGCGAGTCGGGCTCGTCACCGGGTCGAACGACCGAACCAGCGGGCTGGTCCCATTGTCCGCCGTGGCCAACGTGATCCCCGGACCCAGGTCGCGCTCCTCCCAGCAATACGTCAACGGATCCGTGTCGATGTCGTTGCCCACCGCCGTCAGCGCAAACGGCGTACCCCTCGGAATGGTGTAGTTCACGCCCGCTTCGACGGTCGGCGCGTTGTTGCCGGTAGCCGTCTGAACCGCACAAGGATTGCCCAGTCCCGTGGTGGTGTAGGTCACGATTTCTTGAACGCTGATGAAACTGAAATAGGCGTCGCTGTGCGGTTGCAGATCGTCTCCGCCGCAGATCCCTGCGTAGGCCATGATCGTCGATCCGCTCCCCGGTTCGTACGCGGTCGATCCGTTTCGATTCCCGCCCGCGCAGCTCCCCGAGATCCCATTGAAAGAGTGGTTGCCGCCGAACTGATGCCCCATCTCGTGCGCGACGTAGTCGATGTAGAAGTCATCCCCCGTCGGCGCCGGCAAGCCTGTCACGCCCTGCGCCTTCGCGGTCCGGCACACCACACCCAACTGTGCGACGCCGCCGCCGCCGGTGCTGAACACGTGCCCGATGTCGTAATTGGCGCTGCCGATCAAGTTATTGCACGTCGTCTGGTTTTGTCCCAGCATCGTCCCGCCGTTGTTGTTCGTGTAAGGGTCGGTTCCCGAGTTGGTGAACACCAGTACGCTGTTGTTCGCCACCAGGACCATCCGGATCGCCAGTTCGACCTCATACACCCCGGTGATTCGGTTCACCGCCGTCACAATCGCCGCCATCCCGGCCGCGACCGTTCCACCGTGAAACGCCGTGTATTCAGCCGTGGCCGCGAGAGCGAGACGATACGTCCGCAGCGTGGGCCCCGTGGTGAACGTCGTCGCATCGCCCGACACCGTCGCGGTCTCATCGCCTTCCACCAAGCAGTGAAACTCGTCCTGCGGTCGATGCGTGCGCCGGTAGTAAACCGCGTAGTGCGTCGTGTCGTCGCGCCAGTAGGGGTCAATGTAGAAGCTACCGTGCGGAGTGAGCACCTGCGCGTGGAATCCCTTCGGTGTCCAATCCAGTCGCACCGTCGCTGCGGGATCGTCCACGCCCTGCCCGCGGTACGTCTTGAGCGCAGGGAACTGCGCCGCCAGCGCCGGTTCCATCACCGGCGCCTCAACGATCTCGAATCGCGCGAACGTTCCATCCGGCGTCGGAAGAAGGAACAACAACGGCGCGTTCCAGGCCGCGTCCGTGAACTCCATCGGCGCATCGCGAAGTGCCGCCTCGAGCCGATCCGCGTGTAGGACGACCGGCGCGAACACCTCCGGTTGGACCCACGGTTCCGGTTCGACCGCCAACCGAGGAAGCGCGTCGACGAACCCCCAGACGCCGTTCGACGATCGCCGTGCATCGTCCGCGCCGTCCTGCCGAGCAGCCGCCGGCGGCGCGCCCAAGGAAACCGTGGTGAGAAGCAATACGAGTACCGCGCAACTCTCCCTAGCTCGAATCATCAGACGAACCCTTAATGATCAAACTGCTTTCGTGACCCCATGACGACGCGGGCGGGGGCCGCCGCCCGTCCCAAAACGGTGGAACGTCCCCCCAGTCTAGCGTCCGACCGCCGTTTATGGGAACCAAAATCCCAGATTACCTCCAGACTTTCGATTCTTGGCACCCCGTGCCACTGCTCTGCGAGCAGTGGATGGCCCCGTGTGCCAATACTCTGTGAGCAGAGAACGGTGCGGATGCGTCCGAGGCCGGGTCATTCATGGGTTTCGTACGATCTCCCGCCCGGGTCAATAAGGCGCCCATGACAGGCCTCCGCCGACCTCGCACAATACCCCCATGCGAATCCTCATCACCGCCGGACCCACCCGCGAGTTCCTGGACTCGGTCCGCTTCCTCTCCAATCCGTCCACCGGAAAAATGGGATACGCCATCGCCCGCGTGGCGGTCCGCCGCGGGCACGAGGTCACTCTCATCTCGGGTCCGGTCGTATTGCGCGAACCAGCGGGCGTGCGAATGATCCACGTCACCACCGCGGAGGAAATGCTCCAACAGTCCGTACGCGCGTTTCGCCGAAGCGACGCCGCCGTCATGACCGCAGCCGTTTGCGACTATCGACCCGTTCACCGAGCGCCACGGAAGGAGCAGAAGCGGGCCGGTCGATTCTCCTTGCCGCTGGAACCGACCACCGACATCTGCGCCTGTCTCGGACGTTCCAAACGTCGGCGCATCGTGGTTGGATTTGCCATGGAAGATCACGATCATCGCGCTCACGCCGAGGCCAAGCTTCGTGCCAAGAATTGCGACGCGATCATTCTCAATGGTCCTGGAAACGTCGGCTCTGACCGAGCCGAGATCGAGATCCTCACGGCCGACGGCGAATGGCGCGGCCCGTTCCGAGGCGCCAAACTCCGGATGGCAGCGAGAATCGTCTCCCTGATCGAGCAACTGGCTGAGACGTGAGCAACCCTCAGGGACCGACTTTCCAGTCCGTCTCCTTCTCGGCCATAGCCCAGCGTTTTTCGGGGTTTCCGGAAAAAAATCAAATCGCGCTCCCCGTTGATACTCCCCGGTGATAAACGCCGCCGCCAGTTAGCGAAAACGCGTTCGATCTGAAAGAACTCTGCCGTAATCTATTGTTTGTACATAGGTTGCTACGCTCATGCGGTGACCCGCCGGACGCTCACCGGCAGTCCACCGATCGCACCGCGCGCCGGAATGATTGGATCGCTCGACAGAACCTTCGCGGCTGGGGATTGCCGGTTGGCGCTCAAAGGCTCAAGATTGCAAGTTTGCGGGACCGATAGGGTTTGGACACGGTGCGGCGGGTGCCTGCGCGCGGTTGGACGCGTCGCGCCGAAGTTTGTGCAGCGGCGAAAAGTTTTCGCGGAAGGCGGTTGACCCCCTTCCGCCGATCCCTACAATTCGCCCGCTGTCGGACTCGAAGGGAAGAGTACTTCCCGTTGAGGAGGCAGGGATGCCCATAGCATCTACCCGCGGCTTCGCTGTGTTTGGGATGGCGCGATCCCGGTGCAGCGGTGCCACTGCCAACTGAGGTCGTTCGATCAACGTACGGGATACCGTCTGCGATCGTGGGTACGCGGTCGGTCCTGAAATTGTGGTAAGCCACCGTGGGGGCGGTCGGCGATCGGCGTTTTGCCGCAGTATGTGGCGATACGGCGGACGCGATCGACCCGTCTCTCGGCGGATTGGGATTTTTGGATACGGCGGAATGGAAACACGGAGCGTGTTATCAACGACACGCCACAGGCTATCCTTTCTTAGTGGAGGTCAAACGTAATGCTAGGCTTGAATGGTTCGATGGAAACAAGTCTCCGCACGTGGGTGCGGAACTTCGCACGCTTGGCCACTGTCTGTGGCATGGTGACGCTGGTGTCCCTCAACATGGGCGGTTGCCCGCAGCCGCCGGTGCCATGCACCTCGGCTGCCACTTGCAGCGACAATGACGCATGCACGACGGACGCATGCACCGCAGGCGTTTGCACCCACGCGGCGGTCGAGGGTTGCTGCGCCACGGTGGCGGATTGCGACGACAACGACGCTTGCACGACCGATGCATGCACCAGCGGCACGTGCGTCAACACGGCCGCGGACTGCGACGACGCTGATGCCTGCACAGATGACTCGTGCGACGCCGCGTCTGGCGACTGCGTCAACACAGACCGGACGTGCGACGCTGGCCAAACCTGCGTCGACGGCGTGTGCGTGCAGACCTGCACGTCGCAGAACGAGTGCGACGACAGCGATCCCTGCACGGACGACACCTGTGTGAACAATGCGTGCGTCAACGATGCCAAGGTTTGCGACGACGGCCTGTTCTGCACGGGCACCGAAACGTGCGAAGCCGCGACAGGCGATTGCGTTTCCGACGGAGATCCGTGCGATCCGGCGACGGAGACATGCAACGAAACCACGGACGCGTGCGATCCCCAGGCCGCGTGCGAGACCGACGCGGATTGCCTCGATGATGTGTTCTGCAACGGCGACGAGACCTGCGTTGACGGTGCTTGTGTCGCGGGCACCCGCCCGTGCGATGACGCCAACGGCGCCGGTTGCGACGATGACACGGCCACCGAGTCGTGCGCCGAGGGCGACGCCGCCGCGGTCTGCACGCCGTGCCCGAGTGAGTCGTTCGATTTCACGCTCAACGCCGACTCCCTGACCGGTACGTCGGGCAACGACACCTTCAGCGCCCCGCTGCTCTTCAATCCGGGCAACGGTTCGCAGATTGCGTCGCTTCAGATCGGTGACAGCGCCAATGGTCTGGCCGGTGCGGACATCCTCAACGCAACGCTCAACGGCGGTACGGTGGTTCCGACCGCCCTCGCCGGTATCGAGACGCAGAACTACACGGCGTTCTCGGCCACGACGTTGACGGCAACGGGCATCAGCGGCGTGGACACGATCAACTCGACGAGCAGCGTGGCCACGCTGACGGTGGGCAGCCTGCAAGAGCTCGTGGACTTCGGCATGTCGAGCATTAACGACGCGGCCGTTGGACTCAGCCTCTCGTTCGCTACCTCGACGATTACGTCGGGTACCGCCGACACGATCACAGGTACTTTCTCCGCGGCCAACGCCGGTACGGTGACCATCACCACGGCGGCGGCGAACGGCTTTGAGACGTTGGGTCTGGTCAGCAGCGGTGCGACGGCGAACACCATCGCCAACATTACCCAGACGACGGGTACGAGCTTGGTGACGGCGAACATCTCCGGCGCGCAGGCTTTGCAGTTGAAGGTGATGCCGACGACGATTCGCACGTACAATGCGAGCACCGCGACCGGCGCTGTGACGCTCGGTTCGGGAACCCGCGCCGACGGCACCGACACCTACGCCACGTTCGCTGTGGTCGACATCTCGTCGCTCACCGGCGGTACGGGCAATGCCGTGTTCATCCTCGGTACGTCGCTGGACAGCAGCGACTCGGATCAGTCCTGCTAGTCGATCAACGGCGGGACCGGAACGGACGTGCTGCAGGCGACCTTCGCGTCGACCCTGAGCAGTGCGCTCCCGATCAGCAACATCGAGGAACTTCGGGTCAACGCGACCTCGGCGGCGTCCTTCAGCCTGCTCAACACGACGGGCGTGGCGACGGTGACCGTCGAGTCGGATGACTCGGCGACGACCCTCACCACGGACAACATTCCCGTCACGACGACCGCCCAGACTTGGCCGACGCTCGCGTTCCGCGGCGACGGTACGGCGGCGGCGCAGACGTACGACACCGTGACGTATAACGCGTTCGGTGCTTCGGCCTCGACGGGCGACAAGCTCACGGCGACGTTCGCCAACCGCGGCGCGGCGTTGAACACGACCGGGACGTCGAATGCCCACGGCATCTCGACCCTGACGGTCGGCAGCGGTTCCTCGACCGGTATCGAGCAATTGACGATCACCGCGGCGGACGGTCCGTTGACCGTTGGCACGAGCGTTAGCTGCAACACTTGCACGACGCTGACCGTGTCGGGTTCGTCGAACGTGGCCTTGGGCCTCGTGACCGCGGCAGCCGACACGATCACCTCGGTGACGGCGTCGGGCGTGGTCGGCAACTTCACGGCGGTCATCGACGCCATGAACGGTGGTACGGTGTTGCTCGGTTCGGGTAACGACGTGCTCGATCTGACCGGTAGCGCTGCGGCCGCGACGACGGTCCAGGGCGGTGCGGGTAACGATACGCTGACCGGTGCGGGCGGCGTGGACAGCATTCAGGGCGGTGCGGGCACGGACACGATCGTCGGTGCCGCGGGTGCGGACTCCCTCAACGGCGGCGATGACGCCGACATCCTTCAGGGCGACGCCGGCGCGGACACGATCACGACCGGAAACGGCGCGGACACGGTGGTTCTGACCACGGTCGCGGCGTCGTCGGCGAACGCGGATACGGTCAGCGACTTCACGGCTGGCAGCGGCGGCGACCAACTCGAGATGGACCTCTCGGCGTTGGAGACCAGCGGTGCGACAGACTCCGATGAAGCGGTCAACTTCGTCGAACTGAACGACGGCTCCGCCGTGCTCGAAAGTGACACGGTTTCCATCCAGGAAATCTCAAGCACGGCGGGTGCCACGACGGTGACCGCCAACGTGAACGCGCTTGCGATCATTGGTACCGTGGCCACTACGGGTGCCTTGGAGACGTTGCTCGAGGCGGGCGGTGGTGCGCCGCTTACCATCGCGGCTGCGGCTGGCGACGTGACGAGCTGCTTCCCGGTTCTATACTCTGACGGAACGGACGCCTACCTGGCGATCTGCTTCGCGGAGACCGAGACCGCGAACGACACCGATTTCGAGTCGGGCGATTTGACCTGCGTCAACATCGCGAAGATGTCGAGCAACGCGGCGATTTCGGCGAGCGAGTTCGTCGCGGCGAACCTGGACTTCGTGCCGTAATCACCTGACACGTTCGTAAGGTCCGCCTTGCGGGCCGGACGAAAAAGCTGAGGAATCTGCGGGGCCCGGTGGGTTGATCTCACCGGGCCCCGTTTCTTTGGGCGCGTCGTTTTGGTTCTCGGACCAGGGAAGGCGGCGTCAGGCACCCGGTTGGCCGCATCGGGTGCGTGCATTGTTCGCCGTCTTGTTTTCGATCCATGACGAGTGTAAAACAAGGGAACCATGACGATTGATCTTTCGACGCCTCTCGCAGAGGAGCTTCGGCGACTGGCCGGGGTGTCGGGCAAGGATGTGGAGACCCTGGTTGGAGAGGCGGTGCGCCAGTACCTAGACGCCGCGTCGATCACGGATGTAAGCTCGGACGACGTTGCGGCGACGCACGCATCGCTGGTGAGCGAGTTGGGCCGCATCCCTGCGTGGTTCAACGGTCAGGAGCCGCCTACCAATGAGGCGCGCTGAGGTATGGTGGGCGGAACTTCCCCCGCCCGTGAGATCACGCCCGGTGGTCATTTTGACCCGTAATGCCGTCGTCGACTCGATAGAATCTTTGGTTGTCGGATTGGTCACCCGGAGCGTTCGCGGCTTGGAAACCGAGGTATCCCTTGGCCGCCGTGAGGGCCTTCCGTGTTCCTGTGTCGCGAATCTCGACAACATCCTTAACGATCCCAAGAAGCCGACTTGCGCGGCAGATGGGTGCCCTATCCCAAGAAAAGACGAAGGAACTTGACAGGGCGATCATGCGCGCCCTGGGCGTTTCTGAATGATGGGCAGCGTGGTGTCGGGTCATCGATCCGACCAGGTCGAACGGCCGGGGCCCGGTGGGGTACACTCACCGGGCCCCGTTTCTTTGGGCATCCGTCACATGAAGGCTTGCCCCATGATCCCTTGACAGCAGGAGCTGAGTCGGCGTAGCCTGACCTTCGCGCGACCGGAGGATTGGAGGCATTTTTCAAAGGGAGCGAACCCATGTCAGAGGATTGGAAACAGGACAAGGCCGAACGGATTCTCAGTAACCAGATCAAGCTCGATAAGATCCTGGCCAACCAAGCGGCGCTTCTCGCCAACCAGGAGCGGATCATGAGCAACCAGACCAAGTTGGATCGGGTACTCGCCAACCAGGCGTCGATCGTCGCCAATCAGGACGCCATCAGGGAGAACCAAGGGAAGCTGGACCGAGTTCTTGCGAACCAGGCGATGATCGTGACCAACCAGGAGCGCATCCTCGCGTCCATGGACGCGAAGGACGCCGTCCCGAGACGTTAGCCCGAACGCGGTCCACTTGATGGACCAGCGCGAGGATCCTTCTTCGCGCTCGCGGGAATCCACTAACGCGCCACCCCGCGGGACTCGAACATCAGCCGTGGCGCGCGCCCGCTGCGGCTCCGTCTCTTTCGTTCGCCACTCGACAAACGTCCACCGTCACCGCAAGCTGCACCTGGAGATCCCTCGTGCCCACGTACACATGTTCCTGCGGTGCGAAGTATCGCTTCGCCGATGCGTCGGCCGGCAAGCGGAGTCGGTGCAAACATTGCGGCGCGATCTTCACGCTGCCCACGTCCGCGGACGATCTGGACCGAGCGATCCCGCTTTCGGGAGAGCATGACGCCGCGGACGAGGATCACGGCGCCATCGCTGTCTCGCAGGAACCGTCGCACGCATCGGAGATCGTCTTCGATCCGCAGCGGAACCGGGCGCACATGCTGGTCGTTCAAGACGACTTCTCTAACGAGCGAACCTACCTCGGCGACATCGCCCGGGCGTTCATCTTCTTCGGGAAGCCCGCCGATCTGGTGACGTTCGCCTTCATTCTGCTCGTCATGTTCTTCGCCCAGGCCATGAGGATGGGCGGATGCTACGGCCTCGTCATCGTGTTCATCGTCACCTGTTGGTACTGCGCGTACCGCTTCGAGATCATCGCCGACGCCGCATCGGGCGAGACCAACCTCGCGGACCTCTCCAACTCCATGGACGTCCGTTCCGAGTTCATTCCGCCGCTGCTCAATTGGATCACAAGCTGGCTGGTCGCGATGGCGCCGGCGATTCTCTACGTCGCCTTCCGGATTTGGCAGGGCACCTTCTCCCTCGCCCCGGGGTCGACCACCGGCGAAGGACTCGTCGCACTCGTGCGCATGGCGGAGCGAGGGCGCGATTTTCCGTTGTTTTTGCTTCTACTTGCCGGGGCGTTCGTCTGGCCGCTGATCGTGCTCTGCGTCGCGCTCGGTGGGTTTGCTTGCGTGTTCGCCGTCGAGCCGTTCGCGCGAACGCTGTTCCAGACGCTGCCTGGATACGCGCTGACCGTCCTGATCGTGTTCAGCTCCGACGTCGTGCGCACGCTGCTTCCCAACATCGGCTCGGCCGCAGAGTGGTTCGACACCCCCATCCGCGTCTATTTCGACATCGTCTCCATGCGCGCCATCGGCCTCTACTACTACCATTTCAAACGCGATTTCGCGTACGCATGGGAGTAGGGCGGCGACGCCGCTGTGTGCCACTGCTGAGTGAGCAGTGGATGGCGTGGATGCGTCGGAGCGCAGATCGTTATTGCGATTCGTATTACGCCCGCGCACCCGCCATTCCGGGTTTCTTCGCCCCGCCCTTCAGATCGACACCCAACTCCGCGGCCACGCGGCGACCGTAGTCCTCGTCCGCCAATCGGAAGTGTTCGAGCTGTCGCAGTTGCACTTCCTTTCGCGCCTGACTGAGTGGCGCGGCGATGGCCTTGGCGAGGCGCTGCCGCTGACCTTCGTCGAAGAGGCGGTAGAGATTTCCCACCTGGGTGTAATTGTCGTCCTGCGTCGAATCGTGCCGATCGACGACGACCTCGCCCAGCTTCCACACCGGGTCGCGATACGAGGCGTCCGGCTGCGGCGTTCCTTCAAGACTGTTGGGCCAGTAGTTCGGCGCGCCGCCATACTTCTCGCCGCTCGCCATAGCGCCGTCACGAATGTAGTTCCGCACCGGCGCCTTGGGCGCGTTCACCGGAATCTGATGATGATTGACGCCGAGACGGTAGATGTGTGCGTCGGCGTAACTCATCAACCGCGCCTGCAACATCTTGTCGGGGCTCGAGCCGATCCCCGGCACCAACGAACTCGGCGCGAACGCCGATTGCTCCACTTCGGCGAAGTAATTCTCCGGATTGGCGTTCAATTCCAAGACGCCGACCTCGATCAGCGGGTAGTCCGCATGTGGCCAGACCTTGGTGAGATCGAACGGATTCCACCGGAACTTCTCCGCCTGCGCCTGCGTCATCACCTGAATGCTGAACTTCCACTTCGGGAAATCCCCGCGGGCGATGGCGTTGAACAGATCGCGCTGGTGCGATTCCCTATCGCGCCCAATCAGTTCCGTGGATTCTTCGTCGGTGAGACACTTGATTCCCTGCATGGTCTTGAAATGGAATTTGCACCAGACTCGTTCGCCGGCGGCGTTGATCAACGAGTATGTGTGCGATCCGAACCCGTGCATGTTGCGGAGCGTCGCGGGCAGGCCTCGGTCGGAGAAGAGGATCGTGACCTGGTGCAGACTCTCCGGGCACAGCGACCAGAAATCCCACTGCATATCCATATCGCGCATGTTGGTCTTCGGATTGCGCTTCTGCGTATGAATGAACTGCTGGAACTTGTAGGGATCGCGCACGAAGAACACCGGCGTGTTGTTGCCGACCAAGTCCCAATTCCCTTCTTCCGTGTAGAACTTCATCGCGAACCCGCGAACGTCGCGCTCCGCGTCCGCCGCGCCGCGCTCGCCCGCCACCGTCGAAAACCGCAGGAACGATTTCGTCTTCTTCCCCACCTGGGAGAAGAGCTTGGCCTTGGTGTAGCGAGTGATGTCCTGCGTGACGGTCAACGTGCCGAACGCGCCCGAGCCCTTCGCGTGAACGACGCGTTCGGGGATCCTTTCCCGATTAAAATGCTGCATCTGTTGCAGGAGCTGCACGTCCTGCATCAGCACCGGACCGCGCGGTCCCGCGGTGAGTGCCTGTTGCTCGGCGATCGGAGCGCCGTCCGCCGTCGTCAAGACCGGATGCTTCGGTTCACCTTGTGCTGCCATGTTGTTTCCTCCTTCGAGCGCCGCGATCGTCACGGCGCCAACTGCAAATTCCCGAAACCGAACTAAGACGATGACGCATCGAGGGCGGTTTGTCCAGCGCGCGGGCCGCGCAAGAGCGATTCATGCTGGTTCTGGGTGCCCCATCCTCGCTACTGCGAGGGTGGGGGACGGATCGGTTCTGTTCGCGCCGCGCGTTCACGAAACGGGTGGATTTCGGCATAATGCACGTATGAAAAGCGCCGCCCAACGAATCCGCGAACTCCGCGACGAACTCCGCAAACACGACCACGCCTATTACGTGCTCGCCAAACCGATCATCACCGATCGTAAGTACGACGCGCTCCTCGACGAACTCCGCGAACTCGAAGCGCAACACCCCGATCTGGTCGCGCCCGACTCGCCCACCCAGCGCGTCGGCGGCCAACCTATCGAAGGCTTCACCCACGTCGCCCACGCCGTTCCCATGCTCTCCATCGACAACACCTACAACGAGCAACAACTCCGCGAATTCGACCGCCGCGTCGCAACCGGTCTCGGCGGCGAGAGCTATCAATACCTCGTCGACCCCAAGGTCGACGGCGTCGCGGTCTCGCTCCACTACGAACACGGATCGCTCACCCTCGCCGTCACCCGCGGCGACGGTGACACCGGCGACGACATCACCCAAAACGTCCGCACCCTCCGCTCCGTCGCGCTTCGCCTCGCCGGGAAAGACGTGCCCAAGCTGCTTGACGTCCGCGGCGAAATCTACTGGCCACGCAAAGCGTTCGATCAACACAACAAGAAACGCGAATCAGCCGGCGAACCCGCCTTCGCCAATCCGCGAAACGCCACGACCGGCACCTTGAAACAACTCGATCCCAAGAACGTTGCCGGTCGAGGCCTCGCCTTCATCGCCCACGGCGTCGGCGCCATCGAGCCGCTGAAAGTCGACGCCGCGTCGAAACTCTTCGACCGCTTCGAATCCTGGGGAATCCCCGTCAGCCCCCATCGCACCCTCTACCGTACCATCGACGCCCTCATCGCCGACATCCCCAAGTGGAACGACCGCCGCCGCGAGTACGGCTACGAAACCGACGGCCTCGTCATCAAAGTCGACGCCCTCGACCAGCGCGACGCCCTCGGTGTCACCTCGCGGCACCCGCGCTGGTGCATCGCCTACAAATTCGAAGCCGAGCGAGCGGAGTCCGTCTTGCGCAGCGTCGACTACCAAGTCGGCAAACTCGGAACTATTACGCCCCGCGCCGTCATGGACCCCGTGCAACTCTCCGGCACCACCGTACGACATGCTACGCTGCACAACTTTGATCAGGTGGACCGCCTCGACCTGCGCATCGGCGACACCGTCGTCGTCGAAAAGGCGGGGGAGATCATCCCCCAAGTCATCCGCGTCGTTCTCGAAAAACGTCCCAAGAATGCCAAGCCGATCGTGCGCCCGACGAAGTGCCCCGTCTGCTTGGGCGAAGTCGAAAAAGACGAAGGCGGCGTCTACCTCCGCTGCATCAACCCCGCCTGCCCCGCCCAACTCAAAGAACGCCTCATCTTCTTCTGTGGCCGCAACCAGATGGACATCGAAGGCGCAGGCCAAGTCCTCATCGAAACCCTCGTCGACAAGGGTTTCCTCCACGACTACGCCGACCTCTACCACCTGCACGCGCGCCGCGACGAACTCATCGCCCTCGAACGCATGGGCGAAAAGAGCGTCGACAGCCTGTTGGAAGGAATCGAAAAGAGTAAACGCCAACCCCTCGCCCGATTGCTCGCCGCCCTCAACATCCGCCACGTCGGCGCCTCCACCGCCGAAGCCCTCGCCGATCACTTCGGCGACATGGACGCAATTCGCACCGCCGACGAAGAGAAGCTCATCGAAGTAGAAGGCATAGGCCCCGAACTCGCCGCCAGCATCGTCCACTTCTTCGGCGGAGCAGGGGTGCCCCATCCTCGCTCCAGCGAGGGTGGGGGACAGAAACGCGGTGAGCGTCACGCATCCACCCCTCTCCCTCCTAGGGAGAGGGGCAGGGGTGAGGGTTTTC
>ORJL010377362.1_pt1 | contig 12719 bp, 10 predicted proteins | sample 1779941 | NCBI WGS metagenome assembly ORJL01 (sample SAMEA104232317, study PRJEB22302) | groundwater metagenome | biome: forest; feature: aquifer; material: groundwater | place: USA | collected 2011-08-07 | depth 5.8 m
CCGCTTCGATGCCGTCTGGCAGACGATGGTGCGCGAGCTGAAGGCGGCGGGCCTGCTGCACACGGATTCGCGGCTCGCGCGGCTGCTCGTGCTCGGGGCGATCAACTACATGGCGACGTGGTACAAGCGCGACGGCAAGCTTTCCCTGGATGAGGTGGCCGACCAGACGGTGGAGTTTTTTCTCGGCCCCAGGGGAAGAACATGAGCATCCGCATCGAGCGAAACGGGCGCGTGCTGACCGTGATCATCGACCGGCCCGAGGCGCGAAACGCTGTTGACGGCCCCGCGGCCCGCGCGCTCGCCGAGGCCTTTCGCGCCTTCGATGCCGATGCCGGCGCCGACGTCGCGGTGCTCTGGGGCGCGAACGGCACCTTCTGCTCGGGCGCGGACCTGAAGGCCTTCGCGCGCGGCCTGGCGGGAGAATCGAATCCGCTCGACCCGGACATGTCGGCAAACGCGCCCATGGGTCCGTCGCGCCTGCTGCTCTCCAAGCCGGTGATCGCGGCGGTCTCGGGCCACGCGGTCGCCGGCGGCATGGAGCTCGCGCTCTGGTGCGACCTGCGCGTGGTGGAGGAAACCGCCACCTTCGGAATCTTCTGCCGGCGCTGGGGCGTTCCGCTCATCGACGGAGGCACGGTGCGCCTGCCGCGGCTCATCGGCATGAGCCGCGCGCTCGATCTCATCCTCACCGGCAGGAGCGTCGGTGCGAGCGAGGCGCAGGCGATCGGGCTGGCGAATCGCGTGGTCGCGCACGGCGAAGCCCGCGCTGCGGCGGAGGCGCTCGCCGCCGGGATCGCGCGCTTTCCGCAGGACTGCCTGAGGAGCGACCGGCAAAGCGCCTACGAGCAGTGGGACCTGCCGCTTGCGCAAGCGCTCGCCAACGAGTTTCACCGGGGCACGGCGACGATCCAAAGCGGGGAGACGCTGCGGGGCGCCTCGCGCTTCGCACGCGGCGCCGGCCGGCACGGCAGCTTGGAGGATTAGGCGATTCGGCGTTGGCGGGCAGGCAATCCGCCCACGCGCAATTCCGGCGCCCCGGCCAGCCCTACCGGGAGTCGCGCGCGGGCCACCCTCGGATGTCATCGCTTGGCGCAGCGTCAAGCGAGGTCCGTTGCGCTCTTAAGTTTTTCGATCGTCAGCCGATACGGTGGTGTCCGTAAGTAATTTGTCAGGAACCGAAGCGGAAGGCGTTCGCCGGAGGGTGTCCCGACGTTCGCGGTAACGCACGGCTATCCGGCGCGATCGGCGAGCAATTGGGAAATCTCTCTCGCAAGAACTGAAATAGAAGAAGGAGCAATCATGTTCAGGGATATGAAGATAGGAATGCGCCTGGCGCTGAGCTTCGGCGTGATGCTGGTCCTGCTGATCGTGGTTGCGATCATCGGCGTCACTCGCCTGGCCGATCTCGCCGAGGGTACCGACAAGATCGTCCACGACAGGTATCCGAAGACGGTCGACGCGAACGCGGTCGAGAGGAATCTCAACCGCATCGCACGCAGCCTGCGCAATGTCGTGATCGAGGACAATCCGGAACAGATCAAGAAGGAGCTGGACGCCGTAAAAGAGTCCCGGGAAATCATCGTGCAGAACCTGGGCAAGCTGGAGAAGACCATCACCACCGACAAGGGGAAAGAACTCCTGAAGAACGTCAAGGACATGCGCGGCAAGTATGTCGCGCCGCAGGAAAAGTTAATCAAGCTCGCCGCGGAAGGCAAGAAGAATGAAATGCGCGACCTGTTGCTCGGGGAAATGCACCCGGCGCAACTCGCCTACTTCGATGCGTTGGACAAGCTGGTCGAATACCAGGGCAAGCTGATGGATGAGGCCGCCGCGCAGGCGGCCGACGAATACCACGCGGCACGCAATTTGATGATCGCACTGGCCGTTGTCGCAGGTCTCCTGGGCATGGTCATCGCTTACCTGGTCACGCGCAATCTGCTGCGCACGCTGGGCGGAGAGCCCGCCGAGGTGGCGCGGGCGATGGGTGAGATCGGCAGGGGCGATTTGAGTGTGAACGTGGCGCTGCGCCAGGGTGACAGCACGAGCCTCGCGGCGTCGATGAAGAGCATGACCGAGCAGTTGACGCAGATCATCTCCGAGGTGCGGGGTGGAGCCGATTCGCTCGCCAGCGCCTCCGAGGAGGTGAGCGCGACGGCGCAGTCGATCAGCCAGGCGGGCTCGGAACAGGCCGCGAGCGTCGAGGAGACCAGCGCCTCGATCGAGCAGATGACCAGCTCGATTGCGCAGAATACCGAGAACGCCAAGGTTACCGACGGCATGGCGGGCAAGGCGGCCAAGGAGGCGGCCGAGGGCGGCGAGGCGGTCGGCCAGACGGTTGCGGCGATGAAATCGATCGCCGAAAAGGTTGGCATCATCGACGACATTGCTTACCAGACCAACCTCTTGGCGCTCAACGCGGCGATCGAGGCCGCGCGCGCCGGCGAGCACGGGAAAGGCTTTGCGGTGGTGGCCGCCGAGGTACGCAAGCTTGCCGAGCGCAGCCAGGTGGCGGCACAGGAGATCGGGCAACTGGCCGGGTCGAGCGTGCAGACCGCCGAGCGCGCGGGCAAGCTGCTGGAGACGATGGTGCCCTCGATCACCAAGACCAGCGACCTGGTGCAGGAGATCGCGGCGGCGAGCGAAGAACAGGCGACGGGGGTGAAGCAGGTGAACGGCGCGATCGGGCAGTTGAACCAGGCCACGCAGCAGAACGCCTCGGCCTCCGAGGAGCTGGCGGCCACCGCCGAGGAGATGAGCGGCCAGGCCGAGCAGTTGCAGCAACTGATGGGATTCTTCAAGCTCAATGGCACCACGGGCGCGCCTGCCGGTGCCTGGAAGGCCAAGGGCGCAAAACAGGGCAAGCTCCAGAAGATGGCCGCCGGGCCGGGCGGGGCGCCGGACGAGACCGAGTTCAAGCGCTTCTAGGAGGAACGGCCATGAACCAAGTCGCAACGATGGAACATCAGAGGAGCGCGGCAGCGGCGGTGCCGGCGGGCCAGTACCTGACGTTCGTGCTGGGGGACGAGACCTACGCCATCGGCACCCTGGCCATCAAGGAGATCATCGAGCACGGGCAGATGACGCGCGTGCCGATGATGCCGCAGTCGATCCGCGGCGTGATCAACGTGCGCGGCGCGGTGGTGCCGGTGATCGACCTGGGAGTGCAGTTCGGCACCGGCCTCACGGCGATCGGGCGGCGCACCTGCGTGGTGATCGTGGAGGTGGAAGGCGAGGCCGGGGCGCACGACGTGGGGATCCTGGTGGACACGGTCAACGAGGTGATGGAGATCGCGGCGGCTGACATCGAACCCCCGCCGGCCTTCGGGGCGAAGATCCGCACCGATTTCATCGCCGGCATGTGCAAGCTGAAGGACAAGTTCGTGGTCATCCTGGACTCGGCGCGCGTGCTCTCCGTGGATGAGATGGCGGTGCTGGTGCAGGCGACGGCCCAGGTGCCGCAGGAAGCGGCGTAGATCGATTATCGGGTCGTAGTGTCGCGGGCGACACCCCGGGGCGCGACGGCGCGAATGCGGTTCATGCTAGGATCGTCCGCACCCGTTTCCCGGATCGATCGTGGCCAGCGCACTTGCCGAACTCGAGCAGGCGAAGACCCGTTACGGCGAAGGCTGCGCCGAGACCAAGCTTGCAATGCTCGGCGAGTTGGAGGGCGCCCGCCTGCGAAGCGCGCGCGCCGTCGTGCGACTGCACGAGATCCTGTGCTTTCTGCGCGCCTACCCTGACGACGCGCGGGTGCTCGCACTGGTCGAGCGGATGCTCGAAGGCTTTCACCGGCGGGCGGACCTGAGGCGGCATCGCGCGGCGCTCGCCGACAGCGGGATCGCCGGGACCGCGATCCGCTACCGCTTCTTCTGGCCCACAGTGCGATGGCTCGCGCGGCGCTGGCCGCGGCAGCTCGTGCTCGAGCGCGGCAACAGGGAGCCGCTGGAGAGGATTCGCGCGGCGCTGCCGTTGCTGGTGACCGAGGCGGAACGTGCGTGGCTGAAGGCGTCCGGCGTGTCGGCATACGAGGCGCTCGACCGGTTCCGCGCGCGAGAGGAGACCGATGCGGTGTTTCTCGCGCGGCGCATCGCTGCGATGCCGGGCGACGACTTCACGCGCGAGGCGTATTCCGACGCGATCGACGCGGCCTACCGGCTGGATCCTGGTCCCGATACGCCCTCGAGAACGCGTGCGCGTTACGCGCAGGCGCCCGCGGTGTTCCAGGAACGACCGCTGCGCCGCAACCGGCCCGATCTATACGAGCAGACCGCGCTTGCGCCGCGCGCCGTGCGCGAATTGTCGCGCCGCGAGGGCGAGCACCTCATCGAACTCGCGCGCTCTGTGATGGTGACCCACGCGCGCGACCTGGATGCATTCGCGTACGGCGACCCGCGCGACGTGCGCATCGTCGACGACGGCGAGGGCCTTGGATTCATGGTGAACGGCGTCGTGCCCGAGCGCCGCGCGCTGGTCACCGGCATCTACGGCTTCCTGACGCTGCACAACGGGGTCCCGGTCGGATACGGGGATCTGTACCTCGTCGGCCGCAGCGCCGCGATTTCGTTCAACACCTTCGAGAGCTTCCGCGGCGGCGAGGCGGCGTGGACTTTCGCACGCCTGCTGGCGATGGCGCGGCACCTGTTCGGATCGACCGCGTTCAGCCTCGATCCGTACCAGCTCGGCCACAGGAACGCCGAAGGGATCGCCTCGGGGGCGTGGTGGTTCTACTACAAGCTCGGATTCCGGCCACGGGCGGCCGAGCCGCGGCGCATCCTCGCGCAGGAGCTCGCGCGCATGGAAGCCGACGCCAGCCACCGCTCGGACCGCGCGACGCTGCGCCGGCTCGCGGCGTGGCCTGTGTTCTTCGAGGTCGACCGCTCGCAGCCGGCAGTCGTGGCGTGCGAAGCCGAGCTCGGCCTGCGCGTCGCGGGAACACTCGCGGCCCGCTGCGGCGCGGACCGCGAGCGCGGGCTGCGCGAGTGCGGCCGCGAGGCCATGCGGCTCGCGGGGCTGCGGTCCTTGCAGGGCTTCAGCGCCGATGAGCGCCGCGCATGGTTGCGCTGGGGACCGCTCGTCGTTTCGCTGCCGGGGATATCGCGCTGGACGCCCGCCGAGAAGCGCGCCCTGGTTCGCGTCATACGGGCCAAGGGCGGGCCGCGCGATGCGGACTGCGTGGCTTTGTTCGCAGCTCACCCGAAACTGGAGTCGGCGCTGTTCGGCGGCCCGGGGCGCGGCGCGCGCCCTTCGGCGTGACGGGGCGCCCCTTGGGCTCGAGCCCGGGAATGACGCCGACGAGAATCGGCTGCGAAGTGTAGCGCTCGATAGCGCGCACCAGCCAGTGTTCCTGGTGCGCGGCGAAGCTGATCGCCGTGCCCTCGCGGCCGGCGCGTCCGGTGCGGCCGATTCGGTGCACGTAGTCCTCGGCCTGGCGCGGCAGATCGAAGTTGATCACATGGCTGATGCCGGGCACGTCGAGGCCGCGCGCGGCGACGTCGGTCGCCACCAGCACGCGAACGCGGCCCTGGCGCATCGCCTGCAGCGCGCGGTTGCGCGCCCCCTGGCCCATGTCGCCGTGCAGCGCCATCGCCGCGAAGCCCTGCTCGCGCAGGCTGCCGGTGAGCTCGTCCGCGGCGCGCTTGGTGGAGGTGAACACCAGCGCCTGCTTGAGCGACGTGTCGCGCAGCACGGCGTCGAGCAGCCGCGACTTGTGGCGCATGTCGTCGGCGAACATCAGGTGCTGTTCGATCTTCGGCTGCTGCGCGGGCGAGGCGGCGATCTGGATGCGCCTCGCGTCGCGCGTCACGCGCTGCGCGAGCTTGCCGACGATGCCCTCGAGCGTGGCCGAGAAGAGCATGGTCTGGCGCTTGGCCGGCGTGTGGCCGACGATCGCCTCGATGTCCTCGATGAAGCCCATGTCGAGCATGCGGTCGGCTTCGTCGAGCACGAGCATCTCCACCCGCGAGAGATCGATGTTCCTGCGCTTCAGGTGATCGAGCAGCCGCCCCGGCGTGGCCACCACGACGTCGACGCTCTGCCTCAGCATGCGCGTCTCCAGGTGCATCGGCGTGCCGCCGACGACGCTGGCGTAGCGGAGTTGGCGCAGGAACCTGCCGTAGGTGTCGGCTGCGCGCGTCACCTGCGCGGCGAGCTCGCGCGTGGGTGTCAGGACGAGAACCCGGGGCAGGCGCGAGGGCGCGGCGGCGGCGAGCCGCGACAGGCAGGGCAGCATGAAGGCGGCGGTTTTGCCGCTGCCGGTCTGCGAGGAGACAAGCAGGTCGACGCCCTCGAGCGCGGCAGGAATGGCCTGCGCCTGCACGGCCGTGGGACTGGGGTAGCCGGCCGCAACGACCGCCTTGAGTACGTTGGGATGCAGAGCAAGCTTGCTGAATGCCATGGGTTTCCTTTTCTTCGCGCGTGCGCGGGCAAGAGATCCGCGCGGTCCGTTTCGGGGCCGGGTGCGGATCGCGACGATCATCGGCGCCAACCGAAACTGCTGCCAACGCCGATCGAGAAGGAAAGGCCCGGGGAGAGGTCAGGTACGATGAGGCAGTGAAATGCGGATCCCGAAGGATGCTGCATCGCACAAGCGCGCATTATACGCAGTTGCCGGGCATTGTCGAGTAGGCTAAAAAGCGGGAAAGCGCCTTGCGCAACGGACCGGGATGGATGGAAACGACAACACGGGATTGACCCACGGCGCCGCGCTCCGGCGCGACGCGGTGTATCCGTGCGCGTTCGAGAAGGCCATTCTCGCGCGCTGCTGCCGCTGCGGGCTCGCGCAGCGCGCCTCCATCGCCGAGCGTGAGATCGTCGGCTGCGGATCGCCCGTGGCGCGCGAGAACTGCGCGACGCTGCGCGAATTGCTGCTCGCGAACTCGGCATTTGCCCTCGGACTGGCGCGCGTCCCGGAGCCCCTGCCCCACGCCGCGTCGCTGAAGAGCCAATGCGGCGGTCTGCTCGGCCTGCAGCAGGCGGTCTCGCCGGGCGAGGAGGTCGCCGACGTGCACCAGCTCGTGCTCGCGGCGCGCGAGAAGTACGGGGGACTGCAGGCGCTGCCCTTTTCCGCTATCGTGAAATCGGTGTCGGCCTTCCGGGCACGGCCGCGTCGCTGAGGATCCCATGCAGTACTTGAACCGGCTGATCGATGCGGTGCAGCGCAACTGCCACATCGCCGACGCGCGCCACGCGCGCGACGTCACGCTGTGTACCTATCTCCTGGAGATGCGCGAGTACTATTGCTGGGAGAACGAGCTGCCGCCGCAGGCGCAACCGCGCAAGGACGAGCTGGGCGCCTGGCTCACCGAGCGCGAGGCGCTGTGGTCCGATCTCGAGAACGAGCCCTTCGGCGCGCTGCCGGTGGACGAGGACAACCTGGATGCGTTCGACGCCGAGGCGGTCAACGCGAGGCTCGTTCCGCAGGGATACGTCTACGGCGGCGGCTATGGACGGTTCCACCGCCCGCATTTCTTTCTCGCGCGGCTGGACCGGACCGAGCTGCGCGACGGGCTCACGGTCTTCGTCGCCGGATGCGAGTACGCGCGGGACCTGTCGGCCCCGCCCGCGGTGCAGCGCAACGGCACGGTCTACCTGCGCCAGGAGTCGCTCATGCGCTGGCTGAGGGAGAAGGTGGAGGTCTGGGGCGTGCGCAAGCCCGAGGGCGCGCTCGCCGCCGCGCTCCAGTGCTACGGCTTCGCGGGCGACGCGTCGGGCGCGCTCGAGCGCATGGCGGCGGCCGAAGCCGAATCGATCATCCTGCACGAGCTGGGCGAAGGCCAGGCCGACGGACTGTTCGGCGCGAAATGGCGCGACATGATCGCCGCGCTGACCAGCCGCCGCGCGGAGCTCGTCGCGCGCGCGGTGCGCGACAATCTCGCCGATTGCGCATCGACGCTGCCCTCGCTCATCGAATCCGGGGCCGACGCCTCGATCCACTTCTACTTCGCCAATTTCGAGGGCATGCGGCGCGCGCTCTTTCCGCTGCTGGAGCGGGGCTACCGGCAATGGCGGGAAAGCCGGGATCCGGCGGAACTGGCCGCGGCCGTGCGCTCGGGGCGCGCGCACTGGGAGGCTGCGGGACGCCGCCTGATCGAGATTCACGCCGCCTGCGCGGAGGACGGGCTCGACGAGCGCATCGCGGGCGAGGAACCTGCGCTCACGCTCTGAACGGGCCCTTCGAAGCAGGCCACATGCCGCAGCTCCTGACCCTGTCTCGCGCCGCCCGGCTGATCGGCACCACGCGCGGTGCGCTGCAGAAGAGGATCCAGGACGGCGAGCTCGCCTCGCAGGACGGCATGGTGTCGACCGAGGACCTGCTGCACGCGTTTCCCGATCTGCGACTCGAGGAGGACGCGGTTTTCGAGCGCGTCACCAGGATCAAGGAAGAGGCCTTCGGCAGGCGCGTGGGCGAGCGCATGCTGCCCGACCAGCGCGTTCTCGCCGAGCGCCTGTTCGAGCAGAGCCGCGAACTGGCCGACGTGCGCGCGCATCTGCAGCGCTACCACGGCGTGGTGGTGGACATGCAGGCGCGCATCCAGGCGGCGCGCGAGCGCTCCGGCGGCGCGCCGGCTCCCGTTCTCGCCGAGCTCGGCGCATGGCTGGAGCGCGAGCTGGAACGCGTGCTCGGCCAGAGCACCGCGCCGGATTCGCTCGCGGTCATGGATGATATGCTGCGCGTCATGTCAGCACACGTCGTCGTGCAGCCCAGCCGCCGCGAGTTCTTCGTGGAGGGCGCCGACACGATACTGGAGGCTGCGCTGCGCGCCGGGCTCTCGGTCAACTACGGGTGCAGCAACGGCAATTGCGGCCTGTGCAAGGCGCGCGTGGTCTCGGGTCAGGTCAGGAAGGTGCGCCACCACGACTACGTGCTGTCCGAGGCCGAGCGCCTGCAGGGCCATGCGCTGCTGTGCTGCCACACGGCGGTGTCCGACCTCGTGATCGAGGCGCTGGTGGCCACCGCTCCCACCGACATCCCGCAGCAGCAGATCACCGCGCGCGTGAAATCCGTGACTCCCCTGGGCGAGAACGTGCGCCTGCTGCACCTGCAGACGCCGAGATCGGCCAGGCTGAGGTTCTTCGCCGGGCAGGGGGTGACCCTCGGATTGGCCGGCGCCGAGAACGCGGAACTGCTCATCGCGAGTTGTCCCTGCGACGACCGCAACATTCAGTTCCACGTCGTGCGCGATCGGGGGAACGCCTTCGCCGAGCGCGTGTTCGCAGGCTTGCCCGCGGGCGAGAGCATCACGCTGTGGGGGCCCTGGGGCGATTTCGTGCTGCGCGAGGAGTCGCCGCGCCCGCTCCTTTTCATCGCCGGAGAGCAGGGGTTCGCGCCGATCAAGAGCCTGATCGAGCATGCCATGGCGCTCGATCACGCGGAGACCCTGAGGTTGTACTGGCACTGCGCGCGGCCGGAGGGGCACTATCTCGCCAACCAGTGCCGCGCGTGGGCGGAGGCGCTGGACAACTTCCACTATGCCGCGCTCTCCGGCGCCGAGGGCGCGGCGGATGCGCTCGCCAGGCGCGTGCTCGAGGACTGCGGCAGGCTCGCGGACTTCGACGCCTACGTCGCGGGGCCCGGCGGGTTCGTGCAGGAGGTGCGCGAGCAACTGCTCGCCGACGGTCTGCCGCCCGAGCAGTTCGCCGGAACGGCCATCTAAGCTACCAGAACGCGAGCAGGCGCCCCTTTTCGACTTTGCTCTCGAAGCGCTTGAGCGGCTGGTTTCCCTTCTTGATGCATGCGCCGGTGGTGATGTCGAATTGCCACTTGTGCTTCGGGCAGGTGAGCGTGTTTCCCTCTAGCGCGAGGTGCGGGATGTTGGTGACCTGGTGCGGGCAGCGGCTGTCGTAGACGTGGTAGTCGTCACCCGCGCGGTGCACGAACAGCTCGCGCCCGTCGCAGGCCAGGCGAGCGGTCTCCCCGGCGCGGAATTCCTCCGCGGGGGCGACGTCGTGCCAGCTTCGCCCGGCCGCGATCATGTCGGGCCGGAATTCCGGGATGTCCATCTCGAGCAGGATGTCCACCGCCCAGACGATCTTCGCCAGTCCGAGCGCGGGGAACGCCATCAGCAGCGCGTCCAGCACCTCCATCGGCGTCGCGCCCGCGTGCAGCGCCCGCATGAGGTATTGCCGGAAACCGGTCTCGGTCTGGGAATGCACCTTCGTGATCACCGAGATCAGCGCCCGCGTCTTGGGGTCGAGGTGCTTGCCCGTCTCCTTGAGGAACTTGAAGTAGTGTCCGAGTGCGTCCCCGCGGACCTTGACCAGATAGTTCAGTGCGTCGCTCATCGCCGCGTCACTCCGCCGATTGCATGCAGGGCATTCTAGCGCGAAGGGGCGTGCGGCGAGCCGACGTCAAGATCGCGGCCGGCCGCGGCGACCGGGCGGCTGCCCAAGTTCGGTCAAGCTGCTAAACTGCTCGGGTACGATTCAAGGCGGCGCAAGACCGCGATCCTATAGGGGAACGAGATGAAGACACTTCGGCAAATCCTGCAGGGCAAGGGGCATGGGGTCGTTTCCGTCTCGCCCGATGCCACGGTCTACGATGCGCTCATGCGCATGGCCGAGAAGGAAGTGGGCGCGGTTCTGGTGCTCGAGGGCGAGCGGCTGGTGGGCGTGTTCAGCGAGCGCGACTACGCGCGCAAGACCATATTGCACGCGAAATCGTCCAAGGAAACGCTGGTGCGTGAATTCATGACCAGCAAGGTGCTGTGGGTGAAACCCACGCAGACGGTGGAGGAATGCATGGCGCTCATGACCGACAAGCACGTGCGCCATCTGCCGGTGCTGCAGGACGACAAGGTGATAGGCGTCATCTCCATCGGCGACGCGGTCAAAGAAATGCTCTCCGAGCAGCAATTCATCATCGAGCAGCTCGAGCACTACATTCACGGCTGAGGCCGCGAAAGGGAGGCAATCCGGCCGTCTGCGGGTTGAAAAGGGCCTCTTTTGACAGCGATCAATACGTGAATCGGGATCCTGTCCGAGCATTCTCCACCGGCAGGTCCGAGGAATCACCCAGATAGCGGCCAGGCCTCGCAGCGGGCTGGAACGTCACGCGGCTTCACCCCGTTGCGTTCGATCGCCCCCGGGTTCGATGCGGAGGAAACAGCATGGTTGCCAAGCGGTCAACGAAGAAGAAGGGATCGGTCAGGAAGGGATCGACAAAGCGCGGGGGTCCGAAGGGCATTGCGCTGCTTCGCGACCCGACCCTGAACCGGGGAACGGGATTCACGGAATCGCAGCGCGACGCGCTGGGGCTGCGGGGCCTGCTGCCGCCGCGCGTCCACACGCAGGACGAGCAGGTCAGGCGCGTGCATGCCCAGTTCCGGCGTCTGTCGAACGACCTCGAGAAGTTCGTCAACCTCAACTCGCTCCACGACCGCAACGAGGCGCTGTACTTCCGCCTGATCTCCGACAATCCCGACGAGATGATGCCCATCATCTACACGCCCGTCGTGGGTCTCGCCTGCCAGAACTTCGGGCAGATATTCCAGCGGCCGCGCGGCATGTTCATCTCGGCCCGCGACCGCGGCCGGATCGAGAGCGTGCTGCGCAACTGGCCGCACCGCCCGGTGGGGATCATCGTCGTTACCGACGGTGAGCGCATCCTCGGACTTGGCGACCTCGGCGCCAACGGCATGGGAATTCCGGTCGGCAAGCTCACGCTCTACACGGCATGCGCGGGGGTCCACCCGAACCTGTGCCTTCCCGTGATGCTCGATGTGGGCACCGACAACGAATCGATGATCAACGATCCGTTCTACATCGGCATCAAGCAGAAGCGGCTGCGCGGCCGCGCATACTACAACCTCGTGGACGAGTTCCTGACCGCGGTGCAGAAGGTCTTTCCGGGCGCGGTGGTCCAGTTCGAGGATTTCGCCACCGAGCACGCGTTCAAGCTGCTCAAGACGTACCGCGACCGCATCTGCACCTTCAACGACGACGTCCAGGGGACCGCGAGCGTGGCGCTCGCCGGCGTCTTCTCTGCGCTGCGCATCAGCGGCGAGAAGCTCACGGACCAGAAGTTCCTGTCCCTCGGGGCGGGCGAGGCGGCGACCGGAATCTGCGACCTGCTGAGCTCGACCATGGCGGAGCAGGGACTGCCGGCGAACGAGGCCCGCAGGCGCTGCTGGCTGGTCGACTCCCGCGGCCTCGTGGTCAAGAGCCGCGGCGATCTCGCCAGGCACAAGCTGCCCTACGCGCACGAGCACCCCGCGCTGCCTGACTTCCTGGCGGCCGTCGAAGCGCTCAAGCCGACGGCGATCATCGGCGTCGCGGCCGTGGGCGGAACGTTCACGCGGGAGGTGCTCGAATCGATGGCGCGCATCAACGAGCGCCCGATCGTGTTCGCGCTGTCCAATCCGACCTCGAAGGCCGAATGCACGGCCGAGCAGGCCTACCGCTGGACCGGCGGGCGCGCGATATTCGCCTGCGGCAGCCCGTTCGATCCGGTCACGCTGGACGGAAAGACCTTCATCCCGCGCCAGGGCAACAACTCGTACATCTTTCCCGGAGTCGGGCTCGGGGCGATCGCGAGCAAGGCGCGCCACATCACGGACGAGATGTTCGCGGCGGCGGCGCGGACGCTCGCCGGCCAGGTGACGGCTGCAGACCTCGCTCAAGGGAGCATCTATCCCGCCCTGGCCCGGATTCGCGAAGTGTCGGCGCACATCGCGGCCGCCGTGGCCGAAGTGGCCTACGCGCGGGGACTCGCGCGGACGCGC
>ORJL010164571.1_pt1 | contig 12713 bp, 8 predicted proteins | sample 1779941 | NCBI WGS metagenome assembly ORJL01 (sample SAMEA104232317, study PRJEB22302) | groundwater metagenome | biome: forest; feature: aquifer; material: groundwater | place: USA | collected 2011-08-07 | depth 5.8 m
ACCGAAAGAAGCGGACAGGGATAAGTAAGGGTCGAGAGAATGTGGCATACACGAACCGATGGTTTGAGGAACGGGGATTATTCGCGCTGTTAAAGAGCGATTCTCGGACGGAGCAATCCTGAAAACCACTAACTGGAGAGCCGGATGCCCGAAACGGGCCTGTCCGGTTCGGAGGGAGGGGGAGCGTTCAATCCGCTCTCCCTACCCCTATCGGCGAGTACCGCCTGGGCCGACCCGGGCGGTCAGCGCGCGCGGCGAAACGTGTTGTCCAAACCCCACAGGATCATCTCGGGTTCCTCGGATGGCTCCACCCCGCGCGGCGATCCGACTGAGGTGCCCGGCGCGCCACAGCGCACGATGATTGCCCGAAGGTTCGCCTGAGCCAGTTCGGTCAGGAGATCCGGGTCGATGTTCGGCTCCAGCCACGGGTCGAAGAGAAAGTCCTCGGAGAAGTTGTGGTGGCCGGGGCGATAGGTCTGCGAGAACTCACCACGCAACGTGATGGGCCTGGACGCCAGGCCGGTGATCGTCGTTCCGGTCCAGGCGAGCAGCGGCGCGGTGTAACCGGCGCCGATTCCTCCGGGTTCGCGAGGCCAGATGTAGCCAGTGGACAGCTCAACCTGGCCGTGTTTGAGCGTGCGCTGCTGGAGCTTGCTGTCGGGAGTGGGGACCCTGACCGGCACCAACCAAACCACGTCGGCGGTGGTATTGGTGATGAAGAACTCGGGGTCAGTAAGCCTCGGTTGTGGGGCCGGATAGGTGACGCCAAATTCGATCCGATGGTCATCGATCAGGACGAGCGGTCCTTGGCGCTGGTCGGTCTGTGGGATATCATACACGCGCAACTCGAACTCGCGACGCCCCGCGCCAGCCCCGAGCACCCACCGGTCAACCGTATGATCCGGCTCGCGCGCGAAGCTGTAGCCTGGCAAGTCGGTGATCGGGCCGGTGGTCCGGATGGAATTGGTCCCGTCCCGCCACTCGCCCTCGCCGCCTGTGAAGACCGTGGCCGTGAGGTTTGAGGAGTCCAGGCGCAAGTGTCGTGTCGTGAATCCCCAGAGGCATTTCAAACGGTGGTTCGACACGATGTCTCCGAACTCGCCTTGGAAGACCGCGTAGCGGTTTGTTGTGCTCAGCAGATACGGGGTAACATGCGGGCCGGCGTCAGGCAGCGGGACCTTGCGTATTTGCTTGAGCCGGAGGTGGCCAGGGGAGACCTTCTTGTATTCCAAGTCGAGCGTGGCAACGTCGTTGGTGCCGGTCTCCTGCTCCCATCGTTGAGCCGCTCTCTTCAGCAAGCCATACAAGCTCCGATACTCTTCGTCCCATGTGAGCACAGTGCCGCCGAGGGGCACCAGGCTCGACCGGGTGCGCACCGAGGGGTACGGTCCTCCGCTGGTGAAATCCACCACTTCGACCTCTTCGGGGCGCGCTGCGCTGTCGGGATTCGCAACTGAGACCGCTCCCGCCTGGCTCACGAGCCGCGCGGTGATCATCCAAGCACCACTGCTGTAGTGTTGAATTTCCAGCGTGGCCACACCGTTGGCCAGTTCGAATTGGTCCGGGGTGGAGTGATGTGCCAGCAGGGCCATGCCCGCCTTCGATTCGTCCACGCCGTGTCGGAGGCGCTCCAGGAAGGCATTGTCGTTGTAGAAACTGGCGAACACCTTTCGCATCGCGCGGAATACACCGCGCTCGCGTGGTTCGTCGGGATCGCACGCGCTCGGTCCGCTGGCGTCGCCGTCCAGGTCGTCCGCCAGACATCCGCTGTAACTGTCATAAAGTCCGGCGCCGCTGAACTGGTCGCTGTCCTCCACATTGGTCGAGCTGCGGAAGCGGATCTTGCGCCCTGGCTCGCAGCCTGCGGCCCGTAGCGCGGCGAGAATTGCCGTGCGCTGGGCCGGCGTGAAATCGGTGTCGTCCGTGAACAGGTTACGCACTTGACCCAATGCGGTTTGGAGCGCGGCCATGTCCGGCGGCCAGACAAAGCCCCCCAACTTCTCCGCCACGGCCGCGCGCAGGGTGAGGCCTCCAGGTGTTAACTGGTTCAGATAGGCATCCCAGAGATCGAAGGTGAAGGCGATGGCTGGGAAAGGCGCGTTGGTGGGCACGCTGCGGCGGAGCACACCGAAGTTGGCCGCCTTCCCGCCAACGAACGGAATGTCGGCCGGCGCGAGTACGTCCGGGCTGACGCTGATTTGGCCGAACGGGGCCTTCGGCGTGAGGTTGAGGCGTGGCGGAACCTTCAACTCGCGGATCTCGGCGCGCAATGAAGAAGGCAGTTCGCTGGCGAGGGGGGCCCCCGTGCCCCGCCGATCAGCGTAGGCATCCACAGCGCGCAGAACCCCTTCCCGTCCGACCCACGCCGCCACGATCTCCGCGAAGCCTGGCCGAGCGACGTGGACGAACGGGATTCCGAACGACTTCGCCAGCAAAGCGACGTGCGAATTCGGCGTCGCGGGGCTCAGCGACACTATGCCAGCCAGCGGTGGCACTTCTGCGGGGACTGCGTCGGTCAGGAGAATGTCATCGGGCAGCAGCCGGCCGTCGCGGTAGGCCGCGGCGATTTCGTTGGCCGGCACAGAAACCAGCCGGCCGAGCGCCCAGCCCGGGGCGTAAATCTCGTCCGCCGTCACCCAGCGGGCGGCTGAGCTCACCTGAATGCCGCGCGCGGCAAACCAACTCGCGTTCTGCGACGCCACGTCTCGCTGCTCGTAGGTCGGGAGGTAGAACACTTTGGTGGACGGCCAGGTGCCGAGCATCGATCGGACGGTTTGGAACCATCCGGCCACAGCTTCACGTGGATAGGGGTCGAGGCCGGCAATCTGGATGCCAAGCTCCAGGAGATTGGTCGAGGGGGGAAACAACACGGCCCCTAACACGGCCAACTGGCTGTTGGTGCGGAGGGTCGCGGCATCGAACCGCGTTCGGGTGAAGCCGCCAAACTGCGGCAGCCGCGCCGTCGCGAAGTCGTAATGGAACGGATACTTCGCGCTGTCCTGGAACACGACGCGATGTGGCGCATCGAACAACAGCGCGAACTTCACCCAACGCGATTCCCGCCGATCCGGTGGCGGTTCCACGGACTGAAACGGGTCGCCAGCGATGAGGACATTCCTCCAATCGTCCTCGGCGTTCTTCTTGCGAAAAACGGCGCGGTAAAAGGCGTGGGGCGCGGTTTTGGCTGACAAATCAGGGACGCCCGTTACCGCGCCGTGGCTGCGCAGCACCTCACGCCACGTCCGCAGATCCGGCGCTTGTTCGATGATTGCCACGTTCGTCTCCGCGGTTTCCACAGAAAGCCACCGAGGAATGTCTCCAGCCCGCAGGGACAGGCTGATGCGGTTGGTGGCGGTCTGACCCAAGGCCGTCGTCAGGAGGCTGGCCGCCAAGAGTGAGGAGAGCGCGACTCGGCTGCCGCCAAGAAAACGCATCGCTCGGTCCAACCCCCGCCAATGGACCGGGCTGCGGGGACTCTGATCAATCTGAGAACGCAACCAGAGTGTCATATGTGTCATGTTTGCGGCTGTATGATAACTCCCATACAGTTGTTGTCAACCGCTTTCTTCCGCTCTCTTTCCTGAATTTCTTCCCAAACGGGGCTGGAAGAACCACCTCGGATCAGTGACCATCGAAGCCGTCAAATCGAAACCCGTATGACACCGACAGTCGAGAGCATCTGGAACGAGTTCGCCGCGAAGCTGGGCCAGTTCATCCGCGCGCGCGGGTGACAGACCCGGCAACGGCGGAGGACATCTTGCAGGACGTGTTTATGAAACTGCAGGGCCGCCTGGGCGAATTCCAGGATCGGGGGAAGCTGCAGGGCTGGCTCTTTCTCGTCGCGCGCAATGCCATCATTGATCACTACCGCACGCGCAGGAAAACGACGGAGATGCCGGAGTCGCTTCCGGCCGGACCGCCGGAGCGCGACGCCGAGATGGAAGAACTCAAGACCCTGTTTCGCCGGATTGTTTACAGCCTTCCGGAGACGTATCGCGACGCGCTCGTGCTCACTGAGTTCGAGGGGCTGACCCAGAACGAGCTTGCGAAGCGGCTGGGCGTTTCGCTTTCGGGAGCGAAGTCTCGCGTGCAACGCGGGCGCGAGTTGTTGAAGGAGCGGTTGCTCGACGCCTGCCATCGCGAGTTCCGTCACTCCGTCGGCTGTCAACCGTGCCCCAGCGGGCTGTTGCCAATTGTGCAAGAAACAAGAGCAACGGCGAAGCGGACGCCGGCCAGTCGCGCGAGGAAGCCGAGGAAGTAATCCGATGCCGATTGCGTCCTTTTTCCAAGTCGTTCGTCTTCACTTCTGAGACGCGATACCGGCGATTCAGCCGGTCGCGACAAACAGAAACGAACGACCATGCAGACAAAAGAACCGGAACCGGATTCGGTGGAAGAAGAACGCAGGCAAGTATTATGGACACGAGTTCTCCCGCGCGGGGGATCGCCCGGCAGTCTGAAGGAGGAGAGCTTGAAGCAGGTCCAATCGGCCTTCCGAGCCATGGAACCCGAACCGGCGGGCAACCGGGCGCTCATTTCGATGAAGCGTGTCTGCAAGAGCTACGAAACACCCGCGGGTTGGTTTGAGGCGTTGAGAAACATTGATCTGGAGGTGCGTGAAGGCGAGTTCGTCGCGGTGGTCGGGAAATCGGGCAGCGGCAAATCCACGCTAATCAATGTGCTCACCGGGATTGATAACCCATCCGCAGGCGAGATCCATGTGGCTTCCACAGCCGTCCACGCTCTCGGGCAGGAACAACTCACAACAGCGGTTCGTATCGTCATGCGGGAACATGACGCGAAAGCGATCATCGCCGTCACGCGAGATATCGAACGCGCCCTCGAACGCGAAAACATCGGCATCAAAGTCGGTTGGTCCGAAGCGCGCCTGGGCACTGCGCAAAGCGGGCATGTCTCCCTGCTGATCGCGGCGTTGATCCTAATGGCGGTGATCATGGCGGTCGTTGGCGTCATTGGCCTGATGTCAGCCATGGGGACGAGCGTGGTGGAACGCAGCCGTGAATTCGGCGTCATGCGAGCGATCGGAGGCCAGTCGAGTGCCATCATCAGAAACGTCATGAGCGAAGGGGTCTTCATCGGCGCCATGAGCTGGGTCATTGCCGGCCTCTTGTCACTGCCCCTGTCCGCGGCCGTCGGCAGGCTCGTCGGGACGCTGGCGTTTTTTTCACCCTTGCCGTTGACGTTGTCTCCCGCGGCCGTCGTCGGTTGGTTGGCGATCGTCGTCGTCGGCTCCATGGCCGCGAGCGCCTATCCCGCCTGGAAGGCGTCGCGGCTCACGATTCGTGAAACCCTTGCCTATACCTAGAAAGCAAAGTGATGAACCGCATATGAAAACCTTGCTGATCCAACCGCCATCCGTGCCGGAATGGTCAAAACACATTTATGCCTTTGAACCACTGGCGCTCGAATACATCGGCGCCGGCCTGAAACAGGACGGGCACAGTGTTCAGGTGCTCGATGCGCGCTTTGATCCGAAGATCGAGGCGACGTTCGAGCAGATGCAACCCGATGTAGTGGGGCTTACCGCCTTCACGGTTCATGTCCCGTGGGTGAAGAGCATGGCTGAACGGCTCAAGGCAATGAACCCGGACGTGTTCATTGTCGTCGGTGGACATCACGCTACGGTCAGGCCCGCCGACTTCAACTCGCCGGCGCTTGACGCGGTAGTCATAGGCGAAGGGGTGTTCACGATGCGGGAGTTGCTGGCGCGGCGACAATCCGGCGAGTCGCTTGACTCGATTCCCGGACTGGCTCTGCCGGGGACGCCGCAGCGCCTGACACCACCACGGCCTTACACGGATCTCGACGCGCTGCCGTTCCCCGACCGTTCACTCACCGCCCGCTACCGCCCGCACTACTTCGGCGAATGGCTGAAGCCCCTGGCATCCATCCGCACATCGCTGGGCTGCGCGTGGCGGTGTAATTTCTGTGCGCTTTGGTCGATCACGGGTGGAAAATACCTCCTCCGCCGACCCGAGGCTGTCGTCGAGGAACTGCGCACTATCGCGGAAGAAAACGTCTTTTTCTGTGATGATGAATCCATGATTGACGCCCGGAGGATGGACCGCCTGGCCGACTTGATCCTGCACTCTGGCCTGCGCAAGAAGTACTTTCTCTACGCCCGGGTGGACACCATCGTCAAACACCCAGAGCTGTTCGCGAAATGGCGGGACGCCGGACTCGCCCAGGTCTTCGTGGGTCTGGAGAGCTTTTCCGATCGCCGTCTGAACGGCATGAAGAAAGGCACGACCGTCGAGCAGCAACTGCAAGCGGCGAGAATCCTCCACGACTTGGGTATCCTCCTTTACGGCTCGCTGATCGTGGAAGCGGATTTCACGCGCGACGATTTCCGCGAACTCGCGCAATTCGTCCGCAAGCTGGACCTGCGCTACGCCTCGTTCGCGGTGCTGACGCCGTTTCCCGGCACGGCGCTCCACGCGGAGCGTGAGAAGGAACTTCTCAGCCAGCGGCCCGAACTGTTCGACCTGCTCCATTCCCTCCTGCCAACGAAGCTGCCGCTGCCGGAGTTCTATTCGGAGTTCGCCGCTTTGTATGATCGGGCCTTGCCGCTGAGGCATCGGCTGGGCGGGCTCCGAAGATACGGACTGGGTGGCAGTTTGCGCATCCTTCGGCACACGCCGAGGATTATGCGCGGCATTCGAAACGCGCATCGCGACCATGAGGAGCACATCCAGATATGACAACGATCTCTATCCATTTAATCGGCCACGTTCGCTCTGATGTTACCGCCCAGACTGATCAAATCTGGGGACCGAGCCCCGTTTTGCGTCCTTTTATCCCGGTCGTTCGTCTCTATGTGTGATTGCGCTCAGAACAATGCATCCAGGCGCGATGAACAGAAAGAAACAAATAGCATGAAAACAAACGAACTGGAATTGGATTCGGTCAGAAAATCAGTGCGCGAGCATTACGGCAAAGTCGCCACGGGCGGCAGCGAGTTTCCGATCTCGGACTCGGTCATGAAAACGATGCGCGCCCGTTACGGCAACGTCGCGTCACGCGGCGGTGGTTGCGGTTGCTGGACGCCTTCCGGCAGCCCCGCAAAACGAGTCCAGCCCGATGACGCGGCGATAGTATCGAGGGCGGTCGGCTACTCGGCGGAGGACGTCCAGAGCGTTCCGGACGGGGCGAACCTCGGGCTGGGCTGCGGCAATCCAGTCTCCATCGCATCGCTTCGGCCAGGCCAGACAGTGCTGGACCTCGGCAGCGGCGCCGGCTTGGACGCCTTCCTCGCCGCGAAAGCGGTTGGACCAAAAGGGCTGGTCATCGGGGTGGACATGACACCGGAGATGATCACCAAGGCGCGCCAGAACAAGGCCAAGGATGGTTACACCAATGTCGAGTTCCGCCTGGGCGAGATTGAAAGCCTGCCTGTCGCCGACGGCTCGGTGGACGTCATCCTTTCGAACTGCGTCATCAACCTCTCGCCCGACAAGGCGAAAGTCTTCAGCGACGCTTTTCGGGTGCTGAAGCCTGGTGGGCGGCTGACCATCTCGGACATCGTCGCGTTGGCGCCCGCGCCGGAGAACGTTCGCAAGGACGTGGCACTTTACACGGCTTGCGGAGCGGGCGCGGCGCTGGTGGAGGACCTGAAGGCGATGCTTAAGGCGGCGGGGTTCACGAATATCCGGGTTGAACTGAAAGCCGAAAGCCGTGAGCTGATTCTCGAATACTTCCCCGGTCGGGGCTTGGGAAAGTACTACTCCTCCGCTACCATTGAAGCCGTGAAGTCGGAAGCTGCATGAAGCCAACGGTAGAAACCATCTGGAACGAATTCGCCGCGAAGCTGGGTCAGTTCATCGCCTCACGCGTGGCTGACCCGGCGGCGGCGGAAGACATCTTGCAGGACGTGTTCCTCAAGATTCAGAGCCGGCTCGACCAACTCCGGGACCCGGCGAAGCTGCAAGGCTGGCTCTACCTTGTGGCGCGCAACGCCATCATCGACCACCACCGCACGCGCAGGGAGACGACCGAGGTGCCGGAGTCGCTTCCCGCCGAACCGCCTGCGCACGACGTCGAGGTGGAGGATCTGAAAGCGGCGTTTCGCCGGATGATTTACAGCCTGCCGGAGCCGTATCGAGACGCGCTCTTGCTTACCGAGTTTGAGGGATTGACACAGAAGGAACTGGCGGAGCGGTTGGGTATCTCGCTTTCCGGGGCAAAGTCGCGGGTGCAGCGCGGGCGGGAGCAGTTGAAGCAGAGGCTGCTCGAACGCTGCGACTTCGAGTTCGACCGTCTCGGCCGGATCATTGACTGCAAGCCGCGCACGAAAGACAGTTGCTCGGATTGCTCGTAAAGCCATGAAAAAACTGCTGATCGCGTCATACTGGCTTGGCATCGTCGCCGATGCCTCGGCGACACTGCTGCTGTTTTCGCCCGCGGTCGCCAACTTGGTGTTGCAGCCGAAGCCTTTCGAAATATCCCCGCTTTACCTTTACGCGCGCGTGGCCGGAGCCTTGATGCTGGGCTGGACAGTTTTGCTGCTCTGGGCGCAGCGCAAACCCATCGAGCGTGTGGATGTCCTCCTGATCACTCTGTTTCCGGTTGTGAGCATTTTGGCGGTCGCGGCGGTTCTTGTGGCGCGGTTCGGTCAGATCGCGACTTCCCGGCTTGTACCCATGTTCATCTTCTATTCTGTGCTTGGCTGCGCTTCCGTGCTTTCGTATATCTGGGCAAGAAGACAAAAACGCGATTGCGTGGTCTGACTTGTCAGCGATTGCGCTCGCGGCATGGGCGGTTTGGTTCGATCCGCATCGCGAGGCGGAGGCCCGGACGCCGTTCTGGTTGGAATAACGCGAAATGGCACCCCAGGAGCACACACTATCCGGATGGACCGAGTGGAATGTTGATGTCCTAAAAATGATCAAGAATGTCCCAAAAGTGTACAGACGGTTCGTCCTTGTGTATGCTAAGATCCATAGTCAGATCTATAACGAAGAATAAACCAAAATGAATAAATGCCGTCTCATAGTGATGATAAGTTGCATTGCTGCAACAGCGGCCTCCGCTTCGGTCATCGTCGGAGTGTCCGTGCCAGGTGGCAGCCAAGAGCCTCCTGCCACCACTCCATGGTCAGCCGCGTATCCAATTAATACAGGCGTGGGCATAGGAGTGATCCTTAATCCAACTCTAAATATTGACCCTTTTGCATTGCATAGCCATGCTTATATCCGAGACAACGTGCCGAATCCAGCAGTAGCCATTGTAACATATACGTTTGATACTCCTACTGTTGTTGATCAACTTGAATTGCGCCAACACGCTAACGGAATCACCAAAGTGGAAGGTCTTGTTGGCAATAGCTTATCTGCCATGATTCCTATCGGTGACATCTTCAGTGCAAAGGGAGATGTGACAGGGTCTCTCGCATTCTCCGAGTGGGAATCGACGGTATTCGATTTCAACAATTCGACACCGGGAACATATTTTCAGTTCATCGTGACAAAGACGAGTCTGGCGAATGGTTTTGCCAATTACAGGGCGTATCCAAGTGATGCGTCGGGGAACCACTATTTGACCACAGGCTCTCCTGTCCCCGAGCCGTCCACCTACCTCGCCGGCCTCAGCGCACTTGGAATGCTGGGTCTGTTGGGCGGGAGAAACCGGAAATAGGCTTCGCCAAAGAATGATGCGCAGCCGCTCGAAAGGGCGGCTTTTTGGCGTGCCAGCGCTCACGGACGGCAAGGACCCGCCACGCGCCGATGCCCTCTGACGCGGATCGGGCGGGTTTTATCCATGGCTTCGTTGGCGATTCGCTGGGAGCGATGGCATCCTGCCGGCGTGTAGGGCGCATGTTCATTCCGCGCGGGCAGGATGCCGTCGCTCCCGGTCCGAGTGAACCGCGTTGCTGACTCATGAAAGGGTCTGGTAATCGTCAGTGAGACTCAGTCAATGGTCGACTTGGATTCAGGCATCACAAACACCCCACAAGCAGGGAGATGGAGCATCGGGCCGTCGCCCTTGTTGGACTCCGGCTTGGAAGATGTTTGCCCTTTCGCGGCGTTGGTAAGAGCGGCCCTTCAGAGAAGACCCGAAGCGTCAGGTCGGAGACCTGATCCGGTCCGTGGCGCGGTTCCTGACTCAGAGCCGGATCGCCGAGGATGTGGTCCGTGTGGGATTTCAGCCGGAAACGGGTTTCGGCTCCCAACGCCTCCATTTGGCCCATCTGCCCCTGCTGATCGGTCTGAGCCTGCCTACCGCGTCCTCGGTCTCGGTGCTGGTCCTCTTCCGAAAATGTTGACATGCGCCGAGCCGGAGGTCTAAATGGTTATGCTTGGATCGGCTTTAGGCCGGACGTATCTGAAATGTTTCTACCAACCCCTGCCAAATGAAACCCAGTCCAACTTACCCGGTGGCGTGTGGCTGCCCGTCGGCCATTGATGGCGTCCGCAAAGCTCGCGTTAGGCATGTATTCAGCGGGTGCATCCAGGTCAGCGTGGCGCTGATCGCGAGCCTTCTGAGTTTGGGGCAGGCCCAGCCGATCAAGGCGCCGCTATTGGAGTGGCAAATCACCGCTGGCGGGAGCGGTGATGATTCGGCGTATTGGGTGCAGCAGACTCGGGATGGTGGATACGTTGTTGGCGGACCGTCGAACTCAGACGCCAGCGGGATGAGAGCCGGGAGCAGGACCGCTCCTAACTTCGGGGGCTATGACTACTGGGTGGTCCGCCGGGACCCGCAGGGCGCCGAGCTTTGGGACAAGGCCTTCGGCGGGCGCGGCGATGAGAAACTCTTTGTGGTTCTCGAAACCAGCGACGGCGGTTTCCTGCTCGGCGGCCGGTCCAACTCGGGCAAGGAGGGCAACAAAGAGACTCCTGGCTTCGGTGGCTACGACTACTGGGTCGTGCGGCTTAACGCAGCGGGTGACAAACTCTGGGACAAGACTTATGGCGGAACCGATGAGGACCGGCTTGTTGCCGTCGCGCTGGCGAGCGACGGTGGTTTCCTGCTCGGCGGCAAGTCCCGCTCGCCGGTGGGTGGCAATAAGACCGCTGAGCCTCTCGGAGGTTACGATCTCTGGGTCGTGCGTCTGGACGCGAACGGCAACAAACTCTGGGACAAAGCCTTTGGGGGCAGTGCGGATGATGTGCCCTGGGCTCTGGCTGGAACCGCCGACGGCGGGTGGATTCTGGCGGGGAGTTCCGCTTCGGACATCGAGGGCACTAAGACCAGCCCGAATTATGGCCACCTTGATGTCTGGGTCGTGCGTCTGGACAAGGACGGGAACCCGGTTTGGGACAGTTCGTTTGGCGGCGGGGGTACGGAGGAGGCGATGGGTGTGCAAGCTACGCCTGACGGCGGCTGCGTTCTCTGCGCCTACACCAGCTCCGGCGCGAGCGGAAACAAGCACAGCCCGAACTTTGGTGACTTCGACGGGTGGGTCGTCCGTTTGGATGCCAAAGGGAAACTGCTGTGGGAAAAGGACTTCGGGGGGCTCGGCTACGACGAGTTGAATTGCGTCCGGGTCTTGCCGGACGGCGGGTACATCGTTGCCGGTGATTCCACGTCGGGTGTCGGTCCGGGCAAAGCCAGTCCGCAACTCGGCGGGCAGGACGGCTGGATTGTGCGTTTGAACGCGCAAGGAGAGCGGCTCTGGGAATGGTCCTTGGGCGGTGACGGGACCGAACTGATTTTTGTGCTGCAACTCACAACCGATCAGGGGTTCATCGTGGCTGGTCAATCGGACTCGACTGCCTCGGCGAGCAAGGGCGGATTCAATTACGGGGGCAACGATTTTTGGGTGGTCAAACTGGGACCCGAAGCGGGGCCGCATTTGGCCTTAGCTCAACCACCGCCAGACTTCAAATTGGCCTTCCAAGGACAAGTCGGTCGGCTCTACACGCTGGAGTACACCTCCAGCCTTGGAACGGCAAACACCTGGACGTCGTTGACGAATCTGGCCTTGGCCGCCAATCCGACCGTCGTGTCCGATTCCACCACGTCCCTGGCAGCGCAGCGGTTTTACCGACTGGCGGCGAGTTCGTTCTCCAACATGGTCTGGATCGCTCCGGGGACATTCATCATGGGTAGCCCGACGAACGAGATTGGACACAAGGTGGAGGAGAGCCCGCAGACCCAGGTGACACTCAGCCGGGGTTTCTACCTGAGCAAGTACGAGGTAACGCAAGGCGAGTATTTGGCCGTGGTGGGTGCCAATCCCAGCCACTTCACGGGCGACTTCAATCGGCCAGTCGAGGAAGTCAGTTGGCGGGACGCAACGAATTATTGCGCCCGATTGACCGAGCGTGAGCGCGCGGCCGGCCGGATCCCGGCCGACTACGCCTACCGCCTGCCCACCGAGGCCGAGTGGGAGTTCACCTGCCGGGCGGGGAGCCCGCTGCCGTACGGGACGGATTACACCAGCGGCGCCGCGGAGTCCCTCTATGGTTGTGATTGGGTGTTTGTCAACAGCTCTTTGACAACCCATCGTGTGGGCGCGAAACGGCCAAACCATTGGGGCCTATATGATATGCACGGCAACGTGGTGGAATGGTGCCTGGATCGCTTTGGCGACTACCCCGGCGGCAGTGTCGTTGACCCGTTGGGCCCGAGCGCGGCCACGTACATTGTTGCTCGTGGAGGTTGTTGGGGAACTTATGACGTCGAGTCCCGGTCGGCCGTCCGTTTGTCTAGTGACCTCGGCGACCACTACAATTTCACTGGCTTTCGGG
>ORJL010654535.1_pt1 | contig 12709 bp, 9 predicted proteins | sample 1779941 | NCBI WGS metagenome assembly ORJL01 (sample SAMEA104232317, study PRJEB22302) | groundwater metagenome | biome: forest; feature: aquifer; material: groundwater | place: USA | collected 2011-08-07 | depth 5.8 m
CAGCGGCACGGTAGTCGTCGTCGGCGGCGCGGTGGTCGTCGTCGGTGCCGCCGTCGTCGTCGTCGGTGCCGCCGTCGTCGTTGTGGGTGCTGCCGTCGTCGTTGTGGGTGCTGCCGTCGTCGTCGTCGGTGCTGTCGTCGTCGTCGTCGGTGCCGCCGTCGTCGTCGTCGGTGCCGCCGTCGTCGTTGTCGCACCCGCCGTGGTGGTGGTCGTCGGCGCGGTGGTCGTCGTCGTCGATGGCGCAACGCCAAGGGTGGTTGCCGCAACCTGCGCGGACGCCGCGCCTTCGCCGGCGCTGTTTACCGCCGTGACGATGTAGTAGTAGGTAGTACCGTCGATCAACCCGGTGTGAACGGCTGGGCTCGTTACCCCGCTGATCTTCGTGCCGTTCGTGGTCGTCACGCCACTAATCGCCGACCAGTACAAATTGTATGACGTCGCTCCGGTGACAGCGGACCAGTTGATGGTTACCTGATTGGTGCCGCCGATAGCGGTTACGTCAGCAGGTGCAACTGGCGCGCTCGGTGCCGGTGTATTGGCGCTCGTGGTCGCCGAGACTTCGGCTGAAGCGGGGCCTTTACGGCCATCGATTCTTGCCCTGAGCATGACGTAATAGGTGGCATTTACGGGAAGTCCGCTCAGCACAAACGGGCTCGTGACATTCTTCACGCGCTTGAGATGTTGCTTGTCGTCCTTATCCTCTTCTTCAGCTACCTTAGATTGAGTCGAATACAAGAGATCATACGAAGTCGCGTTGGGGACCGGATCCCACGAGATGGTCAACTGACCATCGCCACCGACAGCTGTCACTCCGGTTGGCGCGGCGGGGCGCCGACCCGGCTTGGGCAGGTCGTCCTCGTTTTCAGTCAATTTCCCGTGTTCAAGGTCTCTCACCTGCGCGGTAAAAATGACGGCTCCGGTGCTCGCGTTGGTGATCGTGACGACGCCACCGACAAGGTCGATCTTGATGTTGTCGAATAGGCCGTCCAGACCGTCATGGTCAGCCGCAAAGACACCTTTGACTGGATTGGTGCCCGTCGCATTGAACGCAATGAGTAAGGGCTTGAGCTTCTCCTGCAATGTTGCGATGGCGACCGGCATTCCCGACTTGATCTTTTCGAGCGCGGCCGAATCGGATTTTTCGAACGCCTCCGCGGGATCATCGACACCTGCCGCGCTCGCCAGCGCCACGCTCGAGAGCGGGTTGATGTTGGCGACACCCGAATTGTCGGCAAAGGAATACAGCGTGCGGCTTACGCCGTCGACGGTCCCGGTTGCTTTCAGTATGTAAGGCATACTCATGTCGCTCACATCGATCGCGAACGAACCGTCTGTGCCGACGCTTGTTGCCTTGTCTTTTCGCGCAGGGGAGGAATCCCTGAGCGTCACCTGGCCGGCCAAAGGCGCGCCAGTAGCGGCAACACCGCTGACGACCTGGGACGAAACGCTCGTACCCTCGCCACCCCCGCCGCCACCGCTATCGCCGCAGCTCGCGACGAAGACGCTGAGCGCGAAGACGCCCAGCAGCGTAACTGCGGTGCCGGCTCGTCGCCGCAAATATGCCGTCGCCTGCTTCCAACCGCCAGGCCTGGTGCGATTACTGGGTAATTGCGTCTGCATTTGAATCTCCTATTGCTTGGTTACGTGGTTTACTAACTTGAGAACGACATGCTAAAAAGCGATGGGCACCGCGGCAGCATCGCCCTGGCGCTGCAGGCGCAGGCTGATGCGTGGCGGGCGCGCGCGTGCGCGACTCGCAGGCCGGACAACGCGCATGAAGAAAGCGCGACAAGACAATCCGGCGCGTTGTCGATAACGACTATGTGGTCTCTCCCTAGCGATGAATCTGATTCGTTAGCGCGATGGCGACTCTGCAGAAGTAGACCCGCTTGCAGCAGTCCATCGCATTCGTATTCGTTTGCGCGTCCTTCTCATGCCACGTTTCTTGAATTCATTGCGCCGTGGCGTGGGCATGCTGCGTGATACCCACGCAATCACCGTGCCAGGGGTGGCGATATTGCTTTGAATCAGGTATTTGCCTGAACCATTCGATCCAGCCGCTGCAATTCGAATGCGATCTAGTCGCCGTTTCGCGACAGCAATGCGGCTTCTCGAGAGAAAGTACTGAATAGATCGCGAGTTGCGCTGTCGTCTGTGAGCGACACACGACCGCAAGCCCCATGCGAGCGCAAGGATGAGTTGGCATCATGCGGCTCGACCAAGGCGCGGGCTTCGCTCATGGTTTTGCGCGGCGGCGCACACGTGCGCGTCGTACCGCTCGACGCATTCACCACGTTTGCTTGGCAACCTCTCCTCCCTTGGCGAGCATTTCCGCTGCCGGGCTGCGCAGTTGCCGCACGAACCTTTCTTCTATCGAGCGGTCAATAGACCATAGGTTGTAAGGCCGACTCGTAAGAGCGTGGGCGCAAACCGGAGGCGCTGACTTTAGCCTTCATAGCTTGTGCATTCAGCGTGGTAGCGCTCATATAGCGAGTTTTTTGCAGCGGCGCCTTCGCATGATTGCAGCGAGATAATTCCATGCACAGGACGTGGTCTAGCGCAACGCGCCGCACTGGCAACCGTTCGATAGCGAAACGTTATTGCGTGTAAGGGCCAGCAAGCCGAATCCATGCCGCCGACCGCCAAGCTAAATCGTCTACTCGGCGCTCTGCCCGAGAAAGATTACGAGCGCCTGGTGCGTCAGTGCGAACCTGTCGATCTGCCCTTAGGCTGGGTCATATATGAATCTGGCAGCCGCCTGCAGTATGTCTATTTCCCGGTATCCGGCATCGTTTCGCTGCTCAACGTGATGCGGGATGGCGCCTCAGCAGAGATTGCGGTCGTCGGCAATGAAGGCCTGGTCGGCATCGTTTCGTTGTTGCACGGCGATACCACACTCACATGGACGGTGGTGCAATGCGCGGGGCGCGCCTACCGTCTGCGCGCGGACATACTGCGAAGAGAATTCGAACACTGCGGACCGTTTCAGCACTTGTTGCTGCGCTACACGCAGTCGCTGATGACCCAAATGGCGCAAGCGGCCGCATGCAACCGCCACCATACGGTGGAGAAGCAGCTATGCCGCTGGCTGCTATTGAGCCTAGACCGGCTGAGCTCGAACAAGCTGAGGATAACGCAGGAAGTCATTGCGAACATGTTAGGCGTGCGGCGCGAAGCGGTTGGCGAAGCTGCCGGGCGCTTGCAAGCGAAGGGCGTGATCCATTACAGCCGCGGCCATATTACCGTACTGAGTCGCGCGAAGCTCGAGACGCTGGTGTGCGAATGTTATGCGGCGGTCAAGGGCGAAACCGACCGCCTGCTACCGGAAAGGAATCGCAGTCTGAAACCGGCGCTGAGTTTTCTTGCGCAGTCGGCGCGTGCGGAAGTGCCAGTTGCTTTTTCGCGCCCACCCAGCTTGTCTACTGCGCGGCGGATGCGCACTTGAACCGCATCTGCTTCATGGCCCAGCGCCATTGCCGCCACGCGCACCCTGCGCACCGGGCACGGCATTACGCTGGCTGATTAGGGGTCGGCGCACGCGGAGTCGTTGCTTGCGCCGAAAACGCGTGGGTTGCGGGGGCCGCGCGAGCCTTGGTTGACGCAGAGCCAACTAGAAGGTCCAGTAGCGATTACCGACAAAGCTCCAGATCAGGACCAGCCCAGTGGTGACGATCTGACTCAGAAGATAGTGCGCCCCGATCAATTCGACCCCTACCCACATGAACACCGTATTCAGGATAAGGCCGACGCCCGCAACCGTCGCGAACTTAAGCACTGCTTCGCGGTGGCGTTTTGTGCTGCGGAAGGTAAAGCGGTAGTTGAGGCTGTAGTTGATCACCGCACCCAGCAATGCCCCGGCGGCCGACGCCGGCACTGCGGCAACGTTCGCAATCTGGACCAACCCGATCAAGAGGCCATAGTGGCCGATGGCAGAAACGAAACCCACGCCAGTGAAGTTGACGAATTGGCGAACGAATGCAAGCCAGCCAGCGTAGCGCGTCATGCCGCACGATTCCTCGAATGCTCTACTTGCGCCAGGTTCCTGTAGCTACTGTCGTGCCCACGCCAGGGAAATAATGGCGGCCGAGCGCTGGCCGGACCTGGTGGATTTTCCGCTGTTGATTGTATGGTCGTGCAGTGTAGCCTATTGGCCGGGCGGGGCGCAGTCGGCATGCTTCACGTAGAAGGCCGCTTGCAGCGTAGCGGCGCTGGTTTCGTTCGGCAGATTTCTGCAGACCGTGGAATAGGGGGGCGTTCGTTCGCGTTGACCGCTCTAGCCGCCGGACGCAGCGCAAGCGCGGCCGCTGCCATAGCAGTATGCCGGAGGGGCGCGCTCCTGACCGCCAGACGCCTGCCGCAGCCGTGCCTGTTGCAGATTGGGACTTTTGGCTAGCCGGCGCGCGCGGCGCGGCCTGCGAATGATTGCGTAGGGAGCATCCGAAACAAATGGACGTTCGAGCCGGTCGAATAGCAATGATTCCGGACCGAAAAGCGGCCTCGAACAGGGGCACCGAACTCAGCGTTATCGTGCCTGCCTTCAATGAAGCGCAGGGCATAGTGACGTTCCTCGATATCCTGTTCGATGTACTGCGGGGGTGCTGCGCAAATTTCGACGTGTGGGTCGTAGACGATGGCAGCAGAGATGATACCTGGCAGTGCTTACACGCCGCGCGCGAGCGCTATCCTGAGCTGCACGCGCTACGCTTCACGCGCAATTTTGGCAAAGAGGCGGCGGTACTGGCTGGCCTGCGCCAGGCGACCGGCGCTGCTGTGGTCGTCATGGATAGCGACGGTCAGCACCCGCCGACTCTGCTGCCGCAAATGCTCGCTGCCTGGCGCGCAGGAGAAGCACAAATCATCGCGGCGCAGAAGGCGACCAGGCCAACAGACCGCTGGCTCGATCGGCTGAGCGCACATCTGTTCAACAAGCTGATGCGGATTATGACCGGCCTGGATCTTTCCGCCGCGTCCGATTATCGGCTGCTCGACCGGCGCGTGGTTGATGTATTGCTGGAATTTCCCGAGAGAGTGCGTTTCTTCCGCGGCATGACGGTTTGGACCGGGTTTGCTACCAAGCAGCTTGCTTTCGACGTCGCGCCGCGAATTGCCGGCACCAGTCACTGGAGCAAAGCACAGCTCACCAAACTCGCGGTCAATGCGATTACCGCCTACAGCGCGAAACCGCTGAGTCTGGTTTTCCGGTTCGGACTTGTAGGGATGGTCGCGGCATTCGCTCTGTTCGTGCAGGCCATCTATTCCTGGCTGGCAGGGATTGCGGTCTCTGGCTGGACCTCGGTGACGGTGGTCCTGCTGTTCTTTGGTTCTGCCAATCTTCTTGGAATCGGCGTGCTCGGCGCCTATCTCGCGCAGATTTTCGACGAGATCAAGGCACGTCCGGAGTACTTGATCAAGCAGGACCTGGAAGAGGTGGTGCCGAAACCGCATTCAGCCCGCAGCGGTCAGGAAGCCAAGATCAAGCTAAACTGACCGGAGCGCTCGTGGCCGCCGGCGAAATAATGGCCTGGTCCTTGCGCGAGTTGGTCCGCGGTCCACGGCAAGGGGGGCGACTTTCAAGCGCTTGCTGCAGCGAAAATCGTCGGATCGATCCGGGCTTCTTATCGGTGAACGGGCCGTTGGCTAGACTGATAATCGCAATCAGTGCCCTTCTTTGCTCGCTGTCTGCGGCGGCGGGCGGCGTGTCTTTTCGCCTGTCGCTGACCGGATCGCAGTTGACGGTGATCAACCAAGGGGACAGCTCGGCATTCTACCCGGCGGTATTCAGAATGCTGGCCGATGGCAGCTGGGAGTCGCTCCAGGCGAGCGCCGCGTTGGCGGAAATGGCGCCGGGCGCACGCCTGCAACGCACCTGGCCCGATTCGCGTCCTTTGGAGCAGGTGCCGGAACTCGAGCGCATGCAGCCGGTCATGGTGCGTTTTTTCGATCAAGCCGGAGTGTACTTCGGGCAAATCTCCTTTCTTCACGCACCGCCCGTCGCCAAGACGACCTTGAAGGCACGCTATGTCAATGGTGTATTGCGCATCGATCCACCTGATGGCATGTCTTCCATCCGCGCGAGCCGGGTGCTGTGGCCGCAGGAGGAAGGCATCAGGCCGATTCGTCGGCCCGTGCATTTTGTGCATCGCCCGCGGCCGGCGCTGCGCATCGATTGGCGGCATCAGCGCGGCGTTCCGTTTCAAATCGATACCGGTGCCGGGCGGCCCGCCGCGATCCTGCTCCACGAAACCGCGCAAGGCTATGCGCTGCAGCACGTGCCGGACGGCGGACTGCAGGGCAGGGAGCAGCGTGCGGCCTGGCTCGATGCCGCGCCGAAATTCTATGCCGCGTCCTTGATCGCTCTGGCAGTCGGGCTGGGCGCGATGCTGCTGCCATTCTTGCGCCGTCCGCGCGGCCGCGCCGATTCATCATGACGCGGGCGCATCTGGCGGGTGCCTTCGTCGATGGCTTGTTCGTTCTGGCTACGGGCGCGCTGGTGGCCACTACGCTCGGCGTCGCATTTCTCAATTCGCCGAATTGGCCCACGGGCGGGGATGCCGCTTCGCATCTGCTCTATGCCTGGCTCTATGCCGACAGCCTGCTGCTATCCGGGAACGTGCTTCCCTGGCTGCCGGAAGTGTTCGGCGGGCTGCCTTTTCTATCCTATTACTTTCCCTTGCCCTTTATCGTCATCGCGCTTCTGTCCAAGCTCGTAGGAGTCGCGCCGGCTTTCAAGTGGGGTTCTTTCCTTGCTGTGATGCTTTTGCCCGGCGCGGTATTCGTGTCGAGCCGGCGCTGGCTTGGCCTGTCTTGGACCGGAGCGCTCTTCGGCGGGTTGGGCGCGCTTGGTTTCCTGTTGCACGAGCAGAATTCGATCTGGGGCGGAAACCTGCTCTCCACCCTGTCCGGAGAGTTTGCCTACAGCTATGGCCTTTGCTTTGCGCTGCTGACCATGATTGCCTGGGTGCGCGCGGTGCAGATCGGCCGCGGCTGGATCGTCCCGGCCTTGCTCGAAGCGGCAACCGGATTTTCGCACGGGTTCCCGCTCTTGCTCGTGGGTTTCTCCACGGTGTTCCTGCTGTTCGATGGCAAGCAGTTCGGCCGCACGCTGGGTTTGCTCGTACGCGGCCATTTGCTGGCATTTTGTTTGCTCGGAGGATGGCTATGGCCGATGCTGGAAATGCACGGCCTCACCATTCCCAATGATGCTGCTTTTCCGGTGCAGAGTTGGCGGGATCTATTGCCCGCGACGCTGTGGCCGATAGCGGGGGCGGGATTCGTTGGTTTGGGCATGCAGCTGGTCCCCGCAGTGCGGCGCAAGTGGACCGTGTTGCAGGTCGTCGCTCTGCGCTATCTTGCGAGCGGCGCGGGGCTGGCGGCAATCGGCTTTCTCGCCGGCGACCAGCTCGGGCTCGCGGATATACGTTTCTTCCCCATGGTATGGCTATTTGCCGCCGTGGTCTGCGGTTGGCTGTTCGGCGAAGGTCTGGCCGCAATCGCCGAAGTGTGGCAGCCGCAGCGAAAGGTCGCATTGACCATGTTCGCCGTCGCCGCCGCATTCGGTCTGCTGGGCTGGTTTGGGCAGCAAATCCGGGCCGCGCCCGACTGGGCGCTTTGGAACCATGCCGGGCTCGATTCCAAACCGCAATGGCGCAACCTGGCCAGGCTTTTTCCGTTCATGTCCGGCAATCTTTGGAGCCCGCGGCTTGCGTTCGAACACGATCCGGACAACCAGGATATTGGTTCCACACGGTCGCTCGAGACCTTGCCGATGTTTCTCAATCACAGGCCGGTGCTCGAAGGCCTCTACATGGAATCCGCGCTGCTCGGCCCCGCCATCTACCAGCTGCAATCGGAAATATCGGCGCGCCCGTCCTCGCCTCTGGTGCGCTTCCCGAGCGGCAGTCTCGACCCTGAGTTTGCCGCGCGGCACATGAAGCTACTTTATGCCGATACGCTGCTATTGCGCAGCGAGCAGGCCAAGTCCGCGATCGAATCGAGCCGGCTATTCGACAAGCTTGCCGAAGCACCGCCGTTTGCGCTCTATCGGTTGCGCGGCTTCGACAGCAGGTTGATCGAGCTCGTGCGAATGCCGATGCAGGCGCGACCATTGAACGATTGGATGCAGGATGCATTCGCCTGGTTTCGCACGCGCAGCCGTTTCGACGCCTACCTGCCGGTGTATGGCAATTTGCCGCCGGAGAAACTGATTGCTCCAGGTCCGACAAGCGCAGTGCGGGCGTTGTCATTGTCGCGGCACGAAATGGTGTTCGAGACCGATGCTGTCGGCAGCCCGCATCTGATCAAGGTCGCTTATCACCCGCGCTGGCAGTTGCGGAGCTTGGGACAACTGCTATTGGCTGGCCCCGGCTACATGCTGGTCGTCCCGCAAGAGAAAGAAATTCGCCTGATCTATGGCCACACGCTGGCAGGTAAGCTCGGCATGGCGGTTTCGGCTCTTGCGGCCCTGTACGCATTATCGGCGATCTCGTCCAGAAGACGGTCGCAGCCCGAGGTGGCGCAAGAGCGCGCGCGCAGTTCCTTGCTGCCTGTGCTTATCGGGTGGTTCACGCTGCTCGCTGCCGGCTTCTATTTCGGGACACACTCGCCCGAGCGTGTCTACAGAGAGGCCTGGGAAGCGATGCGCGCGCAGCACTATGACGAGGCAAGCGAAAGTTTTGCACTCGCCTACCGCTTGCGTCGACCGCCGGCGAAGAAGGAAGAGGCGCTGTTCTGGCTGGCTAAGGCGAGCGAACTTGCAGGGCGACGCGAGCAGGCGAAGGCACGCTACCGTGAGCTGATCGAGCTCTATCAGGGATACTGGCTGCCTGAAGGCCTGTTTACCTACGTGCTGCTCGAGCAGCAGGATGGCCATGCGGGGCGCGCTGCGCCGTTCGCGGCGCGCCTGCGCGAGGAGTATCCCGGCAACAAGTGGACGCTGAAACTGGACGATGCCAAATGATTTCAGAATCGCGCGCTTCACTCCACCCCTGCGGCGCCCGCGCCGATCGCAAATGCCCTTGCCAAGGCACATAAAAACAGGACAATGGGCAGCTTCGATCATTCAGGGAGGATTTTCCAATGTCGGTAGGACACGGCCCCGCGCATCATGATGAGGGCAGCAAGAAGATCGGCTTGCTCATCGCCGTTCTGGCGCTGGTGCTGGCGTTCTCGGAAACCCTGGGCAAGGGCGCCCAAACGCAGGCCCTGAGCCGGAACATCGAGGCATCGAACCTATGGACGTTCTTCCAGGCGAAGACGGTGCGCCTCACCTTGATGAGAACGGCGGCGGAGAATGCCACGCTCGAATTGGGGAAGACCAACGATGCGAAGACGACAGACCTCATCGAAAAGCAGATTGCCCTCTGGCGTAAGACCGCGGAGCGCTACGACTCCGAGCCCGAGACCAACGAGGGTCGAAAGGAGCTTGCGGCACGCGCCAAGGCCACCGAGGAAGCGCGCGACCGCGCGCTCGCCGCGTACCACAACTATGAAATCGCGTCCGGCGCAGTGCAGATCGCGATCGTGCTCGCATCGGCTTCCATCATCACCGGGCTCGCCGTGCTCGTGTGGATTGCCGGAGTGCTCGGGGTGGTCGGCGTGGCGTTTTCGCTGATCGGCTTTTTCTGGCCGACTGCCGTGCATCTATTGTGAGCCTGGAGGCCTATGAAGATATCCCGTATTCAATCCCAGATCGTCCGTCTGAACGCCGCGGAACCGCTCGCCGACGGACCCGTCGCAGCGGGGACGACACGCGACTTTGTCACGCTGCAGCGGTGCGACCGCTGTGCGCCGCATGCGCGCATTCGGGCACACCGTGCGGCGCAGGGCGTGTTGGCCAGGTCGCAGCGATTCGGCGGAAGCGGCATGTGGCGGATGTTCTTGCTAGCGCCGCTGATTCTGGCCGGCGCCGTTCATGCGCAGGAGTTGACCGTATTTGCAGGCGGTTTGCAGGCGTCCGAGACCAAGGAACGCTCCCACGCGTGGGCGCTCGAGTATCAGCATGCCTTGGGCGAGAACATCGCTGCCAGTTTCGCGTGGTTGAACGAAGGTCATCTTCCCGGACACCATCGCGATGGGCAAAGCGTTCAGATCTGGGGCCGCGCCAATCTACTGGATCGTCGCCTGTCACTCGCCGCGGGGCTTGGGCCGTATCGTTACTTCGACACCACTGCGTCCGTAGCCGGGGGCGATCATGCGAATATCCACGGCTGGGGAATGGTGGGAAGTCTGGCGGCGACCTACTACAGCGACAGTCGCTGGCTGTACAAGTTGCGCTTCAACCGCATCGTCGCGGGCGGTAGTGTCGACACCAACGCATTGATGCTCGGTATCGGCTATCAGCTGGAGCCGGTGTCTGAACGCGGACCGCAAGTCTCCGCACCGAGCCAGCTGGGCAAGACGACGACCGATGAAATCACGGCGTTTGTCGGCCGCACGATCGTCAACAGCCTGTCTTCGGAGCGTGAGCTCGGATGGGCGTTCGAATATAGGCATGGGCTGGGGCGCCATGTTGACGTGACGCTCGGCGTGTTGAACGAGGGCGACGCCAGATTGGTGCGTCGCAGCGGCATCACGGCGCAGATATGGGGGGTACGCGAGGTACTCGCGAGCGATCGCCTCGTACTGGGGATCGGCCTTGGCCCGTACCTGGCCATCGACCGGTATCGCGATCCCGCATTGGGCGAAGGCGGCACCAGCCTGTTCTCATGGATCTTCACCGCCAGCGCCGCGTTCAGGCTCAGCCAGCATTGGAATGCGCGCGTATCCTGGAATCGCATCAACACCAACTACAACCGCGACACCGATGTGATTTTGCTCGGGGCGGGCTATCGTTTTTGACGCGGGCAGGTGATTGCGCTGCTCACTAGGCTCGGCCGGAAGCCTTAGAATAGCCACCTTCGCATCAGCCTTATGCGCAACGTATGGACATCGCATGAAAATATCCAGCATTCAGACGCAAATCGTCCGGCTGCCCGCCGAGGAACCTCTCGCCGATGGGCCCGTCGCAGCGGGGACGACACGCGATTTTGTCACGCTTCGCATCGGCACCGACGCTGGCATTGAAGGCATCGGCATCACGTTCTTCGGCGGCGCCTTGATCGGCACGCTGCGGACGGCGGTCGATGCGCTCGGCACACTCGCGATCGGCGAAGATCCTCTGCGCATCGAAGCGCTCATCGGCAAGCTGCGCGCGGCCGCAGCGCCTTGCGGGCCCGGCGGCATCCTCACACTCGCGCTGGCGGCCATCGATATCGCGCTGTGGGACATCAAGGGCAAGGCGCTCAATCTGCCGCTATCGAAGCTGATTGGGGGAAGGCGCGAGCGCGTGCCGACCTACGCCAGCGGCGCGTTGATGCGGCAGTTTTCACTCGAGGATGTGCTAAAGGCGGCGCCGCGCCTCGTCGAACGCGGCTTTCGCCAGATGAAGATGCAATTGGCTCTGCCCGGCAACATTTCGGTGCCGCGCGAAGTCGAGCGTGCTCGGCTGATACGCGCGAGCGTCGGGGACGAGATCGATCTGATGTGCGACATCAACCAGCTCTGGGACGTGCGCCAGGCGATTTCGATCGGCAAGCAGATCGAGGACGTCCACCTGTATTGGCTCGAAGACGTCGTCGCGCACGACGATTACGCCGGGCTCGCGCGCGTGGCCGCGGCGCTGGATACGCCGGTGGCTGGCGGCGAGTACGTCTATGGCAGCGTGCCGTTTCGGCATATGCTGGAGGCGCGTTCGGTCGATATCGTGATGATCGACGTGCTGCGCGCCGGCGGTATCACCCAGTGGCTGAAGATCGCGGGCATGGCCGAGGCTTTCAATCTGCCCGTGGTAAGCCATCTGATTCCGGAATTGCATGTGCACCTGATCTCCGCGATTCCGAACGGCCTGACCGTCGAGTACATGCCTTGGTCGGTGAAGCTGTTCGAGGAGGTGCCGCTGCCGGATAAGGGCGAACTGCAGGTGCCCGACAAACCGGGACATGGACTTGTATTCAACGAGGACGTGCTGCGCCGCTACGGCGAGAGCAGCTAGCGACGCAGGCCGATATTCCGGGTCAGAGCAACATTTTCGAATGTTAACCGCAATTGAATGGGGGGAGTTAGACATGACGCAAAGTACGGCTGAGACCGGCATGCGCATCTGGCATCAAAGCATTACCGACTTGACCGTGCTGCCCGGCTATGCCGGCATGCTGGCTGAACACGGACGACAGGTCTGCGACCCTGGCACCAGCGTCGATGTTCACGGCGTGCGCCCCGGCACTTACCCGGCCGGCATGGCGCCCATCGAAATGGCGCGTTCGCGCTGGTCGACTCATTTGCGCGCAATTCAGATCGTAGAGAACGTGATGCGCGCTGAGCGCGAGGGCTACGATGCCGTGGCGATCAGCTGTTTCATCGATCCGGGCCTCGAGGAGGCGCGCAGCCTCGTAGACATCCCGGTAGTGAGTTCGCTCGAAACTTCGCTTCTGGTATCTTCGACTGTCGGCCGCGCGTTCGGGCTCCTGACGCTCGACGAAGGCATGGCGAACCGGCTGAAGAAGTTGATCGGCGGCTACGGCTTCCAAGACCGCGTTGTGTGCGTGGACCCGCTCGACCCACCGCTAACGGAATACCAGATCGATAAGGCATTTGCGGGATCAAAGGAATTCGTCGACAGCTTCAGCGCGCAGGCGCGCCGCCTGATTCGCGCGGGCGCGGATGTTGTCATCCC
>ORJL010203548.1_pt1 | contig 12702 bp, 11 predicted proteins | sample 1779941 | NCBI WGS metagenome assembly ORJL01 (sample SAMEA104232317, study PRJEB22302) | groundwater metagenome | biome: forest; feature: aquifer; material: groundwater | place: USA | collected 2011-08-07 | depth 5.8 m
ATCCAGCAGGCAGATCTCGTCGAAGGTGAGATCGCTCCGGCCCGAAACCTGCGGCAGGCCGGTGATGCCCTGCGGCACGTCGAGCCGCTGCGTCTGCCACGGTTCGTATTTTTCCACTTCCACCGGCAGGCCGGGGCGCGGCCCCACAATGCTCATGTCGCCGCGCAGCACATTGAACAACTGCGGCAGCTCGTCAATGCTCAAGCGGCGAATCACGCGGCCTACGCGGGTGCGGCGGGGATCGTCTTTGATTTTGAACAGCGGGCCGCTGGCCTGGTTGAGTTCGGCCAGCGCCGGTTGCCGCTCCTCGGCCCCTTGCAGCATGGAGCGAAACTTGATAACCTCAAACAATTTGCCGCGCTGGCCCACCCGCGTTTGCCGGAAGAACACCGGCCCGGGCGAATCCAATTTGATGAGGGCGGCCACCACGAGGAACAGCGGCCACAGCAGCAGCAACCCCAGCCCGGCCACGATCACATCCATAATGCGTTTTATGATCAGCCCCTCGCGGGGAGGGGTATGGTCCTTGATGCCAATGAGGGGGATGCCGCCGAGGTCGTCCACGTCGACGCGGCTGAGGCTGGGCTGGAAGAGGTCGGGCACCACCCGGGGGCGCACGCCCAGCCGTTCGCACACCCGCACCACCCCGGCGATCTTGCGCTGGTACATCCACGGCAGGGTGATAATCACTTCGTCCACCGGCTCGGCGGCGAGCAGCGGTTCAAGGCCGTCGAGGCTGCCCAGCCCCCGGAAGCGGCCCACGTCGGTGGAGCCGCGCACCGGGTCGTCGTCCACAAACCCCACCACTTTGTAACCGAGGTCAGACCGGGCCACCATGGTGCGCATCACCGCGCGGCCCACTTCGCCCGCGCCCACAATGAGCACCCGCTGCACCCCGTGGCCGCGCTGGCGCAATTGGGCTTCGGCGGAGCGGCGGATGGCGCGCGCCGCGCTGAGCAGGGCCACGATGAGCACGCTGTCGTACAAGAAAAGCAAGCGCGAGTAAGCCAACGGGCGCAAGCCAAAGGTGATGGCCATCACGGCGACGATGCCGGTGAGGGTGGCGTTGAACACGCGCAGCATCTCCGATACGAGGGAGCTTCCGCGGCGCGGGGTGTATGCCCCGTTGAGGGTCAGGACGACGAGCAGCATGGAAACCAGCAAGCCAAACAGACCCAGATACGAAGCCAGCGGGTTGTAGAACCCCGGCTCCACCAGCCGGAAGAGCTGCACCTCGTAGCGCAGATACCACGCCAGCGCCGAAGCGGCTAAGATGAGGGCGGCATCGAGCACGGGCCACACGAAGCGCCGCCACAAAAGGAGTACGGGCGCCATCAGTGGATACCGGCCTCCGGCAGGTTGAGGGCGCGGGCGTACACTGCCGCCGTGCATTGCGCCGCGCCCTGCCACGTGAACCGCGCCGCCTGCAACGGGCCGCGCGCTGCAAGGTCGGCTTGCAGGGAATCGTCGGCCAGCAGCCGGGCCAGCGCCTCGGCCAGCGCGGCGCTGTCGTCCGGTGGGAAGAGCAGGGCGGCATCGCCGGCGGCCTCGGGCAGAGAGGAGGCGTTGGTGGTGATGGTGGGCACGCCACAGGCCAGCGCCTCGATGACGGGCAGGCCAAAGCCTTCGTAGGCCGAGGGATAGACGAACACTTGCGCCGCCGAATACCAGTACGGCAGGTCGTCGTCGGGCACGAAGCCGGGGAAGATCACGTCGCGGCTGAGGCGCAGCTCTTCGACGGTTTGAAAAACGTCCTCCGACATCCAGCCCCGGCCCCCGGCGCACACCAACTTCACTCCGGCGGGGCGCACGCGGGCGTAGGCGCGGATGAGGCTGGAGAGGTTTTTGCGGGGCTCGATGGTGCCGAGGTAGAGGATGAATTTATCGGGCAGGCCGTGGGCTTCGCGGAAGCGGCCAATGGCTTCGGGGGTCGGGCGCACAAACGCGGCGTCCAGCCCGGAATAGACGACGTCGATTTTTTCTTCCGGCACGCCGTAGACTTTCATCACATCCTTTTTGGTGTGCTGCGAAACGGCGATGATGCGCCGCGCCCGCTGGCACGAGAGGCCGGTGAGCAGGCTGAGGTAGGTGCGGTTGGCCGGGCGAAAGCGCTCCGGGGCGCGGAGGAACGAGAGGTCGTGCACGGTGACGACGCTTGGCACGGTGGCGACGAGCGGCGAGACGTAAGCCAGCATATGCAGCAAGTCCACGCCGGATTGTCTGGCGGTGACGGGCTGCACGAACTGCTCCCACAGGATGCGCCCCCACGGGTTGGCAGTGGGCAGGCCGGTGCGCTGCATGCGGAGCGCGCCATCGGGCGCGGCGGCGTTGCGGCCGGTGAAGGCGGTGTAGGCAAAGCGCGGGTCGGCGGCGGGGAGGTGTTGCATGAGGCCGCGAATGTAACGGTGGATTCCGGCGGAACGATAGGATTGCTGGCCCGAGAGCAATTGCGCATTGAGGCCGATGTGATGGGTATGTGGCACGAGGCGATTATACCGGAGGATTGATCATGTCCCGGTACACGGCCACCGTGTCCTCGGCGATTTGCCGCTGGGTGAACCGGGCCAGCACCCGGGCGCGGCCTCGTCGGCGCAGGTCGGCGCGGAGGGCGGGGTCACGTTGCAACCGGCGCAGAGCCTCGGCTACCGCCTCGGGGCTGCCTTCGGGCACGATGAGTCCGGCGTCGCCGATGACGTTTGGAATCTCGCCGCAGGTGGAGCCGATGACGGGCACGCCGCAGGCCATGGCTTCGACGAGCACGCGACCAAACTGCTCTTTCCAGTTGGGCAGGGTGACGGAGGGCAGCACGAGCGCATCGAGGGTGCGGAGGAAGTTGGGGAACTCGGCGGAGGGCATCCACGGGAGGAAGGTGGTGCGGTCGCTCACGCCGCATTCGGCGGCCACGCGGGCGAGGGCCTCACGTTGGGGGCCGCTTCCCAGCAGGGTGAGGCGGTGCCCACGGTCGAGTTGGGCGAAGGCGCGGATCAAAGTCTCTACGCCTTTTTCGGGGACGAATCGCCCGGCGTAGCCGATGGTGAGTGGCTCATCCTTTTCCCCCGCTTCTGCCGGATAAAAAATCTCCGGATCGACTCCGAACTGTGGAATGACTGACGACGGGCCGCGATAGCCTTTGGCCTTGCACACGGCTTGCGCTTCGCGGTTGCCGCAGAGGGCGTAGTGTGCGCGGCGCAGCACGGAGGCTTCGAGGGCGCTGAAGGGAAAGGGGTAGCGGCGGTTGAGGTTTTGCCAGGTGAAGAAGAGTGCCCTGGCCCCTGCCCGGCGCGCCAGTTGCAGCGCGTGCCACGTGGCGAGGTTGTACGGCTCTTCGTCGATGTGGACGAGGTGCGGACGGATGGCGGCGATTTGCCGGGCGAGCGTGGGGTAGAAGTGCAAATGAAAGCTGCCGTTGAGGACCAGCGGTTCCACTTGCAGAGTGTAGCCGCGCGTGTGGGCGCGCTCCAGCCGGACGGCGCCGCGCTCGTCGCGCCATTCGGGCGGCACGATCACGGTAAGTTCAATATCGGGGTGGGTAGCTATCTCTTCCAGTTTGCGTTGGTATGCGCCCACCACACAGGCTTTGGAGATCATGAGGACGCGCATGGAGGGCATTATAGCGGAATGATGAAGGATGAATGATGAATAACAAACTTCAAACTTCCCACCTCTGATTTGCTTCTCTTCCCAGTCAGTCTATAATCTTTGAACCGCCGAACAGACTCACGGAGGCACTCCCATGCCCAGCAAACTTGGCCCACACGTTTTAACTACCACCGACGCGCGATCACCGATCTGACCCCGGCGGCTACTCCACCCTGACACACGACTTCACGGCAGCCACCGCCGAGGCCACGGTGACGCTGGAGGTGGCGCCCGCTTTGCCCTCACGCAAAACGCGTGGTACATTGCCTCGGCCAGCGTGTCGCCGATATAGCGACAGACGGTACGGTTCGGAATCAAAAACGGGCGACCGCAAAGGCCGCCCGTTTTTTGTTGTGGGTGGTGCGACCTTTAAGGTCTCCGAGACCCCAAAGGTCTGAGGCAGTGAGGAGGGTGCGGTTCACAGCCGGCTATCGTCGGCCAGAATAGCTTCAAGCTGGGCAATGAGGGGCGGCAGGACGCGGATGGCGTCATCGTGCCTCGACATATTGGGCCTCCGCCTCAGACAAGATTCGTTTCTGCAGCAGGTGGCTCAAACTGTTGGGCGTATTGAGATCGACCTCGCGCCCCAACAGGTCGGCCAGCTCCATCTGCATCCCCACGAAACGCAACAAACCGGGCACATGCGCCGGGTCAAACTCTACCAGCACGTCCACGTCGCTCTGCGGCCCGAAGTCGTCGCGCAGCACCGAGCCGAAGAACGAGAGCTTGACGATGTGATGTTTGCGGCAGAACTCGGCCAGCCGCTCGGGGGGAACAAGGATGTGAGGCATGGGGAATACGGTCGGGATTCGTTCTACACGTGCTGCTTCACCCGCTCGCGCATATCGCGGCAGCGCTCGCAGGAGGGGTTGTGACACAGCAGGGCCGTGGGGTCTTTGCGAATCAGTTGCACGGCGGCGCTCACCACCGCCTCGGCGGGGATGCGCTGAACGTGAGCCTGCCCGATTTGGCCGCGCACCACGTAAGGCTTAATGGCATCGGTGATGGCTTCGAAGCCCGCCGAATCGCCCGGCCAGTTGAACTCCTCAATGCGCTCCGGCGTGAGCGCCCAGCGCACAAATTTCTGGCGCCCCGCCCGCTGCTCGCCCACGTGGACGGTGGTGTTCACCCGGTGCGTCACGCCCAGCAACAGCACGTCGCCGCCGTGATCGGTGAGCCACGTCAGCGGCGCGAGCGGGTCGGCCAGCGTTTGCCCGGCCAGCATTTCCTCGGCGTCGGGGCCAACGGCCACAAACGACAGCGCCGGGTGCGACGTGCGTCTGGCCGCCGGGTGGCGCAGGAGCGTGTTCGGCGCCACGCCAAGGGTGGGATGCGCGGGCATATCGGGCCGCCAGAACTCGGCGGTTTCGTTGTGCGGCGAGCTGCCATAGGCCAGGCCGTTGAGCGGCGGGCCTTCCTCGGGAGTCACCAGTGTTTGATACGTGAACGCCGGGGCGATCACCGTGCCGCACACGGCCATCAACGCGCCCACCAGCGTTTCCGCGCCGCCGGCCACTTGCCCGAACGACGACAGCGAGGCGTGCACCGTCACGCGGCTGTTGCGGTTGAGACCCAGGTCGCGCAGGCCGCGCACAATGTCGCGGAAGCCCACCTGCCCCGGCGCGTCGCCGGAGGTCTTGCGGGCCGCTTTGAATGCCAGTTGAGTCATGAGCTAGTATCCCCGTCGTCGCGGCCCGTGTCAGCGTCCGCGCCACTCCGCCTTGCGCTTTTCCGTAAACGCCTTCATTCCCTCTTTTTGATCGTCGGTGCTGAACAGGAAATAGAAAGATCGGCGCTCGTCGGCCAGCCCGTCGGCCAATGAAGTTTCGAACGCGTTGTTCACCGCCTCTTTCGCCAACCGGATCGCCAGCGGGGCGCGGGCGGCAAGCTCGTTCGCCAGTTTGAGCGCCTCGCCAAGATACTGCTCCGCCGGAACCATCCGGTTCACCAGCCCGGCGCGCAAAGCCTCCTCCGCCGTCAACATGCGGGCGTTGAGGATCATTTCCATGGCCAGCGCTTTGCCCACGGCGCGGGTGAGCCGCTGCGTGCCGCCCGCCCCCGGAATGACCCCAAGGTTAATTTCCGGCTGGCCGAAGCGCGCCGTCTCCGAGGCCACGATCATGTCACAGGCCATCGCCAGTTCGCAGCCGCCGCCCAGACAAAACCCCGACACCGCAGCGATGATGGGCTTCTTCACTTTGCGGAAGCGCTCCCATTTGCCGATGCGGTCGTTGAGCAGCATTTCCACGGCGGAGGCCTCGGCCATTTCTCTGATGTCGGCCCCGGCGGCAAAAGCCCGTTCGTCGCCGGTGAGCACCACCGCGCCCACGGTCGGGTCGGCGTCGAAAGCTTCGGCGGCGGCGGCCAGCTCTTCAATCAGCGTGCCGTTGAGGGCATTGAGTTGTTTAGGCCGGTTCAGCCTGATCAGCCCGGCGCGGTCATGCACTTCGGTGAGGATAAATTGATAATCCATAATTTTCCGCCTCTGCTATGCTCGCCGCAACTCCAGCAAATGCCGGCGCGCGTGCTCCAACATGCGCTCGACCCACCACTGCACCGTGCGCGCGCCAAACGCCATGTGCCGCCCGCTGCGCGCCCAGCCCTGCGGCGGCAGGTTGCGCAGCAACTGCAACTCGGCTTCGCGGGTGGCAGCGTAATCGGCCAGCAGGCGAGTCATCGGTTCCGCCGGGTCGTAATGCCCGGCCTCCCACCGCTCCACGTCGAACGGTTCGAACACCGTCGAGTCTTCTTTAAGCATCCGGCGCAAGCGAGTCAAATAGGGCTGGGCCTCGGTGTCCCGCAGGTGGGCCACAATGGCATGGGGCGAGCGTTCGTCCGGGGCCAGTGGTATATGCCATTCGCCTTCGGGGATGGCCGCCACCGCGTCGGCAATTTCCGGCACAATCGTTTCGAGGCGCTCAACCAGTCGCGCGCGGTATTCGTACAGTGGGTCCATGGTGGCCGGGCGCGCCGAAGTTATTTGCGCGTGTCGTAAGCCAGCCGCGCCCGCATCATCTGGCTGAGATGTTCCCACGTGTGACCCAGGGTGTAGTGAGCCAGCCACCCCAGCGTGATCGGGCCGCGCATCGGGTGAACGCCGGGGCGCGACCAGTCGGCTTTTTCCAGCAGGGCCACTTCGGCCCCCCGGTCGGCCACAAAGTCGGCCAGGATGCTTTGGATTGGCTCGTCGGGAGTCCAATGCTCGGCGTGGTGGGCCGCCTCGTCGAACAGAACCAGCGCCGGGTTGTCTTCGTTGACCATGCGCTCAATGCGCACGAGGAAGACGTTCCGCTCCGTGTCGCGCAAATGGGTGAGGCACTCCTGCGCCGACCATTCGGTGGGCGCGGGTTTCCACAGCACCACGTCAGGAGCCAGCAGCCCCACTTCGTGTAAGAGTTGGTGCGGTTGCATGCGCAGGGCGCGGAGGAGATAGTTGTCGGGGAGAGTCATGGGAGTTGCTTTTCGGCGTTGCCGTGGCTCGCAGAGATCGCGCAGGCGTTCGCGGCGCGCGTTCCGGGCGGGCTGCGCGGCAGCGCCGGTTAGGCCAGCCAGCCCGTCACTTCGCCGGCAAGGCGCGGCAGATAATCGGCCAGCGTTGCCTGGCCGTTGGCTTTGGCTTCGAGATAATCCGTTACGCTGTTCACCACCGAGGGCAGCAGCGGCAGCCCTTTGGTGCGGCGGTCGTACAGAATGAGCGCGTCACCCTCGCCCGGCTCGATGCGGTTGAGGAACACCGCCAGAATGCCATAGGTGAACAGCTTGGCAATCTGCCGCGGCCACGTGGGGTGCACCGCGCGGAAGTGTTCGGGCAATCGCTCCGAGGCGGCGGAGGTTTCCGGCAGCAGACCGGGGTGCGCGGCAAAAAAGCTGTCCAGCGCCGAGAGGCAAAAATCGTTTATCGCCAACTTAAGCACGTGGTCGCGGTCGTCGCTGAACGGCCACGGCTGGCTTTCGCCCACGGCGCGGCGCGGCGGCATGAGCGAATAGCTGGAGTCCCCGGCGCTGATGCCCAACGACAGCGCAGTGGGGTAGGCCAGATTGGGCAGCACGATCAATTCGGCGGGTGCGGTGTCGCACGCTTCCAGCAAAATGGCCGTGAAGTCCACACCGCTCACGTGCTGTTGCACGGCGGCCACGGCCTCGGCCCACGGCGCATCGTTCGCCGCCCAGTAGGCGTCGAGCGCCGCGGCGGCGGCAAACTCGCGCAGGTGCGCGGCCAGCTCCGGCTCGTCGTTCAGTGCGCGGATGAAAAGCGGCAGCGGATCGAGATCAATGTTGAGGGCCGATTGCACGTAGGATACTGCCGGATGATCGCGCAGGGGGGACACATGCCTGCGCAGGGCAGCCGCCTGCGGATGGACACCCCGAGGCAGGGGGCGCTGTTCGCGGTCGGGCCAGTCGGTGGCGGCGAGCGCGGCAGAAAGGGTTCGGACGCGGGAGTCGGTGGCAACAGTCAGCATCTAACTCATCACTTTCCCCCCATCCACGTTGATGGCCTGGCCGGTGATGTACCGCGCCTCGTCGGAGCAGAGGAAGAGCACGAGGCCGGTCACATCGTCCGGCTCGCCCAGCCGTGCCTGGGGGATGTCTTCGAGCCATTTCTTCATCTGCGCTTCGTTCTCGCGCAGGTGGGCCGTCATCTCGGTGATGATCACACCGGGGCAGACGGCGTTCACCCGGATATTATATGCGGCAAATTCGCGGGCGCACTCCCGCGTAAAGCCTACCAGCCCGGTCTTGCTCGCCACGTAAGCGGCGCGGTCACGCAACCCGGCGGCCCGCCCGGCAATGGAGGCCATGTTGACGATGGCGCCGCCGCCCTGTTCCTTCATGCTGCGGCCAATGGTTTGGGTGCAGAGAAACGCGCCCTTGAGATTCACGTCAATGGCCCGGTTCCACGCCCACTCGTCCAGCGTGAGGATGGAGCCGGTCGGTTCCACCCCGGCGTTGTTCACCAGCACATCCACGCGGCCCCATTTTTCCAGCACTTCGTAGTGCATCGTCTGCACGGCCATTTTGTTGGCCACGTCGGCCAGGGCAGTCATGGCCTGCCCGCCCGACTCGGTGATGCGTTTGACGGTGACCTCGGCGGTGTCGGGGTTGATGTCGTTGACGACGACCTTGGCTCCGGCGGCGGCAAACTGCAGGGCAATGGCCCGCCCGATGCCCCGGCCCGCGCCGGTAACGAGGGCGACCCTATCTTTGAAGGACATGATTTTAGTATAGCATAGCCAATTCATACCTTGGCGTCTCCCTTCAATTCACATATAATCCGACCAGCGCCATCTAGTTTTGAATGAGGAGAGAGCCAATGTTCAACGCCACCGCCGACAATCCAAAAGTTCCCGCATTCCTGCGTCTTGTCGTCATCGTCGAGTGTATCGTTGTGGCTGCGACGGCCATTGTGTTGTTCTTTTCACCCTCGCTCGGCAAAGAGTTGTGGGCGTGGGGGCCGCCGCCGTTCAACTCGCGCTACATCGGCGCGATCTATTTCAGCGCGCTGGCGCCGCTGGCGATGTTTGGGGCCACGGGCCGGTGGGCGCCGGGCCGCGTGGTGCAGTGGATGATCCTGACCTTCACCGCCAGCATTGCCATCGCCATGTTCATCCACGCGGGCAGTTTCGAATGGGGGCGCTGGTCTGCCTACGGCTTCTGGTTTCTCTACATCTTCATCCCTCTCAACTCGGTGGTCTTCTTGTACCTTCTGCGCAACCTCCACGTTGCCGGTGCGCTGCCCACGCCGAACGTGTGGCGTTACGTGCTGACGGCGGCGACTATCGTGCTGGGGTTGTATGGCCTGGGCTTGGTCGTCGCGCCCGTAGCAGTGACCTCGTTCTGGCCGTGGCCCATTGACGCGTTCCACGGGCGTATTTATGCGGCCACGTTCATCACGCCCGCGGTCGGGGCGTGGCTGCTCCGTGACAAAGCTGCGCCGTCGGAACACTTCACGCTCGGCTTCACTCTGCTTGTGTTGGGCTTGGCTGCGATTGTGGGTGTGGTGATCACCAGCCCGACCGTGCCGGTCGGGAAGCAGGTGAACTACGCCGCGCTTGGCACTTGGGCCTTCTTTGCCATGAACGCCATCATGGCTCTGGTGGGCGGCGGCCTCATGCAGTTGGGACGCTCAGTCGGCAAATAACAGCCTCACGGCCTGAACACTTCCCACAACGTCCTCGGCGAAACCATTATCGCCGGATCGGCGGAACCGAAGCAGGCGTCTACAATCGCCTTCCTCAGGTACTCGCTCTTCTGCGCGCGTTTGAGCAGGCTGTCGAGCATCCCGTCGCGGAAGTAAATCTTCTGCGCCAGATGATTGAGCGCGAGCTGGTAACGATACTTCTTCACCAGCGCGGCGCGATATTTCTTCTGGATGGACGGCGTCGCCGTCCCCTTCCATTCTTCTAAAATCGCTGCTGCCGCCAGTTGCGCCGACTCCAGAGCGTAATCGATCCCCTCGCCGGTGATCGGGTTCACCAGCCCGACCGCCTCGCCCACGACGAGAATCCAATCGTTGCCGCTGTGCGACGGCGAGAAATCGGTGCGGAGCGGGTAGCCCTTAATCGGCCCGACCTGTCTTGCGTTTCGGAGGAGGCGTTTGAGGTAGGGGTGAGTCTCAATGAGGCCGCGTAATTGGGTGGCCTGCGGCATTTTGTCGTCGAAGAAAACGCCGCAGCCGATGTTGGCCGATGTCGGCGATGTGGGGAACACCCAACCGTATCCGGGCAGCCTCACATTGTCGAAAAACAGCACGACGGAATCGTCCAGACCCTCGACGTTTTCGAAGTAGCATCGTGCCGCCAAATTTACATGCGGCCTGCCATTCAGCAAACCCAGATCCATCAGCAGCCTTGCATTTGCGCCGGTGGCGATGATGGAGAGCGCGCATCGCAGCGGCTTGCGCCCCTCGACGTGAACTTCCACCGCGCCATCGGCGGCGCGCGCAATGTTTTCTACTTTTGAGTTCGGGATGAAGTGCGCGCCCGCGTCGACCGCGTGCTGCCGGAGCAGATCGTCCAGCGAATATCTGGGCAGCACCATAACGTAATTAGGCAGGCCGCCGAGGTTCGAGAGGCTGAGTTTGTATTCGACGGCGTCGGAGTGCCGCAGCGCGATCGAATTGCAGCGGTGGGCGCGCTGCGCAACTTTATCGAGTGCGCCGATTGCTTCGAGAGCCTTTACGGCGCGCGGGGTGAGGCCGTCGCCGCACGTTTTGTCGCGCGGGAAGTCGCTCTTGTCGAGCAGGGCAACCTTTAGCCCCCGTTTGGCGAGAAGATACGCCGCCGCCGAGCCTGCCGGCCCCGCGCCGACAACTGCAATATCATGCTTGTGTTCTTGCATGGCTCTTTTCACCGCGAAGACGCGAAGGACGCCAAGTTCTTTTTGTTTTCTTTGCGCTCTTCGCGTCTTCGCGGTGATATCTCATGGACATTTCCACACCCCGTCTTTTTGTGTCAGTCCGAGGTACGGAGTGGGATCGTAGGTGTTGGCAATGTCCAGCTCGTTTTTGTAGCCGCCGCCCGGGTTGGATTGGACGACGGAGAAATGCAGGTGCATGCTCACTGGATTGAAGGCGTCACCGGCGTAGTCGCCCTGATAACCGAGCAGCGTCCCGGCGGTGACGAATTGCTCGAGCGTCCCCGGAGGAAAATCCGGCAGGATGAACGAATGCCCTTCGGGATCGGCTATGTGGGCGTAATACGTCCATATCTGCTGCGAGGGGGCGAGGGGGTCTTTGGGGATGCGAATGATGACCGCGCTCTTCCAGTCTGCTTCGCGGGTGAGGTAGCCATCGTAGGCGGCCACCACCGGAGTCTGGGTGAGGGCGGTGGGGCCAAAAATGTCGAGGCCCTGATGGCGGTGGCCGGGGCGGAAGGAGTCGCCGTAGCCAAACCCGACGTAGCCATCGGTGGGCAGCACAAAGGGGGCACGGCCGCAGCGGTTGCCCGCGGCAATGGCCAGCTCGGGATGGGCGGCGGGATCGGTAATCCACTGGCGCAGCCGCGTGAGTTTTTGGCCGGTGGCGAGGAGCGGAGGGAGATATAGAAACGCCATGACGATGGCGGCGACGACGAGCGCGCCGAGAATGAATCCGAAAGGCTGTCTCATGCGTGGGCGAGATTGTACCACTGGCAGGTATAATCGAATGCAGAAGGATGAATGATGAATGATGAATGTTGAGCGATGGCAAGATGCTGCCGTTTTTGAGACGATGGCCGCCGAATGGAACGCGCTGGCGGCGCGCAGTCTGACGAACACGCCGTTTCAGCGGGCGGAGTTCCAGCGGGTGTGGTGGAAGCATTTGGGGCACGGCGAGTTGAATGTGCTGACGATGCGCGACGAGGCGGGCGCGTTGGCCGCGCTGGCGCCGTTGTACGTGGACCCCGCCGACGGCGGCACGGTGCGCTGGGTGGGCAGCGAGGAGATTGCCGACTACCTCGACGTGATTGCGCCCGCCGAAACGATGGCCACCGCAACGCAGGCGATGTTCAATTGGCTGGCGTCGGCGGATGCGCCGCCGTGGAAGCAGATGGTGCTCTCGAATATTCCGGGGTGGACGCCCACGCCGGACACGTTGCGCGCTCTGGCCGCCGGGGCCGGGTGGCGGGCCGAGGTGGCGCAGATTGACGTGTGCCCGGTGATTCGACTGCCCGGCACGTTTGAGACTTACCTTGAGCAAATCGACAGCAAACAAAGGCGCGAGATCAGCCGCAAGCTGCGCCGGGCCGAGGGCGGCGAAGATGCGGTGACGTGGTACATCGCCGGCACCGGCCGCGACATGGCGGCGGAGGCCGAGGCGTTCATGGCGCTGATGGCCACCGCCACGCCCGACAAAGCGGCATTCCTCACGCCGAGGATGCGAGCCGCGTTTGCCGAGTTGTTCGCGGTGATGCAGCAGGCTGGATTGCTGCAGTTGGCTTTTTTGGAAGTGAACGGGAGGAAGGCCGCGGCCTACGTGCAGTTCGACTACGCCGGGCGCATCTGGGTTTACAACTCGGGCATTGATGCGGCGGCAGCCGGGGCGCTCTCGCCGGGGTGGGTGCTGCTGGCGCGGCTGATCGAGCA
>ORJL011670209.1_pt1 | contig 12697 bp, 15 predicted proteins | sample 1779941 | NCBI WGS metagenome assembly ORJL01 (sample SAMEA104232317, study PRJEB22302) | groundwater metagenome | biome: forest; feature: aquifer; material: groundwater | place: USA | collected 2011-08-07 | depth 5.8 m
GGAACTTTAATCTCGATTTCTCTATCAAATCTTCCCGGTCTTCTTAGTGCAGGATCTATCGCATTTGGTCTATTTGTAGCTGCAATAACGATAACCTTTCCTCTGGCTTCTAATCCGTCCATTAATGATAACATTTGTGATACTACTCTCCTTTCTACCTCTCCAGTTACTTCTTCTCTCTTTGGTGCAATTGAATCAATTTCATCTACAAAGATAATTGATGGTGATTTTTCTCTAGCTTCTTTGAAAATTTCTCTTAGTCTAGCTTCGCTTTCTCCATAAAACTTGCTCATAATCTCTGGACCAGAAATACTAATGAAATGAGCTTGACTTTCATTTGCAACTGCTTTTGCAAGTAGTGTCTTTCCTGTTCCAGGTGGACCATATAACAACACACCTTTTGGAGCTTCAATTCCTAATTTCTCAAAAATTTCTGGATGTCTTAATGGCAACTCTATCATTTCTCTTACTTTCTTTATTTCATCAGTCAAGCCCCCAATGTCTTCATAAGTTACTTGAGGTACTCCCCGTAATGTTTCACCTTTTTCTGCAATATGGAAAACAGTTTTTTGAGTAACTAATACTGCATCTGCTGCTGGTGTTACTCCAATTACTTGAAATGTTAAACGGCCACCAAAATATGGAACCATTACATTATCTCCTTTAATCAAAGGAACACTTTCTAGAGCATCTGCAAGATAGCGTTCATCAATTGGAGGAATTGCTTCAAGTGGTGCTACTACAACTTTTTCAGCTGCAACTGCTTTAATTTTTCTTACAGTAATGGTATCGCCTATTGCAATACCTGAATTATTACGACCTAATCCGTCAATTCTGATAATTCCTTTTCCTTCGTCTGATGGATAAAGTGGAAGACATTTTGCAACGGTTCTTCTTTTACCCTTAATCTCAATTACATCACCAGTAGAGGCATTTAGTGTATCCATAGAATCATAATCAATTCTTGCAACTCCACGTCCTACATCTCGTGTATATGCTTCTAGAACTTTTAGAGAAAGTGCATTCTGGCTCATATAGCAAACTCTTCTGTCTAATTTTTATATCTTTGTGGTAATTTTATCGAATTACACAGATAAAATCACAAGCTTAAAATCCTTAATGAACAGGACACGATCTACTTGGGTAAGAGACCATTAGTAAGAAGACGTGGCCGTGGAGGATTTCAATTTAGATCTACATCTACTGGTAAAGTAGGCAGTAAAGCAAAATATCCACGTTTTTCATTATCTGAGCAACATGAAGGTCTAGTGATAGATCTAGTTCATGAGCGCGGTAGAGAAGCTCCTCTTGCTAAAGTACGATTTGAAGACGGTTCAGTCTCTTTTATGCCAGCAGTTCTTGGTACTAAAGTAGGCGAAACCTTCCAATTTGGATTAAAATCAAAAATTGAAAAAGGTAATGTAATTAGCGTTCAAAATATTCCCGATGGAACCATAGTGTGTAATGTTGAAAAACACTTTGGCGATGGTGGCGCTATAGTAAAGTCAGCAGGTACCAATGCAACAGTTTTCTCTCACGGTGAAGAAGGCGTCACATTAAAACTCCCTTCTGGAAAATTCACTACACTCAATCCAAAAAATAGAGCAATGATTGGAACTCTTGCTGGTGGTGGAGCTAGCGAACGATTCTTTATGAGTGCAGGTAACAAATGGCGTAGTTTTAGAGCTAAAGGAAAGAAATTTCCTATTGTTAGAGGTGTAGCACAAGCCGCTTATGTTCACCCACACGGCGGTGGAAGACATCAACACGTTGGACAAAGTTCTACTGTTTCCCGCAACGCCCCACCCGGAGCTAAAGTAGGTAGCATTGCTGCCCGAAAAACTGGTAGAGCTAGAATTAAAGAGAGAACGTAATAATCTAGTTCTTCTTCACTAAAATTGATTAATACCTTATTGAAACAATTTTTTACATGTCAAAGCAGAGGATCAGAATTTTTGTAACAGGAAAAGTACAAGGTGTATTTTTTCGTCAAGCTCTAAAAGTAATGGCTAAAAAAAATGATGTTTTTGGTTGGGTTAAAAATCTTAAAGATGGTAGAGTTGAAGCCATACTTGAAGGCAATGAAGAAAAAGTAAGTAGACTAGTTGAATGGTCTCACAGAGGACCGGCTAATGCACGAGTTGAAGATGTAGAAATTCGAAATGAGAAATTTATTGGCGAGTTTTCCAAATTTGATGTTTTGTATTAATTAATTGTTTCAAATGCATTTTTTATTATTTCTCTGAGTTCTGTAACCTCTTGTCCTATTTTGATTTGTAAAATTTGAGGAACTTCTTTCCTATTTTTCTGAATTTTAATTATAATGCCTTCTCTTTCTGGTTCTACATCTACAAACCATCTAAATGTCATAGATTTTCCAAAAACAACTCTGTGCATTCTTATATCTTCAACCACATTTTCCCCTAATGAAAGACAAAATTCTCTTACCGAATTAAAAAGTGGTTGAACTGTATTTGGAATTTGTTTTTTAAAATCATCATAACTTCTCTTGTTTCCAAAAGAAACCATTCCTTCCATGACAATAAAAATTTAATTTTAATTATAAAGGTAGTAGTTCTGTTGGTTCCAGTCTAGACTGATAATCCCATTTCAAGGCATACAAGATCCGCCACGTAGACGAGGAAGCGTGGATGCTCCACCTTACGATTGCTCCCTCCCGGACCTCATCCATTTCAATGGTTCGGACTAAGACGTTATCCCTTCGGATAATTCTAGTCCTGCAACCACCCGCCTCGGCGTGATTTCATTTCCGCACACCAAGCGGGAATTACCTATCTAGAGATTTACCCAACAGTTGCTGATCTCTGCATATAGCCGGTTTCAGAACAGGGCACGGCTGGCACCCCAATCCTACCTACTACCGTTTTTCCTAAGATGGTATGTTATATTTGCATTAGGTTTGATTTCCTTTTAGTTTTAAAACCATATTGCAAACAGAGCAGATCTTTCCAGTGCATTCATTGCCACATTTTACACAAATTGTCTTTTGTTTGTAGTTAGTATCCTTTACAATCTGTGATACTTTGATTATTGATTGATAGAGATTATTTTTAATTCCACTGTGTTGGCCTTCTAAGGAATTTAGGAATTCACGAATCTCTGTTCTTATTCCCTCATTCATGTGTGGACAAGGTTCTGATTGAAATGGAATGTTGTTTGTAAATGCATAAAATACAATTTCAGATTCATAAATCTCACAAAATGGTTTTATTTTTCTCAATGTATTACTAGAAGTATCAGGATCCATCCAACCAATCTTAGTAGTATCTCCAGATAACATGTTTATTACAAATGTCTGTAATGTATCATCTAAATTATGCCCTGTTGCAATTACATTTGCACCAATATCTTTTGCCGCATGATCCATTGCACGTCTTCTCAAAGTTCCACATATAGAACACGAAGATGTTTTTTCACTTCCTCTCAAATCTAATGCTTCGTCTAATGTTAAATCAAACAATTCTTTGTAAGAAAAAACTTTGTGTTCTACATTTAATTTAGCACAAAACGCTTGAACAATTTCTAATGCCTCATTTCTATACCCTGGAATTCCCTCATCAATTGTTATTGCCTTAATTCTAAAATTATGTGTGGCTGCCATTTGATTAATGACATTGAGCAAAGCAAGTGAATCTTTACCGCCAGATACTGCAACAGCTACTAATTCATTATGTTTAATCATATTGTATTTTGAAATAGTTTTTGCAGTTTTTCTTAGGATAGAATTTGAAAAACATTTAGAACATAATTTTTCTCCAGAATATTTACGAGTATATGCAGCCTGATTTTCGCATCTATCACATTTCATTAAATTATGCAATATTTTTTCATTAATGATTCTTTAGGTATTTTCTAGATGGTAAACCAGCCTGATTTTATGTATGATAATGCAATATTCAAGCCAAATAATGCAAATGTGAATGCGTAAATTCCCCACATTGTTATATTTACTGCCTTATCTGATATTTTTTTATCGATAATAGTGTGAATGAATTTTCCTCCATCTAAAATTGGTAGAGGTAACATATTGATTATTCCAATAAAAAATGAAATCATCCATAACCATAACAAGAACATTGAAACCCCTGGATCTTTCCATTCAATAAAATTCAAAACAGGTTTGTATGCAAATGAATTATCTCTTATAATTCCAATTAATCCTCTTTCAGGATCTTCAGGCGATGGTATCACTTCAACAGGAAATTGTAATGTCTGTCCGTCTCTAAGTATGGAAACTTTGGCAATTTCACCGGGAATTAGTTCTGTCTTTTGAAAATCTAATGGACTCAGTATCTGGATTCCATTAATTGAAGTAATGATATCGTTTGCTAGTAATCCTGCTCTTTCTGCTCCTGAATTTTCAATTATTGAAAGTACCAATACTCCATCTGGTAAATCATAAAATGTACTTAGTAATGGTTCAGGTACGACTATTGCAAAGAAAGGATTTGTTAATAGTATTACTCCTAACGCTAATGCAAAAATCACATTTGAAGTAGCTCCTGCACCTATGACTCTTAACTTTGAAATCTTTTTTGCCTTGTTAAATTCCTCTTCATCTGGTTCTACAAATCCGGCAAACATTGCAATAAATATTGCAAATCCACCTGTTTTGATCTTAATTTTTTCTAGTGTTGCAACAATACCATGAGCACCTTCATGAATCACCAAAACAATTGGTATTGAAAGTAAAAAGTATAGAATTGATGGTCCGGATGTCAAAGTCACACCTGGAATTAATACTGTTAATTGTGAGAATTCAGCTGGAGCTACAAAGTATTTTGAAACATTTGATAGCAAAAACCAAAATGCAAAGCCCATCATAAGAAAACCAGCAACTACACTAACATTAGCAAAAACTTTGATTCCTCGTCTAGTTCGTCCTAGGATTTTTGTTAGAACAGACTGTACTTGTTGATTTTTGTATACTAGACTGTATATTTTTAGCTCAAAGCCATGTTTTTCTAATTTTAATCCCTTGGCAATACCTAAAATCACTACCCAAGCTATTAACACATAGATAATCGAATTTTCAGTAATAAAATCAAGTTCCAAACTAATTGTTAATTTTTTAAACTACGGACATTTATCAGTTACTATGAAACCAATCATAATTGTCTCCACTTATCCCAACAAAAAATCAATTACTAAAATTGCAAACGAATTAGTCCAAAACAAGATTGCTGCTTGTGTTAACATTACTAAAATCTCATCAATTTATTCTTGGCAAGGAAAAATTGAAAATGCATCAGAATATCTTGTATTATTTAAAACTACACAAAAAAACAAAAAATCTCTTAAAGAAAAAATCAAAGCATCTCATCCTTATGATATACCTGAAATTGCTGAAATTAACATTACATCAATAAACAAATCTTATCTTAAATGGTTAGTAGAATCAACAACTTAGGATTCTATGGCATAACGCAACAAAGAAACTATTCCTCCCAATCCAGTAACTCTAAGACCTATATCTGTAGATGAATCTACACTATACGTTTTCACACCTTTATTTTCTGCATCATTAAGAAGTTCTATGATTTTTTTTTCGTCATTTGTTTGAATTGCTTTATCTGAAAAAACAAGTAATTCAACAGCACCAAATTGATTTGCTTTGAGTGTTTCCTCAAATCCCATAGTAAATTTTCTGCTCTTTTTGTTAGCTCTTAGCATAATCTCATCAATAATTGAAGAAACTTTGGCTAGTTTACTCTCTGACATTATTTCCTTCATAGTTTGAGACTTTGTAAAGGTGTATATTCCATCTTCACCACCTGAGTCAATTCCCTCTGCAATCTGAATTTTATATTTTTGAGCATTTTGTGATTTTTGAAGAAAATTAGAAAATCTTTTCTTTGTTTCTCCTGGACCAAAAATAATCATAGAATCTGTTTCTTTAACTATAGAAAATACTGCTTGTTGAATTTGCTCAAAGAATTTTTCAATATTGAAATTTGTTTTGTATCTCTTTCCCCCAGAGCCGGAATAAATATTTGGAATAAATTCCAAATGTGTTCCCCTTAGTCTTGCAATACCACAGTCTCCAGTATCAATTGCAATTAACACAAAGCCCATTTGCTTATTATTTGATTCAATTAAATTTTTCTCAATTGGCAGCCATTTTCTTTTTGTAATTGTAATTCCATCATTTACTTTGAGAATAAATGAATGATGTGAACCATGAGGCACCGATTCATTATTTGATTCTAATATGGTACCGCCAATCCTTAATCTATCTAGGACATCATCTAGTGATATTTTTTCTACATTAAGTGCAATTCTTATTCTGATTCTTTCTCCCTTGTCAGGTCTTGCATAATCTTTTTCTAATTTGATTACTCTTGTAGTGTCACCTACTATTCTATCTCCTTCTTTGATCACACGGCGCAAATTCAATAAATCGTCAGAATCTTCTGGCATTACAGAAATTGAATTTTCATCAATTATTTTTGTAATCATGATGCTATTCTAGTTAACAGAAACAAAAGAGTTTAGCTTGTAACTTCGCTAGTTTTTGTCTCTTCAGTTTTTTTCTTGAGGTAATTTTCAACCCAATCCAAGGTAAGAACGCCTGATTCAGCTAGGTTTGTTAGAGAATTTGCAGAGGCTTCACCTACCACCTTTCCATTATTTTTTCTTAATTGACGCCACTTTAGCGCTGTATTCCCACTCTTTGAATTATAGATAATTCCAAGAATATCTCTCGCATTAACAAATGTAATGTCTCTTACTTTTTTCAAAGTGACCTTGTCAGCTGCTTCTACATAGATTGAACCCAAATTGTCTTCTCGTTCTGCAAATACCTCAGAATCTTCCAAGTAACTTCTTGGGGCATAAGAACGGCAAGTGCTACCAATTATGAATCTTCTAAAACTTTCCAATGATGCTGGAGTATCAATCGCAACCATTTTGAATGAATCAACAATTCGCCATTTATCAAGCTTCTTGAAAGACTCAATAGGCATCTGCCTGAATTATGCCTTGCGGGCAGTGATGACCCTATCCCTTTGATTGATGATGAGGATCTTGAGTTCTGAGCCTGCTCTTAGAATTTTTATGACAGACATAATAATTTCATCTCATGAAATCCTTAACCGAATATCTCACCTATAATGTAAAAACACGGCGGGCTTTTGTCAATATTACTCCTGACATAAGAAAATTAGTTCTCAAAAGTAAAGTGCAAGAAGGACTATGTCTTGTAAATGCAATGCATATCACAGCAAGTGTTTTCATTAATGATAATGAAAGTGGATTGCATCAAGATTATGAAAAATGGCTAGAAGTACTTGCACCACATGAACCAATTGATCAATATGAACACAACAAAACAGGCGAAGATAATGCTGATGCTCATTTAAAACGACAAATAATGGGAAGAGAAGTTGTTGTTGCTATTACTGGTGGCAAATTAGATTTTGGTCCATGGGAGCAAATTTTCTATGGAGAATTTGATGGACAAAGACCAAAAAGAATTTTAGTTAAAATTATTGGCGAATAATTTATCCAAAGTCTACATCGCGTTTTTGACTTTGTGATTCATTCTTTCTTGCAGAAGCTCTGAATTCATCATCATGATTTTGAGGTCCATGACCACATTTTACACATGCTACTCTGAATCCATCATCATTTTTTTGCCAACTTTCACAGCCACAAAAGCACGCCATGTCTTGTATGATTTTCAATACGATATATCCTTTGGGTTCATTAATTAGAGAAATTTATCTTTAAGTTGATTTACAACATTCACCCATTGGTATCTGATGATCATGAGGACATTTTCTTGGATGCTTTAACATGGTACAAAGAGCATCAGTAAATTGTTTATTCATGTGATGTTCAATTCCACATACCATCTCTTCATCGATTGCAACTTTTAATGCACTATCCATCAAAACTTCTAATAATCTACTATTTCTCATCATGCTAGAGCCAACTCTTTCTCCATCTTGAGTAAGAGTTACGCCTGCTTTGTTATAGTTTACAAGATTTTTCTCATTTAATTTTTTGAGCATTTGTACAACACTTGGTTGTCTAACATTGAGCATTTTTGCAATTGTGCTTATTTTGACATCTTCTCCCCTTTCTTTAATATGCCAAATTGCCTTTAGATACATTTCAACATGTTCAGCTTCGGCAGTTCCTACAAAAAGAGTCTCATCATTTACTGAGTCCATATCATACCACCTTTGAATCTTTTAATAAATATTCAAAATACTGTCGTGCAAATCCAGCTAATCCTGCGTGATCTGCCCAAATTGCAACTAGATCAGATGTAGTCATTTCTCCCATTTCTGGACCCAGTAAAATTACGACATATCTTTTATCTGAAATTATCCCTCCTCCAAAGAGTCCTTTTTTGATTTTTACAGTTGCAACTCTACTTATTGCCTTAAGGGACTCTTTGTCCATTTTATCTGAAGTTAATATTGTAATGTCTACACCCTTATCATGCAGTGATCTTAATTTTGGTAATGCCTGCCTGACTAATTCCTGTCCTGCTTCAGGTAATGCAATCATTACTTCATTTTTGCAAGATTCGACCATCTCCAAAATTTTTGAAGCGATGTTTATTGCACCTGATAATACCCATATGTCTGGTTTCTCACTAGTCCCACTTTTTTCATACAATGGTACTAGTTCATTTAGAATGATGCTTTGATTTTGTGAAAAATCGTTTTCCATTTTCTGCTTTGTAGTCTCTAATCCTGTAGATGGAGATTTTGCAAAATATTTCGTTGGTCTGGAATCATCAGATCCAATCCACCCTTTTTCTTCCAATGTTCCTAATACCTCATAAATTTTTGAATAAGGAACACCTGATTTTTGACTAAGATCAGATGCTGTTAATTCCCCCGTTTTAAGTAATGAGGAAAACGTCCTAATCTCATAACTGGTAAGGCCAATTTTTTCCAGAGCCTTTCTTGTCTTATCAGATATGTTCATGCGATCTAGTCGATCAGTTTTGATATTTAAATCAGACACGCCTGATTCCTAAATTCCCCACGGGGGCAAGTGTGAAAGGCATTATATACCATTTCGGAAAAATTTCCAATATAGTCATGGCATTAATTCAGATTTCCAATCAGTCAACTAAAAGTTTAGGAAAAAAATCTACAATTAGATTTACTCAAAGCATCTGTCCAGACTGTAACATGATCTTAGATGCTGAAGTCTTTGAAAGAGACGACAAAGTCTACATGTCAAAGATTTGTCCAACTCACGGTGAATGTGAGGAATTATACTTTGGTTCTTATCAAATGTACAAGAAATTCAGCACATACTGGGTAGATGGAAAAGGTGCTCATTCTCCAAACGTAATGATTGACAAATGTTCATGTCCAAATAACTGTGGATTATGCTCAAACCACTTATCCCACAGTGGATTGGCAAACATGATTGTAACTAACAGATGTGATTTGACATGTTGGTATTGCTTCTTTTATGTAAAGAAAGGTCTTGAAGGCGCTTACATGTACGAGCCAGATCATACCCAAGTAAGAGGAATGATGAAAACTCTAAAGGCTGAAAGACCAATTCCAGGTAACTCTATACAAATTACTGGTGGTGAGCCAATGCTTAGAGAAGATATTGCTGATGTTATTAAAATAATGAAAGAAGAAGGCGTTGACCATGTCCAGATGAATACCAATGGTATCAGACATGCAATGGATCCAGAAGCTGCAAGAGAAGTAAGACTAGCTGGATGTAACAACTTGTATCTTTCCTTTGACGGTGTAACTGCAAGAACAAACCCAAAGAATCACTGGGAAATTCCATATGCACTTGACAGCTGCAGAAAAACTGGAACAACTGTAGTATTTGTCCCAACTGTAATCAAATCAATTAATGATCACGAATTAGGTGGAATTATTCGATATGCACAAAAGAACATGGATGTAGTTCACGCTGTTAACTTTCAACCCGTATCACTAACTGGAAGAATGGGTAAAGGAGAACGTGAAAAATACCGAATTACAGTTCCAGATTGTATTCAAAGAATTGAAGAGCAGACAAACGGTGAGGTAACTGTTGATGACTGGTTCCCAGTACCAAGTTGCATGCCATTGACTAATGTTATTGAAGCATTTTCTAGCAAACCAAAGTATGAATTATCAATTCATTTTGCTTGTGGTGCAGGAACATACATCTTTGAAGATGCAGAAACAAAGAAATTTGTTCCATTAACTAAATTCTGTGACATTCAAGGAATGCTGGAACTATTTGAAGATAAAGCAGAAGAGATTCGTTCTGGTAAAAACAAATACTTTACAATGCTAGAAGTTGTCAGAAAACTAAAAGGCTTTGTTGATACAAAGAAACAACCAGCCGGATTAGACTTGGCAAAGATGTTTGGCAATATACTCATGAAGAGATCATTTGAGTCAATTGGTTCTTGGCATGTCAAAGGATTATTCCTTGGTATGATGCACTTCCAAGACAAATACAATGAAGATTTAGAAAGATTACAAAGATGTGATATTCACTATTTGACTCCAGACCTTAGAATCGTTCCATTTTGTGCATTTAATGTAATTCCAGAATGGTATAGAGACAGAATTCAAAAGAAATATTCTATCACTGTAGAGGAATGGGAGCAAAGAGAAGGAGTCAAACTAGAAGATGGTCTGTATCGTGGTCTAATGAGACGTGGAGCAGGCGATGAACTTGCTGCTGGCTGTGCAAAGAGTCAGATGTTCCATGATGCCACTCAGGCAACAATGTAAAAATCAGTAAAACCTTAGACCTTAAATTATCTGCAACTAATTTTGTTTTGTGAAAATACTCTTTATCTCTCCAAGATATGAGGGAGGAATTGGAGGTCATGCATTTAGAGTAGCAGAAAAACTGCGTGAGGTTGGATTTGATGTAAAGTTAATGCATGTTCCACACATACCAATAAAAAATTTGAAAAATCCAAGCTTTGCAATCTTTGGTATAATAAGAGCAATATTTGACAGGGAAAAATATGATGTTGTGCATGCATGGAATGTTCCATCTGCATTTGTAATGAAGTTTGTCAAGGCAAAAAAGAAAGTTCTTTCAGTTCACGGAATCTATTCAGAACAAATTGATGCGCTACATTCTACTGCAACAAGTAGTATGGTTGATGCTGCTGAATCAAAAGTTTTAAAATTTGCAGATGTTCTTACAACTGATTCAAAATCAGTTCAAAAAACATACAAAGAAAAACTTGGTCTAGATTTTGTGTATCTTCCAGCACCACTTGATGCTAAAAAATTTGATGAAATTCAACATGTGGAAAAAATTGAAAATCAAATTGCATATGTTGGACGAGACAGTTTTGAGAAAGGAACTGATATTTTACGCAGTATTGAACCACAAATTAAAGGAAAAATAGTTTATTGTACAAACATGTCTTGGATTGAAGCTATGAAAAATCTCTCGGCGTCTTCCATTCTTGTTGTACCTTCAAGAATGGAAAGCTTGCCACAATCAATCAAGGAAGCTTTCTTTCTAAAAATTCCTGTTGTAGCTACAAGCGTTGGAGACATTCCAGAAGTAATAAAAAACAATGAAACCGGAATACTTGTTCCTTCAAATGATCCGCAATCACTACTTGATGCAATTAATTCCTTATTAGAAAACAAGGAAAAGGCATCAAATATAGCTGAATCTGCACATGACTTTATAATTAAAAATTTTACTTGGGAAAAACTAATTTCTAAATACATTGATTTTTATAAAAATCTGGGTTAGATGAAAAATTTTGCAAGTCCTTCTCTTAATCCTACAGAATATTTCCATTTTAGCATAGATTCAGTTAGACTAGTATCTGCCTGACTAGATTGCACATCCCCATCTAATGCTTTTTCATATTCTGGTTCTAGTTTTAAACCAGATAACTCGATCATTATTTTTGCAAGATGCTCAATTGAAGTCGTAATGCCTGTACCAATATTAAAAAACCCATTCTCTACACTGCTTTGCATAGCAGCTATGTTTGCAAGTGCAACATCTTCAACAAAAATAAAATCTCTTAACTGTGTACCTGAACCAAAAATGAGTGGAGATTTTCCATGCTTTAACCTATTGATGAATTTTGTAATTACACCAGCATATGAACCGGTTTGACCCTTTCCATAGACATTAAAATATCTAAGACCTATGATGGAAACCTTATCTTTAGAATATTTTTCAGCAAGGAACTCATCATCTAATTTTGTTTTTCCATATGGATTAATTGGATGACGCTCACTATTCTCTACTATTGGAATTTTTTTTGGATTTCCGTAAACACTTGAACTACTTGCATAAACAACTTTCAAGTCAAATTCTTTTGCAATTCTAAATATGTTTTCGGTTCCTTTTACATTAACATCAACGTATTCTTGCTGTTGTGTAAATGATTCTTGTACATCGGTAAGAGCAGCTTCATGAAATATACCGTCCGAGTTTTTTACTATATCTCTGAGTTGGTTAAAATCTCTTATGTCCACTTTATGAAATTCAACATCAAGTGATGAAATATTCTCAATATTTCCTCGATATAGACTATCAACCACAATTGGGGTGTGCTTTTGTTTAAGAAGTTGTCTTACTATATTATTTCCAATAAACCCTGTTCCTCCAGTTACAATGAACTTCACATTTTTGATAAATTTGGCATCTCTTTAAATCTTGAGTAGAACTAAAGATAAATAAAGAATCAAAA
>ORJL010981537.1_pt1 | contig 12696 bp, 12 predicted proteins | sample 1779941 | NCBI WGS metagenome assembly ORJL01 (sample SAMEA104232317, study PRJEB22302) | groundwater metagenome | biome: forest; feature: aquifer; material: groundwater | place: USA | collected 2011-08-07 | depth 5.8 m
ACCGCGATTCAATCCTGCTCGGTATGCCGATGGTCCAGGCGCATCTCTCAGAGGCCGAGGCCCCACCGTTCGGCATCTTCGTACACGAGTCCGCTCGAGCATTCGCGCCGCGCGGCGAAGAACCGCTCCACGATCGATGGTGGCGCTGGGATGAGTTCGGCAACGACGGCGTCCAGCAAACCTGGGCGACGTTGCACTCGAACCTCAAGGCCTACTTCGATTGGTGCTCCGAGCGCTCGCTCCGCATCGGATATCCGCTCGATCGAATCAACGCCCACCGCACGATGGCCGCCCAGTACTTCGCGTAGGCCGACAGACTGGCGCTGGCTCGTGGCCGGCTTCGTCGAGGCGTGAGCTGAGGGACCGATCGCCTGTCCCGATCTCTCCGCACGGTGACGCTCAGCCAGTCGTAGCGCCGCGGCTTCCCGCGTCTCCGGTTTCTCCCGCTCCTTCCGTGTGAGGTCACTGTCGCTGCTCGCCTGAGGCCCCGCCGCGCGTTCAACGGCGGCCCGCTCCATTCGTCCTGCGCCGCCACGAGGGCCAAGACCAGCGTCGCCGGACTCCCGTGTTGCCGTTACCCCTACGGGTGAACGAGGGCGGGACGGCTCGCTCCTTTCGCGAAGTGACCCCAACCGAAATGAGCTCGACAATGAAAACCTCCACCGCAACGCCGCGCGCAGACCTGTACACCCGCGTCACCGAGCGCGTGATCGCCGACCTCGAGAAAGGCGTTCGGCCCTGGCTCCAGCCCTGGAACGGCGGCCATGCCGCTAGCCGCATCACGGTGCCGCGCCGCCACAACGGCGTGCCGTACCGCGGTATCAACATCCTGTTGCTCTGGGGCGAAGCCATCGCCAACGGCTACGCCTCGCCGCTCTGGATGACGTTCAAGCAGGCACTCGCGCTCGAGGCGCACGTCCGCAAGGGCGAGCACGGCGCGATGGTCGTCTTCGCCGACCGCTTCACCAAGAAGGACACCGACGCCGACGGTAACGACGTCGAGCGCGAGATCCCGTTCCTGAAGGCCTACACCGTGTTCAACGTCGCCCAGATCGAGGGCTTGCCGGCTCACTACTACGTTGAGCCCGAGCCCAAGGGCGAGAAGCTCGCGCTGATCGAGAATGCCGAGCAGTTCTTCGCAGCGACGGGCGCCGTCATCCGTCACGGCGGCAACATGGCCTACTACGCTCCTGGTCCGGACATGGTCCAGCTCCCCGTGCCGGAGGCGTTCCGCGACGCCGAGAGCTACGCCGCCACGAAGGCGCACGAGCTGACGCACTGGACGAAGCATCCGAGCCGTCTCGATCGCGACTTCGGCGGCAAGCGCTTCGGCGACACGGGCTACGCCCGCGAAGAACTCGTCGCCGAGCTGGGCGCCGCTTTCCTGTGCGCGGATCTCGGCATCACGCCCGAACCGCGTGAGGACCACGCCTCGTACTTGGCGCACTGGCTTGAGATCCTCCGCGAGGACAAGCGCGCGATCTTCTCCGCCGCCGCGCATGCGCAGCGCGCCCTCGATTTCCTACACAACCTTTCGCCAGTCCAGCCTGGCGACGCCGTGGAGTTTCCGTAACGTTCGTGTAATAATTAGTAGCTTCTACTTCCCTCGAACCGTCAACCCTGACACGGGAGGGAGCATGCTCGGCGCACCGCTACTTTTAGGTGGACCGTCGCTTGCTTGGTCGGCGCGCGACCCAAGCCCAAGAGCGCCGAGCCCATCGAACATTCCACGGCGTAACGAAACTCGACGCGGAGAGCGCCCCGATGCCAGCGGCACAGGGTAAATTCCGATGGATCTCGTACGACGCGAGTCCGTACCTTCCTTGCGATTGGCAGCAGACCCTCATTAATTTCGCCCTCGCGCATCGCGTCTCGCGAACGCTTGTCCCGACATCAGTGACATCGAGAGAAAAAACTCGGGATACAGCGATTCCTGTTTACACCGTGGGTGGGCGAATGATTCGTGCTGGACTTCCGTGGCTCTTCGATCTGTACCGCGGCGTGTTTCGTGACTTGGGCCAGCCCTATACCGACGAGCTTCTCTCCGTCGCGACGGATGACCGCTACGCGGTCAACCTCAACGTTCAGGAGGGACGCAGCATGCGGTATGAATGCCACATCGACTCGAACCCCGTCGAGGGGTTGCTGTATGTCACATCCCACCCGCCGGGCACTGGTGGTGAGCTCGTCGTCTCCAACCGGACGCACGTTCTTGGCCCTGCGGAAATTGATGACGACTGCGTTCGAATATATCCAAGTGCCGGTCAGCTCTACTTTTTTGACGCACGAGAATTTCCACACTATGTCGCCCCGCTGTGTGATGACCGCGACATCCGCATCGTTATGGCGATGAACTATTACACACCGAGCTGCACGGAATCCGACCGCCCGAAGGACCTAAATCGCCACCTATTTGGTGAGGAATAGGCAACCGATCGATGGACCTGGCCCGACTTGAAAATGCTCGCTTAGCGGTCGCTCAACGCTTCGGCCATTGGGCAGAACTTTATGTCTCTTCCGAGTTCAGTTCGCGCCCAGGCGACACGGCAATTCCGCTAAAGTCCCAGACGGCCGCGCGGTTTTTGGAGCGGACGCACCATCTCGTAACACTGGATGACTTAGCGAAGTCTATCGAGCCGGTCAGCCGCCCTCTAACGTCGGTCACCGAGCTAGCGCAGGCGGTCATTGACCATCGTCGGCTACTCTTAACGGGCGAATCCGGAGCTGGCAAGACGTCCACGCTCGAGCGCCTTGCACTCTACTTCGCCACCGAGGCTCGCGACTGCCTCCCAGTATTTCTTCATCTATCTGAAGTCGGAGACAGTATCGTGACGGCCATCGAGGAGGCAATCGGTTTCAAGCTCGGAGAAGTGCCCTCGGCTTGGAAGGTAATCCTATTACTCGATGGGCTGAACGAGGTCAGCGAACATAAGGCCGACATCGTAACGAGATGGCTAGAAGTTAAGGATTCCCAGATCCCGACGATAGTCGCTTGTCGGACGACCAACGAGCGCGCAAAGCGAGGCACGATCGGCCGTGTTGAGATTTCTCGCCTGGACGTGCTGCGCGTACGCGAGTTTATCTGTCGCTACTTTGAGGACACTGATGCATATCGTCTCATTTGGCGTCTTGCTGGCAGAGAGGCGCGGACATTATGGGATTGGTTCCAAAATACGGCGCGAACTGTGCATCCATTCGAGGAGTTTTGGCACGGAAAGTCGCGGGTCGCGCCACTGTCGATTGAGCCGCAGTCGGTTACGTTAGAACGTCTACGGACTGCCTACCAGGTCGATAACCGTCTTCCCGAGTTCCTGGAATTCGCCAGAAATCCATTCATCCTGTTCTGGACGGTGCAGGTCTTTCAGAAGACGGGGAACCTCCCGGAGCGTCGCATCGATCTGTTCCAGGAAATGATTTCGCTCTTAATCAAGAAACGAGGCGTCGCAGCGGATGACCAGCGGCGCGACATAGCACGCGATACCGTGGTCGCCCTGTCGCACATCGCTTTCGAGATGATCCTTGAGCGGCAGGAGATCGCGATCAGCGAGCAGCGTCTGCTCGACTACATGAAATCGGTGCAGATGATGTCGAGCGCGGCGGACGTTCTGGAACTCGCTGTGTCAGTGTCGCTCTTGCAGCGTGTTGGTGAGAAACGCCTCCGCTTTCGTCATCAACTGCTCCAGGAATATCTCGCGGCGCTCGTATTGCGTGACCGCTATCTTGAGCTTGGGTCGTCGGCATTTTTTGGTATCGGGGAGTGGTGGAAACCAAGTCGCTGGGACCACAGCTTCGAATTCGTTGCCGAGTTGATGCGAGACATCGAGCCCCTGATCACGTGGCTCGCACCAGTCCGTCCCAGTCTTGCGCTCGCCTGCTACGACCTGCCAGGGACTTCGTGCCCACCTCTTGCGCTAACAGAACGGGTCGCCAATCCTCCGCGTCCGCAGGTCCCTTGCCCGCGTGCACGAGACCGTTGGGCTCGAGGTCTGTTTCCTGGGAGTGAAGTGCTAGAGCGCCCGGGAAGCGGCAACGGACTCCGAGGCCTGCCAGAGATACGATGGATCGAGGTGCGTGGTGGGCGCTTTCAGATAGGCGGCGACGACGCGCTCATCGATCTGCACGATCAGGTAAGAGGAATGCAGGTCGAGTTGAAGTACGACTTCTCGATATCGGCCTTTCCTGTGACATTGCGGCAGTTCGGCTCTTTCGTAGATACCGGCGCCTACGCCGCGACCAAATATTGGTCGGCACACGGTGCACGATGGAAGGGCGATAGAACCGGACCGGAGAGATGGGACGATTATGTCCGGTCGGCCTGTGCGACTGAGCCTGTCGCGGGCATCAACTGGTATGAGGCGCATGCGTTTACGCGCTGGCTGACGGAAATGCTTCTCGATGACGAGGCGCGAAAACGGGTCAGTATACGGTTACCGACGGAAACAGAATGGGAGCGGGCCGCCCGTTACCCCGACGATCGCCACTATCCGTGGGGCCGAGAATACCTGCCGGGCCATGCCAATGTCGATGAGACGGCGGACCTTGATGTCCAGGGCCCGTACTTTCTCGGGCGTCGCACGCCAGTCGGAATGTACGAACTCGGGCGGAGCGAGCTAGGCATCTACGATCTCGCAGGAAATGTGTTCGAGTGGACGTCGTGTGTCTACGAAGAGCAATTCAAGTCGCCTGAGGACAACCGAATTAACGTTCCGGCAAGTTTCCGTTCTCTCCGTGGGGGGTCGTGGCTCAATTCTGCCAAGTTCGCACGTTGCACGTTTCGTGACCATCTCGATCCTGATATAGGCGCCGCAGATATCGGATTTCGGGTCGTTAGAGGTCCATCGCCAGAGCGGTCGGACCCTTAGAGAGAGACCTCGACGAGCTAATCGTCATCGCCACTGTGAGCAAGGAGCTGGTTTCGATGGAGACGAAGACCGCAGCAGATCTCAAGCTAGCGAACTGGATCGGTGGACGACTCGTCCCAACTACTGGGTCAAGTCCGGTCCGATGTTTCAATCCAGCGAACGGAGAATTGCTGAACGAGTACTCCGATGCGACGGAATCCGACGTCGCTGCCGCAGTAGCAAATGCCGAGAATGCCTATAAATCGACGTGGAACGAGTGGACGCCGGGCCAAAGGTCCGACGCGCTATTCACGCTGGCTGCCCTTGTCGACGGATGCAAACAAGAGCTTGCGGCAATAGAAACGCTGTCCACTGGAAAGCCACTTGCCTCGGAAGTGCTCGCCGCCGAGATGCCCCTGATCGTCGATCAGTTGCGGTTCTTCGCCTCATCAGCGCGGGATAACCAAGGCTTGCGGTCGGGCGAATACACTACAGGAAAGACATCGATCTACCGGCGCGAGCCGCTTGGCGTAGTGGCCCTCATTACTCCTTGGAACTATCCGCTCATGATGGCCGCTTGGAAAATTGGCGCTGCTCTAGCGGCTGGCTGTTCGGCCGTCATCAAGCCTGCCCCAACGACGCCGTTTACGACTTTGAGGCTCGCGCAGCTATGCGTAGACGCCGGGATACCTCCAGGCGTGGTTAACGTCGTTATCGGAACCGGGGGCCCAGGGAGACTTCTGGTTAAAGACGAGAGGATTAGGGGGGGGTCATTTACGGGGAGTACAAGGACAGGTGCTGAAATAATGCGAAACGCTGCGGACCGGATCTGCCGCGTCCACTTGGAGCTCGGCGGTAAGGCCGCGGCGATAGTGATGCCGTCCGCGGATCTCGAGAAGGCGGCCTCAAGTCTAGCATTCGGGGCTGTGGTCAACTCCGGTCAAGACTGCGTCGCCTTAACGCGGTTGTACGTGCATCGCGATGTCTTCGATCAGTTTGCCGAACTGCTCACACAGAAGACGGCCGAATTCGTCGTCGGCGATCCGATGGATAGCACATCGGCCCTCGGCCCGTTGGTCTCCGACGAGCATCGACATCAAGTGCAGCAGGCTCTTGAAGGCGCCGTACGACGAGGCGCCCGAATCCATTATCAACAGCGTATAGATCGAACGAATGCGGCCGGGTATTACTTTCCGCCAACCATCGTGACAGGTCTGCAGAACACCGACGAGCTGGCGCGCCGCGAAGTCTTCGGGCCCGTTCTCATGCTCGCTGATTTTGCAGACGAGTCAGAGGCACTCACCTTGGCGAATGGTACCGAGTATGGCTTGGCCGCAAGCGTCTGGACGAGAGACGTCGGCCAAGCAATGCGGATAACGAGAAGGCTAGAAGCCGGTACAGTTTGGGTAAACGACTACCTGACGTTCGTTGCGGAATACCCACATGGCGGAGTGAAGCAATCCGGATTCGGCAGTGACCTTTCGCGAGACGCGCTGCGCGAGTTTACCGTCGCTAAGCATGTTGTCATAGCTCATGACTAGCCGGTAATCGTCGGCAATGCGACGTCGCTGGCGACGATGAAGCTCGTACTTCTTGGACGGAACCATGAGACCGATCCGACGAGTGAGAGGGATGTAATCCTCCGTACCGCATCTGAGTTCCCACCAATCCGAGTTACTAAGTGGATGTCGTCGCTCGGGAGTCGGATCGAAATCCAGTACGGCCGTGCGCGGCTACGAGCCGGATTCATATACTTCTATTCCGCTGACACGACTGACGACCGGCAACGACTTGCGGAGTCGCTACAGCTCATCCAAGGACTTCCACCTGAAGCTGTGATGTTTCCTTCGGGCATCGCGCAGCCCGACATGGATGCCATCTGCACAGCCGCAAACGCCAGCCGCGCCTGTCTCGTCGAAATCGCTAATGCCGCGGACAGACGGCCGGATGACATGGTCAGACGGACACAGAGCCCCGGCTCGGACTACCGCGCGTTGGCCCGGTTCGAACTCACCACGCTACTACACGACCGCGGGCAACTCCTGGCGGGGCTTTGGCAGCTCTATCAAACAATTAAGAGTGAGCCGCGATGAGCGAGAACCGCCCGGCAACTCGCGACTCGCTGCCGGACCTTCCCATATCTGCAGTAACTCTTCATGCTGTCGCCAGCAAAATGCGAACTCAGTTCGAACGATCGGAATTTATCCGGCTAGGTCTACTCGTCGCGGCGGCCGGTGTTTCTGTCGCGACGTCCGTCGCGCGCGTGGGCGGCACCGATCTTGTCATTGGCCCCGCGATCGCCGGCATGCTTCTGCTCAGTTCCTTCGTTTTGGACCTCGTCACGAAAGAGTCGCAGCCGCGGGCGACGTGGCTCAAAGCGTTTCAGCTGGAAAAGAGAATCGAAGCTCTCGCGTGGCAGTACGCGGTTGGGGGCCATGTCTATTCAAGGCAATTGCCGCAGCAGGAGGTTGATGATCGATTCAATGTCGAACTCGTCAAGATCCTAAAGGAATGCGAAGTGCCGTCAGCTGGCATCCAATCGCTCTTTGGCGCCCAAATACCTGACTCGCTAAGATCCTCGCGGACAAGGGATCGTATGGAGCGTGCGGAACTCTACATACGCCGGCTGCGTGAGGCCATCGCCGAGCTCGGCCGAGAGATGAGTAGTCTTGAACGCCGTGGTCGTCACGCAACATGGACAGCTCGGGCGTGCCAAGCGGCCACGCTTATACTGGCGGCCGGGCAAGCCATCGGAATGTTGAGCGTGAGCTTGGTCGGACTTGGCGCAACCCTAACGGCGAGCATTCTAGCGTGGCGGACGGTGAGCGCGCCCCTTGGGATAACACGGGAATTCATGCGAGTCAGCGGCGAACTGCTACTGATCCTCAACCAAGCCGAAAAAGCGTCAGACGAGCAATCTTTATCAGCAATCGTTGACAAGGGCGAGGAAACCTTGCTCGAGCATGTGGAGCGTCGACTGGCGCTTATAGAGTAGCGATTAGCGGATGAGATCCGACGTTTTGCAGGTGCCCGGCCGGACGTGGCGACCAGGCCGCCACGTCGCAGTCGATCACATTCTCTTTCGCAGCGGCGCGATATTCGAACACGACTTGTCTCACGGCTCAAACTTGTTGCCGACGACACCTCCCATACAGCGCGCGCTGCGCGATATCGAATCGTCGCACCCTGAAATCACGACGTACGGTGATCCAATCGGCGAGCGATGCTTGCGGCAGGCGGTGGCGCAATACGAATCAGCGATGTGCGGCGGCGACGTAACCGAAGACCAGGTCGTCATGACCGCGGGCGCGCGTGAGGCGCTTCACTGGTCCTATGCCTTCCTGAAGACAGCGACTGACGCCACGACGGTAATGGTCGTCGGTCCGCAGTATCCCGCGATTCATACCGCCATCGGCGGTGCTGGTCTCGACATCCTCGAATGTCTGGACATCTCCAACCCATGTCTCGAACCACCGATAGAGGAAGTCGTCGAGCTCATCGCGAAGACTAGACCATCGGCGATACATCTCACCAACCCAGGAAATCCAAGCGGCCGACTAGTTGGAGGGGAAAATCTCTCGCTGCTCCTCCGGGCCGTAGCCGACGTTTCCGCATACCTCGTCGTCGATAAGGCCTTATCTGATATTCCCTCTCCTAGTTTTCACGGGTATCCAAAGGTCCTTGCACAGGCCGCCGCGATCGGCCTTGGCAACACCGTGCTCATTGTGGATTCACTGTCTAAGCGGCGGTCCCTGGCAGGACTCCGGATCGGATACCTCGTGAGTATGAATCAGAAGGCCGTCGACTGGATCGGAATGCGCCTCATGGGCGGGACTCAATGCCGGCTCGGCCTTCAGGGCCTGATCACCGACTTGACTGCCTCGGCCCATCTAGCCGCAACTAAGCCTGAAGGTCAGCTTGACCGAGAGATCCGCGAAGTAAGTACCGTCGTCTACAGCAATCACAACACGATCGTCGCGAACCGTCATGAGGCGCTACGGATCTTCGGCGAGCTTGTCACCTACTGTTCGGAGATCGAAGCCGGGCAGAACTGTGTCCTCAGATTCGACCTTCCAGCCCGGGTGACCGATATCGAGATGGTCGAAACATTGGTGCGTGAGGGCGTCGGCAGTTACCCTCTGTCATGTTTCCTTGCTCGCGAGCCCACCCCAGTGCCACAGAGTTCCATCCGGTTGACTCTCTCAACGCCTGCCGCGGAGTTCGCGGCCGCCTGCCAGACTGCAAGTGCCGTGATCAAAAACAGATGGGGCACTGCGCGCTGAGTGAGCGACCGCTGCAGTCGGTCGTGTGTGAACTGTGGCGAGCGGTCACGGATTGGTCGCAAGGTAGGACGGTAAGTCTGGACGCTCACCGTTTAGATACTCGTCCAATGTTCGCGCTTGACGACGGTATTCTTCTTCACGGCCCAGAACAATTAGAACGTTGCCAGACGAAACTCCCAGATCTAGCGTCGGCTCTGTATCCTTAAACACGAAGACATCCGCCAACGGCCCGGATCCCCATGTGTTTGTCTCCGAAAAGACCCATAGATCGACCATCTGAAAACTGTCGTGCCGCCACAGGAAGGCGATAGCGTAGTCGATGCGTCGCCTGGCCAAAGCCTCGGAAGTGGCGAATACGTCGGACAAGTGTTCTTCGGCCGCGATGTTCTCGAACGCTGCGGCCTCCGAATCGGGCGGAGTATCGATGTAGCAAATTACTCGTACGCCTGGACCGACTACCGTCACGAACGGTGAGCGAAACGCCACGGCTGGCCCTCCTGTGCAGCTAATCCACGCCTGATATAGCTATGGCCCTTACGGGACAGGTCGTGAAATTACGTGTCTGTGGGGATGTGAACCGAAGCTCCACTTTTAGCTGATCTTCCCGCCGCACTCGGCCCGGTCTTATCATCGGCAATCCAGCCAGCCACTCCCGCGTGAGAACATAGGCGCGGCGAGAAGAACACTAGCGCCGAGGTTGCGAGGCAGTCAATGGCGGCAACGGCCCGAAGCTCTGATCCTCGCACTCCCTGACTTCCCCGGCTAGCCTAGGCCGGCTCACTACCGGAACACCACCCACGGCCGCCCACGGCCGCGCGACCCCAAGCCGCGCGCCAGACTCCCAGGGCCTCGCCTGTCACGGGCTCAGAACGGCCGCGCTGGCCGAAGGTCTTTTTCTGCGGTCGCGCTGCGCGCGATCCGGATCTGGCTCTCTGTCGTCCCCTCCTGTCTCGGTGAGAGGGGAACTCCAGAGGAATTTCTCAATCGCCAGGTCTGGCTGCTGGGCGGTGGACCTGATGGCTGGCGGCGGCTCCGCTGTCGCCGGTCAGAGTGGGCGCCCGGTGAATACGCGTAGAGCGGCGGGGCTGCCCAGAGGGAACCCGCGCCCGCGCCGCACAGGAGATGGAGCAATGGTCAACAAGGTAACTCTCATCGGCAACCTCGGACGCGATCCCGAACTCTTCCAGACGCAGAGCGGACGCGCTGTCGCTCGACTCTCGATCGCGACCAATGAAGTGTGGATGAAGGACGGCGAGCGTCGGCGCCGCACCGAGTGGCATCGCGTGGTGGTGTGGGGTCCGCGCGCCGAACGGACTGCGCAGCTTCGGAAGGGAACGCCGGTGTACGTCGAGGGCCGGCTTCGCACGCGTACGTTCACGAACGCCGACAACGTCGAGCAGATGCGCACGGAGATTCACTCGCTGCGGCTCATGCCGCTCAGGAGTCGCACTCAGCGCGAGGCCGCATACGCCGCGCCCGAAGGCGACGGATTCCGGGACGCAGACGAGGTTCCGTTCTGAGATCACGTGAGGCGCCGGGGTGCCGAATGGTGCCCCGCCCTTCCAGTAAATGACGAAGCACCATACCGGAGTCGGACCGATGGAAACGAAACGCTACCGATTAAAAGTCGCCACATGGACCGTCGTGCGTGAAGCCGGGCAACCGTCACCGCGGAAGCTTGATGCGCCTGAGGCCGTCGTGGACCTCGCCCGCGACCTGCTGCATGACTACGACGACGACAAAGAACACTTCTGGGTCATTCTGCTCAACGCCCAGAATCACTACTTGCTCGCGCACCTCGTCTCGACGGGCACGCAGTCATCGACGCTCGTGCATCCGCGCGAAGTGCTCGGCCCCGCGCTACGCGAAGGCGCGTCGTCAGTGATCCTGATACACAACCACCCGTCAGGCGACCCGACGCCATCGCGCGAGGATACGCGGCTCACGCGGCAGCTCGCCGAAGCCGCGCAACTAATGGACCTCCGCGTTCACGATCACGTGATCATCGGCAACGGTTCGCATGCGTGGGTGTCGCTCGCCGCTCGCGGACTGATCTAGGGAGATTCGAGATGCCACCGAAGACCCCTTCACGCGCCAAGCGCCACGAGCCTGCACACGAAACGGACGACGGCGAGCGGTTGTCCTGCGAGGAGTGCGGCGAGTCGTTCAACGTCAACGAGTCGGGCAACGAGGATCGCTGCTCGCACTGTGCCTGATGGAGAAGCACCATGATCCGAGTCACCGTTCACCGAAAATTTGCCGATGGTTTGCCGTCGCTATCCGTGTCACCTCGACGCCGTTTCAAGACGTTCGAGAATGCCGCCAACGCCGGAATGCGATTGCTCGCGGACGAGACGCGGCAACCGGGACACGAGCGAGTCGCCGAGTATGTCGTCACATACCGTTGGGATTCCGGACGCGTACAGCGTGACTACTACCGGGCGGCGCCTGACGGCACGCCTGAATATCTCCGCTCGGAGACCGCCGAGAACGAACCCGGCCGTGCGTGGGGCCGGTGTCCCGACTGCGGCGAAGCCGTCGAAGTCGAGACGCGCATGCACGAGCCCGCACGCGTGCTGCCCCATGGATGCCCCGCGCGTATCTGCGAGTATCCCGACTGTCGCATCATCGCGCTTCCCGACGGCATGGTGCAGTTTCAGGACGGGCCGTGGTATTGCCCGAGTCACGCGCTGCTGCTCGTTGCGAAGACGCTGGTGCTGCTCTACCGAGTCGAAGGCGACGCCGAGTGGTCGAGCATCTGCGAACTGATCGCCGAGACCTTGCCCGACGTCATCCTCAAGATTGAGGAACCGACGGGCTACCCGCGGCGGCTCGATCGAATGCCGAGCTGAATACGGCGGGCCGCGTGGGACGCGCCCGTCCCACGCGGCCAGTGCCCATTCCGCGACGTCAGAACCGTAGTCATCCGTGTGCACGGAGCGCCAGGTCGGCGCACGCGGTCGCCGCCGCCGAGCGCGGGACGCCGGAGCGGCGCTCTAGCTTCCGTATCGCGGCGTGCGCGCCGGCACGATCGCGCTCCGGCAGGCTGTGCCGGGTGCTGGCTGGGGCCCGTATTGCATTCCCGTGCCCCGGTTCCGTGCTTTAAACTCGCGTACGGAAGACCGAACCAGCCAAGGGGAGAGCGCGCATGCCCGGATCGACGTTCCAGACCAATCCTCTCGACCTCGACAACCTGCTGAAGGAGTGCCATAGCGGAGCGCTGCAGCTGCCGGACTTCCAACGTAGTTGGGTGTGGGACGAGGACCGCATCAAGAGCCTGATCGCGTCGGTTTCGCGGGCCTTCCCGGTCGGCGCGCTGATGGCGCTCGAGGCCGGAGGCCCGGTGAACTTCAAGCCACGACCGGTCGAGGGCGCGCCACCGGAGGCAAAGCACACGACACTGCAGCGCCTGCTGCTCGACGGCCAGCAGCGCATGACCTCGCTCTACCAGGTGACACTTCGCGACAAGGTCGTTGAAACGGTCACGCCGAAAAACAAGAAGGTGAAGCGCTGGTTTTACCTCGACATCCGTAAGACGCTCGATTCGTCGGTCGACCGCGAGGAGGCGGTCG
>ORJL011895504.1_pt1 | contig 12696 bp, 13 predicted proteins | sample 1779941 | NCBI WGS metagenome assembly ORJL01 (sample SAMEA104232317, study PRJEB22302) | groundwater metagenome | biome: forest; feature: aquifer; material: groundwater | place: USA | collected 2011-08-07 | depth 5.8 m
GAGGGGCGGATCGTGGGCGAGTACGACCCGAGCGTCAGCGAAGAGGAGCTCGGGATCGCGATGACCGGCGGCAAGACGGAGGCGGCAGCATGAGCGAGAGCCGTGTTCCCGACCCCGAGGTGCCGGGGGGGGGGGCGCCGAGCGTCGCCGAGCGCCTCGCGTTCCACCATCGCGCGGGCGGGATCGTCACGCCGATCATCACGGCGGTGATTGCGTTCTTCATGGGGGGCCTCGTCGTCCTCGCCACGGGCCACAACCCGTTCAAGACCTACAAGGCGGTGTGGGACGGCACCGGGCTGAACTGGTTCTTCACGTTCGGCCACTACCACATCGATCTGCCGTTCACGTCGCAGCGCGTGTTCTTCTGGTGGGACACGAACTCGAACGCCCTCGCGCCGTACAACCTGTCGCAGACGCTGCTGCTGACGACGACGCTGATCCTCACCGGCCTCGCGGTGTCGTTCGCATTCCGCTGCGGCCTCTTCAACATCGGCGGCCAGGGCCAGTACATCACCGGCGCGATCGTCGCCGTGTGGGTCGGCTCCTCGTGGGCCGGCATGGCGAAAGGGCTCCACGTCTTCCTCGCGATCCTACTCGCATGCCTCGCAGGCGCGGCGATCGCGGCCGTGGCGGGCCTGCTGAAGGCCACCGTCGGCGCGCACGAGGTGATCACGACGATCATGCTCAACTGGATCGCCTACTGGATCGGCAGCTACGCGTTCGGGCGCGGCGGCCCGCTTCAGAACAAGGTCGACATCTCCGTGCCGATCTCGGGCGACGTCGTCCCCAGCGGCAAGCTGCCGACGTTCTGGGGCAACCCCGAGCTGCAGGCGCTCCACGTGGGGTTCTTCATCGCATTGGGCGCGCTCGTCGTCTTCTGGCTGATCCTGAACCGCACGACGCTCGGCTATCAGGTGCGCGCGGTCGGGTTCAACCCGGAGGCCGCGCGCTACGGCGGCATCAACGTCGCGCGCAACTACGTCTATGCCATGGCTATCTCGGGCGTGTTCGCGGGGCTCGGCGGCGCGATGGACATCCTCGGCTGGCAGTACCGGCTCGGCGTGCTCGACATCCAGGTCTCGAACATCGGCTTCATCGGGATCGCCGTCGCGCTGCTCGGCCGTAACACCGCGGTCGGCGTCGGTCTCGCGGCGCTGCTCTTCGGCGCGCTCGTCAACGGCACGTCGAGCCGCGGCCTCGATCCCACCGTCTTCCCGCCACAGCTCGCGGGGAACCTGACGCTGATGATCCAGGCGCTCGTGCTGCTCTTCGTCGGCGCCGACGTGCTCGTGCTCGCCATCTGGAGCTCGCGCAAGAAGCTCGGCGTCCGCCGGAAGGCCGTACCGCCGGCGCCGGAAGGAGCGGTGACGTGAGCGCGGTCGCAGCGACGATCGACCGGCTGGCCTGGGGCCCGCGCCAGGTCGCGCGCCTCGGGATCCTCTTCGGGATTCTCGCGTTCTTCTTCGCGCTGCCGCCCGTCGAGGCGCGCGCGCCCGTCGTGCCGCTCCTGATCGGTTTGCTCGGCGTCGCCTGCGGGATCTGGGCCGTGACCCGCGGGGTGGGGCGTCTCGCGTGGGGGGCCGTCGCGGTCGGTGTGCTCGGGATCCTGCTCGGCGTGCTCGCGACGCGGTCGTCCGGCACGCACCTGCACATCGTCGTCTCGTGGGGCGCGCTCGTCTCCTCGACGCTCATCTGGGCGACGCCGCTCACATTCGCGGCGATCGGCGGCATGTTCTCCGAGCGCAGCGGCGTCGTGAACATCGGGCTCGAGGGGATGATGCTCGCGGGCGCGTTCTTCGGCGTGCTCGGTGCCGACAAGTTCCACTCGTGGGCGATGGGGATTCTCGTCGCTGCGATCGCAGGCGGCTGCTTCGCGCTCGTGCACGCGTTCTTCGCGATCCAGCTGCGCGCCGACCAGATCGTCGGCGGCACGGCGATCAACTTCCTCGCGCTCGGCGTCACGGGCTACTTCTTCATCCAGGTGTACGGCGACGTCGGCTCGCCGGGGAACCTCCCTCGCATCCCGAACGTCAACATCCCGGGACTGAAGAACGTGACGTTCCTGGGCGACGCGTTCGGCCAGCTCAACCTGATGATCTGGCTCTCGTTCGTGCTGCTCATCGTCGCGTACGTCGTGATGTTCAAGACGCCGATCGGGCTGCGCATTCGCGCCGTCGGCGAGCATCCGCGCGCGGCGGAGACGGTGGGCATCTCCGTCTATCTCGTCCGCTACGTGTCCGTGACGCTCTCCGGCGTGCTCGCCGCGCTCGGCGGCGCCTACCTCGCCGTCGGCTTCGTCGGCTCCTTCAACGAGAACATGACCGCCGGCCGTGGCTTCATCGCGCTCGCGGCGCTGATCTTCGGCAACTGGCGCCCGTTCGGGGCCTTCGCCGCCGCGTTGCTCTTCGGCGCCTCGACGGCGCTCTCGTTCAGGCTCGCCACGTACTCCGACTCCGCGGCCGTCCTCTTCCAGGCGCTCCCGTACGTCCTCACCCTGATCGCGGTTGCGGGCGTGATCGGGCGCTCCGTGCCGCCCGCAGCTGTTGGCCGCCCGTACTCGAAGCAGTAACCACCGCGCCTCGCTCGCGGTCCTGCTGGGGGTCGTCGCGGTCGCAGCGATCCCGGTCGGGGTCCTCGTCTCGGCCCGGCTGGCCGGCATGACGCTCGTCGAGGTCGCCTGGGCGATCCCGGTAGCCGCAGGTGCAGGAAGCTCGGCGTTCTTCTTCGCGCGCGGCGCGACCGGCCGGATCACGCAGACGCTCGAGCGGGCCGGAGGCGCCGGACGGGCGCGGGCGGGACGCGTCCTCGGCATCGCCGGGATCTGCTTCGCCCTCTCGGGGGCCATCGCGGTGGGCTTCTACGAGCTTCTGGTGCGGCTCGAGCGCTGAGAAGAGGACCACCGAGTCCGGCCTCTAGACTGTCGGCGTGTTCGAGATCGGAAATAGCCTGCGCGAGGCCCGGATCAGGCAGGGCCTCGAGTACCCGCAGATCGAGCTCGCGACGAAGATCCGCGCGAAGTATCTTCGCGCGCTCGAGGACGAGCAGTTCGGCGTCCTGCCCGCGCAGCCGTACGTCAAGGGGTTCCTGCGCACGTATGCCGAGTTCCTCGGGCTCGACGGGCAGCTCTACGTCGACGAGTTCAGCTCCCGTTTCGTCTCGGACGGCGCGGACGACGCGACACCCCGCCGGGTCTCGCCGCGGGTCCACCAGGACCGGGGGATCGAGCGCAAGGTGCTGCTGCTGGCGCTCGTCGGCATCACGGCCCTGACCGCGCTCGTGATCGTCGCCTGGAAGTTCGGCGCGAGCGACTCCGGCACACCCCCCGTCGTGACGCAGGAGCAGTCGCCCGGGGCGGCGGCGCCTGCGTTGAGCGGCCTCGAGCTGACCGGGGTGAAGCGCGGGACCTACCTCGAGGTGCGGCGCGGCTCCGCCACCGGCGCGGTGCTCCTGCAGGCGACGCTCGCGCCGGGCAAGGTCGAGCGGATCGACGGAAAGCGCTTCTGGCTGTACGTCCGGCGTGCATCCGGCGTGCGCGTCTCCCTCGGCGGCAAGTCCGTCTCGCTGCCGGCGGGGCGCAACCTGAGGGTGCTCGTCACACCGACCCGTACGGCCCGCGCCGGCACTTGAGCCGCCCTCGGGCTCTGATCGTCGTCACGGGCAGCGAGCTCGTGCGCGGCGAGCGCACCGACCTGAACGGCCCGTTCCTCGCGCGCGAGGCGCTCCGCCTGGGTCTCGAGCCGGCCCGGATCGCGATCGTCGGCGACTCGGCCGAGGAGCTCGAGGCGGCGCTCCGCGAAGGGCTCGCCGCGCAGGCGTGCTTCGTGTCGGGCGGGCTCGGCCCGACCCACGACGATCGCACGGTCGAGATGGTCGCCAAGGCGCTCGGGGTCGGCCTGCACGTCGATCCGGAGCTCGAGACCCAGATCGAGCTGGTCTCCCGCGCGGCGGCCGAGCGGCTGAGGCGCGACTACGCCGACTTCGCGCCGGGCGTGACGAAGCAGGCCACGATCCCGGAGGGCGCGACGTCCCTCGGCCTTGCCGGCACGGCGCCCGGTCTCGTGATCGGCCACGGCGACCGGCAGGTGGCCGTCGTCCTGCCTGGGCCGCCGTCCGAGCTGCAGCGCCTGTGGCCGCGCGCGCGGGAGGCGGAGGCGTTCCGGGCGCTGCTCGAGGGCGCCCGGCCGCCGGGCCGCCGCGTCCTCCGTTTCTTCGGCGTCAGCGAGTCGGCCGTCGCACGCGCTCTCGCCGAGGCGGGCGGCGACGGGGACGGCGTGGACGTGACGATCTGCGCCCGCGACTTCGAGATCCACGTCGACCTCGTCGTCGAGCCGGGCTCGGACGCGCGGGCCGACGAGCTCGAGGCGGCGTTCCTGCCGCCGCTCGAGCAGTGGCTGTATTCCCGCGAGGAGGAGCCGATCGAAGCTCATGTGCTGGGCCTCTGCCGTGAGCGGGGCTGGACGCTGGGCACGGCGGAGTCGTGCACGGGCGGCCTCGTCGCCGCCCGGCTGACGGGCATCCCGGGCTCGAGCGACGTCTTCCTGGGCGGCGTCGTCGCCTACGCGGACGAGGTGAAGCAGGCCGAGCTCGGCGTCCCGGCCGCGCTGCTGGCCGAGCACGGCGCCGTCTCGGCCGAGGTGGCCGAGGCGATGGCGCGGGGCGCCCGCGCGCGGCTCGGCGTGGACGTGGCGGTCTCGGTCACGGGGATCGCCGGTCCCGACGGCGGCACGGAGGAGAAGCCGGTCGGGCTCGTCTACCTGCACGCGGAAGGGCCGGCCGGCGGCGTCGGCCGTGAGTTCAGCTTCCCCGGCGACCGCCCCTCGATCCGTGCCCGCTCGGTCGTCGGCGCCCTCCATCTCGTCCGCCGGCTCGCCCTGGAGTCGTGAGGAAGGCGTATCGCTTCGCCGTCTAGCGTGGGGAGCGATGAACGGCTGCGCCTCTTTCTCGCGCTGCGCCTGCCCGACGCCGCGCTCGACACGGTGGCCGCCTGGCAGCAGGAGCACCTCACCGGCGTCCGGATCGTCCCTCGCGAGCACCTGCACGTCACGCTCGCCTTCCTGGGCAACCGGCCCGCCTCCGAGCTGCCCGCCGTGCTCGGCGCGTTGCGTGCGGCCGCCGCACGCGTGGGGGAGCGGCCCTCGCTCACGCCGATCCGCTACCGGGAGACGCCGCGCGTCGGGATGCTCGTGCTCGAGGACGAGGACGGCCGTGCCACCGCGCTCGCGGGCGACCTCCAGGAGCGGCTGGAGGCGCTCGGCGTCTACCGGCGGGAGCGCCGGATCTGGCTTCCCCACCTCACCGTGGCGCGTTTTCGGGAGCCGAAAGGGCTGCGGCCGCCGCCGCCGAATAGGGGAACATATGTTCTCATTCCGTCCGACGCCTCTGCTTACCTGTCACGACTGCGGCCGAGCGGGGCGCAGTACGAGCTGCTCGAATCGATCGGGCTGTAGACCAGGAAACGCAAGGCTCTAGCTGAACTCATGGGAGGTTTCGAGGTGGACAAGAACCAGGCACTCGACGTCGCGCTCGGCCAGATCGAGCGGCAGTTCGGCAAGGGCTCGGTCATGAAGATGAACGACCGGGCCGCCGTCTCGGTGGGCGCGGTCTCGACCGGCTCGCTGAGCCTCGACATCGCGCTCGGCGTGGGCGGCCTGCCGCGGGGCAGGGTCGTCGAGGTCTTCGGCCCGGAGTCCTCGGGCAAGACGACGCTCGTCTATCACGTGATCGCCGAGGCGCAGCGCCGCGGCGGCATCTGCGCCTTCATCGACGCGGAGCACGCGATGGACCCCGCGTATGCGAAGCGGATCGGCGTCGACATCGACAACCTCCTCGTCTCGCAGCCCGACACGGGCGAGCAGGCGCTCGAGATCACGGAGCTGCTCATCCGCTCCGGCGCGCTCGACGTCGTCGCGATCGACTCGGTCGCCGCGCTCACGCCGAAGGCCGAGATCGAGGGCGAGATGGGCGACTCCCACGTCGGCCTCCAGGCGCGCCTGATGAGCCAGGCCCTGCGCAAGCTCGCCGGCACGCTCAACCGCACGGACACGATCTGTCTCTTCACGAATCAGCTCCGCGAGAAGATCGGCGTCATGTTCGGCAATCCGGAGACGACGCCCGGCGGCCGCGCGCTGCGGTTCTACGCGTCGGTGCGGCTCGACATCCGCCGCATCGAGACGCTCAAGGAAGGCACCGAGGCGTTCGGCAACCGGGTGCGCGTCAAGGTGGTCAAGAACAAGGTCGCGCCGCCGTTCAAGCAGGCCGAGTTCGACATCATCTACGGCACGGGCTTCTCCTGGGAGGGCACGGTGCTCGACACGGGCATCGAGCGGAAGGTCGTCACGAAGTCGGGCTCGTACTTCAGCTTCGGCGACGAGCGGCTCGGCCAAGGCCGCCAGAACGCGACCGCGTTCCTGCGCGAGCATCCCGACGTGATGCAGCAGATCCTCCAGGGGATCCAGCGGGACCTCGGGCCGGATCAGGTCGTCTCGGCCCGCCTGCTGCCCGTCGTCGGGGCGTCTGAAGCCAACGGCAACGGCAGCAGCAAGGCCTCGAAGGCCGCTGCGGTCGCCGCGGTCGCCGCCGCAGTCGGGGCGGGCGCCGGCGGCGAAGGCGGCGAAGAGGCCGAAGCCGAGTGAGGATGCCGACCAGCTAGTGGCACCCGTCGTCACGGCGTTGCACGAGCAGCCGCGCGGGCGTGTCGAGGTGCACCTCGACGGCGCCCCGTGGCGGCTCGTGCCCGCCCGCGCGGGCGGTCGCGCCCGCCCCGTCGTCCGCCGCCTGGTCGACCGCGAGACGGCTCGGACGCTCGGACGCGAGCTGCGCCGGGCGGACGCGCTCTCCCGCGCTGCCCGTGCGCTCCGGCCGCGCGACCGGTCGCGCAGGTCGCTCGAGGATCGGCTGACCCGGGCGGGCGTGCCGGCGCTCGCACGGGACGAGGCGCTCGAGACGCTCGAGCGTGTGGGGCTCGTCGACGACGCCCGCGTGGCGGCCGCACGGGCCCGCTCCCTGGCCGACCGGGGCTTCGGGGACGCGGCGATCCGGTACGACCTGGAGCGGGAGGGGGTGGCGGGCGACCTGGTCGAGCAGGCGCTCGCCGGGCTCGAGCCCGAGCGGGACCGCGCCAAGGAGCTCGTGGCCCGGCGCGGGGTGGAGGCCGGGGCGAAGACGGCGCGCTGGCTCGCGTCCAGGGGCTTCGACGCGTCGAGCGTCGAGGACGCGTTGTGTGGATTCGAGGCGCTGGGCGGATTTGCAGAAGACGCCTGATCGGCGCTAGGATCTGACTACATGCTTCACCTGACATTTTGCCTGCTATAGAGCGTTTTTCCGAAATCGCAACGCCCACATGACACTCGACGACACGAGACGATCCAGAGGTAGACCGACGGCGACGTAGGGCGGCCGTCTGCCGGCGCGCGAGGCTGCGCGCAGGAAACCGAGCGACTTCGGCGATCCGCCAGGCGGGCGTAATGCCGGATGGGGTGACACCCAACCGAGCGAGGTGCGTCCAACGTGCACATCGGGATCGCAGTAGCCGCGGGGATCGCAGTGGGGGCAGTCCTCGTCCTGCTCGCGGTGCAGGTGTTCGGAGCGACGAGCGTCGGCAAGGCGCGCCGCATCCACCGCCAGCTCGTGGAGGACGCCGAGCGCGAAGCCGAGGCGCTCCGCCGCGAGGCGCAGATCGAAGCGCGTGAGCAGGCGATCAAGCTCCGGGCGGACATCGACACAGAGCACGCCGCCCGCCGCTCGCAGGTGCTGAAGATCGAGGAGCGGGTGCTCGGGAAGGAAGAAGAGGTCGAACGGAAGCTCGTCGAGCTCCAGCGCAAGGATCAGGGGCTCGCCGACCGGGAGGTTCATCTCCGCCGGCTCCAGGAGGAGTTGAAGCAGGCGAAGGCCGTGCAGCAGGCGGAGATCGAGCGCGTGGCTGGTATGAGCCTCCAGGAGGCGAAGGCGCATCTCCTCGAGCGCGGCGAAGAGCTCGTGCGACACGACCTCGCGCGGCGTGTCCGGATGCTCGAGGAAGAAGCGCGGGCCGAGTCGAAGCGCCGCGCGCGCAACCTCGTCGCCGACGCGCTCCAGCGGGTCGCGGCGAGCCACGCGGCCGAGACCACCGTCACCGTGATCGAGCTCCCGTCCGACGACATGAAGGGCCGGATCATCGGCCGCGAGGGTCGCAACATCCGCGCGCTCGAGCATCTCACGGGCGTCGACTTCATCATCGACGACACACCGCACGCCGTCGTCCTCTCGTCCTTCGACGGGCTGCGCCGCGAGGTCGCGCGCCTGACGCTGACCAAGCTGATCGAGGACGGGCGGATCCATCCGGCCCGCATCGAGGAGATGTACTACCAGTCGAAGGCGGAGATCGAGGACGTCGTGCGCCAGGCCGGCGAGCAGGCGGTGTTCGAGGCGAACTGCGGCCCGTTCCACGAGGAGCTCGTGCGCATCCTCGGCCGGTTGCGGTTCCGCACGAGCTACGGGCAGAACGTGCTCAAGCACACGCTCGAGGTCGAGCACCTCGCCGGGATCATGGCGACGGAGCTCGGCGCGAGCGTGCAGACCGCCAAGCGCGCAGCCATGCTCCACGACCTCGGCAAGGCGATGACCCACGAGATCGAAGGGTCGCACGCGCTCATCTCGGCGCAGTTCGCACGTCGCTACGGCGAGTCGCAGGGCGTCGTCCACGCGATCGAGGCACACCACTACGAGGTGCAACCGCAGACCGTGGAGGCGGTGCTGCTCATCTCCGCCGACGCCATCTCGGCTTCACGTCCGGGCGCACGCGGCGAGTCGCTCGAGCACTACATCAAGCGGCTCGAGTCGCTCGAGCAGCTTGCGGCTTCGAAGCCCGGCGTGGACAAGGTCTACGCGCTCCAGGCGGGACGGGAGATCCGCGTGATCGTCCGGCCGACGGAGGGCGACGACGACCTCGCGGCGTTGCTCTCGCCCGAGGTGGCGCGCGAGATCGAGGATCAGCTGGAGTATCCGGGCCAGGTGAAGGTCACCGTGATCCGCGAGAGCCGGTCGGTCGACATCGCACGCAACCACACGACGGGTGGGAACGGCGACGGCGAGCGGCGGGCGGTCGACAGCCCGATCGAGGCTCCGGCGCTCGATGCTCGGCCGATCGACGCCCCCATCGACGCGACGCCGGTCGAGGACTCGCCGATCCAGGCGGCGTAGCTAGCGGCGCAGCCGCAGCCCGGCGAGCGCGAAGACGTACGCGAGGCCGGTAGCGGCGCCGAGCTGGGTGTATGGTGTTCCGTCCCGCCCGTGCGCCCATTCCCAGCAGCACATCGCGATCACGACCGCGACGAGGAAGAAGCCGGCGAGGAGTGTCGCGTCGCGGTCGAGTGACGCCCAATACTCGTCCCGACCGTCGCCGCGCAGGCCGCGCACGAGCTCGCTCCTCCCGAGAGCGAGGGTCGCGACGCCGACGCCCACGAGGACGGCGAAGGAGTACCAGCCCTGGCGTTCGTCGCCGCCGATCCAGAACGCAGCCAGAAACGCGCCCCCGAGCACGAACGAGACCGCCGTGAGGAACCACTTCGGATATCTACGAGCCGTCATTCGAGTCGAACACCTCCTCGACCGAGTTGTCGAAGTAGCGCGCCAGGGCGAACGCGAGCGGGAGGGAGGGCACGTACCGCTCCTTCTCGATCGAGATGATCGTCTGCCGCGAGACGCCTACGGCCTCCGCCAGCTGGGCCTGTGACAGCCCCGTCTGCGTGCGGAGGTCCTTGACGCGGTTCTGCATGATGTAATGCTAGCTTGACACGGGCGAGGTGTCAGGCGCGCTTTACATCAGGGTGGCAGCGTCTACAACACGCGTGGCGGACGCGACGTGCGCGACTCGAGCGATGCGATCTACCGCAACGTGTGTACGGCGCGGCCGGTCTACCACCCGGGGTAGACGGTCGTGAACCGGGCGAGACCGTGCGCGTCCGTCTTCTGCACGCCGCGCATGAAGGTTCCGGTGTTCCCCTGCACGCCGGAGTACACGCCGAGGGCGTCGCAATGCCAGATGGCGACCGACGCGCCCTTGATGGGCTTGCATGTCGATGCATCGACGACGGTAAGCTCGAGCGCGAGCGGCACGCCGGGGCGGCCCTCGGTGATGTTGCGCCGAAGCTTCTCGCCGCTGATGTAGTACGGCCCCTCCGTCAGCTCCGGCGTGAGCATGCAGCTGATCGCGCCCGACGCGACGCCGGCCGGGCCGTCGCCGGCGGAGAGGGCGGAAAACCTGTGAATCGCTACGCTGGCCGGGCGATGCACCGGTACCACGTCACGACCTTCGGCTGCCAGATGAACGCGCACGACTCGGAGCGCATCAAGGGGATGCTCGAGGAGCTCGGGCTCGGTGAAGCGACGAGCCAGGACGACGCGGACGTGATCGTGCTCAACACGTGCACGATCCGCGAGAAGCCTGACACGAAGTTCGCGGCGTACATGGGCAACGCAGCGGCGCTGAAGCGTGAGCGCCCGGAAACGGTGATCGCCGTCGGCGGCTGCTATGCCGAGGCGCAGCGCGAGCTGCTCTTCTCGCTCTACCCGGACGTCGACATCGCGTTCGGGCCGGGAACGATCGCGCACCTCGGCGAATGGCTCGGTGCGGGCGGCCGCGGCGTCGACCGCAGCGCGTGGGGAATCGCAGAGGAGCGGCGCTTCGCGGCGAAGCTCCCCATGCACCGGGAGCGCGGCTTCCAGGCCTGGGTCCAGATCTCGATGGGCTGCAACTCGACGTGCTCGTACTGCATCGTCCCGGCGGTGCGCGGCCGCGAGGTGAGCCGCCGGCCGGGAGACGTGCTCGCCGAGGTGACGCAGCTCGCGCAGGAGGGCGTGCGCGAGCTGACCCTGCTCGGACAGAACGTCAACTCGTGGGGCCGAGACCTGCTGCCCGACATCCACACCGAGTTCGGCGAGCTGCTGCGCGCGTGCGACGCCGTCGACGGAATCGAGCGCATCCGCTTCACGAGCCCGCACCCGAAGGACTTCCGCCGCCCGGTGATCGAGGCGATGGCCGACTGCGCCGCGGTCTGCGAGCACGCGCACCTGCCGCTGCAGTCGGGCTCGACGCGGATCCTCAAGGCGATGCGCCGCACGTACTCGCAGGAGCGCTACCTGAGGCTCGTCGACGAGCTGCGCGCCGGAATCCCCGAGCTGGCGCTCTCCACCGACATCATCGTCGGCTTTCCCGGTGAGACCGAGGACGACTTCCTCGAGACGCTTGCCGTCGTGGAGGCCGTGCGCTTCGACAGCGCGTTCACGTTCGTCTACTCGCCGCGCGCGGGCACCGACGCCGCCGCGATGACGGAGCAGGTGCCCGACAGCGTGAATCGCGACCGGATCGAGCGGCTCGTCGAGGTCGTGCAGCGGATCGCCGGCGAGCGCAACGAGGAACGTGTCGGACGCGTCGAGGAGGTGCTGGTAGAAGGGCCTAGCCGCACCGACCCGAGCTTCCTGCGCGGCCGAACGCGTCGCAACACGACGGTGAACTTCGTCGGTGACGCGCACGCCGGCGATCTCGTGGACGTGCGCATCGAGCGCGCGACCTCGACAACGTTGGGCGGCTCGCAGCTCGCCGTCGCCGGCGTCCAGACGAAGTCCTGCTAGACGGCGTCCGCGGCCTTCAGGCTTCGCAGCCCGAGCGCGGCGGGGACGAGCGGCAGCCAGAAGTTGAAGACCCGGTAGGTGAACACGGCGAGCACCGCGGCGGAGAGCGAGATGCCGGTTCCCCACAGCGCGAGCGGAAGGAGGAGCTCGACGGCGCCCGCACCGCCGAACGGCAGCGTGCGCCGGGTCAGCGCGTAACCGGTGGCATACCCAATGAGGATGATGCCGACGTCCGGCGTGCCGTGCGTGAACGCCTGCAGGCACGCCCAGAGGCACACGATGTCTCCGAACCAGTACACGGCCGTTCCGATCGGCGCCGCGAGGTGCTTGCGGCGGCTGAACAGGCAGCGCAGGACGTAGATCGAGTCGAGCCCCTGGCCGAGGTGGTCGCGCCAGCCGGTCGTGCCGTGGAAGCGCTGGCGATGCCCGACGGCCCAGATCGCGGCTGCGAACCCGATCGGCACGGCGATCGCCCAGGGCAGCGTCAGTGCGGCCGGTGGCTTCGCGACGCCCATGACGAGCAGCGCAATCGCCGCGATGCACGTCGCCGGCGCGAGGAGCGCGTACTCGAGCGCGCCGAGCCCGAGGACGCGCACGCGCGCCTCTCGGTCCGAGATGCCGGTGTCGCGGAACGCGTGCAGGTCGACGGCGAAGCCGCCCTGGGCGACGAAGGCGCCGAACCCGGCTGCAACCGCCGCGAGCGCGTCGCGCACCGGCATGTCGGGGCCTCTCTCGACACGCGAGACCTCGCGGTAGCTCAGGACGTAGCCGACGTACGCGACGGCTTCCGCGCCGAGGGCGACGACGAACCAGATGGGCTGGACGGCGTGAATACGCGTCCACACGTGGCCGAGGCCGGCCGCCGACGCCACGGCGAAGAGCGTGCCGAGGGCGATCGCGGTGCTGCCCACGACGAAGACGAGCGATTCCGCTCCCGTTCGTTCCAGATGGGTTCTCCGTGCGAACTGCCCGATCGTCATCCGATATTTCCTCTCCCGGCCCCTGCCTGGGTACAACGCGCGGGACAATGCCCTGGTGACGGTTATCGGCATCTTCGGCCCGACCGCGAGCGGCAAGTCCGCGGTCGCC
>ORJL011455096.1_pt1 | contig 12691 bp, 10 predicted proteins | sample 1779941 | NCBI WGS metagenome assembly ORJL01 (sample SAMEA104232317, study PRJEB22302) | groundwater metagenome | biome: forest; feature: aquifer; material: groundwater | place: USA | collected 2011-08-07 | depth 5.8 m
CTGTCACGCGGCGTCGAGCCATCCGTCCCCCACCCTCGCCGTAGCGAGGATGGGGCACCCGGCCGCATCCAGCGCATGGTCCTCTGACTTCTTCGTGACCTTCGTGTCCTTCGTGGTGGAGGACCGATTTGAACCACGAAGGACACGAAGAACACGAAGGGAAAGAGCGGGAGAAGGGAATGGCGGAGAGTGCGAGCTGGCGATGGCGGCCGATGGTGGGAAGCATCCGTCCCCCGCCCTCGCAGTAGCGAGGATGGGGCACCCAACGCTCGGAGGGTGTTTGACCACGAGAATCTCGCGGGATAGAGTGTTCCGGTTGATTGTGAATTCTTCCGGCGTGCCTGCCGTGCTCTGGCGTGGTGGGCCGGTGGACTTGGGGATCGCCGGAAAAGCGGGTTCATCCGAAAGGACGAGGACGAGCTATGATTCGCGCGACTCGGTGGACGATGACGGTGGGCGTGGTGGCGGCGCTGCTCGCGGGCGGTTGCAGCGATCGATCGAAAATCATGTGGAAGTATCCGCACGCCGAAATGGAGACGCTGAGCGAGTCGAGAAGCGAGCATTTTCACCGCGTGTCACGCGTGGACCGAATGGATCGAATCGCCATCTCGGAAGATCTGGACACGTTCTTCATGACGGATCGCCCGACGCGATTGTCGCAGTGGCATTCCAAGTAGGCGGACGCGACGCGAAGGCCGGGACGCGACCGCGCGGCGGTTTCTCGCACGCGCTCGTGACACGTCGTTCTACGAATTCCCGCCGGTTTCTTTTTTCAACGTTGATGCTTGGCCAGGGCGCGCCCGGTGTTCATCGGGCGAACGGAGAGGTTCCATGTTGAATTTCGCACGCAGGTATTACGAAGCGACGGCTACACCGCACGCCCGTGCGGAGCGCGGCTCAGGCCGGGCGGCCGTCCCCCACCCTCGCAGTAGCGAGGATGGGGCACCCATAGCGGAGCACGGCTCACGGGGCAGTGGCGCCCCGGTTACGGGTGTGACGCGTTATCCGCGCCCCGTCGTCCGTGGTACAAGCACCGTCCTATCCGTCGCTCTCCTCGCGCTTCCATTCGGCTGTGCGTCGGATGTTTCCGCGCGATTCCAGCAACACATCGATTTTCTGGCGTCGGATGCGCTGGAGGGTCGGGGAGTCGGAACACCGGGGATCGAGCAGGCGGCCGACTACATCGCGTCGCAGTTCGCCAATCTGGGACTCACGCCCGCGGGCGACAGCGGCGGATACTTCCAGACGTTTCCGATGGTGCTGAGTCGAAAACTCACGGACGGCACGACGTTGACGCTCTCCGGTGATTCCGCGGCGCGGAAGGTCGAGACGGATTACGTCCCGCTCTCGTATTCCTCGAACGATTCGTTCGACGGGGGCGTGGTGTTCTGCGGGTACGGGATCGACAGCGACGAGAAGAAGGAACATGACTTCGCCCACTTGGATCTGAAAGGGAAAGTGGCGCTGATGATGTTCGGCGAGCCCGCGTCGTGGGCCGATGCGGATGGGTATCCGACGCCGCATGCGATGCCGCGGAACAAGGTTTACAACGCAAAGGATCGCGGGGCGGCGGCTGTCCTATTCGTCAACGCGGCGCCGGCGGCGGGGGAGTCGGATCGACTGACGCCGTTTCGGTCGGAGGGGGCGGATGCGTACGGAATCCCTGCGTTTCATGTTTCGCGGGAGATGGTCGACGCGGCCATGAAGCGCGGCGGACTCGGCACGCTCGCTGATCTTCAACAGCGATTGGACTCGGGGAGTTTCGTGTCGGCGGAACTGGCCCACCTGTCCGCGAAGGGAACGGCGGGCTTCGAGAACGCGAGCGCGCCGACGCGAAATGTCGCCGCCATGCTGCGTGGAAACGGTCCCCATGCGGACGAGGTCGTGGTGATCGGAGCGCACTACGATCACCTCGGCATTCACGTGCCGATGACGCGGAAATTCAAAGACGGAAAGCTCGTGCGCGAAGAGTCCGGTCCGCAGATTCATAACGGCGCGGATGACAACGCCTCCGGCGTGAGCGGACTGATCGAAATCGCGCGGATGTTCAAGAAGCAGGCGTTTCCTCCCCGGCGAACCGTCCTGTTCGTCGCGTTCACCGCCGAGGAGAGCGGGCTGCACGGCAGCAAGTACTTCGTCGAACATGCCCCGGTGGAGCGATCCAAGGTCGTAGCCATGTTGAACATGGACATGATCGGGCGGATGCCGCCGGGTTCGTCCTCGGTGGAAGTGTTCGGAGCGAAGAGCGGAACAGGTACGAGCGAGATCCTGGAGGCGTCGGCGCGAAGCGTGCGACTGACCGTGAAACCAACCGCGGACACCGGCGGACGAAGCGATCACGCGGTGTTCATCCGGTCCGACATCCCCGCGATGCACTTCTTCACCGGCAGCCACTCCGACTATCACCAGCCCACCGACGACGCGAACAAGATCAACGCGAAGGACGGGGCGAAAGTCGCGGAGTTGGTGTATCGCGTGGCCGACGGCATTGCTTCGATGCCGGATCGACCGCAGTTTCAAGCAGTGAGAATGTCGGAGATGGAAAAGCGGGCCGCGTCGGGCGGTACGCCGACGTACCGAGTGGTGATGGGGATTTCGCCGGGATACGGAGAGGACGGAAAGCCCGGAATGGCGGTCGAGGCCGTCACGCCGCAGGGACCAGCCGATGTCGCGGGGTTGAAAGCCGGCGATCGCATCGTTCGCATGGGCGGGAAGTCGGTGGCGAACGTGTACGACTACATGGCCGCGACGCGGGGGAATCAGGGGGGAGATGTCATCGAAGTGATCGTGCAGCGGGATGGAAAGGAAATGCCGTTCCAAGTGAAGCTCGCGCCGGCGCGGTAGGCGCCCGCAGGAACACGTCATGTCCGATCGTTGCAGCGTCGAATTCCGAGTGCGATACGCAGAAGTGGATGCGATGGGCTATCTCCACCACGCGCGGTACTGGGAGCACTTCGAGGACGTTCGGACGGAGCTGCTGCGGCGGAGCGGTTTTCGCTATCGTGACCTCGAAGAGCAGGGCGTCCTGTTCGTTGTCTACAAAGCCGCGTGCAAGTATCTCGTGCCGATCCGATACGACGACGTGGTTACGGTCACCGCGATCGCGACGCGGGTGACGCGGACGCGGGTCGATCATGAATATGTGATCGAGCGCGACGGGCAGCGACTGTGCGAGGCGAGCAGCACCCTTGCGTGCGTGGGGCGCGACGGTCGCCCGCGCGTGATGCCGGATTCGCTCTGGGAATGCGCCTCCGGTCACACCAGCGGCGTAACGAAGACCGAGTCGGCGTAGCGTCGCCCTTCATGGGCGGCGTCCCCACCGAACCACATTTCCTTTCCTTCCTGACCTTCGCTCGTGAATTGGTCCGCACAACCGCCCGATAAGTGCAGTGTCGGCTCGCCTGGTCAACGCGAGCCAGGGTTGATTCGTCCGCGCCCGCTCGGGTCGAAAAGAGAGATCCCCCAATGCTGGTTCGTCACATTCCACGTCCCTGGGAAACGCGCGGCGGCGACGGTCGAGTCCGACCGCTGACGGAACGTCGGGTTGCGGCGGACGAAGACGCGTTCGGGATCGAGGCGGCCGCGTGCGCGCCGCGAAGGGTGCTCTGGACCGTGGCGCTCGTCGCCTTGGCGACAAATGCCCTGAGTCTCGCCGCGTCACAACTCTGGATCTATCCCGACTCGATCGACTACCTCGAACTCGCCGGCCGACTGGTGAACGGGTTCGATCTGCGCGACGAACTCTATCTGATCCGCACGCCCGCGTACCCTTTCCTCCTCGCGGGCGTGTTCAAGGTCTTCGGATCGTGGAGTCCGGAGGCGCTGCTCGTCTTGCAGCACGGTATGGCGATCGGAGTAGCGGTTTTCGTGAGTGCCAGCGCGTGGCATCTAACGCGAAGTCGAGCGGCGGCGATCGTGAGCGGGCTGCTCTCCGCCGGGAGTTTCCAGTTGTTGGCCTACGCCAACCTGATGCTCACCGAGATGCCGTTCACCCTGGTTCTGACGGCCTACGTGTATTTCCTGGTCCGGTTCGTCGAGTTCGGTCGGTGGCGCCTGTTGGCGATCGCTTCCGCGCTTTGCGGTGTGGGCTATCTCTTCCGGCCGGTCGGACTGTGTCTCCTCGGGCCGTGCGTGTTGGCGGGAGCGTGGCGCGTCCTGGCGAAGAAGACCCCCCCTAACCCCCCCTTGGTAAGGGGGGGAGGATGCGCGGCCGCGCCGACATCTTCGCGCAAGGGTATCGCTGCGTTGTGCGGCGGCGTTGCTTACGCCGTTTCCGTAGGCATCGTTCCCGCGCTGGCGGTCACGGCGCCTTGGATGATCGTCAGTCGGTCGCTGCACCACGGGGCGCAGGCGAGCCGGTGCTTGGATTATGTGCTCTATCTGCGAGCGGCCTCCTTCGATGGACTCGATTCCACACGGAGCGTCGCGCTAAATGACATCAAGGTGGCACTCGAAGAGGCGAAAGAGAGGGGCGTCGTCCCGCCGAACGCCACCTATCGAGATCGACCGGCCGTGGAGCACGCGCTGCGCGCGGTTCGCGGCGCGAGCTTCGCCGAAATGAGCGTTCTGCTCGGACAAGCGGGTCGAGATCTGATGCGTGAACATCCGTGGCCGACGTTCGTGAACACCTTTCGGTACGCGAGTTGGATGGTGCTCGACGCCGATCCGGTCTATCGATTCGTTCCCGGCGGCCAGCCGGGTCGAGGCGGCGGGCGCGCGAAGGAGGCTGAGCTGTTCGACATCGGAACGTATTCCGTCGGCGAGGGTTCGTGGGAGAAAACGCTGAACCGCTTCGCCGCCTATGTTCCTTTGGAAACGAAGCCTCGCTCCGCGACGCCGATTTGGGCGGCGATGGTTCGCGCCTTTCGCCGTGCCGTCGATCAACCCACCGGTGCAACGTCCATTCTCGGATCCCGCTTCGCGGAGCTTATGCTGCTGTGCGGCCTGGGCGGCGCGGCGATGCTGTTGTCCTCGCGTCGAGCGGCGTGGGGGATCGTGCTCAGCGTGATCCTCGTCCACGTGCTGACGTCGGCGTTTCTCGGCGGACCGCAAACGCGATACGCCGTCTCGGTGAAACCGCTGATCCTCATGTGCGGCGGGGCGGGGTTCGTCGTCCTGTCGAGCTTCGCACTCCGCGTGATCCGTTCCCTCGCGAACTCGGCGGTCGGAATTCCTCGCGCGAACGTGGTCTGAGGTTCGCCTAGAGCAACTGACAATCAAGTGCAGCGTCGCGGTTTGTCCGCGGCGTTTCCCTGCAAGCGCCGCCCGTGAAGGGCGACGCTACGTTTGACGGTCAGATGCTCCATCATCGTTCCCCGCGTACCGGATTGAACGGAATCGCATTCGCGGTATCGTTCACGCATATTGAGGATTTCGAAGTCCGGTGTGTGAAACCGGTCCTGCAAGAACCCGCTTCGCACGTAACGATGACGACGCCCCAGCCAGCTCGAACGCCCCAAGTCGATCCGCTCGCGGAGAAAGTGCTTCGCAAGCTGGCGGAGCACCCCGAGTCGTCGGGGGTCGTTCTTGGCGGATACTTCGCGTTGCGGCGATACGTCGATTATCGCGAAACACACGATATCTATGCGTGGTGGTTGGAGCGCGCGTCGCCCGCGACGGAACGTGCCATTCGATGTGCGATCGAGGCTGTGGCGAACGAGGAAGGGCTGCAGGTCGGCGAGCGCCGATTCGGAGAGACGCTGTCCTTGGATCTGTGCGCCGGAGATCGAAAGCGTCTCAGTTTCCAAATTGCCGTGCGTACGATCACGTTGGAAGCCCCGGAGCCCAGTGCTTGGCCGCCGATCCTGATCGAAACCCTGGCGGACACGGTCGGATCGAAGATGAACGCGCTGGTCGATCGCGGCGCTCCGCGAGATTTCACCGACATTCATCGCTTGGTTCAAGGCGGCGTCGTCGGCGCGGAGTCGTGTTGGGCGTGGTGGAATCGCAAGAACCCAGGGCGTACGATGGAAGAGGGGATGCAAAAGATCCAACTCCACCTGGCTGCGCTGGAACTTCGGCGACCTCTCGATTCGATCTCGATTCCTGTGGACCGCGAAAGCGCGGCCACGCTCCGCGGGTGGTTCCGGGGAGTCTTCCTGCATCGATAGCTGTATGTACATCGACGAGTCCGTGTATCCCGACCTCGACGTTCCTCCGGTGGATCTGGAGACGCCGTACGATCGCGCCGATTACGTCCACCGTGTCTGTTCGGCGTGGGACTTCTATGTCCACCCGGAACCGGCGACATTCGCTTTGTTCGCCGAATGGCGTGACGTGTTCGATCGCTTCCCCATCGTCACTTCGCCCGCCTATCACGCGTTTCGCGCCTGGTTTGGTTGGGAATCGGTTTCCGTTCCGCGGGGCGTACACCCGCCGACCCCGCAATATGCGCAGCTCGATGCGTTAGAAGGTCGCTCGGCGGATCCGAGCGAGGATGCGGTCTGATACGCCTGCGCGCCGCGAGGTTACGCGCTGCGCGGGATCGTGAACGCGGGCGTGGAACGGGCCTTGCTTTCATGCGGGCGTTCGCACCACGTTTCCACGCGGTATTTCAGCGTTTCCCAGCAGAGGCGGAGAATCACACCGATCGGGATGCGCGGCAGGAACGACGTACCCGCGCGGCGCGGTTCGTGGAGGGTGTCGATCTCGGCCATGGCGAATCCGTGGACCCTAGCCGCCGGTCCGAGGAAACTCTGGAAGTAGCGATAGCGGAATCGATGGCGCAGGATCTGAAAGAGCACGTCGCGTCGACAGAGGATGAATCCGGACTTGTTGTCGCGGGCGTGCATTCCGAACGCGGTGTTGAGCAGCACGTTCAACCCGCGCGAGATCGCCAAGCGAATCCAGGGAGCGTTCTCGAAAATGCGCACGCCCTGAACGACATTCACGTCGCCACGCGCGAACCGCTCATAGAGGCGCGGAATGTCCTCCGGGCGGTTCTGTAGGTCAGCGTCGATGAGACACACGAGCTCGCCACGGGCGGTCGCCACGCCCGTCTGCCACGCACGTACCATGCCCTGGTTCGACAAATGTTGCGCAATTCGCACGCGCACGTCCTGAGCGGCGCGGTCGTTCATCCGCTCCCACGTGCCGTCGGCGCTTCCGTCATCGACGAGAACTAATTCCGCTGGGACCGGAAGCGTATCGAACGCCGCGAGGACGCGATCGATCAGCGGATCGACGTTGCTCTGTTCGTTCAGACAGGGTGCGATGACGGAGAGGACCGCGGGCAAATCCCAATGTCCCGCACGAGCGTCGCGATAGGCGAATTCCGATTCACTCACCGAACGGAACTCACTTCCGGCGAAGCGGTCGATCGCGGTTCGTTGTTGCAGTGCCATCCCACGTCCGACACCGGCGCATTTCGCGGCATCGTCGCGGGTTCGCGGCGACCGAGCAGGTTCTTCACACACTCCGCGGTGAGCAGCGCGTTCCAATGTTTGCGGTCGAACGTCTGTCGACCCTGCAGCCAGAGGTTCACGGGCGTGGGCAGGCCGTCTTTGACCGGGCGTTTCAGGACCAGACTCTCACGCGGCAGGAGTTTCTCCGCCGCCTTTCGCACGATCCACTTTCCGATTCCGTCGCGATAGCGCAGTGAGTCGTCCAACGAGAACGCAAATTCGACCAGACGGTGATCGAGAAACGGACATCGCGCCTCGACGTGATGGGCCATGCCCATCCGGTCCGACATCTGCAGCAGCGGTTGCAAGAAGACGCGACTCTCCACGTAGCAAAGGTTTTCCAGGAACGACCGCCGCGGGCTCCACAGCGAGGAGAAATAGGCTCGCATGAGCGACGCCCCGACGAGTCCGGAGCGCGAGGCCATGCGACAGAAGCGGTCCAGACCGTCGCCGTGGTAGCGGGTAAGCATCGAGGCATAGTGCCGCCGCTTGGCATCACTGAGGTCCAGCGCGTCGGCAATGAGGAATTCATTGCGGGCGTACCCCGCGAAGAGTTCATCCGACCCCTCGCCGGAGAGTGCGACCTTGTAGTTCCGCGCGTGCGCCGCACTGGCGAGGCGGTACAACGGGAACGCGGAGAAGGAGCCGGTAGGCATTTCCAGGTGATACGCGATCGAAGGGAGATCCTCGAGGAACTGCTCGCGTGTCGGGCGCACCATGTTTACTTGAAAGTTCAAGCTCGTCGCCAGGTCGCGAACGTAGCTCTCTTCATTGATCGTATCGCGGAACTCGTCGAACTGGCAGGTGAACACTTCCTCGACCCCGGAGAGTTTGACGATGAGCGAGGAATCGAGTCCGCCCGCGAGGAAGAGCGTGACGGGAACGTCGGCGCGAAGGCGCAGACGGACGGAGTCCGTCAACAGCTCGATGAAAGTGTCAACGGCCTGGCGCTCGTCGGTGATGCGTCGCCCGACGGCGTGTTCGATATCCCAATAGGATCGCGTGTCGCACGTGCCGCGTTCCAGATCGTACGTCAGGTAGTGGCCCGGCGGCAGGGCGAGGACGCCGCGAAAGAGCGTGTGCTCGTTGAAGCAGAATTCGAAGAGGTCGAAGGCGTCGTTGCCGACGAACTCCAGGCGATCGAAGGCCTTGATCTCCGACGCGAACTCGAACGACGCGCCGTCGCAGCGGTAGAACAGCGGTTTCTTGCCCATGCGATCGCGGGCAAGAAAGAATCGCTCGCCGTCCCAGATCGCAAAGGCGAACATGCCGTTGAATCGGCGCAGGCAGTCCGTTCCCCACTGCGAATAGGCAGCCAGTGCAACTTCGGTGTCGGTCCGCGTCTGAAAGCGCCAACCGAGCTGTGCCAGCTCGCTGCGCAGCTCCGGGTGATTGTAGATCTCGCCGTTGAAGACGATCGCACTCTGCCCGATCCGCACCGGGAGGGTGATGTCGTTCCGATCGACCACATTGAGACGGGTCTGTCCCAGCGTGATCGTGCCATGCTCCGGCACTGATTTCGTGAAGAGTCGATGCTGATCCGGCCCGCGATGTCGCAGCCGATCCAGACTATCTTCGTCGAACCGCGTGTTGAGACCGCCGAGAATGCCGCACATGGTTAGAGTTTCCTCGCTCGGCAGCTCACGCCGGCGTCCTGCACGTCCCAGGTCTGCACGTCCCAACCCGCGTCGAACCAACAGCGGAACCCCGCCGGCGTAAACCGAAAGCAGTATTCCGGGTGATACCAATCGACGTTGATCATGTTGTTGGTGAAGAAGTCGAAGTCGTCATTCCAAAAACACTTCATCACGTTCCAGTGAAGGAACCGTTGGAGGTCGTGCGTGCCCTTCTCGATGCCGAGGACGGGGATGTCCTTCTCCAACGTGATCTTGGCGTGGAGCGCGGCGATCTTCTGCCCGAGTTCGGTGATCCCCTCGCACGCGGCCAGTGCCTCGTCCATCGGAAGTCGGCTAATGCGTTCGCGGACGTAGTCGTCGACGAACTCGCGGATCACCGCCTTCTTCTTGTAGACGTAGCACGCGATCTGTCCGCCCGGTTTGAGCTTGCGGGTGAGCGCCGAAAACGCCGCATGAGGATCCGGCGTGTGGTGAATCACTTGGTCGCAGCTGACAAAATCGAAGAATTCATCCGGGAACGGAAGTTGGTGCAAGTCTGCGCGGACGAACGCCACACGCGGGTTGTCCACGCCGCGCCGCGCGATTTCCAGCGCCTCGCGCGAGGTGTCCACGCCGTACACCGTGGCCGACGACCACTCCGCGAAGTTTTGTGCGTCGCGGCCGGACCCCGTCCCCGCGTCGAGGATGAATCGCGTTCGCCGGAGAAACTCGCGCACCCGCGCTGGGTCGAAGAACCCGTATCGCTGCAAGTACCACTGCGTGTAGAAATCGCGGGTGTGTTCGCGGTAATAGTCGTGTTTCGCCCATTTCTGCTCGAACGACCGGACGGTCTGCGACGGAGCGGTCGCTTCGGCGAGAAAATCCGCGACGCCGTTGCGGATCTCGAATTTCGGGCCGCCGCCCGTCAACAGATCCCCGCAGATCACTTGGTTGCCGTCCACCTCAATGGGTTGGAGACGCAGAGGCCGCTGCGTTCGCGGACAGACGAGATGTGCTGCTGCGGTCGTTTGCATACTGAACTCGTCATCTCCGTGCCGTGTGCCACTGCTCTGTGCGTCGTGCAGCCTGCGAGGGGTGCCCCATCCTCGCTCCAGCGAGGGTGGGGGACGGACGGCTCGCCCACTCTCATTCGGAATGGCGACGGCGCGCATCGAGTGTCCTCCTCCGTGAACAGTGCACCTCGCAGCGATCCCAGGTGCGCCGGCCGACGCTGAGCCGTTCCGAGCATTCCCGCAACGGAGTTTTCGGACGCGACGGATCGAAGGTTGAGATGGATGACTCGGCGGGCCGGATCAAGGTTCCGAGGGAGCAGCCTGTCCCGGAACCGACACAGGTGTTGCGCTCGACCGGCGAAAAATGCGCCGATCAGGCCACGAGCGTTGGAATGCCACCGAATGCGACCGCGTCTTATGTATCGGTTCGTGTTCGGCGATCTGTCCCCCACCCTCGCAGTAGCGAGGATGGGGCACCCAGCGCCGATCAGACCACATGACTTCGGTAGGGTGGGCACCGCCCACGTTCTTCCGCAGGAACTCGTTGAATCGGAGCGGGAGGGATTCGAACCCTCGGTGCAGTTTCCCACACACCGCATTTCCAGTGCGGTCCCTTCAGCCACTCGGACACCGCTCCAAGCTCGCCTTCGGAACCTATTGGAATCGGACAGCGACCGAGTCGCAAGTTGTCAGCCCGAAAGACTTGGATTTCGACCCGGTCTGCCCGTCACGCAGAAGCGCGACTGATACGCATTCCACGAAATAACCGCGCCCCATCTGTGTGCCACTGCTCTGTGAGCGGTGGATGCCGCGGTTGCGCTGAGCGCGGATAATTTTTGGGATTCGTATGACACAGCAGTGGCACACGGCGGGCAGAAACGTCCGCACAGCGGACCCTACGAGCGGATCGCACCGTTGCGATTCGAGCGATTCACCGCGACGAACTCCTAGTTCAACTCTCCGTCTTTCCAATACTTCGTCCCCTCGATCGCCGCCCGCAGCGTGACGCCCGCGTTGGTGAGTTGATAGACCTCGACTCCGCCCGACGTGCTGGCGTACGCGCCTTTCTCGGCCTCGGCGCCTGCTCCTGCGGACGTGGTCCCCGTTCCCGCGTTCGCCTGCGTTCCGGCCGCGCCGCCCTTGTCGCCCGCTTTCGCTCCCGCCTCGGCCTCGGCGCCGAACTCCCATCCGTATTCCACGAATCGATCCAGCATCTTCGCGTCGTTGAACACGAACACCGCGCGGAGATCCTTCAAGCCCGCGCCGAACCCCACGCCGCCGGCGGCCATGCGCATGAAGGTTTCCTTGCCCGTGCGATTGTCATGCACGATGCCGAATCCGTGTCCGGTGCTGATGAACAAGAGATGCAGATCGACGTTGCTGAAGACGCCGTATCCGGCAGCCTCCTCGACCTTCTGCCGAAGATCCGCCCGCGAGGCGTACAATTCGTCCATCGCCTTCGAGCGCATGTCGTAGACGTAGGAACGTTTCTCCTCGCCCGAACCGCCCCGCGGCGTGGCACATCCTCCGGAGAATGCGCCCACTGCAAACGCAACCGCGATGCCGACCGCACGAAACCATCCTTGGCTGACCATGAATCTTAGCTCCTGTAACTTGCGACGCGTTGCTCGCCTGAGCACTGAATGTCCGGACCGTGACACGTCAGGTGGATGGGTGGCATATCCGCCCTTAAGGCGGACATGTTCGATGCGCCCGAGGACATGGCCGCAAAGGAAACGGCCATGCCACCCACGGATCCGTGACTGTCGGATTCGTACTCGCTACCCGTCTACGGGCACGGACTCGGTCCCGCGTACGGATACGGACTGCTTAGGACCGCCGCCAAGCACGCCGAAACATCCTGGAAGTTGATGGCGTCCGCCGGAACGACGATGTTCGGATGCAGCTGCGCGCTCGTCTTAGAGATCGCGCCGGGAGCGCTCTGGAACGCGGCCACGATCGCGGAGACGTCCGAGAAATTCGGCTGACTCGACACAGGATCAAACGGTGTCGCCACATCGCCATGTTTGCCCGTCAGCACGACGAGCGGCGTTGAGAAATTCGCCTCCTGGGATTCATCGCACTGAACAGCCTGGATGTTGTATTCCGCGCCGGGGACGACTTCCGCGCCGTACACGTGAACGACGGGGACGGTGGTCCAGTTCGAGAAGACCGGCGTACATTGCAGCGGGGCCGCCCGGAAAGTCGCAGCGCCGCTTCCGTACGCGGTCGGTGCCCCGACCCACCGCGTCTGCCCGTTGAACGCCGCGAACGGCGCCGGGAGATCCGTCAGCGTCACGCGGATCGCCGCTGACGCGCCCAACCCCGACGGCACAAACGACACATAGCGGTTCTTCGTGATGGGCGACACTTCCGCCGTGGGCGGCGGTGACGCGGAGCAGCCTACGATCGAAAACCCTCGGGAAATCGCGAAGTAGACGTTCCCCACCGGCTCCACCTTAATTCGCGCCGTGGTCGTCGGAGTATTCGGGATGGCGACGAACTCCGCACCGTCGTTCGGGGTCGCGGCCGCGAGCACCGTCGGGAACGTCAGTCCGCCGTCGGTGGAAAGCAAAATGTTCACTTGCGACGTGTTGATCGGGGCGATCGCCGTGTTACCCACGACCCATTGAACCTGTTTGCTGCCCGACCAAGAGAC
>ORJL011641254.1_pt1 | contig 12685 bp, 10 predicted proteins | sample 1779941 | NCBI WGS metagenome assembly ORJL01 (sample SAMEA104232317, study PRJEB22302) | groundwater metagenome | biome: forest; feature: aquifer; material: groundwater | place: USA | collected 2011-08-07 | depth 5.8 m
ATCTGCTAAAAATTCAATGCTTTGATCTTTGGTTATTGGATATTTCTCTGCAAAATTGACAACCTTTAATTTGGAAACCTTAACTTCATATCCTGTTGGAGCTCTTTTGTCTTCTTTTATTTCTCCTTCTATTTCTACAGAGCTTTCAATTAATAACTTGTCAGCATCTTCCCATTCTTTTTTAGAAATTTTGTCTTTGTCAATGACGCACTGAATAATATCAGAATAATCTCTCAAAACAATGAATTTAAGCTGGTTGCTCCCTCTTTCCCTGTAAACCCAGCCTCTTAATGAAACTATTCCTTTTCCTTTTTTTATTGCTTCTTTTATTGATATGAAATCCATAACATTAGAGAAGAATTTTACTATTTAAATATTGCTTAGGTTAACTTTTATAACTATTAATAATCTCTTTTAAGTTCTCTTTTTTATATTTAATTATGAAATTGATATCCTTATAAAAAATTCTCATTGATTTTTTGTCCTGAATTCTTAGATTATAAGCTGGAAATCTATTTCCTTTATTTATTCTTCTTAGAATAGTATATTTTATATTGAACTCTTTTAATAATTTTCCTATCTCTTTTAATCCATTAATATTTATAGATGTTAAGCTTATTCTTTTTGCATCCTTATCAACATTACCTTCAGAATCGCTAAATCCTTTGATAAAACTAGATTTAATGTATAAATCTGATTCTTTAATTGCATTAGGAACTATCCAACTTTTTGTATAAAAATTACTATAATTTAATAAATCTTCACAGACTGATTTAGAGCACAATCTTGCACAATATTGGTCGTTCCATTCTTTGATTTTACTTATTCGGTACTCATTTGTAGGTTTTATTTTATACACTTTATATAAACATTCTCTAAACTTATTAAAGAATTCTTTATTTGTAACACTCAAAATTATTTGATATCTTCGTTTGTCTTTATTATAACTTATACAACCATCTCCACATAAAATCCCTAAAATATATGCTTTTTCTAAACTCATTTCTTTACTAGATTCAGGAAAAGAATGTTTAAAAATTTTAATTCTTCCTTTAATAACTCCAAGTTTAGCTGCTTCACTTCTATTACGTCTTTTAATACTTAATTTGTTTAAATTCCATATGACCCCAGAGTGATATCTTCCAAGCTTATTTGCAATAGATCTTGTAGATTCTCCCTGCTGGTAATACCTCTCAATTTCTCTTATTTCTTTCTTAGTATATGGAATCCCATGCATTTTAATTTTTTTTAATAATTATCTCTAATTCTTCTCCTTCTTTTAATTTCCATTTTTTAATAATTTTTTTCGGAATTGTAATTACATAACTATTCCCAGTCTTCCACAATTTTGTATCAATTTCTCTCTTCATACGTATATATAATGTAAATACATATTTAAATCTTATGTTCTAGAATTATGGAGTTAATCTCTCAGGATCTCTAGGTAACAATATTGATTCTCTTATGTTCTCTAACTTTAATAGACACTGAATTATTCTATCCAGTCCTAGACCAACACCTCCATGAGTAGGGCAACCAAATTTGAAAATATCATTGTAGCCTTTTATGGAATCTAGATTTATTCCTTTTTCCTTTGATTGTTGTTTTAAGATTTCATACCTGTGCTCTCTTTGTGCTCCAGTTGCAATCTCAGTTCCATTAAATATCAAGTCAAATGATTTTGTAATATTTTTGTTATCTTCCTGTCTCATATGATAAAAAGGTCTTTTGCTCCAAGGATAATCTGTTACAAAAACAAATTCAGAATTATATTTTTTCTTTGCAATCTTGGCTATTAATTTTTCAGATTCAGCATCAAGATCATCTTCACTACTCAATTTTTTTCCATCTTTCTGTAGCATTAATTTTACTTCTTTCATTTTTATTCTTGGAATATTCTCAGGAATTTCTAGTTTAACATTAAGAACATCAAGTTCATACTTACAGTTGGTTATTATATGTTTGAGAATATATTTCATCATTGCTTCAACAACATCCATAACATCATTCTCACTTTCTATGAAACCCATTTCCATATCTATGCCTGTAAATTCTGTAAGATGCCTTATAGTATGACTTTTTTCAGCCCTAAAAACAGGGCCTATTTCATAAACTTTCTCAAATCCAGCAGCAACCATCATTTGTTTGTATATCTGTGGGCTTTGACTTAAGTATGCTTTTTTATTGAAATAATTCACTTCAAATAATTCAGCTCCAGATTCAACACCTGCTGAAGTTATCTTTGGAGTATTAATATTTATGAATCCATTCTTGGAAAAGAAATCAACTATTGCCTTGAATACTTCAGATCTTATTTTGAATATTGCACTAACTTTTGGATTTCTTGCATCTAAAAATCTATTATTGATTCTTTTATCTAGCTGTGTAGTATCCTGAATTAAATCAACAGGCAGCGGAGTTTCAGCCTTGTTTACTAGTTCATAATCTTCAAGAATTAATTCTTTCTCTCCAGATTTCTTTTGTCCTTGTTTTACTGATCCAGAAGCAGTTATCACGCTTTCAGGCGTTAATTTCCCAATATCATTAAACCCTTTTGCAACTATCTGCAGGGTTCCTGTTCTATCCCTTAATTCAATGAAACTAAGATTTCCCATTAATTTTATTTTTTGAACCCATCCTGCAACAACAACCTTAGAATTATCCTTCTTCTTAAGAACTTCATTCACATATTCTCTCTTGCTCAAATCCATGCAATAAAAACAAGAATTATTTATTTAAAACTTTCCATAACAATTCTACAACAAAATATTTATATACTAGTTATACTTAAGTATAATTAAAGTATAATGGAGGAAAAATGGCAATTGAAGGAATAGTAAAAAAATGGGGGAATTCAATGGGGGTTTTAATCCCAAAGGAAGTGGTTGAGAAGGAAAGGCTTAAGGTAAATGAGAAAATATTCTTCAGCATAGTAAAAAAAGCAGACCTGACAAATATATTTGGATCTTTAGAAATGAAAATGTCTGGACAGGAATTTAAGGACATGGTGAAAAAAGGATGGAAATAAAAACCTTCTTTTTTGATACTTATGCATTCTATGAAATAATAAAAGGTAATGAGAATTATGGAGGTTATGTAAAAAATATAACTATCGTTACAACGAAATTAAATCTGATGGAACTATATTATGGGTTAATTGCAAAATATGATGAGAAGACAGCAAACTTATATTATGATAAGCTGGTCCAATATTGCACTTTTATTGATGATGATTCTATTAAGAGAGCAATGATATTCAGACTAAATAATAAAAAAAGAGATTTATCTTATGTTGACTGCATTGGTTATATAATTGCTAAAAAAATGAATATAAAATTCTTGACAGGAGATAAGGAATTTGAGAACATGGAAAATGTCGAGTTTGTGAAATAAAAAAACTTATATAAAACTAATACTAAAATTATCTATGAAAAATAGGTATATTCTTCCAAAAACAATAATACCAGAAAAATATAATCTGACTTTGTCACCCGATCTTGAAAAAATGGATTTTATTGGGGAGGAATCTATAGATATAAGCGTAATTTCAAGCACAAAAAAAATTTCATTGAATTCTGATGATATAACTATATTATCCGCTTCCATAATCCAAAACAAAACCATTAATGCAGAAAAAATAGAATATGATAAGGAAACCCAAACAATCTCATTTTTGTTCAATGAAAAGATAAGAAAAGGAAAGGCTGTGCTGAGTATAAAATTTAAAGGAATGATAAGTGAGAGCATGAGGGGTTTTTACCAGAGCAGATATTCCCTTAAAGATGGAATTAAAAAAGTCATGGCAACAACACAATTTGAGCCAAATGATGCAAGAAGAGCTTTTCCATGTTTTGATGAGCCTGATTTCAAGGCAAAGTTCTCAATAATTTTAAATGTAAAAAAGGATCTCAATGCCTTTTCCAATATGCCTATAAAATCTGAAAAAATAGTTGACAATATCAAGGAAATTGTTTTTGAAGAAACTCCTAGAATGTCAACTTATCTAGTTGCATTTATAATAGGGGAATTTGAGTACATTGAAAATAAAACAAAAAATAATACAATAGTCAGGATAATTACAACTCCTGGAAAAAAATTGCAGGGAAAATTTGCTCTTGATATAGCGGTGAAATCTCTTGAATTTTATAATAATTATTTTAAAATGCCTTATCCATTGCCAAAACTTGATTTGATTGCAATTCCTGATTTTGAATCTGGAGCTATGGAAAATTGGGGATTAATAACTTATAGGGAAACAGCATTGCTGATTGATGAAAAGAATTCTTCAGCTGCAACAAAGCAGAGAGTTTCACTTGTAATTTCACATGAAATAGCCCATCAATGGTTTGGAAATCTGGTTACAATGAAGTGGTGGAATGACCTTTGGCTTAATGAGGGTTTTGCATCATGGATTGAATACAAGCCAATTGATAAAATATTTCCTCAATGGGATTTATGGACTCAGTTTTTTTATTTTGATATGATGAGCGCATTTTCTCTTGATAGCTTGAAAAGCAGCCACAAAATAGAAGTTGAAGTTATTAATCCAAATGAATTAAGCGAAATATTTGATGCGATAAGTTATAGCAAGGGAGCATCAATAATAAGAATGATTGAGCAATATCTTGGAGAGGAAACTTTCAGAAAAGGATTGCAGGATTATCTTAATAGATTCAAGTATAAAAATGCAGAAACAAATGATCTATGGTCTTGTCTGGAAAAAATATCAAAAAAGCCAGTAAGAAAAATAATGAATACGTGGACAAAGCAGATTGGTTATCCATTAGTTTCTATATCCTTGAAAAAAAATAAATTTTATTTAAAACAGGAGAGATTCCTTTATCAAAGAAATAAAGATAAAAATTTATGGATGATTCCGATTGCAGCCTGTTCAGGTAAGAAAATAAAATATTATAATATGAGCAGAAAAAATCTTGTGATTGAAAAATATGATTTTCTAAATGAATCTCAAGTTGGTTTTTACAGAGTAAGATATGATTATGATATTTTGAAGAAAATAATTGGCATGATATCCCTCAAGAAGCTGAAAGCATTGGATAGGCTTGGTATAGAAAATAATGTTTATGCACTATCCCGTGGCTCTTATACAAAATTGAACGAATTTTTTGAATTGCTTGCTGCTTATAGGGATGAAGAGGATTATACTGTTTGGCTCGACATATCATCAAATTTATCTCAGATAAAATTATTTTTTTCTTGGAAGGAAATTGATGATTTTATTATAATGCTCTTATCAGATATATACAAAAAAACTGGATGGAATGTTCAGAAAAATCACAAGGACATTCTTTTAAGGTCTGTTATAATAAACACATTGGGTTTTAGCAATTATGCTCCTGTTCTTGAGGAAGCAAAAAAAAGATTTGAGGTTTATGTGAAAACAAAAGAGCTTGATCCAGATTTAAAATCGATAGTGTATTCTCTTGTTGCATATTCAGGAAATAAAGAAGATTATGAACAGTTGAAAAATCTTTATCTTGCTTCAGATCTTCAGGAAGAAAAAACAAGATTATTGAACTCTCTCGGAAAATTCAGGCAGAATGATATAATAAAAGAATTTCTTAATTTTACCTTATCAGAAAATGTAAGGAATCAGGACGTAACAATAGCAATATCTTCTGTGGCAAACAATCCTTTTGGACTTGACATGACATGGAAATTCTTCATGGAAAATTACAAGGAATTTGAGAGAAGATTTGATCATGGGCATTCCATGTCAAATATAATAAAATCAATATGTTCAAAATTCAGCTCTAATGAGAAATTGAATGAAATAAAGAAGTTTTTCTCTGAAAATAAGCCGAAGAGTGCAAAAAGAGCTATTGAGCAATCATTGGAAGCAGTTAAGATAAATTGTAATTTTGTTAAAAATAATGAGAAAACATTGAAAGATTGGTTAAAAATTCACCAAAATGTATTTAAATGAACCGCCTTTTTAATTCTCATGCATGAAGAGGTGGCAGAATTCTGTCTGAAAAAAACACAAGAGCTTGGCTGCAAGTATGTTGAAGTTAGATATGAAAAGAAAAGTTCAAATGGTTTTGTTCTAAAAAATGGAAATCTTGAAATATCCGGTTTTGATATAACTAATGGGGTTGGAATAAGATACATAATAAATAACAACATAGGTTTTGTTTCTCTGAATAATTTTGATAGAAAAAACATTATGTCAATAATAAAAAAATCAGTTTTAACAACAAGAAATTCTTCAAGGATATCAAAAAGTATTTATTTATCTGATGAAAAGAAAGAAAATGCAAATTACAAGGTTCATGAAAAAGAAAAGATAAAAGATTTTACCGAAGACAGGAAAATAAAAATATTAAGGAATATTGATAATGGAATAAATAAACTTAAACAAAGATATCTGTCTTTGGGGGATGAGACGACTGAAAAGTATTATGTCAATTCAGAAGGTTCAAGAATTCATTCAATTATTCCAAGAATATCATTAATGTACTTTATAACAATAAGCAAGAATGATAAATCAATACAAAAATATCTCCCTTATGGTGCATGTTCTGGATATGAATCTATAAAGAAGTGGGATCTTGAGAAAAAAATTCCTGAACAAGTTTTAATTCTTGAAAATAACCTGGCTAATGGCATTAAATCAAAAAATGAAAAAATGGATTTAATTATAGGCTCTGAAGTTACTGGAATAGCAGTTCATGAATCAGTTGGACATCCTTATGAAGCCGATCGTATTCTTGGAAGGGAAGCTGCTCAGGCAGGTGAATCATTCATCAATGTAAATATGATAAATACAAAGATAGCCTCAAACATTGTGAATGTCATAGAGGATCCTACATTAGAAAACTCTTACGGATTTTATTTGTATGATGATGAAGGAGTTAAGGCAAGAAAAAAATATCCGATAAAAAAAGGAATGATTAATGAATTCCTTCACAACAGGGAAACAGCCTTTGAACTTAATATGAAATCAAATGGATGTTCAAGAGCCAATAACTATGATGTTGAACCAATAATAAGAATGTCAAACACATATGTTGAACCAGGTGATTCTTCAGAAGACGAAATAATAAAGGAAACAAAAAAAGGGATTTACATGAAATCCTATATGCAGTGGAACATTGATGACAAGAGGTACCATCAGAGATACACTGGAAGTGAAGCATATTTAATAGAGAAAGGTGAAATAAAAAAACCAGTGTTTGCTCCAGTGATGGAAATTACAACTCCAAAATTATGGTCTTCAATTGATATGATAGGGAAAAAGATTGAGATGTACGCAGGTAATTGTGGAAAAGGTGAACCAATGCAGGGAATACCTGTATATTTTGGTGGTCCGGTAATGAGGCTGAAAAATATTACTATTAAATAAAATGGAAAACATAATTTATTACATAAAAAAACAATTGAAGAAAAGCAATATGGATGATGTAGTAATTGCCATGAATGAAAAAGAGGGAATGCAGCTGAAATTTGTTGATAATAAAGTTGTCAAGACAGGATCCGAATTAACATCTGATATTTCAATATTTTGTTCAAAGGACAAAAAGATAATTTATACTTCACTTAAAGACATTTCAAAACAAAAGGCAGACGAGCTGGTAAAAAAAATAAAGGCATTTTCTAAAAACATACAACCAAACAAAGATTATCGTGGAATTGCAGAAGGCCCATTCAAGTACAAGGCAAAAATTGATTATGACAAGAACATAATGGATATTGATGGCTCTGATTTGCTTGAGAAAGGAATAAACAAGGCTTTGGAAAATTCAAAAAGAGTTTCAGGAAATCTGGAAGTATGGCACTTAAAAGAACATCTTGTCACTTCAAATGATGTTGATGCAATTGATTTTTCATCAAACCTTTATTTTACAGTAAGGGCATTCAATAAAAAAGATGAGTCAGGGCATATGACTTGTTGCTCAAATATATTGAAAGATTTTCAAATAGAAAAAACTGCGGAAAGAGCTGCAGAAATATCAAAGATGGCAAAAAATCCAAAGGAAATAAAATCAGGAAAGTATCCTGTTATATTTTCCCAGATGGCATTTGCCCCATTGCTTAATAACATATCAGATGCAGCATCAATTTACAACTTTGAATCAGGATTTTCATTTTTGAATGAATTGAATAAAAATTATGGAAATTTCACATTAGAAGACGATGCAACATTGCCAAATGGTTTTAATTCATGCAAGTTTGATGATGAGGGTGTTCCAACAGAAAGAACGAAAATAATTGATAATGGAATTTTGAAAACATACCTTCACAACACATCAACCGCAAGAGAATATAAAACAAGAACAACCGCAAATGCAGGAATTATTGCTCCAAGACCTTACAACATAGTTTTTGATTCAAAAAAAGGAGATGTGTTTGACATAAAGGAAGGAATTTATATAACAAATGTATGGTATACAAGATTTCAGAATTATTCAAATGGAGATTTTTCAACAATACCAAGGGATGGTGCTTTCCTTGTTAAGAATGGAAAAATAGTTCAATCTATTAAAGGATTGAGAATAAGTGATAATATGCTTAATCTTCTTAAGAATATAAGATGTTCAAATAATAAAGTCCTTCAGATAAAATCATGGGAGGCTGAAATTCCAACATTTACCCCTGAAGTATTGATTGATAATGTGAATATTACAAAAGCTGAACACTAAAATATATTTTGTAAAATAATTTTTACTTTTTTTATAGGAATGTTTTTATAATTATGGGTATTTTTACGGTTATGGGTGATAGAATAATTTTAGAAAGAATTTGGGGCGAAGAAGAAGTTAAAAGTGCCCTGAGAAACCTGACTTTTAGGGGTTTGTATGACAAGGAAGGCAATGCTTTGAAGCCATACAAAGACGCAAATTTCTCATTGGTTAAAATAAATCCACCGAAAACACCATCAGATTTCCCAATGATAAAAAAGGGAGAGGAATCATACCCATTATTCACAGCACAGCCAACTATCTATAATGATATAATTGATATAATGGCAGAGATTCACGATTTCCTCGGTAAGCAGGGAAAAGGAATTTCAAGTTTAAATTTTGAAGGAATACAATACAACTGGGAATCAAGGGGGAGATTTCATATTTTGCCTCCAATAATTGAAAGGCAAAATTATCCTTTAAAAAACGGCGTCTTTGATACAAAAAAAATACTTGAAAGTTTTAAGGGATCATATGTTAAGGATTTCAAAGGGAACCTGCATGATATTTCAAAGGATCTAATAAAGGATTTCTATATAGATGGTAGGACAAAAATAGAATATCTTCCTGTTTTCAATGATAATGTTGAATTGATAAATTACAAGTTAGGTTTCAGTGGAAACAATGATTTCTTTATAGTTTGTGATGGAAGCCACAGAATTGATTACTCTTTGAATCATTTAAATGAATCATCAACAGCAATACTTGTTGAAGGAGAAAAATTATATCCTTACTATGCATTGCCTATACCATTTATACCAATAACAAGATTATCAAGCAAGACTGCTGAAAATAAATATCCTTTTTTAGCAAGAGACAAGATTCATCTGCTTAATCATCATATAAGAAAGGTTCTTCATTTCAATTGGGAAACCGGGGGATTAAATGTCAGTAAATTACGATCAGAACAAGCAGTCTTTTAATGATGAGATTTATCAAAACTTAATATTATATCTAAAAAGGTCTTTCCTAAAAGGGGAAAAAACAAAATTCAATTCAAGTTCTGTAGCAATAACTGATGAAGGATATTATTATGGTGGTTTAATTGAATCCAAGACAAATTTATTGCACATGACTTCAGAACAGGTATCAATACTGAATGCAGTTTCATGCAAAGACGTTGGCATAAAAAAAATAATAACTATTGTTGATGGAGAATATGTAACTGATCTTATTGCAATAAAAATTATGCTTGACTATGAAAGAAGAACAGGAATAAATATATCTTATGAAGTATTTGATATAGATGGAAATAAAATATATTTTTGCAATAACTTGTCAAGTGCATATCATTATAATCCAGAAATGAAAATTTTGGAAAAAACGAGCCTTTGGAAACCATCACAGAATTTCATTGAAGTTGATTCAAAAAAAAATATAGATGATCAGATGAAAGAATATGCAATGATTGGAACTGAAACACATTTTAATTCTGATTCTGGAACATTATATGGTGCATCTGCATTGGCAGGCAATAAAATATATTTTGGTGGTGTTTATAGCAGTTTTGACAAGAGATTGAATGTGCATTCTGAAATGACTGCTGCAATATTGGCAATCATGGATGGAAATTTGGAAATATCTAAAATCTGTTTGGTTAGCGACAAATTTGTTGACAAAGCCCCACATATGTGCGGATGCTGTAGGCAATTTTTTTCAGAAGTGCAGAAAAAGCTCGGAAAAAAGATAGAATTCATATCTTTTTCTTATGATGGTTTAGATAAGTTTAATATAATGATTGATGAATATCTTCCCAATGTTTGGGATAATAAATAAAATGAAATTTCCAATAGTAGATGCAATCTTGACTTTGCCAGAAGAAGGAAGACAGGGAAAGATAGGCATATGCACAAATTCTCTTGCTCCTGGAATGGTTATCAATGAAATTCCTTTTGACAACAGGAACGATGTTTCAGTCCTAGGAAGTCTTGTTGTGAATAGGGATGGAGCAGAGCGTATGATTCTTAATTGCTTAAGTCATGAAAAGCTTGAATATGTTTTGTTGTTTGGGGAAGAATCAATAAGCTTCAAGCCAAGCACCAATATTTTGATGGCTTTGATGAATGGTTATGAGGAATCAAAAGAAGGGAATTTTATAAAAAATGGAAAGGGAGTGTCTCCCAATTATCCAAACATAAAGAAAGAAATTCTTGAGAGTTTCAGGAAGCGTATAAAAGTAATCCCTTTATTCAAGCATTCTGGTTCGGATGAAGTTGTAAAAAATTATCTTGAATGGTTGAAGCCTAAAATATCTGAAGAATTATACAATTTTATAATTAACCTAAATAAAGGGAAAATATATTATGATTCTCTGAATGAAATAATATCAATAATATCCAAGATGGAAAACAGCAATTTTGAAGCAATTGAATTAAACCCAAAAGATTTTCAACATCTGCAGCCGCCAATTTTTGAATTAGAAGGTAATGATGATTCAATGAATGTAAACTTTGAAGTAAAAAAGGAAAAAGATGAAATTATTGTCAGGATTGAAGTTAATAATGAAATTCTTGAAATAAAGGGAAGAGACAGCTTCCTTATTGCTTATTCAATAATGGATTATTTTAACAAGAATAAGATTTATTTTCCAATTGAATATCAATTTTTGCTTGGCATTGAAATGTCAAGAGCTGAAGTTGAAATAAAAAATGACGTTAAATTTGAGCCCTTTGTGAAATCAAGTTTAAATGTCGATAAAATAAAAGAAATTCCATTGGCAAACAGGACAATACTTAAACCTGACAGCAAATATTATTACAAAGTATTTTTGAAGAATGGAAATTTATGCATTCAAAGCTTGTCTCATGATTTTTGTGAAACTGTTTTTGAATTAAGATCAAGAAATTTGATTCCAATAGTAAACAGATTATGCTCTGAAAACAGATTTGAAGATTATGAACAGCAGTTTTTGCATAGAACTGATATTGGTATAGAATTGGGAAGGGCATATGTGGCTATGAAAACAGGAAATGAATTCTTCCAGGATTTTAGAAATCTTTTCACATTAAATACAAAAAATTTTCCATTTTTTATTACAGAATCAGATTCATTCTTGAATAATCATCAGAAGATTATAACAAAATTATACATATCTGGTTTGACAACGATACATCCAGATGCTCAAAAAGGACCCATGAGGGCCGGAGCAGTATTGGCAGTCTATAGAAATTCCAGATTATCATTGAAGGTTTTCCCAAGCATGTATAGTTCATCATCCCAATCTGTTGAAGACATGAGGGAAAGATACAAGGAGCAGCTTTTGTCAAAGTCGAATGAAGCAGAATATACTTATGGAAATAGAACAGTTGAACATTTTGGAATTAATCAGCTTCAGGAAGCAATATCCTTCTTGAAAAAAAATCCAGAACTGCCTTTTATCATACAGCGTTTTGATTATGTAAATGACATGGGAATTAAAGAAGTAATAGAAAAATCAGGAGATAAAAAATATTTAGAATCAACACATGATCCTTGCCTGTCACATGATATTTATTTCATAGATAATGGAAAATTGCATTCTTTTCATATAGCAAGGGCGCACAATATAGTTAATGCTTATCCAGAAAATATTTTTGGATTGCATGATGCATATGATGAAACCATTGCAGAAAAATTAAACATAGAATTAGGGGATATGTTTATGCTGTCAAGCAGAGCAAATATTCTTTTGTTGACGGAAGAACAAAAAGCAAAAAGAATAATGACAGAACCATCAAAACCTGTTGATGAATTTGATTCTTCTTTGGGGCCATATAATATTGAGTCTGGATTTGAATCAAAAGGTGTTGGTTATTATGTTGCAAAAATGAAAAAAATAAAAGAAAAACCATATCATTTATGCCTGAATAAACTTGAGAATTATAATGGCATTAATTTGATAAAAAAAGCATCAAGTTATCTAAAGATAAAGGGTTCAGGCCATAACAATCCTATAATTGGAACATTTAATCCAAAGGAACAAAGATATGATGAAGATAATA
>ORJL011292640.1_pt1 | contig 12684 bp, 7 predicted proteins | sample 1779941 | NCBI WGS metagenome assembly ORJL01 (sample SAMEA104232317, study PRJEB22302) | groundwater metagenome | biome: forest; feature: aquifer; material: groundwater | place: USA | collected 2011-08-07 | depth 5.8 m
GATCTCCAGCGCCTCCTCTATCCTCGCAAGGCTTCTGGTCCGGCGGAGCAACGGCGCCGCGGCGGGGCCACCACGCGCAAGCTCAGGTTATTGCGCGCCCATGGACTGCTCAAGAAAGCATCCGGAACCCACCGTTATATTCTCACCTCCAAGGGCCGCCAGATCACCACGGCCTTACTGGCTGCACGGCAAGCGGATGTGGACCAGCTTACCCAATTAGCCGCGTAGAAATCTTCTCGAAAATGCGTGATTCAGAGACATTGCAGTGCAAAGACGCAAAGAAATCAGCGGATCTATTCTCCTCTGCAGTGTCTTTGCGCCTTTGCGTTGCGTTTGGTTCTCGGTCATGATCCCTTGTTTAGTCCTGTTCTTCAGGCGTAAAGACGAACCTCAGCGGGCCGCACACGCGATCGGGCGGCCCAGAGCGGCGCGATAGGGACATCGCGCCCTACCTGCGGACAGCTCCGCTGTCCTCGGCGGCCCCTACCATTTGAAGGCGCCCAGCAGGTTCGAGTAGTCGTCGGTCCAGACCGGCCTGCCCGGGCGCGGCGTCACTCGCTCCCACCGGTTGTCCCCCTCGAGCCCGGCGATGTCCGCTGAACTCCGGGCCATCAGAATCCAGTGCGAAGGTTCCCGGCCGCTCGCCACGTCCCCGGGAGCCGACGCGGTGTCGTCCCAAGCGAGACAGACCATTCCCAACGTGCCCGTCAGGTCGCCCAGCACCGGCTGCAAGTTCACGTTCCGGTTCGAGATATGGAATGCCAGCAGCCCCCCGGGGGCGAGCTTGCTCCTGTAGAGTTCCAACGCCTCACGCGTCACGAGATGCGTGGGGATCGAGTCCGAACTGAAGGCGTCCAGCACCAGCAACCCGTACCGCCCCTCGGGCGCCTCGCGCAAACGGAGGCGGGCGTCACCCAGCACCATTTGCAGCGGGGCATTCATGCACCTGGAAAGGTAAGTGAAACAGTCCGGGTTGCGCGCGATCCGCACGACCGCGGGGTCGATCTCGTAAACCGTCCACCGCTCGTTCGGCCTGGCGTAGCAGGCCAGCGCCCCCGCGCCCAGGCCAACTACCGCCACCTCCGGCACCCGGGACTGTGCTTGATAGAACTCGAAGATTCGCCCGGCTGGCCCCAGCCGGTGGTAGTACGCCAGCGGCTCGCACTGCCGGTCGGATGCGATGAACTGCCGTCCGTGAATAGTGTTCCCGTGCACGAGGCGGTGAAAGGAGCCCGCCGGATCAAGGGTCACGCGGGAAACACCAAAGAAATCACGCTCGGCATACAAAGTGCGCCCGTGAGGGTCGGGATAAAGCGCGCCGCCAACCATGATTGCGCCCAAACCGAGGGCAAATCGGATGGGGTGTTGAGACAGTAGGAAGCTCAGAATCACAGGGAGTCCAAACACGATCGCGCTTCCCACCTGCGGCGTTGAGAGGTTGCTGGAGGAAACCGCCAACGCCAGTGCTCCGGTCAGCAAACCCAACCCCGTGGGAGCGACCAAATGCTTCCACCACGGCGAGGGCTTTTCCGCGTCCGGCGAAGCCCCGGACCGCATCAGGCAGAGGAGCAGGATACCCAGCGGATACTCGAGAACACGTGTGAACAGCAACGGCGCGAGCAACGCGTTGAAGAGCCCTCCCAAGGCCCCGCCCACTGAAATCAACAGGTAATACTCGGTCAGCCCCACACTGTCCGGACGGTCGTCAGCAAGTCGGCCGTGGCAATGCATCGCCGCCAGGAAGAAGAAACCGAGGTGGAGCAGGCAGAGCAGCGCCGCCGGTTCCGTCGCCTTCGACATCAAGGTGAAAGTCAGGGCGAGAGCGGCGATGGGGAGCAGCCGGGCGCACCACCACCGCGAGACGAACTCCCTCCGTGCAAACACAAGAATGAAGGTGGCCAGGTACAGCGCAAGGGGGATCACCCAAAGCAATGGAACCGCCGCGATATCCGTCGAGAGGAAAGTGGTGACCCCGAGCATCAGGCTCGAAGGAACGAAAGCCAGACCCACCCAGCCCAGCTTGCGCCGCCAGCCGGGGGCGCGCTTCGTCGCGACCATCGCGCCCGGACTGCCCTGGGTGATGAAACCGCCCGGGACTTGCTCCGCGCCGCGTGCCGGCCTGGTTCGCCACACCACAACGCCGCATCCGGCAAAACACAAACCGAGAAGAGCAAACCCGATGGTCCAAAGCCGGCTCTGCTGGGCGAGACGAAACAGAGGCTCCAAGAGCGCCGGGTAGGCAAGCAAAGCGAGCAGGCTTCCACCGTTGCTTGCGGCATAGAGAAAATAGGGATCGCCGGCCTCCGCGTGGGCCGTTTGGGAAAACCACTTCTGCAGGAGCGGGCTGCTGGCCGAAAGAACGAAAAAGGGGAGTCCGATGGCTGCGGCAAGCGTCCACAGGAGACCAAACGCGGGTGCGGACGAGCCGGCCAAGGCGGACGCGGCCCGCTCAGAAATGGCGATCGGCAAGAGAAGGAAAGCAACGCCGAGGAGGATCAGATGCAGCGCCACCTGCCGTCGGGCCTGGAGATGCGCGCCGATCCAGTGGGCGTAGGCGTACCCTGCAAGGAGTGTCATCTGGAAGAAGACCATGCAGACGTTCCAGACCGCGGGCGTTCCCCCAAGCAACGGAAGCAACATCTTCCCGACCATGGGCTGGACCGAAAACAGAAGCAGCGCGCTCAAGAAAAGCGTGCCGCCAAAAAGCCAGACCAATCGGTCGATGCCGTGTCTCTCGGAACTCACAGACGCAGTGTAACGAGGCGGAGCGTCAATGACCAGAAACGTCTGGCGGGGATGTCGCTCTTGAACCGCTGAGGCTGACAACAAGGTTTCGCCTGCGGTTCATTTCACGCGCGCGGGCAAAGCGCCAGAGGGCTGGCGCAGTCCAAGACCTCGCGGACCTCCGTGCATCCTGATCACTGATCACTGATTACTGATCACTCGATCACCTCGCCTCCCCTGCGTCCGCCTTGAACCGGAAAGGGGTTCCACCGATGAAATCGACGCTCGTTATGCTGGGACACCAGTACTTCTCGATATGCTCAACCACGAGATCAGTGCCTTGGAAGTGGCTCACATACGGTCGCTGGCGCGAGTTGTACATGGTATCGGTCATGTCCCGCATCAAAACGACATGCTTCTTCAAGGCAACCATCTGCCGGATCGAGAACGGACGGCCCAACACGCACATGTTAGTGTGAACCCCCATGATGATCACGTTCTCGATACCGTGCGCCTGGAGCACGTTGTACACTTCATCGCCGCGATCGCTGATGTAGTCCTCGGGCATGATTTCGAGGACCGCGATCTGGCGCTTCCAGGGGCTGCCTTGCGGGCATTGGGGTTGCTCGTTGCAGCCTCCGTCGGAGTCGTCGATCGGCAATGGTCCCTCCTTCGCCTGGTTCAACGACCGCCATTTGTCCAAATCGGTGGATGCCGCCGCCGCTGGCGCCGTCTGAGCTCTCTTGCGCTGTGGGTAGTCCGCATAGAATTTCATCGTGTCGCTGGGGGCATGGATGATCGTGACTCCCCTGCGCCGGGCCTCCCGGACCACCTCATTCATGCGCGGGGCCAGTTCGCCCACACGCGCCGTAGCTCCTTTGCACCAGTGCTGATCCCACATGTCGCAAATGATGATGGCGGTCTTTTTCGGGTCCCAGCTCACAGTCCGTTCAACCGCCTTCCACTGGCCACGCCCGCCACTCTCGGAGATGCGGGCACGCGTATGAAGTTCGAGCGCACGACTCCCGCTCTCCGCGGCGAAGGCGGTGAAGGCGAAGAGACAGAGGCAGCAAACGATAGGGTTCGTGTTCATGGCTTCTTTTGGGATCATTGCACCAGCCTTATCCGGGCGTAACTGATCGCCCGGGACGACCCCGCTCGCTCTCCCAGCAACTCGAGGGTGTTCGACGCCGGCGAGCCAGCCCGCGGCGTCGCTGTAAAGCAGCTCTGGAACGGACGCTGAAGGGGGACCTTGACCGGCGCCCCGCACGTCCCGTCGGGCATCAACTCCATCAGGCGGTTCTCCGAAACGGCCTTGCCGGACGGATCGCTGCCGTTCACGTAGTAGAACACAAATAGCCGGCCCGCTGGCGTACCGTGCAGGCGACCTATCGAGGGGGTCTCGGAGGACGTCCCTTCCACGGACGACGCAAGAGTCCGTCGCGCCACCACTTTTCCGTCTCGTACGAGAGCGTAATTCAGCGCCTGACTCTGCTTTTCGTTCGGGAAAAACTTTTCTCGCAACCGCGGATCGATCGCCCGCTCGGTCCACACGATATGCACCGCGCCGTCAGACGCCACCCAGAGGTCCCCTGGGGAGATCCATCCGCAAGTCTTGTCACGGCTCGCGATCTCAACCCACTCGCTGAACTTGCCGGTCGTGACATCGGGGCACCAGGCATAGAACAGTCGGCGGAAATCATAATCCCACTCCTTGCCCGTAAGCTCTTTCTTGTACGCCCGCCATTTTCCATAGGGTTCGACGATGTCGCTCACGCCGCAGAAATGGACGGACCGGTTCCTCAGAGCGACATTCGGATAACAAACGCGGATGGGTTGGGGCTTGTCGTACTCAGCGCCCCATGGCCATTTGAGTTTTCCCTGAGCGGACCACTTCCCGTTGCGATCACGGAACGCCCACTCGGCATGTGTGTAGTCGATGTTCTGGAAGAGGATCAGCTCCTGGTTCGGCCCGTCCGCAGCGAAGCTCCGATAGGAATGTTCGGTAAACCGCGGGCTTCCGTCCCATGCCGGCTCCAACCTCTCGAAGCCGCCTTTGGGCTTGCGAGCGTCGAACTGGAGGATCTCCGGTCGCGCCGGGCCATTGTACGCCTCGCGGTTGGTCACCAGCGTGGGATTTGCCGAGAGAAAGAGGCGGCCATCTGGAAAGGCCGCAAGAGGCGAAGGCTCACGGGTGCGACCGACAGGGTCGGCCATCACTTGTTCCCAGCCACTCGCAGCGCGCTGAAAGAGCAGCCACCGGCAGTTATTGAGGGGCTTGGCATCTTTGAGCGTTTCGATCCCACTGGCAAAGAGGCTCTCACCGACACGAGCCAGGCAGGTGGACCCGCCGCACCACATCGGTCCCGCCCCGTTGTCGGCGGGCTCGTAGGTATAGACGTCCTCCTCCACTTCCACCGCTGGCTTCAAGGACGATCTCCCTTCCCCCGCCAGGACGTCGGGGAGCAAGACCGTCATCAGGAAGAGACACGCCGCCCAACCGAGGGTAGGGCCCGCTGTCCTCAGCGGGCCGCACGCGCCGTCGAACGCCCCGAACGGCGCGGCAGGGACACCGCGCCCTACCAGAGGAGAAGGCGGATCGCTGTCCTGAGCGGGCCGCACGCGCCGTCGAACGTCCAAGGTGGCGCGCTGAGACAGACGCGCCCTACCGCCAGAGAAGGCAGGGATCATGTACATCGTGCGCCAATTATAGCTCAGATCCCCCCGCAAGGTCCATCGAACACTTGACAGATCGGACGCGCAAAGGAGGAAGCCCCCCAAGCTCACCGTTTAATCCAAAAGGGACGCCAGCACTGTGGGTCGCATCCGCGGATCCGTGAATGTGCGCCGTAGTGGACGGCGAGGACAGCCCAGCGAAATCGATGGGATACGAAAGCTCGTCGCCCTCGATCGAAATCATCCCAACCCCCAACCCAGCGCTATCGATGGCGGGATTCTCTCCATCCCCTCCTAACCTCACAGAGTACGGGCGCACTTGCGCACTTGCTCTGTCACTTGCGCCGGCCTGGGTTGACATTTCTGCGCCGGCATGAGAGGAATGCCTGACCTGCATGAACATCCATCACTTGGAACTGTTTTATTACGTCGCAAAGCACGGAGGCATCAGCGAGGCGGTGCGAAACATCCCCTATGGCATCCAGCAGCCCGCGGTCAGCGCGCAGATCATCAAGCTCGAGGAGCACCTCGGAGTGACCCTATTCCAACGGCGTCCTTTCGCGCTCACCAAGGCCGGCGAGGACCTCCAGTTATTCGTAACCCCTTTCTTCAGCAACCTCGAGAGCGTGACGAGCAAAGTGCGCGGGGATGCCGCGCACTACCTCCGCCTGGGTGCTTCCGAGGTGGTTCAGCGGGACCACCTGCCGGAGATCGTCCTGAATGTGCGGAAACGCTTCCCCAACCTCAAGCTCTTCCTCCGCGAAGGCCACCGCCCACAGTTGGAGACCTGGCTACTCGAACAGGAAATCGACATGGCGATCACCGTCATCGATGGAAAACCGGCCGCGGGGATCGCCTCCTCCGAACTGCTCCACCTCCCCCTCACGCTCCTGGTGGAGAGGACCAGCCGTCTGAAGAGCGCTGAGGAACTCTGGAAGCGCGACAGAATCGAGGAACCTCTCATTGCCCTGCCAGCCGCCGAGGCGATCTGCCGCCATTTCCAGCAGGTCCTGGGGAAGCGCGGAATTGAATGGTATCCAAGTCTCGAGGTCAGCTCGCTCGGCCTGGTCGAAACCTACGCCGCCAACGGCTTCGGTATCGGGCTCGGATTGAACATTCCCATTCCTCCGCGGCCCCCAAAAGTCCGTCTGCTTCCCCTGACGGATTTTCCGCCCGTTCTGGTCGGAGCGATGTGGACCGGAAAGCTCACTGCGGTGATGGACTGTTTTCTCCAGGAATGCCACCGCCGCGCCGATGTCCTGCGGGCGGCTTAGCGCCTGTTTGGAGATACGCCCGGTCAGGGGACTGGGCCTATAGTATAGGGCATGAAAAAGGTATTCACATGGTAACCTCTGGCGGTAGAATCCTGGTTATTCGCGGCGGCGCCATCGGGGATTTCATCTTGACGCTGCCTGTGCTGGCAGCCCTCCGAAAGCATTTTCCCGGAACTCGCATCGAGGTTCTGGGTTACCCCCATATCGTCCAACTGGCTTCGGCCGGGGGGTTGGCGGACGAAGTCCAGGCCATCGAGGGACGTGGCCTCGCCAGCTTCTTTGCTCGCAACGGCTCGCTGCCGGAGGAACAGATGAGTTACTTCTCCCGCTTCGCTTTGATCATTTCCTATCTGTACGATCCCGATCAGATTTTCCAGGCCAACGTCGCCCGATGTTCCGACGCCCAACTCATCGTCGGTCCGCACAAGCCGGGGGAGGAAACTGGGGGCGTCCACGCAACGGAAGTCTTCCTCAAGCCACTCGAGCGTCTGGCGATCTTCGCCGCCGATCCCACTCCCCGCCTGCGTCTCGCCTTCGAGCCCAGGTCCGTCGGCGCCAGGCAACAAATGGACCTGATTCCGCCCATCTCCGCCGGCAACCGGTGGCTGGCAGTCCATCCGGGCAGTGGGAGCGATAAGAAGAATTGGCCTGAAGAGAATTGGGCGGCTCTGCTGAGGAGGCTGGCTGAGACGAGCGATCTGAACCTCCTTCTCGCGGGGGGTGAAGCGGAACTGGACCGGCTGGACCGCCTGGCACGGCTCTGGCCGCAGGAGCGGCTACGGGTCGCCCGCCGGCTTCCCCTGGTCGATCTGGGTCGATGGTTGAGCGCGTGTACGCTGTTCGTCGGCCACGACTCCGGCATCACTCACCTCGCCGCAGCCGTCGGACTGAGGGGACTGGCACTTTGGGGCGAAACAAACGAGACGGTATGGCGCCCCAGGAGTGCGAGCATGCAGATTCTGCGCGCGCAGGGGGGACTGCGCATGCTTTCTGTCGAGCAGGTCCACGCCTGCCTACTCGCCAGCCTGCCCGCCGAAAAAGACCTTTAGCTCGGTCAGTTTGTCTTTTGGTGAGACCTTCACCAGGCAGAAGTCGGCTCGCTGGCCGAGCCCGAAGCCGGACGGGAGCCCAGCCATGTCCGCAGGCGCCAGGACGTAACGGCCCCACGCCTCCTGCCAGGAGATCCCCAACATCTCCGCCGCATGGAAGACCGCGTCCACCGGGCAAACCGCGGACCCGGCAAAATGGGTCTTCCCGGACTGGCGCACGACCCGGTCTACTCCGACATCGACTTCGGTTTTCCCAAATCTGTAGCGTCCTGGGGGCGATCCAGCCGCCGCCATCGCGTCCGAAACATAGTAGATGGTCTCGATCGGCAGGATACGGTGCACGAGACGGAATAGAGCGGGTGACACATGGATCCGGTCGGGGATCAGGCTCACCGTGAGGCCGGGAGTCTCGAAAACGCGCCAGATGATGTTGTCGTGGCGGTCCAGTGCTTGCGGGCACGCGTTCCCCAAATGAGTGAATCCGGTGGCGCCGGCCGCAATGGCATCGGCCAATACCTGAACGCTGGCGTTTGTGTGACCCAGGCTCACTCGCGCCCCCAAGGTGACCGCCAGACGGATGGCTTCAATCGCCCCTTTTCGCTCCGGCGCGATCGTTAGCATGAGCGGATCACCCTGAGTCAACGCGCGAAGTTCGTGGATGTGATCCGAAGTTGGATCCAGGAGGAGGCTGGGGTCGTGGGCACCGTGGAAACCAGGCTCCGCTGACAGGAACGGCCCTTCGATGTGCCACCCCGCGATCGACACCTGTAGTTCCTCGGACTGCGACCGCAGTTCGCGAAGGTGGCGCAGTTTGGCGGTCAGCGCGCTCCACTCGTCAGTAGTGAGAGTGAGCAGGAAGCGCGTGCATCCAGCGGCGCGCAGACCCCGCACAGCCCGAAGCAGAGCCTCCGCGTTCAACCCTTCCGACTGGAAATCGACCCCGCCATAGCCGTTGACCTGCAGATCCAACAGGCCCGGAGCGATCCACCAGGCCGGGGCGGTCTGGTCCGGGAGCACTTCGTACTGCGTGATGGTCCCGTTCTGCCAGCGCAAACGAACGGTTTCACGCGACGCGTAGTGGCGGGCATATAAATCCTGCTTCTTCATAGCTCTGTATATGCATCCTTTTCTCATAAGCTCGCGTCTTTTGCAAGGCCTGTTTAGATGAAATAATGTGACAAAAAGAGAGATGTTAAACCGCCTAATCGATACAGACAACCTAACACACCTACCAAACTTCGTCGCACCTGCGACAAAGTTTGGTAGGTCGCTGTTCGTGGCGATTCGCCCACAGCGCCTCCGGCCTATCCGAACAGTCGTACAAAACCTTGTTGCATCTGGGACGGAGTTTCGTAGGTCGCCGTTCGACGCGATTCGCCCTCACTGGGGAGTCCGGCGCGGGAGATCCGTCGGGGACCGGCCTGAGTTCTTACCGCGGACGCAAAATCTGTGACATGACGGCAACATTGACGCGCCGGTAGAACCTCAAGAACCGGCGGGCTTAGCGACGCGCCGTTCGGTTTGGAAACCGATATACGAGAGGAACCGACCCGCGTGGCGGACAGGCCGTCCGTCCGGGACTACATGTGGGCGATGATGTTGTCGCCAAACTCGGAGCAGCGTATCTCGGTGGCGCCTTCCATCTGACGGGCGAAGTCGTAAGTGACCCGCTTGGACGCGATGGCGCCGTTGATTCCTTTGAGAATGAGGTCGGCGGCCTCCGCCCAACCGAGATAACGGAGCATCATTTCCCCGCTGAGAACAACGCTGCCCGGGTTGACTTTGTCCTGGTTCGCATACTTGGGAGCTGTGCCGTGGGTAGCCTCGAAGATGGCATGCCCCGTCTGATAATTGATGTTGCCGCCCGGGGCGATGCCGATGCCGCCCACCTGAGCCGCCAGAGCGTCGCTGAGGTAATCCCCGTTCAGGTTGAGAGTGGCGATGACGTCGAAATCCTCCGGGCGGGTTAGGACCTGTTGGAGGGTGATGTCCGCGATGGCATCCTTGATCACAATCCCCTGCGGCGTCTTGCACCAAGGTCCGCCATCGATTTCAACAGCACCGTATTCTCTCTTCGCAAGCTCATAGGCCCAGTCGCGGAAGGCGCCTTCGGTGAATTTCATGATATTGCCCTTGTGGACGATCGTCATGCTCTTGCGCTGGTGCCGCACTGCGTAGTCGATGGCCGCCCGGATAAGGCGGTCGGTGCCCGGGCGGCTGATCGTCTTGATCCCTATCCCGATTTGGTCCATCGCTTCCGCTCCGAAACGAATCTTCCTGAACGCCGCCGGGAGCTCACGCTGGATGAATTCGAGCAACTTTCTGGCGTCCGCGCCGCCAGCCTGGTAGTCGATGCCCGCGTAGATGTCCTCCGTATTCTCGCGGAAAATCACCATGTCCACCTTCTCGGGATGTTTGACGGGCGAGGGAACGCCGCTGAAGTATTGGACCGGGCGCAGACAGACGTAGAGATCGAGCATCTGCCGTAACGCGACGTTGAGCGAGCGGATGCCGCCCCCGATGGGGGTGGTCAGCGGCCCCTTGATCCCCACACGAAACTCCTTGAAGGCCTCGATGGTGTCCTCGGGAAGCCAGTTATCGAACTTCTTCTTGGCCGTTTCACCCGCGAAAACCTCAAACCACACGGCCTTGCGCCGTCCCGCGTAGGCCTTCTCCACCGCGGCGTCGAAAACACGCTGGCTGGCGGCCCAGATGTCGGGTCCGGTGCCATCACCGCGGATGAAAGGGATGACCGGATTCTCCGGGACCGAAAGTTTGCCGGCAGCGACGGAAATCCTGCCGCCGGCGGGAGGGGTGACTTGTTGGTATGGCATAGGTCAAATTATAGGTTCGATGAGTTTGATAATCGGTTCGGAAACACGCAACATAATAGAAGAGCCCGAGGGGAGACCGGAAGCGAACGAACCCGGGACCTGTGCTCAAGGGCGACGGCTACGCGGTCGCGAGCTGCCGTGGTTGCTCGATTGCCGCATGAAGCAATTTGGCCTTCACCTGGGCCACGGCGTTCTCGGCGGTGAGGCCATACTTGTTGCGCAGATGGTCCACTGTGCTGGCATGCTCAATGAACTGGTCTGGCCAGCCGATGCGCACCACGGGCGTAAGGACCCCTTTCTCACTGAAGAGCTCGAGGACGCTGCTCCCATAGCCGCCCGGCAGCACATGGTCCTCGAGAGTGACCACCACATCGGCAGCCCGCCCGAAAAACTCGGTGGCCGCCTGGTCTATTGGTTTGGTAAAGCGGGGGTTGATGATGGCCGTGTCCCAGCCTTCCGATGCCAGTTGAGCCGCGGCCGCGCGGGCGATGGACTGCATGTTTCCGAGCGGGAAGAAAGCTACCTTGCACCCCCCCGTTTGGGTGAAATTACGAAGCACTTCGGCCTTGCCGATCTCCAGCACGCGGGGTTGGTCTTTGATCAACACTCCCTCACCCGCGCCGCGCGGATAACGGATGAACATGGGATGTTTCTGTAGCGTGGCCGTGAAGAGCATGTCCACGAATTCGTCCTCGTCCTTGGGCGCCATGGCGACAATATTCGGCACGCATCGCAGGTAGGCGATGTCGAACAATCCGTGGTGTGTGGGACCGTCGTTGGCGGAGAGTCCGGCGCGATCCATGCAGAAAATCACGGGCAAGTCCTGGAGCGCCACATCGTGCAGGATGCAGTCGTAGGCCCGTTGAAGAAAGGTGGAATAAATGGCGCAAACGGGGTGATACCCCATGGTCGCCATGCCCGCGGCGAAGAGGACAGCGTGCTCTTCGGCGATCCCAACGTCGAAATAGGCTTTGGGCAGAGCCAGTTCAAGGGCTTTGAGCCCTGTGCCTGTGGGCATGGCGGCGGTGATCCCCACCACAGTGTTATCCCGCTGGGCGAGCTTCACCATGGTCGCGCCAAAAACGTCCTGGTAGGCTGGCGGCGTGCCCGTCTTGACGGGCGGCGAATCTCCGGTCACGACATCATAAGGCCCGGTACCGTGGAATTTCTCGGGGTACTTGCGGGCGGCATCGAATCCCTTGCCCTTCTGCGTGATGACGTGGAGCACCACGGGATGATCGCAAGTCTTGGCGTAGGCCAGCGAGTTGATGAGGAGCGGCAGGTCATGGCCGTCGATGGGGCCCAGGTAACGCAGTCCCATCTCCTCGAAGATCAGGCTGCTTCCATAGCCGCCGCGCCCGTCGGCGTTTTCAGGACGTCCGCCCGGCTGGAGCGCCGCCTCGGAGACAGCGCCCTTGAGGGCCTCTTCCGCCTTGTGGCCCAGCCTGAGCGCGAACTCGCCCTTGGGGACCCGGCGCATCCAACGTTCAAAATCCTTCTGCAACTGCGCGTAGCGCGGGTGGGTGATGAGCTTGTGGAGGTAACTGGAAATCGCACCCACGTTCTTCGCGATGCTCCACTCGTTGTCATTGAGAATGCCGATGAACCGTCGCGTAGTATGCGAAATATTATTGAGCGCCTCGAACGAGATGCCATTGGTGAGAGCGGCGTCGCCAAACACGCAAACCACGTTCTCATCGGTGCCCCGCTTGTCCCGGGCGGCGCACATCCCCAGGGCCGCCGAGAGCGCGGTGCCCGCGTGGCCGGCCCCGTAGCAGTCGTGCGGGCTCTCGGTGCGAAGAGCGAAGCCGTTGAGGCCGTCCGTCGTCCGGATGGAATGGAAGCGGTCTTTTCGTCCGGTCAGAAGCTTGTGCACGTAGCACTGATGGCTCACATCCCAGATGAACTTGTCTTTCGGAGTGGAGAAGACGCGATGCAACGCGAGCGTCAGTTCCACGACGCCCAGATTGGGTCCGAGGTGGCCGCCGTTCTTTGAGAGTACGCTGATGAGTTCCTCGCGGATCTCATCGGCCAGTTGCGCCAACTGCTCCAACGTCAGTTTCTTGACGTGCGTCGGTTCGTCCACCATGTCCAGGTATCGGCTCATTGTTCTAGTCATCCACAGAA
>ORJL011722030.1_pt1 | contig 12681 bp, 4 predicted proteins | sample 1779941 | NCBI WGS metagenome assembly ORJL01 (sample SAMEA104232317, study PRJEB22302) | groundwater metagenome | biome: forest; feature: aquifer; material: groundwater | place: USA | collected 2011-08-07 | depth 5.8 m
CATTCCCGCCTCACCGTGCTGGAACAGTTGCAGAGCAGTCACGAGGGTTTCAGCGCAGGCACCCTGGCCGCGCTGAAGAACGCGCAGGATGTCGTCGGCGCTCTCGCCGACAGAATCCGCGTTCCGGATGACTACATCGTGCCTGTGGAAGCCGCACTCGGACACCATTTGCAGCTCGTACTGACGGAACAGCCGGAGTCAGCCCACCAGATTCTCGCCGACTTGAGCGCGAACAAGCGGGGCCGCGCCAGCGTGGCGCCTCTTTCCCTATTGCGTGTCAACGGGTCCCCTGCCCCATCCAACAACGGCGACGAAAAGCCTCTCTTCTCCCCCGAGCCCGGCCTGCTTCAGCCGGGCGAGGTTCCGGCCCTCTCGGTGATCCACGCCGAGGACTCGATCCAGGCGCTGCTTGGACGACTGCTAGGACAGACCATGATCGTGGGAGACCTCGCCCAAGCCACCAGCGCGTGGCATTTGAGCGGAGGGAACCGCGACTTCGTCACCCGCACCGGCGAATTGCTCACGAGGCACGGAGTCTTCACCGGAGGCTCGTCAAACGGCGCGGCCAAGACGCCCTCATCCATCCTCGGACGGAAGAACGAGATCGAAGATTTGCGTGTGCAGTTGACAGAAGTCCAGGCCCTGATCGCCGAAGCCAGCCGCCGCAAAGGGGCTCTGCAAAGCGAGCAAACCGCGTTGCAGGCCAGCCTGCAACAGGCTCAGACGGAACTCCGCGCCCAGGAGGTCGCCATCGCAACACGGCAGGGCGAGTTCAACGCGCTGCGGAACGCTCAGCGGGTGCTTCACCAAAAAATCGATACCGTGGTCTATGAGGTTCAAAACCTGGCCGGGCTTCAGATGGAGGGCGAGGAGAAGCGAGCCGCCCTGGCGGAGCAAGTGACGGCAATCGAAACCCGGGAGGCCGAGGCCCAGCAACGCCTCGCGGACACCAATACCAGCCTCGAGAGCCTCCGCCAACTCAGGGACCAGGCACACGCCACTCTCACGGAATCAAAAGTCGCGCTTGCCACCGAGGAGCAGTTGTGCGCGGCATTCCGCAACCAACAACGCCCCCTCGAACAGCGGCTGCGCGAGCTGGAACAACTCCTCGACCAACGTCGAAGCGAGATCGAGTCCTTCCTGCAACGCCGCGATCAGGCCCAGAAGGAAATCGACGATTCCTGCGGCAAGGTGGAGATGCTGCGCCACGCGCGGGAACAGGAAAGCGCGCAGACCGCTCAGCTCGTCAGCCAGCGCGACGCGCAAGGCGCGGACATCGCCGGGCGGGAGGATCAACTCCGTGACCAACGCCGGCAACTCACCAGCGTCCAGGAGCAACGGGGCGCCGTGGAGGTGGAGTTGGCCCAGAAGGTCATGTCCGTCCAGAACCAGCGGGAGCGGGTTCAGCAGAAATACCAGGTTAATCTCGACGACGTGCGGAGCGAGTGCATCACCATCACGTTCGCCGCGGATGGGCCGGCGAAGGTCGTCACGCTGAGCCCCGAGGAGATGGCCGCCGCAGGAGTCGCCACCGACTGGGATGCCGTGGCGGACCAGGTGGCCTCGCTGCAGAAACGCATTGATGAGATCGGGCCCGTCAACCTGGTCGCGATCGAGGAGTATGAGGAGACCGAGCAACGGTTCCAGTTCCTCACGACGCAGCATGACGACCTGGCCAAGGCGAAGGAGCAGTTGGTGGAAGTCATCAACCGGGTCAACACGCAGACCCAGCAGATGTTCAATGAGACCTTCATCAAGATCCGGGACAACTTCCGCACGATGTTTGTCGAGATCTTCGGCGGAGGCAAAGCGGACCTGCACTTGGTCAACGAGGGCGACGTGCTCGAGAGCGGCATCGACATCGTGGCACGCCCCCCGGGCAAACAACTCCAAAGCATTTCCCTGCTGTCCGGCGGCGAACAAACCATGACTGCCGTGGCCCTTCTATTTGCCATTTACCAGGTCAAGCCAAGCCCATTCTGTGTTCTCGACGAGTTGGACGCGCCACTGGACGAATCAAACATCAACCGCTTCGTCCGCATCCTGCAACGGTTCCTCGCGCACTCCCAATTCGTCATCATCACCCACAACAAGCGCACGATTGGCATGGCGGACGTGCTCTACGGCATCACCATGCAGGAACACGGCGTCAGCAAGGTCGTCAGCGTGAAGTTCCACAAGGCCGACGAACCAGCCCAACTGCACGCCCCCGCCCCTCTGGAACCGCCCGCCCCAGTCCCGGCAATCGAGCCCGAGGAGGACCGGGAGCAGGAACGGGAAGAGACGCTGGAACTGTCCGCCGCGACTTGACCTGAGCCATGCCCAGACGGTCCCGTCAGCGCTGACTGCAATAAGCCGCCTCCCTCTTGCCCGTGCGCGCCGACCCGCTTCATCATTCGAGTTCACCAGACTTGATCGAGCCGCCAACAAGGGTGCCGGTTTGCCCCGGAGATCAGCCGGTATGCTCAGATTCGCGCAGGCTTCTAGAACGACGATGATTTTGCCGGCGCCAGTGATCGCGGGTCCGGAGCAGTCCGACGACCTCCGTACTTTGGCCCCCAGCCTCTGGTCCCATTCAGGTAATAAATGGTCGCTCTATCGGCATTGGCGAACAGATCTGGACCACCATCAGGGGCGTCACCCTGGAAATAGACTCCCGTGAGGCTGCTGCAGAGAGCGAACGCCCTGCTCCCGATGCGTGTGACGCTCCCGGGCACGATCACATTGGTCAGGCTGGTGCAACCAGCGAAGGCATCGCTCCCGACAGTCATAACGCCGTTAGGTATCGTGACGCTGGCCAAACCGGTACAGCCAGAGAGTGCTGCGTTCCCAATGCTGGTGAGACTGTTTGGGATCGTCACTTCGACCAGGCTGGTGCACTTCCAGAACGCCTTGCTTCCAATGCGCGTGACACTGGTAGGAATCGTCACGTTGGTCAGACCGGCGCAAGAATAAAACACAGAGTCCCCGATGGTGGTAACGCTATAGGGGATCGTGACACTGGTCAGACTCGTGCATTGATAGAACGCCTTGCTTCCGATGCGGGTGACGCTGTTGGGGATCGTCACGCTTGTCAAGCGGGTGCAGGAAGAGAACGCTCCGTCCCCGATGGTGGTAACACTGTTGGGGATCGTGGCACTGGCTAGGCCGCTGCAATCAGCGAACGCATCGACCCCAATACTGGTAACGCTCTCGGGGATCGTAACACTGGTGAGGCTGGAGCAGTCACGGAACGCCCTGTCCCTGATGCCAGTGACGCCGTCCGGGATCGTGTAGCCGCCTCCAGCTTTGCCTTCCGGGTATTGCATGAGCGTGCTCTGGCGCCTGTCGAACAAGACTCCATCGACGCTGCAATAGACGGGGTTGGGCTCATCCACCATGATCGCCCTGAGGCTCGTGCAGCCACGGAATGTATCGATTCCGATGCTGGTAACCTTCTTAGGAATCGTGACTTTAGCCAGGCTGCTGCACTTCCAAAACGCATGGCTTCCGATGATAGTGACGCTGTTGGGAATCGTGACGTCGGCCAGCCTGCCGCACCCCCAGAACGCCCTCGTTCCGATGACCGTGACACTCGTGGGAATCGTCACGCGGGTCAGGTTGGTGCAGGAATAGAAGGCAGACTGCCCGATGGTGGTGACGCCATTTGGAATCGTGATGCTCGTGAGGCTGGTGCAGTTCGAAAATGCCCCGCCCTGGATGGTCATAGCCCTGTCAGGGATCGTGACCGTAGCCAGCTTGTTGGCAAGGGTACCGATGGGGCCGCTGGCCCGTACCGGGCCGTAGGGTTCCCAGCCACCAATGCCGGTAACCGCCAAGCCGTTGATCGTGTCGGGTATGGTCACAGCGCCACCGGGACCACTATATCCGGTGATGGTGATTGTGCCGTTGTTGGTTGTGTAAGTGAAGAGCGTTTGGGACGACGGTTGGGCTCTCGCCAGGACAGGCAGCACCAAGACCAAGAGCAGCGGCAGCACCATCGTGACGGACAGGAAGTTGCTCGTTGAGGCTCTGCTGGTGACGGAGAGGTGTGTTTCAGGTGTCTTCATGGTCAGCCACGTTGTCTCTGTGTCGAGCTGAGGAAGACTCCGGGTAAACGCCGCTATTGCCGTCGCCCGGGTGTTATTGCCATTCATTTTACCTCCTTCGGCCTCACTTGAGTTTGTCGTTATTACATCACATCATTCCGATGTGCCCCGATCGTGGGCACTCCTGAACAAGGAATTCAAGCTAAAACCACCACATCTCCTTCTGCCGGACGTAAAAAGTTTGTTGCGTGTTCGCGAGCATTCAGGCCATCTATGAGCATCAGTATGAACCGAAGAGAATTTCTGCTTTCGTCAACCTCCGCGGCAGTTGGTCTCGCCTGTGTCTCCTGTCGCAGCGACCGAGCTTCCGCCACCAATCCAGCCCGGCAGCTCATCGCGTTCAATACCGCCAATCTCGTGGGCCGCGTCTCGGGCTATCGATACGAGCTCCGGCAGTGGGGCGAGCAGCACCAGAAGACGGTCGCGGCCACTGATGAACAGGCCTGGGATTCGATCTGCCGGGACATTGCCGCCGCAGGCTACCGCGCCGTCGAAATCTGGGAAGCACACGCGGCGCCCGAAAGCCTCCAGGCGTCGAAGGCCGCAGCCTGGCGGCGAATTCTCGATAAGCACAAACTGGTTGCTATTGGCTATGCCGGCAGCCTCCGGCCGGAGACAATCCGAGTCTGTCAATGGCTTGGCATCCCGCGAATCAACGGCGGTCTGCGCGGGCAGACTCCCAGCCAGGCGACCGCCCTGTGCCGCGAGTCCGGTGTGGCCTTCAATTTGGAGAACCATCCCGAAAAATCGGTTCAAGAGGTCCTTCGACCTCTCGACGGCGGCAACGAATGGTTGGGGGTCTGCGTGGATACCGGCTGGTTCGGCACTCAGGGCGTAGCTGTGCCCGAAGCCATCAAGGCCCTGGCCGGACTGGTGCGCCACACCCATATCAAAGATGTCCGGCGAGCCGGCGGCCACGAGACTTGCCGCCTCGGCGACGGCGTTGTCAACATTCCGGCGGTTCTCGGCGCCCTCCGGAGCGTTGGTTACGCTGGTTGGTATTCCTGGGAGGACGAACCCGAGGACCGCAACCCAATGGACCTCGCGAGGTGGACGCTTGATTACATTCGGGAAAGAGTGTGAAAGCAAACTGCATCAGGGTAAGCGCTTTATGAAAATGACCCGTTGGAAGTATGGTTCGGTGGTCGGCCTGGCCTGGTTGACCGCCGGCGCGATTTGGGCGGCATCGTCGGAGCCGGGGATGGAGCAACTCGAGAAGCAATTCCGCGACTTGCCGATGGACGCCCGGCAACTCACCGGGCCGCTCTTCTGGTTGCACGGCGAGGACACCAAGGAGAGGCTGGAGATGTACGTTGGCAAAGTGGCCGAGGGCGGCAACGGCGCGTTCACCACGGAGTCTCGTCCGCACAATGACTGGCTGGGCCCCAACTGGTTTCGCGACGTTGGCATCTGCCTTGACGCGGCGAAAAAGCACGGGCTGAAGCTCTGGATCTTCGACGAGAAATGGTGGCCGAGTCAGAGCGTGGCCGGCAAGGTGCCCCCGCGATACGCGGCCAAGCAGTTGGACGCGGTGGCGGTTGAGGTGGAGGGGCCGAGCAGCTACAAAGCGGAGGGCTTTGCCGGTGAACGCTACGTCGCAACCGTGGCAGGCCGGGTGGTCGGGGACGGTGCCATTGAAGGCGGAAGTCTGGTGGATCTGGCGTCGTCAATCCAAAACGGCAACCTGACTTGGCCTGTGCCGGCTGGCCGGTGGAAAATCATGAAGTTCACCCACAAACAGGCCCCGGGACTGGGCCAGGGCGGAGGCAAGGAACTGAGCGTGGACGGCGCGAGCAAGGATTGCGTGGACTGGTTTCTTCAAACGGTTTACCAGCCGCACTACGAGCATTTCAAAGCGGATTTCGGCAAAACGATCCAAGGCTTCTTCTACGACGAACCGGAGACCCGAGGCGACTGGGGAACCGCGCTCAACGGCGTCCTGGCTGAACACAAGGCGGACTGGAAGAAAGCGTACGTGGCCTACAAGTTCCGCCTGTCCGGGGACGAGCAGGCGGCCGCGCGTTACCAATATCTGGAGGCGCGGGCTGAGGCCTGGGGCCGCACGATGTACGGGGGCATCACGAAGTGGTGCCAGGATCGCGGCGTCAAGTCCATCGGCCACTTCATGGAGCACGCCGGCATGTACATGCTGCCCGACTTCTGCGCGGGCGACCTGATGCGTGTGCAAAAATACAGCAGCATGGGCGGCATCGACGCCGTCTTTTCGCAGTTCAAACCCGGTCAACGCGCCGCCTATGACGCCCCGTGCTGGCAGACGCCCAAGCTCGGCAGTTCCATCACGCACGCCTACGGCAAGCCAGATGATGTCGCGATGGTCGAGATCTTCGGCGCGCGCGGCCAGGATCTCACGTATCCCGAGATGAAATGGTGGGCCGACCACATGCACGTGTGCGGCGTGAACTTCCTCATCCCGCATTCGTTCAATCCCCGCGCCCCGCACGACACCGACTGCCCGCCCTACTTCTACAACGGCGGCTTCGAGCCGCGCTTTCCGCTCTACAGGGTGTTCGCCGACTACACCAGCCGCCTCAGCGTGATGCTCACCGGTGGGCGGCATGTCGCCCCCGTAGCCCTGCTCTCTTTTGGCCAAAGCCCGCACGTCGGCAAAGGTGTCGCGCCGGACCAACTCAGCGAAAGCCTTCAGGACGGCCTCTATGACTGCGACTGGCTCCCCTACGAAGTCTTCGAGAACGACATGAAGGTCACGGGCAAGGAACTCAAGCTCCGCGACGAGTCCTACAAGGTCCTCGTGGTGCCGCCGGTGGAAGTAATCCCCTACCCTACCCTGGCGAAGGCGAAGCAGTTCTTCGACAGCGGCGGTGTGGTGGTGGGCTACGGCTTCCTGCCGACGAAACCGGCTACGCTGGGTCAAACCTCGTCTGATGTCGCCCAGTTGCGCGAGGCGATCTGGGGCGGTGCCCAGGCGGGTCTCAGCGTTTCCAAGACCAGCGCTGCGGGAGGACGCTCGTATCTCCTTCCGGCAACCCCCACTCCGGAGCAGATCCAGCAGGTGCTGGCCGGCGACGCCGGCATTCATCCGACTCTCGAGGTCGCCGAGGGACGGACCGACCACTGGCTGCACGTTCTCCATCGGGTGAAGTCGGGCCACGACGTGTTCTTCATCGCAAACCAAAACCATCTCGGCGAAGCCCGCCAGTTCCGATTCCGCATCACGGCTGACGGCGTTCCGGAATGCTGGGACGCGATGCGCGACGAAATCACCGCGGTACCGTTCACGCGCAAAGGAGGGCAAGCGGAACTGGCGCTAGATATGGACCCAAATGAGAGTGTCTTGCTGGTCTTTCAGCCGCAGCAACGCTCCCTTCCGACGCGACTCCCCACGGGCGCGATCAGGGCTTCGAAGACCATCCAGATCGTCCGAGACCCTACCGTCGCGCAACCCGCGCCGAAACTCGAAGCAGCGTCAGGACCAGCCGCGCTGTTCGAAGGGGGGTCATGGGTCTGGTATCCCGAAGGCAACCCCGCGCAGAGCGCGGCGCCCGGGGAATGCCTCTTCCGCAAGCAGGTCATCGTGCCGGCGGACCGCAAGGTCACCAAAGCGGTCTTTACGGGTACGGCGGACAACAGTTTCAGTCTCTTCATCAATGGGAAGGACGCCGGGCATGGCGACAACAGCAGCGAGGGCTGGCGCAATCCCGTCCAACTGGACGTCAAGGGACATCTACAGCCTGGGGCGAACCAACTCGCCATCCTCGCGGTCAATGGCAGCGACAAACCGAATCCGGCAGGCCTTCTCGGCTGCCTTCAGATCGAGTTTGAGCGCGGTGAACCCCTGACGGTCCGTGTGGACGAGAGTTGGAGAACATCACGTGAGATGCCGCCAGGCTGGACCGAAGCGGCCTTCAACGACTCCGCCTGGCTACCCGCCAAAGCAATCGCGCAGTATGGCACCGGTATCTGGGGACGGCTGGGCGGTGGCCAACTCACCCTCAGCCCGGTAAAGGCCGATCCGTTTGTCGGTCACTGCGAGATCTCCTCCGGCGTGGATCTGAAAAAGGCTCGCGTTTATCTGGAACTGGACGAATTGGCCCCAGAGGGCGCGGCCCGAATCACAGTGAACAAGCAATATGCCGCGGGGTTCCTGGCCAAGCCATTCCGCCTCGATGTCACCAAGTACCTGAAGGAAGGAGCCAACTCGATCAGCATCGAACCGTTCGCACCAAAGTCGGCCAGGCTCGTATTCTGCCAGTAAACGCAAATGAATACTCCCCACCTCACCGCAGGTAGGGCGTGGTGTCCCCACCGCGCCGCTCTGGATACGCCTGTCTATGGCACAAGTTATCTGGCGGACTGTATCGCCGACCGCCAGTTCGATGCGCCTCGCTTCATGCACAAGCAGTTGAACGGCTACGCAGTTTTCGGCACGGCCGGAAAAGGCGGTCTTGAGAAGTCAGGCCATCTCCCTGTCCCGGAGGGACGATCGATACTAGCCCGGCGTTTCAACGCCGGGTCTTGTTCCGTGCGCGAGGCCGTCCCGAAGGGACGGTTGAGATCGGGACCCACACCTGTCAGCCGTCCCTTCGGGACTTGGGCAACCGGACATTCGGCACCCGGCGTTGAAACGCCGGGCTATTCTCACGAACACCCCTCCACGGAACAAGACAAGACCGGCTCGCGGCGTCCGTCCTGTCAGCTAACTGTCTGGCAGACTCTTCGGCTGGGGGCATCAATTCTCGGTGCGCTTGCGCTCACCCTCGCAGGCAATGCCGCAGGCGCCAAGGCGGACCTGGAGAAGAGCTTCGCCCACCCACCCGACTCGGCGCGCCCCTGGGTTTACTACTTCGTAATGGATGGCAACCTCACCCGCGAAGGCATCACGGCGGATTTCGAGGCGCTCAAACGCGCGGGCATTGGTGGCGTGCTTTTTATGGAGGTGAATGTGGGTATCCCGCGCGGGCCGGTGAAATTCATGAGCCCTGAGTGGCGTCAGATATTCAAGCATGCGGTCGCCGAGTCCGAGCGGCTTGGACTCCAGATGACACTGAACGCGGGACCAGGCTGGACCGGCAGCGGTGGGCCCTGGATCAAGCCGGAGCAATCCATGCAGCATATCGTCGCCAGCGCTGTCGAAGCGAGGGGGCCGACGAACTTCAGTGCGACGCTCCCGCGGCCATCACCACGCCCGGCCTACTTTGGCAACGCGGGGTTGCCGGCGGAGATGCTGAAAGCCAAGGATGACTTTTACGTCGATGTCGCGGTACTCGCATTTCCCAAAGTGAGCGACGCGCAACGAATTGCCGACATCGATGAGAAGGCCCTTTATCTTCGACATCCCTATTCCTCGAGCCCGGGCACCAAACCCTTTCTGCCAGCATCAGCGAACTACCCCACGCTCCCGGCTGACGCGGTGATCGACCGGAACCGCATCGTCGAGCTGAGCGCAAAGCTGAGCGCCGATAGCCATCTCGAGTGGGACGTGCCGGCCGGCGACTGGACCATCCTGCGCCTCGGTCGCACGAGCACCGGCGCGAACACCCGCCCCGCCCCCGCGCCCGGCTTGGGCCTCGAATCCGACAAAATGGACAAGGGCGCGCTCGACGCGCATTTCGACGCTTTCATCGGCGGACTGCTCCGTGAGATCGGCCCGCGCAAGGAATCCACCGAAGTGGGCTGGAACATGCTGCACATCGACAGTTGGGAGATGGGGGCGGCCAACTGGACTGCCGCCTTCCGTGACGAGTTTCGCCGCCGTCGCGGCTACGATCCAGTGCGTTACCTGCCCACCGTGACGGGCCGGGTGGTGGACAGCATGGAGGTATCCGAGCGGTTTCTCTGGGACCTCCGGCAGACCGCACAGGAACTTACCATCGAGAATCACGCGCAACATCTCAAGGAACTCGGCCACCGCCACGGGTTCGGACTCTCCATTGAGCCCTACGACATGAACCCGTGCGCCGATATGAGTCTCGGCGCGGTGGCCGACGTGCCGATGTGCGAGTTCTGGACGAGTCCCTTCAACACCTTCTTCAGCGTCGTTGAGGCCTCGTCGATCGCACACACCTGGGGCCGCAGGATTGTCGCCGCCGAATCCTTCACGTCCGACGACACCGAGCGGTGGCAGGCGTATCCAGGTTCCATGAAGGCGCTCGGTGACTGGGCATTCAGCGCGGGTGTGAATCGCTTCGTCTTCCATCGCTCGCAGCATCAACCGCAGCTTGACCGTTGGCCGGGGATGACGATGGGTCCCTATGGTGTCCATTGGGAGCGCACTCAAACCTGGTGGGACATGGCTCCCGCGTATCATGCCTACGTAGCCCGCTGCCAATTCATGCTGAGACAGGGGCTGCCGGTGGCGGATATCTGCTACCTGGTGGCCGAAGGCGCGCCGCACGTATTCCGCCCGCCGACCTCGGCCCCACGCGGCACGCCACCCGAACGGCTCGGGTACAGCTTCGATGGGTGCGCGCCCGAGACGTTGCTGACACGCGTCTCGGTGAAGGCGGGCAATCTCGTGCTCCCGGACGGGATGAGCTACCGCGTCCTCGTGTTGCCGGAACGCGACACCATGACCTCGACGCTGCTGCGCAAGGTCAAGGAACTCGCCGAGGCAGGCGCGACGGTCGTCGGCCCGCGCCCGTCGAAATCGCCAAGCCTGAGCGGCTACCCGGCCTGTGATGAAGAGGTGAACAAGCTCGCCGGCGAGCTGTGGGGCGATTGCGACGGAAGGACGATCACGCAACACGCGCTCGGCAAAGGCCGCGTGGTATGGAAGCCTGCCGCGCAGGCGCTCCCCGGGCGGGAACCGAAGAGCCGTTTGGAGAAAGCGAAGTGGATTTGGCACAAGGAGGGAGACCCCGCAGCCAGCGCGCCCGTCGGAAAACGCTACTTCCGCCGCGTCATCGCGCTGGACGGGGCCACACTCATTGAGACAGCCGAGGCATTCATAACCGCAGACAACTCCTTCGAGTTTTCTGTCAACGGTCGCCGAGTTGGGAGCGGGGATAACTTTCACCAAACCTACACGCTGGACGTGGCGCCGATGCTCAAGCCGGGGGTAAACGTCCTGGCTGTCGAAGTATTGAACGGAGGGGATGCCCCCAATCCCGCCGGGTTGATAGGAACGCTGATCATCAAGTTCCGCGACGGGCGCGTGCTTGAAGTGCCGACGGATCACACCTGGCAAACCGCGCTTACGCCGGAGGCGAACTGGACTGCCAATACCGCGTCCACGGAGAGTTGGGCCGGAGCGATGGAACTTGGTCCCCACGACATGGCTCCGTGGAACCTCGGCGGCAAACCCAGCGCCGAGATTGAACAATACGGCGAGTTCGGCATCGTCGCTGGTCTGTTGAAAAAAGCAGGCGTGCCTCCTGACTTCGAGTCCGACGGCCCGCTGCGCTACACCCACCGCCGCGACGGCCAAACCGACATCTATTTCGTCGCTAACCGCGAGGACCGGCTCGTGAAGGCGAACTGCTCCTTCCGCGTGTCTGGCAAGGCCCCTGAGATCTGGGATCCGCTGACAGGCGAAACGCGCCCGTTGCCGGAGTTCAAGGTCAAGGACGGGCTTACCACGGTCTCGATGCGTTTCGAGCCGACGCAATCTTTCTTTGTCCTCTTCCGCAAGCCGGGCACCGATGCGAAATTGTCGGGCCGGAATTTCCCGGACGCAACCAAAGTGGCGGAACTGTCCGGGCCGTGGGAGGTTTCGTTCGACCCACGGTGGGGCGGCCCCGAGCGAGTCACCTTCTCGACACTAGAGGATTGGACCCGGCGACCGGAGGCGGGGATCAAGTATTACTCAGGCATGGCGCACTATCGCAAGACCTTCGATGCGCCGCGGGTATCAGGCGACCAGCGGCTCTACCTTAACTTAGGGACCGTCAAAAATCTGGCGCGGGTCCGGCTCAACGGGCATGACCTCGGCGTGGTCTGGTGCGCTCCGTGGCAGGTCGATATCACCCGCATAGTAAAGGCCAAGGACAATCAGTTGGATATCGCCGTGGCAAACCTCTGGCCCAACCGCCTGATCGGCGACCAGTTCCTCCCTCGTGACAAGCAACTTACCTCCACGACCTGGAATCCATTCACAAAAGACTCGAGGCTGCTGGAGTCGGGCTTGTTGGGCCCCGTGACGTTACGCAGCACAGAGCGGACAATTGTTAATCGCCCGAAGAAGTAGCGAATATGCGCATCGCCTCCATCGCCTGCTCGCTCATCGCCATCCTGTCCTGCAGCCTGATTCCGGCGGCCGAACCAGTGTTGCCCGTCATCGTCGCCGACTTTGAGACTCCCTCCGAAGTCGCACAATGGCGCGGGTTGCCTGTCGAACAGACCACCGCCCACACCTCGGTTGGCAAGCATGGCCTGCGCTTCGCCATCCCGAGGTGGAACGAGGGCGAGGAGGAGCGGCCTGGGATTCGCCTGCGGCTCGGGGGCGCCGCCGGAACGGTGGATTGGTCCGGCTTTGGCAAGATCGCGGTGGACGCGTGGGTCGAGGGTGACCAGCCGGGTCGCCTGGGCCTAAAGTTGCGGGACTCGAAAGGCCAGAGCAGTTGGACCACCCACTTCATCGTTGAACCGGGCAAGCTCAACACGGCGGAGCTGTTGA
>ORJL010635226.1_pt1 | contig 12679 bp, 11 predicted proteins | sample 1779941 | NCBI WGS metagenome assembly ORJL01 (sample SAMEA104232317, study PRJEB22302) | groundwater metagenome | biome: forest; feature: aquifer; material: groundwater | place: USA | collected 2011-08-07 | depth 5.8 m
AATTCAGCTACCTCAATCACAGGTGCTTTAGGAAGTTGCCAAGCAAATGATCGGGCCATATCGTATCCGCCTACATTACTAATCATAATCAATTGCCCAATACGTGGATCATTTAGGCTTATATTTCTTCCTAAAATATCCATACTATCACATAGACAACCATGAACGGAGTAGAAGGACTTAGATTGAGATGATTCATTTACTTGCGAAACAGGATATCTGTACCAATCAATCCCCGGCATCAAATTCTGACCAGCATCAACGAAAATTATTTTGTCCTCTGCTCTCTGCTTCATACTTACAATTCGAGTGAGTAATTTCACGGATGAGGATACAATGCTTCTTCCAGGTTCCAGAATAAGATTAATATTAAGCGGTAACGCCTCATTTAGCCACAGTTCTTTGATAATGGATGCATATTCTGAAATAGCAGGCGCTACCCAATCATCAATTTCTAAAGGAGCAGGGTAATTAACAGCAAATCCGCTTCCAACATCAATGTATTCTAGATTTGCCAGGTTATGACGAATTAGGTGTCCAGCGAATTTAAATATTCGGGAAATGTGCTCGCGATACTCGGTAAGATTAACTAGACTTGAGCGATGAATGTGCAACCCATTCAATTTTATGACCCCAAACGATCTGATTTTGTCTAGAGCATTCATAGCCTCATGAGGAATGGAGAAACCAAATTTGTCCCAGTTCGTTCCTGCAGACGAACTTAATCGGATGCCTACTCTAAGATCATCTAAATTAGAGATTTTAGCAATATCGATTATTCTATAAATCTCTTCAAAATTATCAATATTAATTCGGCACTGTGAAGTTATAGCTTGTTGTAACTCGAATGAGTTTTTATAAACGCCATTGTAAATTATTTTTGTTGCATTAACACCCGTGTGAAGTGCTTGTGTAAGCTCTAATCCAGAGGAGACTTCAGCCCCCAAACCTAAGTGATGCAAATAATTAACTATCATTGCCAATGAATTTGTTTTATATGGATATGCGAGTTCTACCTGGAAGGGGAAATTGCTAAACGCTTTTTTGAAGCTATTCACTGAACGTTTGAGTTCGTTTGCATCAATGACATAAATCGGTGTCCCATATTGCGCCGCAATAGAGTCGTACAGTTCAGCATTCATGATAAGATTTAAATGGCTTTACGCTTTTTTATTATGGGCTTGTGCCAGTATAAATTTACCCTCAGTAATATATCCAGCACCAGAAATATTTGTCAAATCATCAACGAAAGACGAAACACTCATATCCAAGTTTTCGTAACCTGTTAGCTCAGCCTTCAAAAACTTAACGGCTTGTTCTGTGGTGTAATGCATTTCACCTTCATAAGGAATGAGACTGCCAGTTCCCGAATGCCTAACAAAATCAGTTGCAAAATCTACTACTATACTGCCGCCAACACGAGTCACACGAGATAGCTCATTCAAAATAGTAATAAGCAATCTTTCCGGGAACAAATGTAGAATTCCTGTACACAAGACCCCATCAAATGACCCATTAGCAAAAGGTAAATGATGAGCTATGTTGGCAGATATCAGCTCGATTCTCTCCTTGAAAATTTCGGGGCATCGATACCACAATTTGCTTAGAGCGCTGAGGTCGATATCTAATGCCACAACTTTCTTGGCTCGATCAACAATAACAGGTGCGTATCTGCCATCACCTGCCGCTAAATCCAGCCAAACGCCGCGAATACTAGAATCTTTAAGCAAATCCAAAGTTGCTTTATCGCCTAAACCCCAAATAGAATCATTTTCATTAACGAAATAATTAATGCCTTCAGCGTAAATATATTTTTCAGGTTCAGGGGCATGAGGGAACACAATTCTTTCATGAGCAACAGGTTCAGTCTGCTGAAGATTATTATCGGTCGTCTGGAGATTAATTCTTCTTATTGGTCTAAAACCAACAGGATGATAACGCTGATCTTTCCATATTCGACTTCGATATGTCGGTCGGCAAAGTTTTGGAAATCTGATTGTGGATCCTCCCCGGACAACATTGGCTGGTTGGGAAGAATCAGAAAGTGGCAATGAACCTAACCTAGGCCGTTTGCTATGATCAGGGGACCAGCTGTCTAAGCACCATTCTTCCACGTTGCCAAACAGATCAACAATACCATTTTTAGTAATGCACTTGTAAAACAGACCAATCGGTGTTTTCTTACGCAAGCCTGACCAGGCACAATTTGCTTCGACTTTTTCACCTGGCGTAATAGTGTTTCCCCAAGGAAAACGTTGCCCAGCACCCAAACTAAAGCGTGCAGCGTATTCCCATTCGGCTTCTGTAGGAAGGCGGTATTCAGTTGGGCGTAAATCTCTAGAAGTCAACCATTTACAGTATGCTTCAGCTTCATACCATGACACGCCCGTAATTGGACAATTAGGTGTTAACAATTGATCTTCCCAATCTAAGGGACCAGTAATGCCAGTATTGTTTTTCCACTCTAGCCCTTTAGGACTCCATAACCCTTCCGTAATATATCCTCCATCTTCGAAAAACTCAGCGAATTCTTGCGCGGTAATAGGATATTTTCGGATCTCAAAGGACGGAACTGAAACTTCAATAACTGGGCTTTCCCAATCAGCAGCAACATCATCGAAATTGAAACTTGAGGGAGATTGAGATTGAGCTCCCATTAAAAACCTTCCGCCAGATATTTTTACCCAAGTTTCGTCAAAATTGCGCAGTCTATCATCACCGCCTAGACCATACGCAACTGCTGCATCGTACTTTATCTCTAGAGGGATATCTTGACCTTCCGGTTCAAACAAAGGCATTACTTCTGTCATAATGTTTGACCAGGACTGTATATTGTTCAGAGAATACCCTACCAGTTTAAGATCGCGTAAAATGCATCCGCCAAGTGCAACTATTTTGGCTTTGGTCGTCAAACTCTTACCAGTAAACTCTGACCCAAGTCGATCAAAAAACAAATCAACACGATCTCGCCCTAACCGATTGAGACATGCTGGTACAAATATTAATACCTCTCGCCATTCGGGTTCTTCCAAATGATTTTTGAGTTTAGCCCACCAACCTTGATGGATATCATCGGTTTTCCCGGCGATTTCTTTGGCGGCAAGATATTCGAGAAATGATAAATGCCAAAACTCGAGATCGCCTTGTCCACGTTTGACTAATACCCCAGTTTCTGTTTCTTCTCTGGAAAGAAATTCAAGAGCAGATTCCAATTTTATTTTGGTTGTTTCACCTTCGAAATTATGCGCAATAACTTGAGCGGCCCATAATGTTCCTACCCGGCGTTTTCTTCCACCTTCGGCCTCCAGCATTGCGAGAGCGATTTCTCTATATCTTTCCTCAATGAATTTGGGTGTCGCATAAGTCGATTGAGGTGAGCGATGCTTGGCTCGGAGCAACCAGTAAATCAAAGATTCTAGTAAATCGGCCCGACCTTCAGGCAATTTTCTCTCGTTATAGTGAACGACGGCCATAGCGGTGACCATTACAGCATTTTTTGAGAGACTTCTAAGATCGGCTCTTCCAGTAATAGTCGAAAGTAATGCTCCCCAATGACGCCGAATTTTATCTTCTGAACTATTTGGATAAAGAACTGATGTCCAAGCTTTTAGAAAATTCTTGATATCCTCCTCTGTCCAATAATCTATGCCAACATATTCAAAGCCCATTGGAATAACTTTAGACTTTATTGGCAATGGTCTGCTTGTCATAACAAATTTGCATTTGTCCCAGCGTCTTGCAGCTTTTTCAATTAAATTAACTATTTCTTCTCTGGACTGTTCAGAAGGCAACTCGTCAAGACTATCTAGCAGCCATAAGATTTGACCACTTTCTGCTTTTGCTTCTATATCTCTTTCGGTATTCCTTATTTTCTCTCTTGCACAAATCGAAGAGAAGTATTTAATTAGTACATTAGAAGACAAATCAACTTTTTCTCTTGTTGCAAAATCGTAAATGTCAGATAAACGCAAGTAAATCGGCAGAAATTTTTTTTCGTATATTGACTCGCGTTGCGCAATAAAACGTAAAAAGGTGGTTTTACCTGATCCAGGATCTCCCATAATAACAAGAGAACGTGTGGACTCAACCATTTGAGTTAGCGAGACCCTTTTTTGACCCTTCATACGTCCTTGTTCTAAATCCAGATTTGTCAAACCTGTTTGTACATATAATTCAGTATAAAGTGTAAGTATAGGAAATACGATTGCTTTGCCTCTTGTCTCGCCAATGCCTTGGATGTCAATGTGCTCCATATCTTTTTGAAGCCACTGTCTATAAGCAAGATCGTCAAAGCCAATCTCTTCTCGCACCAATCTATCTTCTGGAAGAGATTCTATGTTTACAGAGTCTTCGTCCCCAGAAACTATTTTTCGCAACTCATCAGTTGTGCAATTGAATCCCTCATTTTCAACAACATTGATTAGATCTAGTAGCTTATTTTGACCCTTGGCAGCCTTGAAGACATTGAGAATCATAATGATTTCGGAACCACCCCATTTCATATAGGTTAGTTTTATATTTGCTTTGTCAGCATGAATTTGTAGAGCAGTAATTGTGTCGCTTCCAGCAAGAGCTTGCCTATATAATTCGGCGAGAGCATGGATCTGCTGATCGGTAATATTAACTGACATAGATTTATCTCATTTATGAAAGGCTAATTTTGAAAAGGGGAACCATATCTGGAATTTTTAACATCAATGATCTTTGCGAATTCTGCCAAAGAAGTTGGTTCTTTCGTGAACAAGGGCAAATTAGTGGCAAAATAACCATCTGCGGCACTAGATGCTATGAGAAAGTCTATATCAGCAGTCAGACAGGTTGTATCTAAAAAACCGCACTCAGCCCTTATCATTTCCGGATTATAGACATTTAATACGACAGGACGTCTCTTCCAGCCCACTAACGCATGTTTGGGTAAAATAATCAAAATTGGATGTAGTCCCATATACTCAAGAAGGCTTGCAAACAGAACAGCACCATCTAGGCAATTCAGGTATTTACTAGGTTCCTGCAATGACACCTCTGGCTTTTTTACACGTTGAATAATTTCTTTTGTGGTCACTGATATCGATTCCGTTGGCATGTAGATGAAGTTTTGTTTTCTCATTACTTCGTACAAGGCTTCGACTTGCCTATCAACCCACTTTATCGATTCGGTATTGTACTCATAGAGATACCCTAAATTTTGACGAATATCACTTGGCAAATTTCTTGCTAAGAAATCAGCTATTCCTCGGGCTCCTGAGTTAACTATCCAAGACAAGTTTGACGTAAAATCTTTAATGACACCATTGTCAAGTTGTTGTGCTAAAACAACAATATCTGCTTGCAACAACCATGTCTCTAGCTGTTTTTGGTCTACTAATAGATTCGTTGCGGAATTTATCAACTCAACAACTAAAGTGGCTGACGCAACAGTGTTTACAATTTTCGAATATTCTTCAGGAAACAATCGTGGCGATCTCATTCTAGGAATCTTTATTCCCTCTGGTGGTACATTTAACGCCACTCTGACAAGGTCCTTGTAGCCTTGTAGATAAACTTGTAAGAAAAGTTGATACGGTTGAATGCTGGAATTAGTAACATAACCTGTGAGCAAATCTGACTGCAAATTGTCATACGGTAAGCCAGAACTAATATACGGAATATGTTCTTCAATTTGAAGACGTGGTAGTTGAATGGCTTTGTTTTCTTCTGACAACTTAAGTGCGCCACTACTCAGATCAATTCCATCAAGAGCCGCAGCTGCTATAAGCTCTTTAATCTTATTTTGACCGTTGGCTGCAGAAAATACTTTATGGACCTTAGATATCATTGCAGCATCGTTTGCATCTAATGGAATATATTTAAGATTAACACCAGCCTTGGTTGCATGAATTAATAGTGCCCCCAACACATCAGTCCCGGTCAAAGCATTTACATAAGCTTCGGCTAGGCGTATAACTTCTACTGATTCCAGATTCATAGTTTGTTTATTAACCCTAAACAATATAGAGAATCTACTACCAAAAATTCAGGCCCGGTAGATTTTCATACAACTAGCGACATTGGCATACCAATAGTAAGGAAAACTTTCACATGTAACTGTGTGTGCGCCATATCTTAGATATCTTGGCGCAATATTGGATCCGGTCATTGCATATACTAATATTCGTTTATTATTCTTCGATATATTTTCTAATAGCGAATCAGTAGTCCGAGTCTTCAGCGTATTTCCAGTCATAATTACAACATCGGCCCAATTAATAAATTGCGTGGCATCTTTCTCTATTGGCAAACCAAAAGATTCCGCGCCATACATACCAAAATCAGCTAATTTAATACTAGCGCCCTTATCAAGTGCTTCCTTTACGATGTCGGAAATTACTCCTATCATCGCAACTTTTACCCCCTTTTCAATTTGTGCCAACTCTATTATCTTTTTCGCGCGCTGCAAACTCTTTTCATGTCCTAAACCATTAAAGAAAAGTGTTTCGGAAGGTATTATTCCCTCTGCTATATTCAACAACTGATAATATGCATCAAGTAGTGCGATCCCTACATGTCGCGGGACAGTACTAGCCACTTCAAGGGCAGGTTTACCAACTACGCCTTCTACATCAGTATCTTTGGTATCACCCAAATTCATAAAGCAAGCACCCTGAGATCCTGATACGGTTTGAACCAGCATGTATGGATCGTCATACACTCGTTGATCCCCTAAAAGTAAAGCCCGCTCATTAAACGTCACTACAAACTCTACAAAAGTGGCGTCTTGATCAACAAGATATCTTTTTGAATATGCATATTCTAATAGAGTTTCAAAAGTCGGTTGGGTTATAGTGGACATTTAACGACCTCAAGAATAAAAACTAAAATCCCTCTTAGAGGTCACATTTTTCTCTAAAAGGGATCCAAGAGTTGGCATACTCAAGACAGTGCAATTCACAAGTTTAGATGTTGAGATGGAAAGGCACAAGGGCTTTAAACACAAAACAGTAGAGCTAAAAAGCATAAATCGCTGTTCTGATAGTATCATTGTTTGCTAGGAAAGGCACATTGCTTTCGTGGCGATTGGTCTTTAGCATAACGCAACAGCGCTACATATAGAGCCCGGGAATCGATTTTAATTTTTTACTCTTTACAAAACTGTCTCAACCCCGATCTGGCGATGATCCAACAAACTGCAATTAGTGCGGTGGGTGCAACGCCCAAATTAGCAAAACCTAAAGTGGGAAGTACCACTAATACTACATCTTTTACTGTTGGATGTTCCATGTAACTTACAAGGCCGTCTGTACCGCACAATGCATCTTTTATGATTGGTTTAATTTTCTTTAAAAATTGTTTCCCGGATTGCCGAATCTTATTAGTATCTATTTTTTTATCGGCAGCTAAAGAGGCGCGCAGATCCTCGGGGTCTTGACTTAATGCAAAAGCCCCAATAATGTCATATAAATCGTCCTCGTTTTTGTTTTCAAGACTTTGAATTTTTGAAGCCAAAATATCATCTATCATATGCACTCCTAATAAACTATATGGGCTTTTGTGTGAATTTTCTTAGGTTATCAAGAACTTCTACTGGAGGTGAAACCACCTCCCCAGTGTGTAAATCATAAAATACACACACCAGCGATAACATAGCATATATTTCATTGGTAAGGGCATCCAAAATTCTAAACTGGATTGAATAACCCCTATTCCTGACTTCTAAAATATTGTAAAGAACACAAATATCTTTCTCCAACGGGAGAGGTTTCACGAATTCGCCTTCAAATTTCTTTACAGTGGAATCAATAGAACTAATTAAGTTAGGCTTAACATCTTTTTGCCAATGATATTCTCTACAGCATTCTACTATTCGTATTAAAGCAGTATACGATACTCGGTTTTCACCTTCCACTATCCAACAAGCTGGCACCTTGCCAATAAACCCTGTTTCAGAATAGCTTAATTTCTCAAATGTTAATAACGATTGTAATGTAGTACATCCCATATTCAAGCACTCGCTACTAATTATTATGCTAATTCCATCAAAATTCTTCGATTGTTAAACAATATGGCTTGCTTCAGTAAATTAGCAGAATAGTCCTCACGAGATCTATAGGTTCCTGCACCGTCATCCAACCCTTCCGTGGAAAGGCCTACATACATCTCAATTCCTTTCTCGTATTTTGACTTAGCAAGCGCCAAGACATCGCTTAATCGTGGTGGCTTATATGTTGGACTAGACTGGGCAAGTTCCGACCATCGTGAATCCATAGAAAGATACATCGGATTTAGCCTAATAGTCAAAGAAATCTTGCGAGATCGGCACGCCTCTACTAGATAATCAATAGATGAAGATGCTTCTGCAAATGCTTCCTCATCACTCATGGACGGCTCTGGTTTAAAAAGCACGTATGCAGTTAGATCGGCTCCCGCCTCCGCGACCTGATCCATGCCATTGATGAACATTGTAAGAGACTCTCGCTTGTGAAGAATCAGCTCTCGTATTCTTTCGTTTTTGGTTTCAAATCCTGTCAAAATATTTATTTTTACTCTAGGTGCAGCCTGGTTGATAATCTTTAAGAATGCTGGGTCAACGAATTCGAGACGTGTTTCTAAGATCAGAGTTCTAACGCGCCTAATCTCGTTTATATATGAAGCAATGGCAAGCAAGGCATCTCTTGGTAGAGTTTCAGAGTCTAGCACTGAGCCCTCATTACTCAATGTAATTCTGTCAATGATACTTAGAGAATGCTTTAGTTCGTGTACAACATACCTGAATTGTTCAAGTATATCATCTGCCTGAATTGGCGTTTTACTGCTCTTAGCCGGGAGTTGACAAAACCAGCATTGATAACGACATCTTTTGGTGTTAAGAATAATAAGCAAATCGTTTTCGCCTAAAAAAGTCCTGTTCAGGAAAAATAGTGGTTTGCGAGGATCGGGCATCGACTCTCCCATAGGTTTTTGTTGACCATAGAGAGCATATAAACTTCTAACTTCTTCTAATATTGCATCAGCATGTTTTTTGTCACCTGTGTTATAAAATTCAGTGTTGGTTTCCGGTGTTGGCATATTTTCTCTCTTGTGGAAAACTCTAAGAGTTTACCTTAGTATCACATTTTCGAATGAAAAATCGGTTCTTAAATACAAGCGGCTTACTACTACTTAGTAGTAAGCCGCTTGTATTGCTGTTTTTGGTCATAAATTAATTTCCCTCTCAGTTGATATGTCTACAACAAAGTTAATTTCTTTAAGTATTACTACCCTTTACTACGATAGTTTGACCGGTAATGTTATTTGCAGTTTTAGAACTAACTAACCAAACAGCTAACTTTGCAACCTCATCAGGATCGAGAACGGGACCAACTAAATCTGGAAAAAACTTCTTAGAAGCCTCTGTTGCTACATCTGAGGGCGAAATACAATTTACCTGTATGTTGAAATCCCGTAGCTCATCTGCCAAACCAACAGTGAAAATTTCTACTGCTTGCTTGGCGGTAAAGTAATGTAACCACTTTGCTCCCCCATCGGAAAATGTGCCTGAAATATTCAGTATTTTGCCGCAACTCTGTTTTTTCATCGCTGGCACAAATTGTTGGGCCAAAAAAATTGGCGCAAGCAAATTTACATTTATTACCTCGAGTATCTGCTCGGTCGATATATTTTCTAAATATTGATCAACGTAAGCTATGTGATTGTCATGCCAAGAACCAGCAATGTTAGCAACAATATCAACGCTTTTATAGGTGTTAATAATATCAGTTGCTAAACGTGTTATAGCATCAACTTGCGTTAGATCGGCATAGAAGATTTTTGATTTTCCGCCTACTTTTTCAATCTGTTGTCGTGAAATCTCCAGCCCATCTCTATTTCTTCCGACAAGAGCAACTGTTGCACCTTCGGCAGATAAAGCCTTTGCAATAGCTCGACCAATGCCAGTGCTAGCGCCAGTGACTACGGATATTTTTCCATTTAGTTCCAATTCGCTACCATCCTAGTAAGAACAGATAACACCTCATCTAAAAGTGATTGCACGTATTTTTAATTGCTCCAGTTGTTTTTGGTTAACCACACTCGGATGTAGTGCTACTGTAAAAAATGTCTTGTAAAACAGCTCTCTCCAATTAATCAGCTATTACATAACGGAAAGGTTCGTAGTATCTGCCACTTTCCTCATCTTTATTAAGGAAATCGAGCGACGCCTCTACTTTATCATGGGTGTAGGCGCTTTCATGACAAGCCCAAGATTCTACCTTTGCCTTAGTAAAGTCCGTAATATCAACGTAAACTAAATCTGGTAAATCATAATAGTCAGAAAATAAGAATTCTGAAGTGGGCTTAAAAGGTTTACTTAATCCAGCCAACTGGGAGGGAAAAAAAGCAGTATCACGGCTATAAGGATACGCTGCATCAACTGCTGATTTAGCCGTTGCTCGATGATCCCTGTGATTGATCCACTTCGCGTCTGGCGCAAATCTAATAACCACATCTTCAGGGTTACATGTAATAATCAAATCTGGCCGATATTGCCTAATGAGTGCGGCCAGTTTTTCAATGGTTGCAAGATCATTTTCCAAAGCCCCGTCGGAGAGATTTAATTGAATATTTTTATCATCTGCTATGCCTAAAACCTTTGCAGCCTTTTTATCTTCCGCGCCACGCTTTTTTGACAACTCACTTTCACTAATGGTAGACTGTCTTGTGCCTTTTCCGCCGTTTGTTAACTTGACGACAACTATATCTACTCCCTTAGCTAATAACCTCGCAATAGTGCCACCACAATAGAGTTCCAAATCATCGGGATGTGGCATTATTGCCATAACACAATCTTTGCCATTAAATATAGTGTCAAAAGAATCGGTTTTCATGTTCAACTCTCCTTGAATATTTCCACCTTTAGGTGGAGCGAAATTGTTGATGTGTCATAATTATGGTTCAGATTTCTCATTAGTCAAGTTCTAGGGCAATTGCATTAAACCACTTTTAGGCTTGAAAGTTAGTCGTAACTCTACAATCTTACGAAATCTGTTGTAATGGTTTTACATAAACCGCAAGATTTACTGTCCAACTGGGACGAGATTTTCCAAATGCAATTGCCTTAATCAAATCCCGATTTAAAAAGGTGCGTTTCAGTTTAGTAGTAGACTTTTTCTAATGTTCGGTAAAGGAAGTGACAAAAGCAGGCATCCCCGCTATTTTGATAATATTGATATGTTGCAATTTTAAACGATTAAAGGCTTATCTGGTAGGATGGCGTTTTAGGCAACCAAATCTTTTGGATAACTTTGCGAAGAAGGTGCTAGATGTGTCTGTCGACAAATTCATTGCTAATCGAAGAGCGATTTCGGATCACCTATTGCCATCTTTTGGATAGCCATTTTGAGAGCAACGATTTAGTTCGCGCCTCTTTGGGTTTCATCAACACATTTCCAGAAATAATTACCTTGTATGGTGGCGAACTTTCTGCTGCGCTTACTTAGCCGAAGTGCTTGGCGATACCTCTCTTCCGGAATTGGGTGAGGTTTATGATCAAGTAACAAACGTCTCTCCCCAAAGCCTAAACATTATTAATAGTATTTTTTATGAAATGCAACAGTTTGAATTTGTTAAAACTATGTCTTCGCCACAACAATTATCCGCCGCTCTTTTTGTTGCCTTCTACAGAATTTATGTATTGGTAACCCGGCCGCATCTAAGAGCAAAAAATGTTCAAATTGCGTCGACTCTAGAAGAGATGTTAGCGGTATTGGCTATAAATCACTTACCAACAAATCTTTTCTTTGCAACAAGGCCTTGGGTCTTAGACTATGAAACTGAAGGTTTTTCTCAATTTTTAGCGGAATTAATAAAGAATCTAGATTTTAAACTTTAAGGTATGGTGTAGTGTACCTCGAATCTTGGCACGTCCGCAATTTCGATGCGAGGTGACCTACTACAGTCCTCTCGCCTATCGGCTGGGCTTGTGTATTCCTGTGCTTCAACCATATCTAATTGAGATAGTGCTACATAACGTCGCACCATCTCGACACTGGCGTACCCAGCATCTTTTATAAAGCAAAAAACATTTCCTACAGTGTGCAAATACGCAACCATCTTGTTTAGCGCATTGTCATCGAGTAATCTTATTTGTTGGTTACGTTGATCAGCTGTCACCCCTCGGGCTATACTGGTTCTCTCGCAACTTTCGTGAAGGGATGGAAACCACCGAGAGTAATCTGGCTACAATGCCAGAATGAACATTACAACCGAACTTTTACCTGCGTCGGAATCTTTGCATGTTGATAGGATCGAGATCAGTGCTAAGCGGATTGATTTACGACTCACTTCGATCCAACGACCTGTCTTCTGCCTAATGTGCAAAATCCCGGGAAACCGTGTGCATAGTCACCACACGCGAAAATTTATCGATGCGCCTTAGGCGGGTATAGCCGTCCACATTCAATTGTGCGTACGACGTTTCTTCTGCGATAGCCCTGTCTGTGGACGCACGACTTTCTCAGAACAGATCGCGGAACTGATCGCCTGTGTTGGCTACAAACTGTCATCCGTAGTCATCCCTGACGCTTTCAAGAAATGCTGCATTTCTCCACTGAAATACTATAGTCCATTGGCATACGAGTTGTGGGATTTTGAATACGCTAGTACATCTTGGCATAAACAGTTTACGAGTTAGACAGCAAGGGCCTTACCTTGATAAGTCCATTTGAAA